>Ga0182024_10022970_pt1 | contig 11205 bp, 11 predicted proteins | sample P32metaG_FD_120480 | JGI IMG/M metagenome (GOLD analysis project Ga0182024, IMG submission 120480) | Permafrost microbial communities from Stordalen Mire, Sweden - P3-2 metaG (Illumina Assembly) | ecosystem: Environmental > Terrestrial > Soil > Wetlands > Permafrost | place: Sweden: Stordalen... | reverse complement strand
TTCCCGAATTCACCGTGATGTGCCCGGTCACCGGCCAGCCGGATTTCGCCACACTGGTGATCGACTATGTGCCGCGCGCGTGGCTTGTGGAGTCGAAATCGCTAAAACTTTATCTCAACAGCTTTCGCAATCACGGCGCGTTTCACGAAGACTGCACGGTGACGATCGGCAAAAAAATCGCCGCGCTGCTCAAGCCGAAATGGCTGCGCATCGGCGGCTATTTCCATCCGCGCGGCGGCATGCCGATCGACGTGTTCTGGCAGGCGGGAAAACTTCCGGCCGGCGTCTGGGCGCCGGATCAGGGCGTCAGGACCTATTCGGCGCGTGGATAGTGCGGGCGCCGTTGAGCGTCGCGATGAGCCCCCTCACCTCTTGCCCGGGATCGGCGGCGCGCATGACGCCACCCATCACCGCCACGCCGGCGCAACCCGCGGCGATGACTTCGCCGACGCGCGCGGTATTGAGGCCGCCGATGGCGAGCACCGGCACGCGCGACGCGCGCGCGATTTCGGCAAGGCCCTTGCGGCCGATCTCCGGTCCGTAGCCCGGCTTGCTCGGCGTCTCAAAAGCCGGACCGGCGAGCGCATAATCGGCGGCTTGCGGATCGATCGCCTCGGCCTCGGTGATGGTATGGATCGAAACGCCGATAAGTCTTTCGGGGCCCAACAGCGCGCGCGCGGCGGCGGCATCGCTGCCAGCAGGCAGATGCACGCCGTCGGCGCCGGCGAGCTTTGCCAGCGCGGCTTCGCCGTGCAGCAGTAACCGCGCGCCATGCCGGTGGGTGACCGGCAGCAAGCCGCGCAACAGCGGCACCTGCTCGTCCTCGGGCAAATCCTTCTCGCGCACACTCACCCAGCGGCAGCCGGCGGCGAGCGCCGCGGCGACGATTTCAGCCAGCGGGCGCCGCGCCTGCGCGCGGTCGGTCACCAGCAGCAATGGCGGATCGGGAAGCTTCATGACGGCGGTTGTCCGGTTGTCGGTCGTCCCCGATTATGGGAAATTTGCCGGTTCGAATGAACCGGGGGCCGTCTCATGCGTCATAAATCGATCGTCACGATCGTACTGGCCGGCGCGCTCGCTATGGTGTCGCTAGCTCCGGCGCTGGCGGCGAAGCAGGCTAAAAAAATGACAGGCGCCTGCGCCCTGCCGACCAAGCGCTGCGTGTCCGATTGCGATCAGCTCAATTGGTGCACGGTCTATACCTGCGTCGGCGGCCAGTCGACGCCGGTGCCGTTCTGGCGCTGTTTTGAGCCGAGCGGGCTGTGCCTCGCGCCGCATTGCTAATTCACCTCGCCCCGCACGCGGGGCGAGGGAGCAGATCAACGCCCGACCGGTGCGTAACTTGTGACCGTGCTGGCGATGGGACTTGGATTGGCCGTCGGCGCGAGATAACGCGGGACAACGATGCGCTGGCCTTCACTGAGCGCGCCGTCCGCGCCCGAATTGGCCTGCTCGATCGCCCAGAGCGGCACGTGATAAGTCGCGGCCAGCGCTTTGAGCGTATCGCCGGCGTGCGCCTGCACCGGCAAGCCGGAATCCCATAATTCGATCGATGCGTCCGCCGGGACCTCAAGACGCAGCGGCAGCGCGTCGCCCTGGCCGGTGGCCGGCGTGCCGGCAAGCTGCGCGATTTTCGTGACCAATTGCTCCTGGATGCGATCGGTCTTCTCGATATTGATGTGGACGATCTCGCTGTGGTCCTTGAGGTTGTAGCTCGCGTAATGGCCGTGGAAGCGCGCGCCCTGCACGACATTGCCGCCGCCCATGAAATTCGAAGATTGATAGATATTGATGTAGCGCTCGACATTGGGCGGCACGTCGTCGGCGATGCGCGACGGGTCGTAGGTGACAAGCAGGCTGACCGGGATGTTTTGCGCGTTCAGCGCCTCGGCGAAATCGAGCGCGGAATCACCGCCCATCGAATGGCCGATCAGCGCGATCGGTTCGGGGTCGCGGCGATAGTCGCGGATCGCCTGGTCGGCGACGCCGCGCCAGACCAGGTAGGTGTCGACGCTGGCATCGATGCCGACGCGCTTGATCCGCTCGGCGAGCTTGTCCATGCCGCGCGAATAGATCAGGCCGGCGACGCCGCGAAACAGATAAGCGCGGCCGCGCGGTTCAGTGATTTTTTCGGCGGCTCCCGGCGGCGGCGCCGCCGGAGCAGCGGTGTCGCCGGCATCGGCCACCGCGACAGGCTTTGCCGCGGCGGACGCCGGCGCGGCGGATGGCGCGGCCGGATCGTTATTGAGTTTGCCGTTAGCGGCGCGCGCGAACAGCGAGGTCAGCGCCACCGTATCGGAGGTCGAGCCGGTCGTTCCCGGGTCTGTTGCCAATGCTGGTTCGACGCCTGGCTTCCACTGCGCTTGCTTGCCCGGCGAGGTGAACGAGGCGTCCGGTTCGAACATGGAATAGCCGCCACAACCGGCGAGACATACGGCGAGAAGGCTTGCCGCCAGCGGCAAAACTGCGATTTGTCCTAGGCGCTGTCCCACGTCCCCATTCGCCTTCGATAGCCGCTAAACCTAAAACGACCGGCAATCAGCCCGCGCCGCGCCAGTCCCTGCATCAATTCGAACGTGACTCGCCACGGTTCGAGGAGAGCCCCAAATCCTTAATTTCCCCCGAATACGGGGCATGGAATGTCCGTCGCAGCGGGTGAAATGAGGGTACCGGGCGGGCTTTTTCGTGGCGGTGGAGCCCCGGAATGACTTAATAAGGCCGATGAACCGCGCCCCCCGCATTTCCTTCGTTTCGCTTGGCTGCCCCAAGGCGCTGGTGGATTCCGAGCGCATTATCACCCGGCTGCGGGCGGAAGGTTATGAGCTGGCGCGCGAGCATTCCGGCGCCGACCTCGCCATCGTCAATACCTGCGGTTTCCTCGACAGCGCGCAGGCGGAGTCGCTCTCCGCCATCGGCGCCGCCATGGCCGAAAACGGCAAGGTCATCGTCACCGGCTGCATGGGCGCGGAACCGGAAAAGATCACCGCCGCGCATCCCGGCGTGTTCGCCATCACCGGCCCGCAGCAATACGAGAACGTGCTGGATGCCGTGCACCGCGCCGCGCCGCCGCAACACGATCCCTACAGCGATCTCATTCCGCCAGAAGGCATCAAGCTGACGCCGCGGCACTACGCTTATCTAAAGATTTCAGAAGGTTGCAACAATCGTTGCACCTTCTGCATCATCCCGAAGCTGCGCGGCGACCTGGTCTCGCGGCCGGCCGCCCACGTGTTGCGCGAGGCCGAGCGGCTGGTCGCGGCCGGGGTCAAGGAGCTTCTGGTCATTTCGCAGGACACCTCCGCCTATGGCGTGGATATCAAATATGCGGCGAGCGCCTGGAAAGGCCGCGAGGTGCGGGCGAAATTTTTGGACCTGGCGCGGGCGCTCGGCGAGTTCGGCGTCTGGGTGCGGCTGCATTACGTCTATCCCTACCCGCATGTCGACGACGTCATTCCGCTCATGGCCGAGGGCAAAATCCTTCCCTATTTGGATGTGCCGTTCCAGCACGCGAGCCCGGACGTGCTCAAACGCATGCGCCGGCCGGCGGCGCAGGCGAAAACGCTCGAGCGCATCCGCGCCTGGCGGCAGATTTGCCCAAGCCTGACCATCCGTTCCACCTTCATCGTCGGCTTCCCCGGTGAGACCGACGAAGATTTTTCCATCCTGCTCGACTGGCTGGATGAGGCCGAGCTCGATCGCGTCGGCTGTTTCCGCTACGAGCCGGTGGCCGGCGCCGCGGCCAACGATCTTGCCGCGCCCGTCGCTCACGAAGCGAAAGAGGAACGCTGGCACCGGCTGATGGCGCGCCAGCAGGCGATTTCGCAAAAACGGCTCAAGCGCAAAGTCGGCAACCGCGAACGCGTGATTATCGACGAAATCGGTCCAACCGTCGCGAAAGGCCGCAGTAAGGGCGATGCGCCGCAGATCGATGGTGCGGTCCATGTCGCGAGCCATCGTCCGCTGCGCGTCGGCGAGATCGCCACGGTGAAGATCGAGCGTGCCGATGCGTACGACCTGCATGGCACGGTGGTCGGATATTAATCGGCGGCATCAGGTTCGAGAACGCGGACCACGGTTCACGCGGAGGAACGGCGATGGAAATGCGAGTATTCGGCCGCACCGGCATGCAGCTCTCGGTGCTGGGCTTCGGCTGCGGCGCTGTCGGCGGACTGATGGTGCGTGGTGATCCGCGCGACCAGGAACGCACCATCGCGCGCGCGCTCGCTGTCGGCGTAAATTACTTCGACACGGCGGTGCAGTACGGCAACGGCGAGTCGGAAAAGAATCTCGGCCGCATCCTGCAAGATCTCAAGCCCGCCAACGCGGTCGTCGGCACCAAGGTCCGGCTGCCGAGCGCCGCGTTCGGCCGCATTGCCGACACCGTGGCGAAGTCGCTCGAAGCCAGCCTGGTGCGGCTGCGCCGCGATCGGGTCGACATCTTCCACCTGCATAATGCGATCACCGAAAACGGCGGCGGAGAAGCGCTCAGCGTCCGGCAGGTGCTTGGCGAGGTGGTGCCGGCGTTCGAGCGGCTGCGTCAACAGGGCAACGCCCGTTTTCTTGGGCTCACCGCGATTGGTGACGCGGCGGCGTTGCATCAGGCGATCGACGCGCGCGTCTTCGACAGCGCTCAAGTGGTTTACAACATGCTCAATCCGTCCGCCGCAGTGGCGCTGGCGGCGAACTATCCTGCACAGGACTATGGACGACTGTTCGATCACACCAAGGCCGCCAGCGTCGGCGTCATCGGCATCCGTGTGCTCGCCGGCGGCGCGCTATCCGGCTCGGCCGAGCGTCACCCGATTGCCAGTCCGCCGCCCGAACCGATCGGCTCGGCCATGAGCTACGACGCCGATCTCCTGCGCGCGCGGCGCCTGATGCCGCTGGTCACGGAGGGGTTTGCCGCGAGCCTGACCGAAGCCGCCACGCGGTTTGCGATGACGCATCCGGCGATAGGTACGCTCCTGGTCGGAATGGCGACGCCCCAACAGTTCGAGGATGCACTCCCCGCGGTCCAAAAAGGCCCGATGCCGCCCGCCGCGCTCGAGCGGCTGGCGGAGCTGCGACGGGAATTTATTGGCGAGCCTAGGTGATCACACGCGGCCGGTCAGCGTGTTACGATGGCCGTTCCCGAAACTCGCAGGACATCCCATGCCGCTCTCCGACACGATCAAGACCCTGATCCGCAACGCTTGGGAAGATGGCTGTCCGTGCTTGGTCGCCACTTACGGGCCGGCAGGACCCAACATCTCGGTCAAGGGCAGCATGATCGTGTTCGACGACACCCACCTCGCCTATTGGGAGCGCTCCAAGCGCACGGCGCTGGAGAACCTGTCGCACGACAAGCGCGTTTGCGTGATGTACTCGAACTTCAAGGCGCAGCGCGACGGCGTGCTGGAAAGCGGCTTTTTGCGTTTTTTCGGCAGCGTCGCACTGCACGAGAGCGGCGCCATGCGTGAGGCGATTTTTGCCAAACTGTTGCCGCGTGAACAGACCCATGTCGGCGCCGATACCGGCATTGGCGCGCTGCTCAAGATCGAGCGGGCCATCGATATCCGCGGCAAGCCGATTATTTGACTCGTCGCATCATGCGGAAGCAGGAAAATTTTCCGCCGGGCTGATACAAGCACGCAACAAGGAAAACGGGAGGATGCAATGGTGGATCCTGCGATCACGCGTCGCACGGCGTTCGGTGCCGCGGCGGTTGGAGCCGCACTGCTCGGAGGAACGCAAGCGATGGCGCAAGCGGATGCCCGCAAGACATTCGTGCTTATTCACGGCGCCTATCATGGCGGCTGGTGCTGGCGGCGCACGGCCGACCTCCTCGAAAAACACGGCCACAAGGTTTATGCGCCCTCGCTCACCGGCAATGGCGATCGATCGCATCTTCTCAGCAAGGACGTGAACCTCGATACCCAGATCGCCGACATCGCCAACCTGGTGACGTGGGAAGACCTTACGGATATTTGCCTGGTCGCGCATTCCTTCGGCGGTTGGCCGGCCTCGGGCGCGCTTGAGCAAATCCACGATCGCGTCGCTGCGATCGTCTGGCTCGACTCCTTCAAGCCGGAGGACGGCCAAAAGGGCACCGACTACATATCGGAATATAGCCGCAAGGCGATGGAGGAAGCGGTAGCGAGGGGTGAGCCCGGCCGCAAGCCTCCGCCGGCGAAGACGTTCTCGCTCAGCGAGCAGGATTACGCCTGGATCGACTCCAAGCTGGCGCAGCAGCCGAACGGCGTTGCGCTACAGCCGATCAGGCTCACCGGCAAGCGCGAGACGATTGCGAAGAAAACCTACATCCGCGCGCCGAAATATCCGCAACCCGCTTTTGACAAGGCGCTGGCGGACTGCAAGGCCGATGGGACCTGGCAGACGTTTGTCAACGAAAATACCGGCCACGACGTGATGATCGATCAGCCGGAGTGGCTGGCGGGCGTGCTGCTGAAGGCGTCGTAGGCGCTACTGCCGTGATCAGCGGCGTTCGGTGAGCACGCGCCGGATCGCATCCATCAATTTGGCCAGCTCGTCTTCGGCGATGGTGAAAGCCGGCGTCAGATAGATGATCGAGCCAAAGGGGCGGATAAAAACGCCTTCAGTAATAAAGCGTTGGCGCAATGCGTTGAGATTTTCGATGCGGTCGAGCTCGAGCACCCCGATGCCCCCTCTGATCCGCACGTCTTTGACGCCGGAAAGGCTTCGGCACGGTTCGAGACCTTGCCGGAGCGCGGCTTCGATCTTCGCCACCTGATCGCGCCGCGGCTCGCGTTCGAACAAATCGAGCGAGGCATTGGCGGCGGCGCAGGCGAGCGGGTTCGCCATGAAGGTCGGGCCGTGCATCAGCGCTTTGGCCGGATCGTCCGACCAGAAGCCCTCAAAAACTTTTCGCCGCGCGATGGTGGCGGCGAGCGGCAGCGTGCCGCCGGTCAGGGCCTTGGAAACCGTGACGATGTCCGGCACGACGCCCGCTTGCTGAAACGCGAACATCGCGCCGGTGCGAAGGAAGCCGGTAAAAATCTCATCGAAAATCAGCAGCAGCTCATAACGGTCGGCCAGCGCCCGCAACGTGTGCAGCACTTTGGCATCGTGAAAGCGCATGCCGCCGGCGCCCTGCACCAAAGGCTCGACAATGATGGCGGCGATCTCGCCGGCCCGCTGCGCCAGCATGGCCTCCAGCGCCGCTGTGCTTGCTTCATCGACCGGCAGATCGGCGATGATGTGGTGCGGCAAAAGCCCGGCGAACGCGGCATGAAAACCGCTGTGCGGATCCGACACCGCCATGGCGCCGGTGGTGTCGCCGTGATAGCCGCCCTTGAAAGCGACAATGCGGGTGCGCGCTCGCGATCCTTTGTTGAGCCAGTATTGCGCCGCCATCTTCAGCGCCACTTCGACCGCGACCGAACCGGAATCGCTGAAGAAGACGCGGTCGAGCGCGGCGGTCTGCTGTTTTTGCGAAAGCATCGCGGCAAGCCGGCGCGCCAGCGTCAGCGCCTGCTCATGCACCATGCCGCCGAACATGACGTGTGGCAGCGCCGCAAGCTGGCGCTCCACCGCCGCGCGGATGTGCGGGTGGTTATAGCCGTGGCAGGCCGTCCACCAGGAGGCGATGCCGTCGATCAATTCGCGGCCGTCGGCAAGCACGATGCGGCTGCCGTGGGTCGCTTTGACCGCAAGCGGCGGCGTTGCGGTCTTCATCTGCGCATAGGGCAGCCAGATATGGTCGAGGCCGGCCGCGTACCAATCTGGCACCGCGCCGCCTAGCCCCTTGTTTTCGCTGGTATTGCCCGACATTCGGCGCTTTCATGCAGATGCAACAGCTGCATTGTGCCTAAGGCTGGTTATCTAAGGAAGCCGATGCGTTCGCTCGATGAATTCGCCGGAGAAAAGCTCAAAGCGCTGGACCAGGCACAGCTCCGCCGTGCGCCGGTGGTCACCGCGCGCGCCGGCATCTGGGTCGAGCGCGACGGCCGCCGCCTGCTTTCTTTCTCCTGCAACGATTATCTCAATCTCAGCCAGCATCCCGACGTCATCGCCGCCGCGCTCGATGCGACGGCGCGCTACGGCGTCGGCGCCGGCGCTTCGCGCCTCGTCACCGGCAATCATCCGCTCTATACGGGCCTCGAAGCGCGGCTGGCGCGGCTCAAGGGCAGCGAAGCGGCTTGCGTGTTCGGCTCGGGCTACCTCGCCAATACCGGCATCATTCCGGCTCTGGTCGGAGCGGACGATTTGATCCTCGTCGATGAATTGTCGCATGCCTGCATTCATGCCGGCGCCAAACTGTCAGGCGCCGCCATCCAGCTCTATCGGCACGCCGATATGGTCCACGCCGAGCAATTGCTGGGCGCACACCGCGCCCGCAAAAAACGCGCGCTGATCGCCACCGACGGCGTGTTCTCCATGGACGGCGATCTGGCGCCGCTCGACGCGCTGGCGCAGCTGGCGCAACGCTTCGACGCTTGGCTCCTTGCCGACGATGCCCACGGCCTCGGCGTGGTCGGCGGCGGCCGCGGTTCGAGTTTCGCCAATGGCAATGCCGGCGTTGAAGTGCCGCTGCAGATGGGCACGCTGTCGAAGGCGGTCGGCGCCTATGGGGGATACCTTTGCGCCTCGCGCACCGTCGTCGAACTCATGCAAACACGGGCGCGGACCTACATCTATTCGACCGGCCTGCCTCCAGGGGTAATTGCCGCGGCGACAGCCGCACTTAATGTGATCGAACGCGAACCGGCCTACGCCGCCGAGCCGTTGCGCAAGGCGCGGCTGTTCGCCCGCGCCCTTAATCTGCCCGAGGCGCAGAGCGCGATCGTGCCGGTGATCGTCGGCGACACCGACGCGGCGCTGCAAGCTTCGGAATTGCTGCGCGACGAAGGTTTCCTGGTCGTCGCCATCAGGCCGCCGACGGTGCCGGCAGACACGGCGCGCCTGCGCTTTGCCTTCACCGCGCAGCATCCCGACGCCGACATCGAGCGGCTCGCGGCCATCGTGCGCATGCGCGTTTTGAGAAATTAAGCCGTGAGCGCAATCTTCATCACCGCGACCGGAACCGACGTCGGCAAGACTTTCGTCGCCGCTTCGCTGATCCGCCACTTGCGTCAGATGGGACGGCTGGTCGACGCGCTCAAGCCGGTGGTGAGCGGCTTCGATCCGGAGCAAGCTGCCGCCAGTGATCCCGGCGTGCTGCTGCACGCGCTCGGTCTGCCGGCGACGATTCAAGAGATCGACCGCATCGCGCCGTGGCGGTTTCGCGCCGCGCTGTCACCCGACCTCGCGGCGGCGCGCGAGGGCAAGAGCATCGACGTCGACGCGGTGGTGGGCTTCTGCCAAACCGCGATCGATCAGCGCCGCGACATTTTACTGATCGAAGGCGTCGGCGGCGTGATGGTGCCGCTCGATGCCGACCGCACCATTCTCGACGTGATGATGGCGCTGCAACTGCCGCTCATCCTGGTCGCCGGCTCGTATCTCGGCACCATCAGCCACACGCTCACCGCGCTCGACGCACTTTACCAGCGCGGCCTGAAAGTGTTGGTCACTATCGTCAGCGAAACACCGGGCTCGACCGTGCCGCTCGACGATACGGTGGCGGCGATCGGCCATTTCGCCGAGCCGGTCATTGGCTTGCCGCGGCATCAGGTTCCGTCAGGCGGCCGATCTGGTCCGGTTGCCGCGTTCGATCGCATCTTCGGCCAATAACGGCGTTTCTATCGGGCGAAATGCACCTGCAGCACCGTCTCGAAGGTGCCTTCGAGATTGAACAGCGCGTGCAACAAGAACGTCAGCAGCACCGAGCCTGAGCGCCAGCGCATCCAGCCCAAAAACAGGCCGATGACGAAAATCTGCAGCATGCCGGTCCAGTCGTACTGGACGTGCAGCCCGGCCCACAGCAGCGAGATGACGACGATCGCTGGCCATACCGAGCGTTCCGAACGCGCCCAGCCGCGGTACAGAAACCCGCGGAACATGATCTCCTCGCCGGCAGGCGCGATCAGGATTGCCGCGGCGAACATCGGCAGGAGCCAGCCTTCCGCGGCGGCAGTGGTGTAGGACTGCTGTTGAAACTGCGTCACCAGCGTGCGCCCACTGAAATAAAGCAGCGCGTCGCACACCGCGATCAGCACAACGAGCCAGCCGATCCCGGCCAGCACATCGCGCCGCGCCGGGCACTTGAGTGCCAGATAGTCCGTCTGACCGGCGCCCGCGACCCGCACCGCGAGCATCAACGCGGCGATGGTGACCGGGTTGGAAATCAGGATGAACAGCGTGACGAGGGCGCCGTCGAACGGCGTTTTCAGGATCGTGTTCCACGCGCCCGCGCGCAGCCAGAATAGAACGCCAAAGCCGATGAACTGACCCGCCAGGAAGGCGAGGATGGCCCAGCCCAGCGTCGTCCAGTAACCCCAAATTTTCATCATAGCCTCGTCATTCCGGGTGCGGGCCGGGACCCCGCGACGCATAGCGTCGCGGGGTCCCGTTTAGCCCGCGAACCCGGAAGCCATACTCACGATGATTCGAGATAAGCACGCCAGCGCGAAAAAACTTCGCGTTCCGTGATTATGGTTTCCAGGCACGCCGCTTTGCGCGGCGCCCCGGAACGACAAGGCGCTACGGTATCAGGATAGACGAGCCGGTGGTGGCGCGGCCTTCGAGATCCTTGTGCGCCTTCGCGGCATCCTTGAGCGCGTATTTCTGATTGATCGGCACCTTGACCGCGCCCTTGCCGACGACGTCGAACAGGGCGTTGGCGATCGACAACAGATCCTCGCGCTTGGCGGCATAGGTGTTGAGCGTCGGCCGCGTGGCGAACAGCGAACCCTTCTGCTGCAGAATGTTGATGTTGAAGGCGTCGATCTGGCCCGACGAGCTGCCGAAGCTGACGAAATAGCCGAGCGGCTTGAGGCAATCGAGCGATGCGGGAAACGTCGTCTTGCCGATGCCGTCATAGACCACTTCGCACAATTTGCCGCCGGTGATGTCCTTGACGCGGGCGACAAAATCCTCGTCGCGGTAGAGGATGGTGTGGTGGCAGCCGTTGGCCTTGGCGAGCGCCGCTTTGTCCTTCGATCCGACCGTGCCGATGACGTTGGCGCCGAGATAGTTGGCCCACTGGCACAGGATGAGACCGACGCCGCCGGCCGCGGCATGCATCAGCACGTTCATGCCCTTCTCGACCTTAAAAGTTCGGCGCACGAGATATTGCGCCGTCAT
>Ga0182024_10022969_pt1 | contig 11205 bp, 8 predicted proteins | sample P32metaG_FD_120480 | JGI IMG/M metagenome (GOLD analysis project Ga0182024, IMG submission 120480) | Permafrost microbial communities from Stordalen Mire, Sweden - P3-2 metaG (Illumina Assembly) | ecosystem: Environmental > Terrestrial > Soil > Wetlands > Permafrost | place: Sweden: Stordalen... | reverse complement strand
GAGTGCTACCTCGGATTCGGCTGGGATGCCACGCCGGTATCCGTGCTGCACCCGGACGCCTGCGACGGGTCCCACCAGGGGCTGCTCGCCGTGCACTCACTGTCCAAGCGGTCCAACATGGCCGGCTACCGGGCCGGCTTCATCACCGGGGACCCGCAGCTCGTCCGTGAACTGCTGGAGATCCGCAAGCACGCCGGGCTGCTGCTGGCCGCACCGGTCCAGGCGGCCATGGCCGCGGCGCTTGACGACGATGAGCACGCCGGGATCCAGCGGGCCAGGTACGCGGCGCGGCGCGAGCGGCTCCGGCCCGCGCTCGAGTCGGCGGGCTGGGCAGTGGAGCACTCCGAGGCCGGGCTGTACCTGTGGGCCGCCCATCCGGCGCACGACTGCTGGGCGTCGGTGCACGCGATGGCCGGTGCAGGCATCCTGGTCGCCCCTGGCGAGTTCTACGGGCCGGCCGGCCAGCGGCACATCCGGGTGGCGCTCACCGCCACCGACGAGCGGATCGACGCCGCCGTGTCCCGGCTGGCGGCGATGGCCTGAGCCGCCTCGCCATATACCCGGGAGCGCCGGATACCCGGGAGCGCCGGATACCCGGGAGCGCCGGCGCGTCCCGCCTCCTAGGCTGGGCGCATGTTCCGGCTCTACGACACGCGGACCCGGCAGGCCGAGTCCATCACGCCCGCCCGCCGGGGCGAACTGCGGATGTACACCTGCGGGCCGACCGTCTACCGGCACGCGCACGTCGGCAACCTGCGCTCATACCTGCTCTCGGACCTGATCAGGCGGACCGCCGAGCGGCACCGGCTGACCGTGATCGTCTGCCAGAACATCACCGACGTGGGCCATCTGGCCGATGACAGCGAGCTCGATCCGCGCGGCGAGGACAAGGTGCTGGCCCAGGCGCGGGCCGAGGGCATGACCGCGCTCGAGCTCGCCCGCCACTACGAGGACGCGTTCCGCGCTGACTGCGCCGCGCTGAACATCCGCCCGCCGGACTATTCGCCGCGCGCATCCGAGTCGATCGGCCTGATGACCGACATGATCGCGAAGCTGATCGAATTGGGGCCCGCCTACGGCACTGACGATGGCTCGGTGTATTTCGACGCGCGCTCGTTTCCCGGCTACGGCGAGTTGTCCGGCAACCGGCTGGACGATCTGCGGCCCGGCCACCGCTCCGGCGGCGCGGTGGCCGGGCAGAAGCGCTTCCATGCCGACTGGGCGCTGTGGAAGGGCGCGGACCCGGGCCGCGAACTGACCTGGCCGGCACCGTGGGGCACCGGCTTCCCCGGCTGGCACACCGAATGCTCCGCCATGTCGCTGCACTACCTCGGCGAGATCATCGACATCCACACCGGGGGCATCGACCTGCGCTTTCCCCATCATGAGGACGAACGTGCCCAATCAGAAGCAGTAACGGGGCACGCGGTGGTACGGCACTGGGTACACGGCGAGCACTTGCTGTTCGAGGGCCGCAAGATGGCCAAGTCAGCCGGCAATGTGGTGCTCGTCAGCGACGTGGCCGGCCGCGGGCTGGATCCGCTGGCTCTCCGGCTTGCCCTGCTGGAGCATCGCTACCGCCAGCAGATGAACCTGACCTGGGACATCGTGCAGGCCGCTGACGTGACCCTGCGGCGATGGCGGCAGCGGGTGGCCGACTGGGCGCAGTCGCCGAGCAAGCCCATGTGCGCGCAGTACGTCAGCGACATCACCGGCGCGTTCGACGACGACCTGGACACCCCGGCGGCCCTGCGCGGGCTGCGCGCGCTGGAGAAGGACGCCGAGATCCCGCCGGGGTCGAAGTTCGAGACCTTCGCGTATGCCGACCGGCTGCTCGGGCTCGACCTGGCCCGCGATGTCGGGCGGGCGGCCAGGGTGACGCCGCTGCCGGCCGGCGCGACGGCGAGACTCGAGGCCAGGCAGGCCGCCCGCGGCGCCAGGGACTTCGCCGCCGCCGACCGCCTCCGGGACGAGCTTGCCGCCCTCGGCGTCACCGTCACCGACACGCCGGGCGGCCAGGAATGGACGGTGAGCGCGGGCGGCTAGGCAACCCTGCCGGGGCCCGGCGCGGCATCCGGATCATACGCTGGGCTCCTGATCGTGACAGGCAGGGCAAGCGTGAGGGCATGGCAAGCGTGAGGGGCAGGGCATGACAGCAAACACCGGACTCACCGCTGGCGCGCGCACGGCACAGGAACTGCGCGCGCAGGCTCACCTGCACGGCGCGCACAACTACCACCCGCTGCCCGTGGTGATCGCCGAGGCCGAGGGCGCCTGGGTCACCGACGTGGAAGGCCGCCGCTACCTGGACATGCTGGCCGCCTACTCGGCGATCAACTTCGGCCACCGCCATCCCCGGCTGATCGCCGCCGCCCAGCGCCAGCTTGAGCGGGTCACCCTGGTCAGCCGGGCATTCGAGCACGACCAGTTCGGCCCGTTCTGCGCGGAGCTCGCGGCGCTGGCCGACATGGAGATGGTGCTGCCGATGAACACCGGCGCCGAGGCGGTGGAAACGGCGATCAAGACCGCGCGCAAGTGGGGATACGAGGTCAAGGGCGTGCCCGCCAACGAGGCCGTCATCATCGCCTTCGAGGGCAACTTCCACGGACGCACCACCACGATCATCAGTTTCTCTACCGACGAGGACGCGAAGGGCTCGTACGGCCCGTTCACGCCCGGCTTCCGGGTCGTGCCGTACGGCGACCTCGGCGCGCTGGCCGAGGCCGTCGATGACCGCGTGGTCGCCGTCCTGGTCGAGCCGATCCAGGGCGAGGCGGGCGTGCTGGTGCCGCCGCCGGGATTCCTGACCGGCGTCCGCGAGATCTGCACGGCCCGCGGCGCGCTGATGATCGCGGATGAGATCCAGTCCGGCCTCGGCCGGACCGGCACGACCTTCGCCTGCGAGCACGAGGAGGTCGTGCCGGACATGTACGTGCTGGGCAAGGCGCTCGGCGGCGGCATCGTGCCGGTCTCCGCCGTGGTCTCGTCCAGTGCCATCCTCGGCGTGTTCAAGCCGGGCCAGCACGGCTCCACCTTCGGCGGCAACCCGCTCGCCTGCGCGGTGGCCCGCGAGGTCATCGCGATGCTGTCGACCGGCGAGTTCCAGGAGCGCTCAGCCAAGCTCGGCGCGCACATGCACGACCGGCTCTCCGGGCTGCCCCGCAGCGCGGTGCGCCAGGTGCGCGGGCGGGGCCTGTGGGCGGGCGTCGAATTCGCCGATCTGCCCGGCCGGGAGGCATGCGAGCGGCTGGCCGCGCTCGGCGTGCTCGCCAAGGACACCCACGGCACCACGATCAGGCTTGCCCCGCCGCTCGTGGTCACGGAAGAGGATCTCGACTGGGCCATCGACCGCGTCGAGGAGATCACCCGCTGAGCTGACGGCTCGTCGCGTGCCCGGCGTCGTGCCCATGCCCGGCGCGGGCGCGCGACGGGCGTAACGCCGCCGGGCAGCCGCGGCATCTATCTCTCGTCGGGACCACGACGAGGGGGGCTGTCAGTTTGGATTCGGCCGACGAGTTCAGCGAGTTCGCCGGCGCGGCCGCGCCGCGGCTCTACCGGATCGCGTTCCTGCTGTGCGGCGCCAAAGGGCTGAAGCCTGCCCGCCGGACTGCGAACCCGCCCGCGCGTCGTGGGCGCAGGCGGCGCGCTGCATGGCCCTGCGACCTGGCAGTGTCCACGTCTGACGGCGGGCTTAGTCGGTGGCCAGGCGGCGGTAGTCGCCGCCGAAGTAGATCAGCGGTCCGCCATCCTCCGGCTCGCTGACCCCGACCACCTCACCGACCACGATGCTGTGATCCCCGCCGTCGTGCACGGCCGCCGTCCGGCATTCAAGTGACGCCAGCGCGGCGTCCAGGATCGGCGAGCCGGTGACCGGGCCCGGATGGTGCGCGATCTGGTCCAGCTGGCCCTCCAGCGGCCGGCCCCGGGTGGCCAGCCAGCGCGCCGTCTTCTCTGACTCCTCGTCGAGCACCGACACCGACCAGACCCCTGCCTCGAGCACCGCGTCGTGAAAGCGCGCGATCTTCTCCGCGCAGAACAGCACCAGCAGCGGATCAAGGGACACCGACGTGAACGCACTCACCGTCATGGCATGCCCGGTGCCCTGCAGGCTGGTGCAGACCACCACGATGCCGGTGGGAATCCGGCCCGCCGCCCGCCGGAAGGCGCCGGCGTCGACCGGGGCCGCCGGGTTGCCTTCGCCAGCCGCGGTCACCGGCTTGCCGCCGCCCGCCGCAGTCACCGGCATGCCCTCGTCAGCTGCGGTCACCGGCATGCCCTCGTCAGCCGCGGTCACCGGCATGCCCTCGGCAGCCGCGGTCACCGGCCTGCCCTTGACGACTGGCGGCCCGATTTCCTGGCGAATGCCACCACCACGCCGGCCGCGGCGCAGGCCGAGCCGCCGTACAGGAACCACTTGCCCGCAGCTGAATCCGTGATCACGACACTTCCTCCTGGCGTGGCCATGGCTAGCACGAACGATGCGACGAACCACCCCACAGCGGGCATAAGCCCCGCGGTCGGCGTCTGCATTCCCCAGGCGGCGAGAACGCACGTCGCGAAGGTCACCGCGGCGAACGCCAGCGCCGCGGCCGGGACCGGGCCGACGGTCCCGCTGTAGTGGAAACAGCCGACCAGGCCCTCCAGCGCGCCGAGGACGAACAGCAGCGCGTAGGCACCAATGATGACGATCACCGCTTCACGCCGATCCGGCGTCGCCTGCTCCACGGACTGAAGGCTAGCCAATCCCGCCGAAGAGATCGGGTTCCCAGCCGTGCGGCTGCTGGCCGGGACCGCGCGGGCCGGCCAGCAGGATGTAGTACTCGCGGCCGAACGCCCGCTGGCCCACCTCGTTGGACAGCGCGAAGAACGGGCTGTCCACGGCGATCTGGGTGACGTGCGCGCGCATCGCGTCGACCTTGGCGTCCAGGTAGGCGGTCGCGTCGATGTCCGTGGTCACCACGTCGTCCGGCACCCCGAACGGGAGATCCTCCACCGAGTCGACCTGGGTGAAGCCCGTCCCGCCGGCCGGATGGGAGTCCGGCTCGCCGCGCATCAGCTTGATCGACTCGGCCAGCACCGACTTCGGCACAGTCATCGCGTAGAACTTGCTGACCTGGCCGTCCGCGAGCTCGAACGCGCGCCATGCCACTCGGTGCGCCTGGATGTGGTCGGGATGGCCGTAGAAGCCGTTGTCGTCGTAGCTGATCATGACCTGCGGCCGGACCTCCCGGATGACGGCGAGCAGCTCAGCGGCGGCCTCATCCACATCGGCCTGCCAGAAGCAGTCCGGCGCCTCGTTGGTTGGCTCGCCCATCATGCCGGAATCGCGCCACCGGCCCTGGCCGCCGAGGAACCGGTGGTCGGTCACGCCCAGTGCCGCGCAGGCCGCGGCGAGCTCGCCGATCCTGTACTCCCCCAGCCCGCCGCCGGCGTCGGCGGCCAGGTGGGCCAGCTCAGGCGGGATGATCTCGCCGAGCTCGCCCAGGGTGCAGGTGATCAGCGTGACCCCAGCGCCCTCCGCCGCGTACTTCGCCATCGTCGCGCCGGTGCCGATCGACTCGTCATCGGGATGGGCGTGCACGAGCAGGAGCCTGCGGCCATCGTCGGTTGCGCTCATACCGGCGAGCTTAACGGCGGCCAGCGCTGGCAGGATCTAGCCCATGACGGACACCTTCCCGCGCCAGAACGCCAGGACCCAGCGCTTCACGCTCGGCGTGCCACGGTCCTTCCAGATCTCGCCGGACGGGAACCGGATCGTCTTCCTCCGGTCGAAGGGCGGCTCCGATCCGGTCACCTGCCTCTGGCTGCTTGACGTCGACGCCGGCACGGAGCACCTGGTCGCCGATCCGGCCGAGCTCAGCGCCGGCGGCGATAGCCCTGACGAGGCAGAGAAGGCACGCAGGGAGCGTTCCCGCGAGCAGGCCGCCGGCATCGTTGCGTTCGGCTGCGACGACGACGTCCGGCTGGCCGTGTTCGGCCTGGCCGGGCAGGTGTATGCAGCGGACCTGCCCGGCGCGGCCGCCGGCTCCGGCGGCGGCAACGGTGCTAGCGCCCGCCGTGGCGCGTCCGGCGTACGCGAGGTTCCGGCCCTGGCCCCGGCAGCCGACCCCAGGCCCGACCCCGCCGGGCGGCTGGTCGCCTATGTCTGCGGCGGGGCACTGCGGGTCACTGACCTTGCCACCGGCCACGACCGGGCCATCGCCGCGCCCGGCGAGGCCCCGGATACTTCGTTCGGCCTCGCTGAATTTCTCGCCGCCGAGGAGATGGGCCGCGGCCGCGGCTACTGGTGGGCCCCGGATTCCGGTGCCCTGCTCGTCGCCCGGGTCGACGAGGGCCCGGTGCAGCGCTGGCATATCGCCGATCCGTCGAACCCGGACCGGCCCCCGGCCGCAGTCCGGTATCCGGCGGCTGGAACGCCGAACGCCGATGTCTCGCTAGTACTGGCCACGCTCGACGGCAAGCACACTCCGGTGAGCTGGGACAGTGCTGCGTTTCCCTATCTGGTCACCGCGCGTTGGGCGGGCCCGGGCGCGGCTGCTGACACGCCGCTGATCGTGGTGCAGTCCCGCGATCAGCGCGAGATGCGGATCCTCGCGGTGGACCGGCAGACCGGCGCCACCACCGTGGTGCGCGCCGATACCGACCCGCACTGGCTGGACATCATCGCGGGCGTACCCGCCAGGACAGCCGGCGGCCGGATCGTCTGGACCGCCGACAGCGGCGGCGCGCACCGGCTGATCGTGGCCACCGCCGGCGAGCTGTCGGCTGGCCGAGCCATCCCCGTCACGCCCGATGCGCTGCAGGTCAGGGAGGTACTGAGCGTCGACGGGGAAACCGTCCTGTTCGCCGCGTCGGATGCGGAGCCGACCGAGATCGGTCTCTGGGCCTACGGGCCCGATGGCCTGGCCAGGCTGGTGGCTGGCGACGGCGCTCCCGGTGACGGCAGGCCGGGAACCCTGACCGGGCGGCGGGGCGGCGGCACCACGGTGACCGTGCGCAGGTCGCTCGACGACGACGGCGCCACGATCGACGTGCTGCGCGATGCCCCGGCCGGGGACGCGGCGCAGGCAGGTTCCGCGGCGCAGGCAGGGGCCGATGCCCGGCGGCCGCGCGAGACCCGGGTCGCGCGGATCACCTCGCTCGCCGACACGCCGCTGCTCCCGGTACCGCGGCCGGACATCTTCCCGGCCGGGGAGCACGCCATCAGGACCGCACTGCTGCTGCCGTCCTGGCATCAGCCGGGCACGGCGAAGCTGCCCGTGCTGATGGACCCGTACGGCGGTCCGCACGGGCAGATGGTGCTGGCCAGCCGCGGCGCATTCCTCACCTCGCAGTGGTTCGCCGAGCAGGGTTTCGCCGTGGTCATCGCGGACGGCCGGGGCACGCCTGGCCGCGGGCCAGGCTGGGAGAAGACGGTGGCCGGCGACCTGGCGGGCCCGCCGCTCGATGACCAGGTCACGGCGCTGCGCGCGGCGGCGGCCCGGTGCGCTGACCTGGACCTGGGCAGGGTGGCGATCAGGGGCTGGTCGTTCGGCGGCTACCTGTCCGCGCTGGCCGTGCTGCGCCGCCCGGACGTGTTCCACGCCGCGGTCGCGGGCGCACCGGTCACCGAGTGGCGCCTCTACGACACCCATTACACCGAGCGCTATCTCGGCCATCCCGATGACAGCGCGGAGACGTACGACGCCTGCTCGCTGCTGACCGACGCGCACAAGCTGTCCCGGCCGCTGCTGATCATCCACGGGCTGGCCGATGACAACGTCGTGGTCGCGCACTCGCTGCGGCTGTCCTCGGCACTGCTCGCGGCCGGGCGGCCGCATAGCGTGCTGCCGCTGTCCGGGGTTACTCACATGGCCGGGCAGGAAGAGGTGGCGGAGAACCTGCTGCTGCTCCAGGTCGACTTCCTGCGCAAGGCTCTCGGCGCCGCCTGACAAGGCCCGGCGCGGGCGGGCGCGGTATCTAGTGTTGTGAGAGTCACACCCATGTAGGCGCGCCCCGCGCCGTGGCGGTGATATTCCTTGGGAATAGGGTTCACACGGCACCGCGACCATGCGCTACGGGAACGCATGCGGCCCGCGGCGCGACCCCAGCCAGTTTTCAGGGCGGAGACGTCGACGATGACGCAGGCAGTGAATGCGCCGGCCAGCAGCAGGGCGCAGATCAGCGAACGGACGCTGCGAAAGGACCCGTGGTGGCGGGAACCGGCCATCACCGCCACGCTGCTGACCATCTGGGTGGCGTACGCGACTGTGCATGTCTTCCTCGGCCGGTGGTACTGGGTGCCGAGGTATCACTACCTGACGCCGTTCTACTCGCCGTGCATCAGCGGTTCCTGCGCGGCCGGGTCGAGCAGCCTGGGTCACTGGTTCGGCAAGGTGCCGTCGATCGTGCCCTACGCGGTGGTGTCGCTGCCGTTCGTGCTCGGCTTCCGGCTCACCTGCTACTACTACCGCAAGGCCTATTACCGGGCGTTCTGGCGCGCGCCTGCCGCGTGCGCGGTGCGCGAGCCGCACGCCAGTTACTCGGGCGAGACCCGGTTCCCGCTGATCATGCAGAACCTGCACCGGTTCTTCTTCTACGTCGTGATCCTGATCTCGCTGCTGAACACCTACGACGTGGTGCAGGCGTTCCGCGGGCCGGACGGCAGTTTCGGGTTCGGCCTCGGCACCCTGATCATGCTGGCCAACGTGGTGCTGCTGTGGGCGTACACGGCGTCCTGCCATTCCTGCCGGCATATCACCGGCGGCAGGCTCAAGCACTTCTCCAAGCACCCCGTCCGGTACCGGATATGGACGCAGGTCTCCAGGCTCAACGCGAAGCACATGCAGCTCGCGTGGACCACGCTGGGCACGCTGATGCTGACCGACCTCTACATCTTGCTGGTGGCCAGCGGGACCATCAGCGACCTCCGGTTCTTCAACTGACGCAAGACTGATGCAAGAAGGTCGAACGACACATGACTGACATCGAGCGCCTGCCCTACGACGTCGTGGTGATCGGCGCCGGCGGATCCGGGCTGCGGGCGGCAATCGAGGCGCGGGAGGCCGGCAAGAGGACCGCCGTCATCTCCAAGTCCCTGTTCGGTAAGGCGCACACGGTCATGGCCGAGGGAGGCGCCGCCGCCGCGATGGGCAACGTCAACCCGAAGGACAACTGGCAGGTCCACTTCCGCGACACCCTGCGCGGCGGCAAGTTCCTGAACAACTGGCGGATGGCAGAACTGCACGCCCAGGAAGCCCCGGATCGGGTCTGGGAACTCGAGGCCTGGGGCGCGGTTTTCGACCGCACGCCGGACGGCAAGATCAGCCAGCGCAACTTCGGCGGCCACGAGTACCCGCGGCTTGCCCACGTGGGCGACCGGACCGGCCTGGAGATGATCCGCACGCTGCAGCAGAAGGTCGTGTCGCTGCAGCAGGAGGACGCCAGGGAACATGGTGATCCGGAGGCCATGATCAAGGTCTTCGCGGAGACGACCATCACCCGGCTGCTGAAGGACGGCGAGCGGATCGCCGGCGCGTTCGGCTACATCAGGGCGAACGGGCGGTTCGTCGTCTTCGAGGCACCCGCCGTCATCCTGGCGACGGGCGGGATCGGGAAGACTTTCAAGGTCAGCTCCAACTCGTGGGAGTACACCGGGGACGGGCACGCGCTTGCGCTGCTGGCCGGCGCGACCCTGCTGAACATGGAGTTCGTGCAGTTCCACCCGACGCACATGGTCTGGCCGTTGTCGGTGGCCGGCCTGCTGGTCACCGAGTCGGTCCGCGGCGATGGCGGGGTGCTGCGCAACTCCGAGGGCAACCGGTTTATGTTCGGCTACGTGCCGGACGTGTTCCGCGCCCAGTACGCGGAGACCGAGGAAGAGGCCGACCGCTGGTACACCGACCCGGACCACAACCGGCGCCCGCCCGAGCTGTTGCCCCGTGATGAGGTGGCACGGTCGATCAGGGCGGAGGTCAAAGCCGGGCGTGGCTCGCCGCACGGCGGCGTGTTCCTCGATATCGCCTCGCGGCGGCCCGCCGAGGAGATCCTGCGCAAGCTGCCGTCCATGTACCACCAGTTCAAGGAACTGGCCGACGTGGACATCACCAAGGAGCCGATGGAGGTCGGCCCGGCCCAGCACTACGTGATGGGCGGCGTCGAGGTGGACCCGGACACCGCGGCGTCCACCGTGCCCGGCCTGTTCGCGGCCGGCGAGGTGTCCGGCGGCATGCACGGCTCCAACCGGCTGGGCGGCAACTCCCTGTCCGACCTGCTGGTCTTCGGCCGCCGGGCCGGGATGGGCGCGGTGGCGTACCTGGGCGCACTGAACGAGGCCGGCGGCAGGCCGGCGGCTGCCGACGCGGCGCTCGCGACGGCGCAGGCAGAGGCAATCGCGCCGCTCCAGCGCACCGGCGGGGAGAACCCGTACACGGTCCACTCCGAGGTCCAGCAGACCATGAGCGACCTGGTCGGCATCATCAGGCGCGAGAGTGAGATCAAGACCGCCATCGCCGAGCTGGAGAAGCTGCGCGAGCGGGCGGTTCAGGTCAGCGCCGAGGGCGGCGCAGCGTACAACCCGGGCTGGCACCTGGCTCTTGACCTGCGCAACATCATGCTGATCGCCGACTGCGTCGCGCAAGCCGCGCTGGAGCGCCAGGAGAGCCGCGGCGGCCACACCCGCGACGACTTCCCGGGCATGTCGCCGGAGTGGCGGAAGGTCAACCTGATCTGCACCCTGGACGGTGACCGGGTGACGCTCAGGCGGCAGCCGATGAAGCCGATGCGAGGCGACCTGCTCGCCCTGTTCGACCGGGGCGAGCTGGCGAAATACCTCACTGAAGAGGAATTGCCCGCCGCCGGAGAGGAGACAGGCTGATGAGCGAGAAGGTAACGCTCAAGATCTGGCGGGGCGACGCCGGGCAGGGCGAGCTGACCGACTACCAGGTCGAGGTTAACGAGGGCGAGGTCATCCTGGATGTCCTGCACCGGCTGCAGGCGACCCAGGCCGGCGACCTCGCGGTGCGCTGGAACTGCAAGGCGGGCAAGTGCGGCTCCTGCTCCATGGAAATCAACGGGCGGCCGCGGCTGGCCTGCATGACGCGGATGTCGACCTTCGACCCGGCCGAGACGATCACGCTGACCCCGATGCGGACCTTCCCGGTGATCAGGGACCTGGTCACGGACGTGTCGTTCAACTACGCGAAAGCGCGGGAGATCCCCTCGTTC
>Ga0182024_10022968_pt1 | contig 11205 bp, 8 predicted proteins | sample P32metaG_FD_120480 | JGI IMG/M metagenome (GOLD analysis project Ga0182024, IMG submission 120480) | Permafrost microbial communities from Stordalen Mire, Sweden - P3-2 metaG (Illumina Assembly) | ecosystem: Environmental > Terrestrial > Soil > Wetlands > Permafrost | place: Sweden: Stordalen... | reverse complement strand
GGTCACGAGGCATCCATCTGCTCCAATCGGCAGACTACAATCCCTGGCCGTTCACCATTCAAAACGGGCAGCCATTCTGGCCGGCGTTTCCCACAGCCGCGAATACCGTTAACGGAGTTTGCATAAGCATCTGCCGAACGGTTAATCCGAGCTGGGGCGCTTTTTCCGTAGTGGGGAGCACCGGCGATTCGATCTATCACGCGCTCGAGGTGAGCGTCACGAAGCGCCTGAGCCACGGATTCCAATTCCAGAGCGAATACACTTACGCGAAGCTGATTGACGACTCCGCCGGCACGGACGCGCCGTCACAAAGTAGCGCCACGTTCTATCAGCCTGTGACTTTGCTTGATACACGGCTCGACCGGACGCGTTCGGTGTTCGATGTGAGAAACAACTACCGCTTCAATATGATCTACAACATCCCGGGCGCTAACGGTTCGAACCGATTCGTGAAAGGTCTGACAAGTGGCTGGTGGACCGCGGTGATTCTCTCGACGGAGAATGGATATCCCTTCACTCCGGCGATATCGAACAACCGTTCGAGGTCGAGGACGGATAGCGCCAATCCAGCCAACATAGATCGGCCTGATTGGGCTCCTGGGCGGAATGCCTACAACGCCACGCATGGAGTGAGTTCCGGCTGTACGGAAGGAACTGCTCCGAATACCGTGACGATCGCCCCGGGCACGCCTTTGGGAACTACGAGTCTTTACTTTGACCCCTGCGCCTTTATGCTGGAGCCGGTGGGGTACGAAGGGAACGTCGGGCGGGACAGCCTGACCGGACCGGGCCTTCTGGATTTGGATTATTCGCTCGTAAAGGACACTTCCGTGAAGTGGCTGGGCGAAGCGGGCAAGGTAGAATTCCGCGCAGAATTCTTCAACATTCTCAACCACCCCAACTTTGCCCAGCCTACTGGCACGAGCGTATTCTCGGGAGCCCTGACCGACGGCGTGAATTGCCCGATCAGCGGGTGTCCTGCGGGTACGGAAAACCCGGTGACGGGTGTTGGCGTGATTACTTCCACAGCGACGGGAACGACGGCCACGCAAAGCAGCGGGAATTCGCGGCAGATTCAGTTCGGTCTGAAAATCGTGTTCTGATCGTCCGCACATACGATGGGCCGCTGATAGTAGCCGCATTGGTGATCAATCAACTAGTGGTTGAATACATGAGAGTAAAGAATAGCAGTTGGGAGGTGCGGGATGCGTCGAGTAAAGTCGGCATTTGTCGTTGCGTTGTTAGCGATTGCTGCTCTGTTGGGGCTGATATCGGCCCGGGCCTATGCGCAAAGCTCCAAAGCTGCTTCTCAGAGCGCTTCAACTGCAGCGGAGAAGCCGTATGACTGGAAGGCTAGCTTTGCCCAAGTGAAGGTCGGAAAAGTGCCGCGCATGCCCGACGGCAAGCCCAGCTTGGAGGGCATTTGGAGTTTCAGCATTCTGACGCCGCTCGAGCGACCGAACGGCGAAGCGAAGACGGAAATCAGCGCGGCAGACGCGGAAGAGGCTGAGGATTCAGCGCACCAGGCGGAAATCGATATTCGCGTGGAGCCGACGGCTACCCCTAAGGGGGAAAAGACCACGGATGCGTACAATTCTTTTTGGCGCGATGGTTACTGGTACAAGGTGCCGATGACCACTCTGCACACCTCGCAGGTGGTTGACCCACCGGATGGACGAGTGCCGTCTCTAACGCCAGAAGCGCGGCGCCGGCGCGTGATTGCTAATGCCAAAGTGGATCGTCCCGCAGTTGGACCCGAAGACCGGCCGACGACGAGCCGATGCGTTCGCGGCGCGAGATCTGGTCCGCCAACAGTAGGGCAAGGCGCCGGGAGTCAGGAGACCACGCTGGAAATTATTCAGGGGTCGGGTGCTGTGGTAGTGCGTCAGGAAGCACTGCACGATGACCAGACGATTTATCTGGACGGTCGCCCGCGTCCCGCGGAGAACATTCACCTCGATAAGGGAGCGTCTCGCGGACATTGGGAGGGCGATACGCTGGTGGTGGAAACCACGAATTTCGCGGAGTGGGCTACGGGCGTGTTCAGCACTTACGGGAACACAGAGAAGATGCACCTGATCGAGCGCTTCAAGCGCCTGGACGATACCCATCTGCTCTATGGTTTCACCATCGACGATCCAGGCACTTGGACCAAGCCGTGGAGCGCGGAATTTGTGATGTGGCGGATGACCGATCAGGAGCAGATTGTAGAGTATGCCTGCCACGAAGGGAATGTGGGCATCGCATTCAGCCTTTCCGCAGCACGATTGAAGGAAAAACAGGCGGCGGAGGCGGAGTTGAAGTCCGCGAAGTTCACTGAAGCAGAGAGCGCTGAGCTGCCGGTTCCCTCGCAACCCGCGGTTGCGGCTGCGTCGCCGGTATACGAATCAAACTCGTTTGCGATGGAATTTGTAAAGATTCCGTCGGGCCAGTTTCTAATGGGGTGCTCGCTGGGAGCGAAACCAGGCGAGTGTACGGATGAAGAAAGACCTCGGCACAGGGTACAAATCAGCAAAACTTTCGAAATACAAAAGACGGAAGTCACTCAAAAACAGTGGATGTCAGTGATGGGATCGAATCCGAGCGTTCATCATGGAGACATCGATTTGCCAGTGGAAAACGTAAGTTTCGAAATGGTGCAGGACTTCATCGGCAAATTGAATGCACGCAACGATGGATACCTTTACCGGCTGCCGACTGAAGCGGAATGGGAATATGCGGCGCGCGGCGGCACCTCCGACCAATATGCGGGGGCGTTGAACGACGGGGCTTGGTACGCAAGGAATGAAGGCGGCGGCGACGTAGAGAAGATTCCAGCGATGAGCGGGGGCGAGATCACCCATCCCGTAGCGACGAAGAAAGCGAATACATGGGGCGTTTACGACATGCGGGGGAATGTCCAGGAATGGGTGGAGGACTACTTCGATCCTAACTACTACTCCGGCAGTCCAGCGGCTGACCCACAGGGGCCAGCTATGGGTGACACACGCGTCGTACGCGGCGGGTCTTATCATGTCCGGGATTGGCTCACGCGAGTTTCGCTCCGCGCCAATTTTCCAGAAGGCTACGAATTCGGCGATGTGGGGTTTCGAGTCGTACGCGTATCGCGCCAATAGCAGTTCCGAAAAGTCCTCAAGAAACTTTTTGTGAGGACTACAATTCCGTTTGCCAGAAGACGGTCGAGCGGCCATCGGGCCGTCTGCCTTTTAAAATTGACCTGTCCGCTTTCTTTCGATTTCGAAGGGCGATGCCTCTCTTCTAGCAAAGCGAAAGCATTGAAAGTATGAAAATGCCGAGCCGCGGAATGATGCTTTTCACCCTAGCAGAGCGGGTCGCCTTGGACTGAGTTACTCCTTCAAAGCAAAAACCCTCAGGCGAACCATCCGCGAAAAACCGCGTTAGAATGTGTAAATAATCGTGGGGACTACGCTTCTTGACAGTACCGCACTCACAAGTATAAGAAGCGGAAAGCAAATTGTGGGGTTGGCCTTAAACGGTAAGGAGTCGTGCGATGAGCGCGAGGAAATTCGCAGTTCTGTTAGCATTCATTGCAGGCGCCAGCCTGTGGGGGCTTCTTTCTTTTCGACTGTACGCACAAACGCCTCGGCCGGAAGCCAATAAAGAAACCGGCGCAGGCAAACAGGCCTACGACTGGAAGACAAGCTTTGCGAAAGTTCCGGTTGGGAAGGTACCGCGAACGCCTGACGGCAAACCCGACCTGCAGGGCATATGGAGCTTCAGTATTCTCACGCCACTCGAGCGGCCGGGCGGGATACTGAAGGAACAGCTGACCGCCGAAGACGCGGAGGCCGCCGAAGACAAGGCTCAAGAGCGACAAAAAAATCTACGCACGGAGCCCACGAATACTCCTCCTGGCCAAAAAACAACGGACGCCTACAACACGTTCTGGAGAGACGGCTATTGGTACAAAGCTCCGATGACAACACTGCACACGTCTCAGGTCGTCGATCCACCGGACGGGCGGCTGCCGCCGTTGACGGCCTTTGCCCGGGAACGGCTGCAGGATTTCGATACCAAGCTCAATCGCGCCGCAACCGGACCGGAAGACCGCCCAACCACGAGCCGGTGCCTGCGCGGTTTAACGTCTGGACCTCCATTTCTAGGCCAACTCCCGGGAAGCCAGGAAACGACGCTGCAGATTGTCGAAAACCCCGGAGTCGTTGTGGTTCGGGGAGAAGGCCTGCATGATGCGCAATTGGTTTACCTGGATAGCCGGCCGCGTCCACCCGATACTGTGCATCTCGACAAGGGATCTTCCCGAGGTCATTGGGAAGGCGACACGCTGGTGGTGGAATCGACGAATTTCGCCGACGATTCGAACGGCTTTTTTGCAACCTACGGCACCACGAACAAGATGCACTTGATTGAGCGTTGGAAGCGCCTCGACGACACTCACCTGCTCTACGGGTTCACACTGGACGACCCGGAAACCTGGATGAAACCGTGGAGCGCGGAATACGTGATGTGGCGCCTGACGGACCAGGAGCAGCTCGTGGAATACGCCTGCCACGAAGGCAATGTGGGCATAGAGTTCACGCTGTCCGCGGCGCGTGCGAAAGAGAAAAGAGAAGCGGACGCAAAAGAGAAGGAGGGGAGGGCTATAGCGGCGGCGGAAACAAATCGTTCAGAAAACGCGGCACCGGTTGTGCCGGCTGGCGCGATTTCGCCAGGTGCAATCAGCTCGAATGCGCTGGGCATGCAATTTGTGATGATTCCTCCCGGGCACTTTCAAATGGGATGCTCGGAAGGCGCGAAGCCTGTGGAATGCACGGATGATGAAAGACCGCGGCATGAAGTGCAAATCACGAAGACGTTTGAACTGGGAAAAACCGAGGTGACGGAGAAGGTCTGGCAGAGTGTGATGGGCGCAAATCCGAGCGCGTATAAGGGCGATGACCTGCCAGTCGAAAACGTGACGTTCGAGCAGGTGCAAGATTTCATCGGCAAATTGAATGCACGCAATGATGGATACCTTTACCGGCTGCCAACCGAAGCCGAATGGGAATATGCAGCACGTGCCGGTACGCCAGATCCATATTCCGGAGCGGTGCTGAGAGACGCGCTGGCTCGCTTTGCCCAGGCAGACGAGTTGGCCTGGTATAACGTGGATCAGACTCATCCTGTCGCGACGAAAAAGGCAAACGGATGGGGTGCTTACGACATGCGCGGAAACGTTGCGGAGTGGGTGCAGGATTATTACGAACCCACCTACTATTCGGACAGTCCGGCGGCCGATCCCAAGGGGCCGCCTAGCGGTGAAGCGCGTGTAGTCCGTGGCGGATCATTTCATTCTTACCCATGGCTGACGCGAGTTTCACTCCGCTCGGTGTTTCCGGAGACTTACGAATACTATGACCTGGGTTTCCGGGTAGTACGCGAAAAACAATAGCGTCGAGTTCGGTACGCGAAGAGCAACAGGCTGTTTCTTGGGGTGCGCCCGAGAAGAATAAAGCCCAGGACAAGCGCGATTACGACTTGGGGACCGCTTCTACGTACCTGCGGAAACGACAGATGTTTTTCTACTTGATTCTACCAACCTGCGCGCGATTCTCAATGCAACTCGCTCAGAGTAATTTTTGCTTTTTCGGCGAGGGCCGTGTCGGGGTATTGCGAGATTACGTCCCTTAGCGTCGTGCGCGCGCTCTCCGGTTCCCCCGCGGCCGCGTAGGCCTGTCCAAGGCCGACCATAAATAGCGGTTTGCTTGCGCTGGCCGACTCATCCTTTAAACACTTCTGAAAAATGCCCACGGCCCGCTGCGGGTCTTTCAGGTCCAGATAATTCATGCCCTCCGAAGCCAGCGCCAGCTGTTTCCTGTGGGCATCGCGGTCGAGCTTCAGGGCGCGTTCGTATGTGGCGTTGCTTAAGGTGTAGAAATGGTCTCGTCGCGCCTCCTCTGCGAAAGCGTACAGGGAGTCAACGTCGCTCCGATTCGTGGTGAGCGCTTGGTCCAAGGCATTGACGCGCGACATGTCAGGAGGGAAAGTCTCCACAATTTTAGCGAAGCTATCGGGTTTGACCAACCCCAAGGTCCGCAGGAGTTCGCTGCCATAAGAATCGGTAAATACGACGGTGGGCAGATTCTTTATGCCGTAAAGCTTGTCCATCGCGATATTCGCGTCGAAGATTACTTTCACGGGAACGAATTTATCGCGAATGGTTTTCGCTATTTCGGGATTGGAGAATACTTCTTTATCGGTGACTTTGCAGACCTCGCACCAACCGGCCCAAAACTCGAGCAATATGGGTTTGTTGCCCTGCAACGCTTCCGCGGAACTTCGCGCAAAGTTTATGTTCCAGGGCACCAAAGTCTTGTCGACAGCCTCCGAAGGCGCGTCAGGCTTCGGCTTCGATGGAATTGTAACCACGCAGCAAGAAGCTGCTCCGGAATTGCCGTTCTGAGCCGCGCCTTGGCGAGGGGAATTTTGAGCAGCGGAAATCGATCCAAAATCCAGGAGAGTCGAGAACAAAAGCACAAACACAGAGATGTGTAAGGCGGCGCGCAGTACCCGCGATGCATGAACCCGTGGGATCCAGTCGGCGGGAAGAATGTTTCCGTTCAAAACGGCACCTCCCGAATCGGTATGCCCCAAACGGAGCGGCCAAAGCTTCCGCTTTGGATATTTCCGGAAAGGAAGAACGTCATTACGGCCTCCGTTCATCCATGCGGGGCAATTACTTCCTTCTGTTCGGATCAATCGTAACACCTTAGATGTTTGAGAACGAGCGGCTAGGTGCCCTGAACGTCCAGAGCGGAGGAGCGTGTTTTGGCTTGTTGTTTTGGATCTGGAGGCGCGGGGCGGAATCGAACCACCGCTGAAGGTTTTGCAGACCTTTCCCTTACCACTTGCCCACCGCGTCAAACCCGTTGGCCTGTCACTGAAGGTTCCAGGATCAGCGAAAGATATTGTGGTTATCGATTGCTGTAACTTCTACTTCACGGTTTTCGCGTTTCGGTTGTGTAGTGAGACTGTAAATAATGGAGAATCCGCTGGCTGGCATCGTCAGGTATTGGTGCGCCAAATGTTTTTTCCATTTTTGTCAGCTCGGCATTCCATGTGTCAGCAGGGAGCGGCGGCTGCATGGTGATGTAGCCCGTGCTGTGGCAAATGCTGCAATACACTTGAACATCTTGCAATCCATCGCCAGGAGCGAGGTTTGCTCTGTAAAGTGGGTAAGAGCCGATACCGTAGGTGGAATCTGTCGAAGTGTTTGCTAGCTCAACTTGAGCTATGCCTCCTGGATTAGCCGAACTATAAGAACCGGCTTGGAATTGAGCGTAAACAGCAGACGCCGCGATGGCGGTGCTCAGCAGAGCAAATGCCAACAAAAGTTTGCCCCTGCTTGCAGTTGGTTTTTGCATTACGACGCCCTGCCAACCACGATTTCCTGATGCTCAATCGTGTTCCACATATAACCTCCCGGATTCCAGACCGGCGTATCAGGTTGCGTGTTTCCTTTTTCATCCGTAGCGCGGACTGATATTCGGTATTTGTCCGGCTCTTTTGGAGTCCAATTCAGGGACCATGTCCGAAACGAATACCGTCCAAGGTTTTCGCCCAGGCGCGCCTCTTGCCAGCTCGATCCGCCGTCATGTGAAACTTCGACGCGCTTGATGCCACCGTAGCCACTGAAAGCAATCCCTCGCAATTCTATGGGAAGCCCGGCCGGAATCTTTGATGAGCCGTCTGGCGCGATGAGGAACGAACGAACCGGAATTCTTGAAATGGGAACGGTCTGCACTTTTCCAGTCTTGAATTCGCCGGGAGTTGTTGATCCGCCAGGCGTATCCGGAATGCGATAGGCGGTTTTCATCCAGAAATTGTCGTCAGGGCGGTCCAGAACACGAATGGACGTGAGTGCCTTTACCCAGTACGTCGCAAAGCGACCCGGCACGATCAAACGAAGTGGAAACCCGTTTAGCATCGGTAAAGGGTCATTGTTCATGGAGTAGGCCAGAATCGATTCGTCCAATATGGGATCTTTCAAATCCAGAGACTTCATGAATCGCTCGGAGCCTAAACCTAGCGGTCCCTTTCCTCGATCAAGCCCTTCAAATTGGACCTGCAGTGAACCAGGTTTGACGTTCGCGGCGTCCAAAATATCCCGGAGCTTCACTCCGGACCAAAGAGCGTTGCCCATTGCTCCGTTGCCCCACTGCCCACCTGGAACGCGAGGCTGCACTTGGCTGCGGCTGTTGCCAGAGCATTGGTTGACAGCTGCAATTGAAACTGGCTTGAATCGGGTAAGCAGATCGGGAAAACTAAGCGTCAATGGTTTGTCCACGTTCCCGTTAACGGTCAGTCTCCATTCCTGGAGGTTCACCGCGTTCGGGAGAGTTTCCAGATGCCATCGCACATAAAAAGCTTCATTTGGAGTGAATGGTTGAAGGAAATAGTGCCGGGGAGTTTCTAATTGAATGGGTCGATCCGTAAGAAGAATCAGCGGCGCCTTTTGAGGTTCCGACACGATCGGCCCAACCGCATTCCAATAGGGACTGGCCCCAGGTCCAGTGAACTCTGGCGCATGATGCAACTCACCGGAAGATTTGCCGATATCCTGAGAGGCCTCGGAAATCGTGGCTGCAAGCCCTAAAACACTAGCAGTTCCCAGCAGGCCTCCTCGAAGGAATTTCCGCCTGGAAAACTGATCGACTGCCTGCGAGTGCTCATTTTTCACTTTTGTAACTCCATTCCTGGGACGCTACGACCAAGTCGCAACTTTCTCTATTGGGTTGTTTGTTCTGAGCGGCTGCGGTGGCTGTTGACGGCGGGGGCGGAACAATCTTTGTTATCGTGCCGCCGGCCTTCTCGTATGTCTCGACTCCGATGGCTCCTACTACCGTGAAACCATTTTTGGTAAGGATGTCCACTGCGGCGGAAGCGCGATGGGCCTGGTTTGAAACGGTCACGATTGCGCGATCTTTGGGAACCCATGCAAGCTCTTTGTCCAAATCTTTTATCTGAATGCTCAAGTATACCGGGAAGCCGCCTATGGTGGTGACTTCGTCGGGCCTGCGTACGTCGATGACCAACAGCTGATTCGGTTTTGCGAGCAAATCGTCGAACTCAGCTCGGCTAAGCACCTTTGCTTGAGACTTAGGCGCCTGCGTGGCGCTTCCGGTCTGTTGGGCCAGAGTTGCCGTTGTGGCGAGCAATACAATCAACATTAGCTTTCGCATCTTTTTTCTCCTGTGATTTTATTCGACTAAAAATCGGACTTGCACTGTGACGTGTTTTCGCGCCAGGCCGTCGCGGTGATACGGCCGAGGGGGCCCACGCTGCTTTCATCGGCGTGAGGAAGGTCACTTACTTTTGCGACGGATCGGTACCGATAGGTGCAGCCGAGGTTAGGGCTCGATCGACCTCGTTGTTCATGCCCTCGTAGCAAGCCTCTTCCCACTGCTCATAGTTGGTGTCGCCACCCGAGCCATTATCCCCGCTCGGCTGCTCCATAATTCCGCGGTTCAGATCAAAGGCGAATGTCCAGGGCTTGGTGTATCCGGAAGGATCATCGAACAGCGCTTCATAACGTGCGTGGTGAGGGTCGAGAAGGTTATGCGCACCACGTTGTGAACTTTGTCGCTCGCGAAATCGCCTGCCCGGCTAAGCCAGCGTGAGGGGCACTGAAAAAAGAGGTTATTGCGCACCTTCGGACCAAATGCCGCATACGCCGATCGGGCACTCTCGTATCTTTAAAGACTCGCACGGCCAAATCGCCGATGCCATCTCCATTAGGGAAAGGTCCGCCGAACTTGAGGACCGCGCCATACCGATCATTGGGAGGGCTGATCTGCTAAGCGGCTCAAACAGCAGTCGTATGGTGACCTTGGTGAACGGACTGACCTGCCCGGCTACACCCAGGCACATCTGGACAAAACATCGTTGGGCCTGAATCAGCGCCCAAGAAAAACTCTAGAATTTCAAACTCCTGCGAGCAAACTTCAGCAAAGTGTTGCATCGACCGGTTGAGCTGCTACGACTATACGGAAGTTGAGATTTATTGGTGCTGACTTCAAACAGCGGCCACTTGCAACAAGGCAAGCAAGGGGACATTTCCAACGAGGTTAGACACGGAGCTATTACCTATCGCGTCATTTCAGCTCCTGTCATGGATTATTAATCCCACGAACAGCTTATTCTGTGGAAACTGGTATCAAGCGAACCTTTTAGGATGGAGTGAATCCATGAAGTTTTTGCGTATTTCTTTCGCAGCGCTCGTGTGCTTTTTCCTCCTTACAAGCAGTGCAAAGGCGGCCGACCATTACGTCGCGCCGAACGGCACACAGACCGGAGACGGAACTCTGGCTACACCGTGGGATCTCCAGACGGCGTTGAATCAACCGGCGTCGGTTCAGCCAGGAGACACGATCTGGCTTCTAGGCGGAACGTACAAATCTTCGTCATTAAACGGGTTTGCCAGCAATCTAAATGGAACGGCCACGAGCCCCATCATCGTGAGGAATTACAACGAGCAGCGAGCGACAATCGACGGAAACGGCACAATATTTACAATCGCTGTGTACGGGTCCTACACATGGTTCTGGGGCCTGGAAATGATGGATTCCAGCACGCAGCGGTATGAAGTCGACGGCGGACCGGTTCCGCGTTCGGCGGGGCCCGGAGTTTACGGGCCGGGAAACAAGTTCATCAACAATGTCGTGCACGACACTTCACAGGGATTCAGCGCTTACAATGCGTCTCCCAACAGTGAGTTCACCGGGAACATTGTCTATTACAACGGCTTTGAGGCAAGCGACCGCAATCACGGACACGGAATATACATGCAGAACATCAGCGGGACGAAATTGATTGCGGATAACTTCGTGGGCGACAACGCCGTGGACGGAATGCAGATCTATGGCAGCGGCAACGCCACAATGATCGGGTTTACCGTTCAAGGGAACTCGGTCTACAACAACGGATCGTGGCCCGCGCCCGCATATCAGTACAACATTATCCTCGGCGGAGGCTACTCGTCGGGTAACACGGTAACAACCAACTACAGCTATTTCCCATTGTCGGCCGCGTCGGGATTCTTCCAACTTGGGCAGTACACCTCGGGCCAAAATCTGACGGCTACGAACAATGTTCTTGTCGGCGGATACATTACGTTCACAAGCGAAGGCATGTCCGGGCCATTCACGTTCACCGGCAATACTTTGGTGAATCAGTCACCGGCGCTTC
>Ga0182024_10022967_pt1 | contig 11205 bp, 8 predicted proteins | sample P32metaG_FD_120480 | JGI IMG/M metagenome (GOLD analysis project Ga0182024, IMG submission 120480) | Permafrost microbial communities from Stordalen Mire, Sweden - P3-2 metaG (Illumina Assembly) | ecosystem: Environmental > Terrestrial > Soil > Wetlands > Permafrost | place: Sweden: Stordalen... | reverse complement strand
GGGCTACAGGCCGCCAGCACCAGCGGCTCGTAGCTCAATGGTTGCACCAAACTCAAGTTCACAGGCCTCAGCTGTGATGTAAACTCTCTCACTCGAACTGGTACAAAAACTCGGGCTGGTCAGGCGGACGAGGTCCTTCAATCGGACTCAATGCGGCCAACTAGGCGAGGTTGATCATCACTCGTGACGTCACCCTGACCGTCTATCAACGAACCAGAGGGTCGGGAGTTTGAATCTCTCCGGATGCGCCACTCTGACCTGGGGCCCAGCCCGGAGGCATGGGGTTACACAACGTACCTAAGACATTAGGTAACACCGTTGGGCCGAAGGGATTCTTGAGTGGTTCGAGCACCCGAGTCTCCAGATCGAAGTACCCCAGGGGATAATCCATAAAGCTAACCAGCCAGATATCGTCGTGCACTTCTTTGATGCCGACGGCTTGACCGGCAAAGACCTTACTGAACTTAATTTTCTTGCGACCGAGACAGATGCGGCCACAGTCGATCACGACAATGATTTTGTCGTGGAGAGGATAATCGATATCGGGCAATCCCTGGTAGGTGCGAGTGGTGAGGAGATACCGGAACCATCTGCGAGCGATGTAGACAGTGTCAGAGAGTCGTTTGTACGTTCGAGACACAGCCTGTACGGTTTCTTGTTAATTATTGTTGGTACCGCGACACTCCCTCGTGGGGTCTATGTCTCGCTGCACCACGCTGATGATCAGCTGATACTCAATCCGCGACACTGATCGGCGATACGCTAGGTCGAGCAGTTTCGCGGCCGTCGAGCAGTGCAATGAGTTTCGAGCTCTTTCGGCCCGTTTTATGGCCCGCAAACGATACCAGGCCAGCTACGAACCAAACAACCAATAAAGACCGTTTAGCCCTCAACTGGGAATTCAGTTCCCAGCGTTGGAACTACTGGGACCCCAAGCGTGATTTCTCTCTTAGCTAGACTTCTGTAAACCCAGAAAGGCAAAACGACAGGGATAGGCATAGACCTTTGTAAGCAGATGGGTTTTATTGTCGAAGCTCAATTCAAACTCGCGCACTGCGCGGGTTGGGTCCGGATATCGTATTGCGCAGCCTACCGCGTGGCTTTCGCCTCATGCGCCAGAGATCTCCCGTCTCTGCGAACATGCTCTGCGCATACCTGACGAAATCGAGTGTCGTTCTCGCCTGTTCATTCTTCCGCCAGACGATGTGCACGGGCATTACGGCGGAAGGTTCATCGAGAGGGAGGGCGACCAGGTGATTCGCAAAGGAAGGATAATAGGGTCCCTCTCCAACCGCGAGATAGATGCCCTTGCCGGACTCGACGAGAATCGCGCCTGCTTCGTCATAGGGCATGGTTTCAGTCGGAGTGATCTTGGGCGTGATTCCCGCGTTGCGCAACAACTCCAGCACCTTGTCGTTAAACCCGGGAGAGATGTTCTTGTCAATCATCAGAAGATTCTCCTGGGCGAGATCCTTGAGCCGAATGCGCGCCCGTTTAGCTAGCGGGCTGGCTTTCCTGAGTACGACAGAAAATCCTTCCTCAAACAGAAGGCTCGAAGTGAGCAGGGGGTTGCTGAATGGCGGCCGCATGAAACCGACGTCGATCCTCCGGTTCTCAAACGCTTCGCTCTGAAATCCTGAGGCGATGTCCTTAACATCAATCTCCACCGTGGGAAAGAGGCGGAGATAACCATTGATGATTCGACTTACGACCTCTCCCAGGCCTTTGCCGATGGCAACGCGCAAGGTTCCCGCCACACCAGCCTGCACCTGCCTCGCAGCTTCCACGGCCTGGACGGCATGTTGAAGCACCACTCGCGCTTCGCTCAGGAATCTGCTTCCAGCGTCAGTGAGAAATACCCGACTACTGTTGCGATCAAAGAGTTGGACGCCGATTTCACTCTCGAGGTCATGTATCTGCCGGCTCAGCACTGGCTGAGCAATATCGAGCCGTCTCGCCGCTCTCGTGAAGTTCAGTTCCTCAGCAACCATCACGAAGTACCGCAAGTGTCGAAGTTCCATAAAGCCGATTCTATCTGGACTCCATTCGATCGGCAATACCTGTGGGATATGGCAGCAATGCTAAAATAGTCTTGACATACATCTGTGACACGTGTATCCATACTCGCCATTCGGTAGGTTGTCTAGCTGCCATTTCGGCCTCCTCTCAAGCGGGGGCGGGCGGCGTCCTAAGGGGAGGGGCTGGATGCCTAGCCTGTATAGACAGGTACGAACTTGGATTCGCATTTTGGTCGTGATGTGCTGTGGTTTCGCGGCGCACAATTCGGCTTTCGCGCAGGTTGGCACTGGGAGCATTTCGGGTGCCGTGACGGATACCTCTGGTGGGATTGTAGCCGGTGCCTCCATCAGCGTGAAGAACACGCAAACAGGCGTCGCCACGCCGGTGACGGCCAATGCGCAAGGCAGATACGTGGCGCCGGATTTGATTGTCGGGACGTACGACGTTCAGGCGCAGATGAAAGGTTTCCAAACGCAAGTCCATTCGGGCATTGTTCTGTCCGTCGGTAGCAATGCTGTGGCGGATTTTTCGCTTCCGGTCGGCCAAGTGGCTGAAACCGTAATCGTGGAAGGCGCGACCACTCAGGTGGAAACCACGTCAGCGGCAATCTCTGCATTGGTCGCGCCGCAGCAGATGCAGGATCTTCCTCTCAACGGTCGCGATTTCGAGCAACTGATTCTCCTTGCTCCCGGCGTCCAGACTGTTACGACGGGAACCCAAAACTCTTTCTACGGCAGAGAGTCTAGCTACTCTATCGCCGGCTCGCGGCCCGAGGGTCAGGAACTCCTGCTCGACGGAGCAAACATCCAGGGGTTTTGGGATCACGGCGCCGGCAACAGCATCATCGGGACTTCGCTGGGTGTTGAGGCCATTGGCGAGTTTCAGGTTCTCACCAACTCATACAGTGCGCGGTTCGGCGGGAGCGGGAGCGTGATGAACGCGACGACCCGCTCGGGAACAAACGATTTTCATGGCTCCGTGTATGACTTTCTCCGCAACGACGTATTCGACGCTCGCGACTACTTGAACACAATCGGTTCTCCACAAAGTCCCTATCGCCAAAATCAGTTCGGCGTCGCGCTAGGCGGCCCGGTCAAGAAAGACAAGATGTTCTTCTTTGTGAATTACGAGGGCATACGAAGGTTGCTCGGGGAGACCTTTCCTCTAACTTCGGTCCCGGACGCCGAAGCGCGTCTCGGAATCCTTCCTGATTGCGTGGTCGCACAGGGGATTCCCCTCCCTAACGCTTTCAACCCTGGAACGACGTGTAAGCCAGTCCAGCTTGACGCTCTTCCACTCAATACTGGCTCGCAAGCCATCATGGCGCTTTACCCAACGGGCACCACCGCCTCCGAAGTGCCCTTGCTCGGGGGCCCCGGGAGTATTTGCGCCACCGTGGCTAACCCAAGCCCCGCGAACTGTGGACCGTCCGGGCTCGAGCAGATCACCGTCAACGGGATTTCGCCGGCCAACGAGGACTATGTAAACGCGAGATGGGATTACACTCTTTCGTCCAGCAACACGATTTTCGCGCGCTACGTCTTCGACAACGGCTCGCTGTCAGATCCGTCAACGTCAACAGCTAATTTGTTTCCGGAGCAGTCGCAAGGGCGAAACCAATACATCACCATCGGCGACAAGAAGATCTTTTCTTCGAACCTGATCAACGACGCCCGGTTTACTTTCACACGGACAAACATGCGTGCGTTCACGACAGCGGAATACCCGGCGCTGCAATTCTTCAGCTTTTACGGAGAAAATTTGCAGGACGGCGATGTCGGCATCACGGGCGGACCTGCGCGCATCGGGCCCAGTAACTTCACGCCGGACTTCGAAATCCAGAACACGTTTGCCCTTGCCGACGATGTGTTTTGGACGCACGGAAACCATACCTTTGAGATCGGCATGGAATTTCGCCGGCTGCAAAGTCCGCTGGCAAACGGTTTCTTCACCGATCAAGGTTGGAGTTTTCCGAGCTACGCCAGTTTTGTGGAAGGCCAGGCGGTCAATCCGAGTCCGAACGCCCCGCCGATCACCTTCCTTGGGGCGCTTCCGGGCAAAGATAATTCTTACAGGATTTTTCACGAATTTGATCTGTTTCCGTATATCCAGGACACCTGGAAAGTGTCGCGCACAGTGACCCTGAATCTGGGTCTGCGCTACGATTTCATTTCCAACCCAACTGAAGTCCATAATGAGCTGTGTGCGTTTATCAACCCGAGCAGCCCATCCACTACTGGTTGCACGCCAGTGTCAAACGTGTTTCAGTCAAATCCCTCACTGAAAAACATCGACCCACGTGTCGGTTTTGCCTGGGATCCCTTCAAAGATCATAAGACTTCCATTCGGGCGGGCGCCGGCGTCTTCCACGATCCGATCCAAGTCCGCAACTATCATCCGGCGTATCTCTTCGCTGGTCCCTTCACGGCTGGCCTGGCGCTTTGCGTTTTCGGCCCGCCGTGCGGTTATCCAACGCCCTATCAGGGAATCTCAGTGCCTCTCGTAATTATCGGTCAGGCCTTGGAATACGATCCGCGCGTGACTCCGTTTGTGCTCCAATACAATTTTGGCGTTCAACGCGAGATAGCCAAGAACACAATCCTGAGCATTTCCTACGTCGGCTCGAGGGGATATAACCTGTTGGTCCAGAATGATTTGAATCCCGAGATCCCCACCATCGTGAATGGACAAGACACCTTCCCTGCCGGGTCGCCGCGGGAAAACCCCATTCTTGGCAGCATCGCCTTCAACGTGCCGGACGGGTCGTCGTGGTACAACTCGTTGCAGGCATACCTGACTCACAATTTCGGCAAGAATTTGCAATTCCAGGCGTCCTATACGTATTCCAAGAGTATTGACTACGGCTCAGTTTCCTACGAATTAGAAGAGAACAATGGTGGCCAGGAGGCCCAATCCGACCCTTACCATATCGCGCGAGACAAGGGAGTGTCTGACTTTGACGTGCGACATAATTTTGTGGCCAACTCGACTTATACACTTCCCTTCCGGGGCAATGCATTTGTCGAAGGTTGGCGGTTTGGCGGGATTATGACTGCCCGCAGCGGCACCCCTTTCAGTGTCCAAGACGGTCTCGATCAGGCGAATTTAAATGACGGGCCAGGCGCGCCTGGGGAGAGACCTGACGTCGTGCCTGGGGTAAGCACAGTACCAGCCGGCGGGAGAAGTGTGAACGGCCCGGCGGGAGGACACTGGTTTAACCCAGCGGCATTCACGCTGCAACCCTTCGGCACGCTGGGCGATCTGGGCAGGAATACTTTGTTTGGGCCACAATTTGTGAATCTCGACCTCTCGCTCAGCAAAGTGACCCGGATCAGGGAGAACATGAATGTCGAGTTCCGAGCAGAGGCTTTCAACATTTTCAATCATCCGAACTTCGGACTGCCGGTCCCAATCTTGACGGCCCCTACCTTCGGCGAGATCTTGGGCACGGTCGGAACGGCGCGGCAGTTGCAGCTTGCGCTCAAGTTCAACTTCTAGGGCCGTCTCTGGGAATCGGGGAGCGAACGCGGCTCAGGGATGGGGATAATGGTCGGTTTGTCGGGTTGCAGCATAGGGAGTCGGCGTGGCGCCCACCCCGCTCACGCGCTCCCTTTTTACTTGGGAAGCCGATGTGGCGCAAAAACCCCCGCGCTCAGCGGCTCCCTTTTCATTTTGGCGCGCGTTGAAACGTATGCCGGACGCCTGCGTCGCCGTGCAACTCGAATGATTGACTATAAAAAGTCTCTGCGAGTGATTTTTGTTCTCTCGTGTCTCGCCGCGCCCGCGAATGCGGGCCAGAGTTCCGCGACGGCGGATTCGGCTTCCGAGCCGAGTGCCGCGGATCGCTGTGCTCAGCTCGCGACGGTGAAGCCTCAGTGGCCCGATTCGACGACGCGTATCCTGCAGGCTGTCTGGCACGCAGACGGCTCGCAGGTGACGATGCCCATGAGACCGCCGATGACGCTCCCTGCCCACTGCGAGCTGACTGGAGTCATGCAGGAGCGCGTTGGCCTGGATGGGCAGCGTTATGCAATTCACTTCCACTTGCGCCTGCCCGTGGACTGGAACGGGAAATTCTTCTTCGAGGGTGGCGGCGGCACTGAGGGAGATCTGGGCAGTGCAATCGGCCAGGTTGCGCCGGGCATGGCGCCCGCTATCGCTCAGGGCTACGCTGTCGTGTCGCAAGACGCCGGTCATGACAACGCGACCAACAGCGTGCCAAACCGGGGCGGAGCCGTCGCATTCGGTTTTGACCCTGAGGCGCGGGCCAACTACGGCGGCGCTTCGCTGAAGTCCGTCGCGGAAGCCGCCAAGGCAATCATCCGCGCCTACTATGGTCGCCCGCCGGAGCGGTCGTATTTCGTTGGATGCTCCAAAGGCGGTCAGGAAGGCATGGCTTTTGCCCAGCGCTTTCCGGAAGAGTTCGACGGCATTGTCGCGGGTGCGCCAGGGTTTTCCCTGCCACGCGCGGCCGTTGCGGAGGCTTGGGACACCCAGGCTTTTGCCAGCCTCGTGCAACCTGCCGGGAAAAGTTTCGATCCCAAGCTCCTTCCGACGACCTTCAGCGATGCGCAATTCGGAATTGTCCGCGACGCCGTATTGGCTGCGTGCGATGCGGACGACGGGTTGCAGGATGGCATCACGGGGGCATTCGAGTCCTGTACCTGGCCGCGGGTCGCGAGGGAATTAAGGCGCAGAATCTGTTCCGCGACAAAGACCGATCAATGTCTGAGCAAGGCGCAGATAGATGTGCTGGGCCGCGTTTACGCTGGGCCGAAAGACAGCGCAGGCAATGCGCTCTATTCGAATTGGGCTCTGGACGCGGGCATAGGGAGCGACGGTTGGCGCGTCTGGAAGATCGGTCCGGCGGGCGGTAATTCCCCCGGCGTCAACGTTGCCATGGGGGCGCCGGCGCTAGCGGCTATCTTCACAACTCCGTCAACGGCTCTCGACGCTGATCCAAAGGCGGCTCTGGACTATGCGCTCCGATTTGATTTCGATCGCGACGCCCCGAAGATTTATGCAACCCAAGCTCCGTTTCAGCGCTCGGCATGGACGGATATCGCGGCGCGTTCACCCCATCTCGAGGGATTCCACGCCCGCGGAGGGAAAATGATCGTGCCGCAGGGAGCCTCGGATCCCGTGTTTTCTCTGAATGACACACTCGCTTGGTACCGCGAAGTTGACAAGCTCAACGGTGGGGCCGCTGCGGACTTCGTGCGGGTCTTTCCCGTGCCGGGGATGGCGCACTGCGGCGGTGGCCCTGCAACCGACCAGTACGATGCCTTGACGGCCTTGGTCAACTGGGTTGAGAAAGGGTCGGCTCCGGATCGAATCGTGGCGAAAGCCGGTCCCAGGAGTCCGTGGCCGGGGCGCACCAGACCGCTGTGTCCTTACCCGCAGGTGGCTCGATACGTAGGTTCGGGCAGCATCGAAGATGCCGCGAATTTTGTTTGTCGGCGCTAGGCCATGGACGCGACGCAGCGGTACGAGCGCATACGCGTTGCTGATCGATGAAGTCAGTGAAGGGAAATAAGCAATGTTCGGCCGACCCACGGAGTACGGCAGCAACTCGCAGGTGATTGGAGGGATTGTAGCCATGGGTCCAATAAATGATCCCCGAGGAGCGAGTGGTATCCCATTGGACTGGAGCTGAGAAGCCGTGAAAGTCGAAGATGTGATTTTTCGAGCGATGGCAAAGAAAATTACCTGGTCGCAGGCGGCCGAGGTGTTAGGAATTTCTGAGCTTACGATGCTTCAGCGATTGGCCCGCTACAAACAGCGAGGCTATGACCCGCGTTGGCAACGAGGGCGCCCCAAAACTGGCCTGGCGCTAGTGCATCTCGCGATCGCCGAGAGAATCCTGGCCCTCTACCAACAGAATTACGTGGGATTCGATATAAGCGACTTCCACATGAAGTTGAAACAAGTCCACGGCATAAGCGTGGACTACTCGTGGCTAAAACTTGCTCTCCAAGGAGCCGGATTATTAGGAAACGGTTCGAGAAACCGCCGCCAGAGTCCGGACCATTAGCATTCCGATGATGCCGGCAATCAGGTCGCGGTCGACGAATGCTTCAGTCTTTGTCCGAAGGCAGTTCACTAGGAGAACCTATGCTCAATACCTTCGTTCAAGAACATCGGTCGGTCTGGGGTTTAATCGCACGCTGAACCGGATCCGGGCTCGCCGATTGGCGGCTGCAGTGATTCTTGCTCCGAATCCGGCGCGGGCACAGGACTCAAGAGTTGTCGTCGATGATGATAGGCTGCCAGGGCGATCAGGTGAATTGTGTCGAACTAGATTGGCGCCATCGATCAAGGCACCACCAGCACTCGCTTCATCGTATTCGACAGGGACGGAAGAGTCGTCTCCGTCTCTCAAAAAGAGCACGAGCAGATCTTCCCAGCGCCCGGATGTGTCGAACACAACCCCGAAGAAATCTGCTCCGCACGCAGGAAGTCATCAACGCAGTAATGCTTCAAAGCGGACTGCGCCCGAAAGACCTGTCGGCTCTCGGCATTACGAATCAGCGCGAAACAATCATCCTGTGGAATCGAAGTACGGGCGAGCCTGTCTATAACGCGCTCGTATGGCAGCACACGCGTGTAGAAGATGCAGTCGCGAAATTCTCGCGCGATGGCGGCCACAATCGCTTCCGGCAAATCACTGGACTTCCGCTCGCGACGTACTTTAGTGGCTTGAAGATTTGCTGGATTCTGGATAATGTTCCCGGCGTTTGCAGACTTGCACAAGTCGGGGAAGTCCTCTTCGGAAACGTCGATTCCTATTTGATATGGAAACTGACAGGGAGCGGCGCGGCGGCATTCAGGTTACCGACGTCACCAATGCAAGTCGCACACAGTTGCTCAACCTGCAAACGCTCACCTGGGATCAGGAGATGCTACGCGTATTTGGGATTCCGGAGGGAATCCTGCCCGAAATTCGTTCGAGCGGTGATGTATATGGCGCGGAGCAAATCGAACCGGTGAAGGGCGTGCCGATTGCAGGAATCCTGGGAGATCAGCAAGCCGCGCTGTTCGGCCAGACTGGCTTCCAATCGGGAGACGCCAAGAACACCGACAGATCTGGCTGTTTCCTTCTGATGAATACGGGACGCAACGTGATCCAATCGAAGCATGGCCTGATAACGACAGTGTCCTACAAAATCGGCAAAGAGCCAGTTCATTAGGGAAGAAGCCCGACCACGGTTGCGGCTTTGCATGCTTGGGCTGCCTGGAACTCGCGCTTCGCGCCCTACGCGCTCACGTGCCGTTCCATTTCCTCTAAGCTGACGCCTTTCGTCTCTGGGTACGCGATCAAGACGACGAGAAACTGGACCACCATCATCAGCGCGAACAGAACAAACGGCGCAGCCCCAGATCGGGCGGCCATTACGGGGAAGATCGCCGAGATAAGCGCATTCATGAACCAGTGTGTGAAACTGCCTAGGCTCTGGCCCTTGGCTCGAACTGGATTCGGGAACACCTCGCTTAGGTAAACCCAGATCACTGCGCCTTGAGAGAAACCGAATGAGGCGATGAACCCGACCAGCAGCCACACGAGCAGCCCTGGATGACTCCCGGTAGCAAAAATCGCCGCCACACCGGCCAGGCAGACGGCAGTTCCGGCCGCTCCTGTCAGCAACAGCTTTTTGCGTCCGATTCTATCAATCATGCTTATGGCGAGAATCGTGAAGATTAGATTCGTGAAGCCGATCGCTACCGCCTGCGCATCGCTCGATATTTTGCCGAAACCCGCGCGCTCGAAGATGTCATTGAGGTAATACAGAATCGCGTTTATCCCCGAAAGCTGATTGAATAGGCCAATCGAAATGGCTAGGAAGATCGGTTTTCGATATCGAGACTGGAATAAGGGTTCGTGCCGAGCCCCGCGCTCTGCCGTGAGCGTTTTGGCGATATCTGCCGCTTCGCGATCTGGGTCCGATTCTCCGACGCGACGTAGCACTTCGCGTGCCTCGTCGTGTCTGCCGACTGCTATCAACCAGCGCGGACTCTGCGGAATTCCAAACACTGCGATAAAAAATGCGAACGCCGGAATCGCGGCCATCCCAAACTTCCATCGCCACTCGGATGAACCGAAGCCGCCCAAGGAAACGAGATAATTCGAAAGATAGGCTAGTAGAATCCCGACAACGACATTCAGTTGAAAAAATCCGACCACACGGCCCCGAATGGCTGCCGGAGAAATCTCTGCGATGTACAACGGTCCAATTACGGACGACGCGCCAACCGCCAATCCCCCTATTACGCGAAAGCATATGAGTGCGGGCCAGCTCCAAGCCAATGCGCAACCGATCGCTGATGCAAGATACAGTACACTCAGGGCACTCAGGCACGCGCGCCGACCAAACCGGTCGCTGGCCCTCCCCGCAACAGCGGCACCGAGAACGGTGCCCCACAACGCGCTCGACACGGTAATACCAAGCATCGTCGGCGATAGGGAAAAGGTTTCACTCAGCGCTCGCGTCGTGCCAGCAATCACGGCTGTATCGAACCCAAAAAGCAGCCCGCCCAGCCCGGCAATGAGAGAGCTGCGCAGTAGGTACGGGTTCAGCACCGGAGTTCGTGCGGTGGATACAGCGTTCAGACGGGGCACTCCTTCAGACATGGAAGCGCTCCAGGCTGAAAGATGCCGGCCTCATGGGCCATGCGTTGAGCGATTCCAAACTAACGGCTACACTTTCGCGGCTAGCATCGCCTCTCAAAGTAGGAAAACCCAAGTGGCAATCTTTCTGAAACCGAGTTCTAGGCAACTCGGCCCGCCCTCCCGGCAAAGCGTTGGAGCTGTCTGACCGCGTGATTCAGGAGGTCGATTGTCAGGGCCACCCACTCGCGAACCTTGTAGCGTTGGTCCTACAAGCTGTCAACGGTATTTGCGGACAACTTTTAGAAACCGCGCTATACCATTTAATTCTTTGTTGAGGCTTCGTCCGGACGGACTACCGTTCAGCCTGGCTGGGAAGGCGGTTGCCTGCCTTGTACCGGCCTGAGGAGATATCGTCTTGGATCTTCTCGAAGATCTCGCGGTATTTGTGATTCTGGACTGGCACTCCGCCCTTCCTCCTCGCCACCACACGAGGTAACGACGATTCGAATCCACTCCGCTCGCATAATCTCAACAAAAGAATACCATATACAACTTAGGGGAGCACAGTGCAGCAATGT
>Ga0182024_10022966_pt1 | contig 11205 bp, 8 predicted proteins | sample P32metaG_FD_120480 | JGI IMG/M metagenome (GOLD analysis project Ga0182024, IMG submission 120480) | Permafrost microbial communities from Stordalen Mire, Sweden - P3-2 metaG (Illumina Assembly) | ecosystem: Environmental > Terrestrial > Soil > Wetlands > Permafrost | place: Sweden: Stordalen... | reverse complement strand
GCGTGACGGGCACTTCGACGCCGTGTTTCTCGCCGTCGGCGCGCACATCGGCAAGCGCGCATACATCCCTGCCGGGGAGGCGGCACACATCCTCGACGCCGTCACGATGCTGCGCGGCATGGAAGGCGAGGAGCAGCCGCTGCTCGGCCGTCGCGTCGTCGTCTATGGCGGCGGCAACACGGCGATGGACGCCGCGCGCACCGCGCGGCGCCTGGGTGCAAGCGAGGCAATCGTCGTCTACCGCCGCACCCGCGACAAGATGCCCGCGCACGACTTCGAGGTGCAGGAGGCGCTCGACGAGGGCGTGCTGATGAAGTGGCTTTCCACGATCAAGCACATCGACGAGGGCACCCTGCTGCTGGAGAAGATGGAGCTCGACGAGACCGGCTTTCCCCAGCCGACGGGAGAGACGGAGGAGCTGGCGGCGGACTCGCTCGTGCTCGCCCTCGGCCAGGAAGCCGACCTGTCGCTGCTCGACGGCGTGCCCGGCCTCCAGATCGAAGACGGTGTCGTGGCGGTCGACGCACGGATGATGACCGGCCACGAGGGAATCTTCGCCGGCGGCGACATGGTGCCGGCCGAGCGCACCGTCACGGTTGGGGTCGGCCATGGCAAGCAGGCGGCACGCAACATCGACGCCTGGCTTCGCGGCACCGAGTTCGCACATCCACCTGAGCCCGAGCTTGCGAGCTTCGAGAAGCTCAACGTCTGGTACTACGCGGACGCACCAAAGACCGTTGCGCCCCAGCTCGACGTGATCCGCCGGCAGTCGAACTTCGACGAGGTCACCACGGGGCTCGGCGAGGACAACGCGCTGTTCGAGGCGCGACGCTGCCTCAGCTGCGGCAACTGCTTCGGCTGCGACAACTGCTATGGCGTCTGCCCCGACAACGCGGTCCTGAAGGTCCCCGAGGCCGACGGCTACGCGTTCGACTTCGACTATTGCAAGGGCTGCGGGATCTGTGTCGCCGAGTGCCCCTGCGGGGCTATCGAGATGATCCCCGAGACGATCTGAGATCGCGACGGCGCTGCGGCACGAGCAGCACCGAGCACGACGCGCCGTGCACGACGCGCCGGCTCACGCTTCCGAGCGCCAGCACCCCACCGAGCCCGCGACTGCCGATCACCGCAATCGCGGGTTTCGAGCGCTTCGCGGCGTCGAGAATCACCTGCCCGGCCTTGCCGGGTTCGACATGCGTATCGGCCCCGCCGGGCAGCATCAGCGCAAGCGTGCGCGCCTGCGCCTCGATGCGGTGGGGACGCGCCCGCGACTCCGGGCCAAGGGCGTGGATCAGCGTGACAGGGGCGTGCTGGCTGAGGCCCAGCCGTCCGGCGAGCTCGACGATCTCATCGGAGCCGTCCTGGCCGTCGCTCGCCACGAGGATCTCGCGACCACCGAGCGAGCCGGTGAACGAGGCACGAACGAACAGCGCGGGCGTGGTCAGGAGGCTCAGCGCGGAGGCGGCCACGCCGCTGATCAGCATGCCGCCGATCCATGAGGTCGCGGGCGCGCCGATCGCAAGCAGGTCGTGGCCGGAGGCCCGCTCGAGGATGATCTTCACCGGCGGCCCGCCGGGATCGGCGATCGTCGTCGTCGCTACCCCCGCAGCCTCGGCAAGGCGCTTGGCACGGTTCAGCACGTGCGTGACGCGGCCGGGGCTGATCGCGGCGGTCGCGTAGCGGCCGGCGCCCGACTGCGCGGTCACCGCGAGCAGAGTCAGCCGACCGGCCGCTCCCACCAGGCAGACCGCCATCCTGACCGCGGCCGTGCTCGCCCGCGTCCCGTCGACGGCGCAGAGGATGTTCGTGAAGACCGCCGGCGCGCTGCCGTTCTCGGGCGACTGCTCGATCTGGGTCCCGGTCATCCGCCCACGTTAGTGCGACCGCGCGGCTCCGCCATCCGCAGCTTTCCCGCGGGCGAACCGGGGAAATGCCGCAACAGGCGAGCCCCTCGCCCCCCGCCGCGCTCAGCGGTCAAGCGTCAAGAGGAGCCGCAGCTCCTCCATCAGCAGGCGCGGGAGCTGGAAGTGCTCGCGCACATGCTCGCGGCCGCTGCGCCCGAGCTGCGCGGCCAGCTCCCTGTCGTTCAGCAGCCTCAACATCGCAGTCGCGCAGTCCTCGACGGAGTCGACCAGCAGGCCGCCGACGCCGTCGGGCATCTGCATCGGGATGCCGCCGGCGCGTCCCGCCACGACCGGGGTTCCCTTCCACAGAGACTCCGAGACGACGAGCCCGAAGCCCTCGCGGATCGACTTCTGCACGACCACCTCCGAGAGGCGCTGAAACGCGTTGACCTCGACATTGCCGACCCCGGTGAGGTTGGTGTAGAGGTGAATCAGCGGGTCGTCGGCGGCGTGCTCGGAGACCTGCGCGTAGACCTCCCAGCCCTCGGGGTCGTCGAGCGCCATCGAGCCGACGAGCGCCAGCTGCAGCTCGGGGATCTCCTCGCGCACGAGACGATAGGCGGCAAGCACCCCCAACGGGTCCTTCCACGCGTCAAAGCGAGAAACCTGCGTGACCAGCCGCCCCGGCAGATCCACACCGATCCAGTCGAGGATCTGGCGCGCGGTCTCGAGATCGAGGTCGAGGTTCTTGGGGCTGAGCGGGTCGATCGCCGGAGCGATGTTCTCGACGCGGCCGACCGGGAGATCGGGCGGCACGAACTGCGGCATCGTGAACACCGCCGCGTCGAACTCCGCGAGGTACGGCCGTAGGAAGGCCCACGTCTCCGCATTGGGCTCGGACGTGTCGATGTGGCAGCGCCAGACCCAGCGAGCGTCGCCTTTGCCGTGAACGCTCAGCAGCCCGGCGGGCTGAGGATCGTGCACGATGATGTAGTCGTAGCCGCCGTCGAGCACCGCAGCGTTCTCTCGCGCGCAGTCGACATAGGCGGCGCGGTCGGCGCTGCTCAGCCCCTGCGACGCGCCCTGAAGACCGTTGTGAATCGCCTTCGTGGCTCGGTAGAACTCCGCACTGCCGCTGATCACCTTCCAGTCGACCGTCAGGCCGAGATCGTGCAGCAGCGGCACCGAGGAGCGCAACAGCTCCGAAACGCCTCCGCCGTAGGCCGTGGCGTTGATCTGCAGGATCCGAGCGCCGCGGAGCGTGCGAGCATGCTCACGGAGCTCGTCGAGGATCGCGTCGGGGACGATGCCCTGGTAGGCGCCCAGTGACCAGCTGCCGACGGCCACCCGTTGCAGCATCGCTAGATTCCCACCGGGTCGCGCCGCCTGGGAACCCGCGCCGCGGTGAGCGGCTCGGTGTGCTCGTGGGCGCCAGCGCGGCGCGCCGCAGCCGGCTGCGAACCGGCGAACAGACTGACCATCACCACGAAGGATGAACGGTTGGACGGATGTGGGCTGGCGGCGTGCTGATCGAACGCTCGCGATCTCCTGGAACTCGCGCTGAATGACGCTGAGCTGGGACTGGGTGAGTTGCTGCCACTTAGTCTCGCGGCACGAGCGTATTTCGCACTGTGCCCGTTGCGGAAATGTACCGATGGCGCGGCGCCGATCCGATGCGACGCTCCTGGCGTGGATAGCAGCGCGGCGATGACGACCACACCGATCGCGGCAGCGACATCGAACGGCGCCGCCCAGGGATCGGATCGTAAGTACGTCTACGACTTCTCCGAGGGCTCGCGAGAGATGCGAAACCTGCTCGGAGGCAAGGGCGCGAACATCTGCGAGATGACGCGACTGCTGGGACCCGACCTGGTCCCTGCCGGGTTCGTCATCACCAGCGAGGCGTGCGTTGTCCACATGACGACCGGGCAGGAGCCCCCGGAGCTCGCGCGCCAGGTCGCCGACGCGATGGAGCGCCTGCAGGCCCTCGTCGGCCGGCGGTTCGGCGACCCGCAGAACCCGCTGTTGCTGTCAGTCCGGTCGGGCTCCCGGGAGTCGATGCCGGGGATGATGGATACCGTCCTGAACCTCGGCCTCAACGACGTCTCGGTACAGGGCTTGGCGCGCGCGACCGGCAATGAGCGCTTCGCATGGGACTCCTACCGGCGCTTCGTGCAGATGTTCGCCAACGTCGTGCGCGGCGTGTCCGGCGGGCACATCGAGGAGCAGATCACGCAGCTGAAGGCCCGCCGCGGCGTGCACCTGGACACCGAGCTCGATGCTGACGCGCTCCGCGAGCTGACGGCCGCATTCAAGCGCCTGTTCCACGAGCAGACCGCCGAGCCCTTCCCCGAGGACCCGGCCGACCAGCTGCTGCAGGCCGTCCTTGCCGTGTTTGACTCCTGGAGCGGCGATCGCGCGGTCTCCTACCGTCGCATCAACCACATCCCCGACGACTGGGGAACCGCCGTCAACGTGCAGCAGATGGTGTTCGGCAACAAGGGCGACACGTCCGGCTCGGGAGTCGCGTTCAGCCGCGACCAGGTCACCGGCGCGCCGGATCCCTCGGGTGACTTCCTGATCAACGCACAGGGCGAAGACGTGGTCTCCGGCGTCCGCAACACCCAGGAGTTGGCGGAGCTGGGGGACGTGTTGCCCGAGGCGTACGCGCAGCTCACCGACATCCTGCGCAAGCTCGAGCGCCACTACGGCGACATGCAGGACACCGAGTTCACGATCGAGGACGGCCGTCTGTACATGCTGCAGACGCGGGACGCAAAACGCCCGGCGCAGGCGGCGGTTCGCTTCGCCGTGGACGCGGTGAACGAGGGGTTTCTTGACAAGACGCGCGCCATTGCGACGATCGACGCCTCATCGCTTGACGCGCTGCTTCACCCGACCTTCGACGCATCGAGGAGGTACACGGTGTTGGCACGCGGTGTCGCGGCGTCCCCCGGTGCCGCCAAGGGCGCCATCGTGTTCACCGCCGCGGCGGCGGTCGCGGCCGCCGAGACCCATGCCGACGTCATTCTGGTGCGACCGTTCACCGAGGCTGAGGATGTCGCCGGGTTCTTCGCCGCGCAGGGCATTCTCACCAGCGAGGGCGGCAGGGCGTCGCACGCGGCGTTGGTCGCTCGCGGCATGGGTCGTCCGTGCGTGTGCGGAGCGAGCGACCTTGAGATCGACCTGCACGCGGGCACGGTGCGGGTCGGCGCCACCGTCCTGCACGAGGGCGACCACATCGCGATCAACGGAAGCACCGGCGACATCACGACCGACGACGTCGCCCTGGTTGACGCCGCGATGGACCCGAACTTCCAGACTGTGCTGTCGTGGGCTGACGAGCTGCGCACGCTCGGTGTGCGCGCCAACGCCGACGTCCCCGAGGACGCGCGTCGCGCCCGCGCGTTCGGAGCCGAAGGTATCGGGCTGTGCCGGACCGAGCACATGTTCATGGCGCCGGACCGCCAGCCGAAGATGCGAGCGATGATCATGGCGGCGAGCGAGGCCGACCGGCGCGCGTCGCTGGACGCGCTGCTGCCGCTGCAGCAGGCGGACTTCGAGGGACTGTTCGAGGTGATGGAGGGCCTGCCGGTGACCATTCGCCTGCTTGACCCGCCGCTGCACGAGTTCCTCCCGAGCGAGATCGAGCTGCTGGACGAGCTGCGCGAAGCGCGCGAGCATCGCCCGGACGACGTCGAGGAGATACAGCGCGCGCTCAAACGCGTACAGGAGCTGTCGGAGACCAACCCGATGCTCGGGACCCGTGGATGCCGGCTCGGCGTGCTGCACCCGGAGATCTACGAGATGCAGGTCACCGCGATCATGCGCGCAGCTCGGGCGGTGCGTGAACGCATCGGTCGAGCGCCGCACATCGAGGTGATGGTTCCGCTGATCAACTACGAACGCGAGCTGACGCTGATGCGCGATCTCGTGATCAGGACCGCGATCGGCGAGGGCATGAGCGAGGGCGTCGACTACACGGTCGGCACGATGATCGAGCTGCCGCGCGCGTGCGTGGTGGCGGACCACCTCGCCAAGCACGCCGACTTCTTCTCGTTCGGCACCAACGACCTCACCCAGACCGCGTTGGGATTCTCGCGCGACGACGTCGAAGGCAGGATTCTCCCGAAGTACCTGTCCGAGCGGATCGTGAGTTGCTCGCCGTTCGAGACGATCGACCGCGAGGGCGTCGGCGTATTCGTGCGCATGGCCGTCGCCAGCGGGCGCGCAAGCAACCCCGCCATCGAGATTGGGGTGTGCGGTGAGCACGGCGGCGACCCCGATTCGATCGGCTTCTTTGCCGAGCTCGGTCTCGACTACGTGTCGTGCTCGCCGTTCCGCGTGCCCATTGCGCGCGTCGCCGCGGCGCAGGCCGCCGCTCGCTGACAGCGGCTGGTAACGATCGTCGAGCTCATGCCCTGTGTCTCCGACGCCACGCCCCAGATCGTCGCGGAGCAATTCGACGCGCTTGAGCCACTCGACGAGCTGGCGGCGGGGAGCGTCGTCGCGTTCGACGCTGAGCAGACGCTCTACACGCAGGCGCCGGAGGTCACGCGCGCCGTCGATGGCCGTCTGGGATGACGGCGGTGCCCGTGCGCGCCGCCGACCCGCGCGTGGACTAACCTCGGGGCGATGACCAGCGACACATCGCATTCAGGGAAGCTCCGGGTCGTGATCGCCGGCGGTGGGGTCGCCGCCCTCGAGACCATGCTCGCGCTGCGGGATCTCGCGCCCGAACACACGGATGTGCTCGTGATCGCCCCCGCCACCGAGTTCGTCTACCGGCCGATGGCCGTCCGCGAGCCGTTCGCCTACGGCCCGGCCCAGCACTACGCTCTTGCGCCGATCATCGAGCACGCCGGAGCGACCCTGCTGGCGGATCGGCTGGCCTGGGTCGACCGGAGCGCACGACTCGCGCACACCGAGGGCGGTGAGCGGATCGCATACGGCGCGCTCGTGCTGGCACTCGGAGCCAATCCTCGCCCGCACTACCAGCACGCGCTGACGATCGACGACCGCCGCCTCGACCAAACCCTGCACGGCCTGATCCAGGACGTCGACGAGGGCTATGTCCACAGCATCGCCTTCGTTGCGCCCAGCCTGATCGCGTGGCCGCTGCCGCTGTACGAGCTTGCGCTGATGACCGCCGCGCGTGCGCACGAGATGGGTGTCGCGCTCGCGGTGACGATCCTGACCCCCGAAAGCGCCCCGCTCGCGATCTTTGGCGCCGCAGCCAGCAGCGCCGTGGGCCGGCTGCTCGACCAGGCGCAGATCGAGACGATCAGCTCCGCCGACTGCGAGATCCCGTCGCCGGGGAAGGTGGTGATCGACCACGGCGACCGCTCCCTGCAGGTCGACCGTGTCGTCGCGCTGCCGCAACTCGACGGGCCGGCGATCCGCGGCATCCCGCTCGGAGAGCACGGCTTCATCCACGTCGACCCCTCCGGGTTGGTGCCCGACTCCGGACCGATTTACGCGGCCGGTGACGCGACCGAGTTTCCCGTCAAGCACGGCGGGATCGCGGCCCAGCAGGCCGACGCGGCAGCGCGCGCGATCGCGGCGCTCGCCGGAGCACCGGTCACGCCCGAGCCGTTGGACCCGGTGATCCGCGGCATGCTGCTCACCGGCGGCAAGCCCGTGTACATCAGCGCACGGATCACCGGTGGCGAGGGCTTCAGTTCGGAGATCACCGACGCCCCGACCTGGTCACCGCCTGCGAAGATCGCCGCGACATACCTCGCGCCGTATCTCGACAGCCACGGACAGGCGTCGTGACCTCAGCGCGATATCGCGCCGCCTGAGGTCCCGAGAACCGGACAACCCGTTGGAGCCCCGGGCTGCAGGAGTTCCAACGGGTCGCCGCGGCTCTCGCCGAGACGTCGTGCCGCTAGCGCCCAGGTGTGCCGGCGGAGATCAACGGCCCAGCCGCGATCGCAGCCGAGCGCGAGCGCCGCGACGGTCGCGAGATGCGGGCCAGCGGTTCGCGAGCAGAGTCTGGGCGATGCGGTGCGAGCCCTGCGGCACGCGACATGACAAATGCGAGCAGGCCGAGAAGCGCGACGTCGGCTCCGGCATTGATGATGATCAGGAGGGGAGTAGTCATGGGTTCATGGTGCTCCGCGCGCCTGGGCTGCAACTGAGACAGCCCTGGAAGCGGGCTGAGAATGTCTATGGGCAGCTGCCGGCTGTTCGTACGCACGTGCCGAGGCGTCGAGAAGAGAGCTTCACGCCACCTAGGATTCACGAACCAGGGCGTCCTTCCCAGGAGGTGAGCGGAATATGTTCGAGCGCTTTGATCGTCCGGTGCGTTGTAGAGCCGGCCATCTGTTCACAACGATTTGGATTCCGCTCGCCTCACTAAAGGCGGCTCGTCTCGGTGGGCAGCGCTTCCAGCGCTGCCCCGTTGGACATCACTGGACAACGGTGGCCCGCCTCGACCCCACCGTGGCCGAGCCCGCAGATCTTGAGGCAGCGGCGGCCGTGCACGACATCCGCATCCCTTGAGTGCCATCACGGCGAGGCACGGCGATCGGCATCACAGCCGGGCTGCTGCTCATCGCGCTGAGCGACAGCATCGCGCCTCAAAGGGACGTGTCCGCTTGCCGATGCACGAGGAGTGGACGCCACTGTCACGCCGTCCGTACGCGGCATCCCGGTATCCCGACGCCAGGCTGTGCTCGGGTTGGTGTGCGCGATCCCGTTCGCGTTGCTCGTCGGCGCCGTAGTGCTGGTCGGAGCGGTCACCGTCGGATACGGTGAGATGCTGGCCACGTCGGCGCGCACGGCGCATTCCACAACCGCGGCGGTCCGGACCATGCACGCATCGGCGGTGCCCGACTTCGGCAACCCCAAGGGGCACTTCTATGTGCCGGCCGCCGGCCGCGCGGTCGATACCAGGCACCCCAACCACGTGATCGGGAGCGGCACGCCGGCGAGTTGCACGTCAGCCGCCGTGGTGCGCGACGTTGCCGCGGGCGGCATCATCGCCTTCAACTGCGGGCCCAAGCCCGTCACTATCGTGATGACCACGACCGCTAGCGTGATCAAGACCCGGCGCCTGGTCGTGTTAGACGGCGGCGGGCTGATCACGCTGAGCGGAGGCAGCAAGCGCCGAATCCTGTACTCGGACACCTGCGCAGGCGCGTGGTCAACCGATGACTGCGTCGACCAGCCCTATCCGCAGATCGTGGTACAGAACATCACCTTCGAGGACGGCTACAACGGCGCGCATCAGGCCACCTGCACAGCCAACATCCCGACCTGCTGGTACGGCGGGGTCGACGGCGGAGGGGCCATCTACGTCGAGGGCGGCCAGTTCAGGGCGGTCAACTCGCGGTTCCTCGACGACGGCTGCTACGCCTACGGTCCTGATCTCGGCGGGGGCGCCATCCGCGCTCTAGCCCAGTACGAAAATCGCCCCGTGTACATCACCGACGACACGTTCCGCGGCGGCCGCTGCTCCAACGGCGGGGCACTGAGCAGCATCAGCGTCCATTGGGACGTCCTCAACAGCCAGTTCATCAACAACAAGGCCATCGGCTGGGGGGCCAACCCGCCCTCACGCGGCACGCCGGGCGGCGGCAGCGGCGGTGCCATCTACCTCGACGGCGAGGACGACAACGCCCTGATCGCCGGCACCGTGATGGACGGCAACGGTGCCAGAGAGGGCGGCGGCGCCGTCTTCGACGTCGTAGACACAGGCTGGGGCGCGCTGACTTTCAAGGAGTCGCATCTGCACAACGACATCAGCGGCGCGTTCCAGACCTTCCCCGGCATCTACTACGACATCGACGGGAACGACACAGTCCCGGTGATGATCAAGTCCACCGACAGCTGACCCGTTCGGCCACCCCGCGGTTAGCCGCGTCCGCCCCGTCGTGCGGCCGTCGAAGGTCTTGACGCCGTCCACCGTGGGCGGTCGACCGGGTGCAGCCCGAGCGGCTAGGTGGAGGCTTAGCCACCGGGCGCTTCGACACAGTCGCCATGATCCGCCGCTGCGCGGTCGGTACACGCCGACCGACAGGCCACGACAACGCACGCCTGGTCGTCACGTTTCGGTCGCTTGGCGTCGAGCTCGCACGGCTCCGTCCACAGCGACGGCGGGGGTGTCAAGTGGACGCGCGCTGCGGCGCGCGCCGCTCGGTCAGGCGCTCCGGGCTCTCTCGTGGCGCGGCGCGCGCCGACCGACGATCAGGCGCTCGCGGTCGAGCATTATCGCGGCGCCCCAGCAGGCGAAGCAGTCGAGCACGACGAACGCGAGGCCGATCGCGATGGCCGACAGCACAGTCGGCGCGATCACTCGGAACGTGATCAGGATCGCCAGCCCGAGCGGCGGCAGGCTCGCCAGCGTCGAGAGTTGCTGGGCCACGCGTACATCGGTCGACCGCACGGAGACCGCCATGCCGACGCAGACCGACCAGGTGGCGAGCAGCGGGGCGAACAGCACCTCGACGAGGATCGGCGGGCCCTGCCACACATCGGAGAACACGGCGTGCGTCGCCCACAGGCGCACGGCGACGACGAAGGCCACATACAGCACGTAGGTGACCGCGACAGCGGGCAGCACGGCCGCGAGCCCTTTGCCGAGCATCAGCTCGCCGCGGCGGACGGGGGTGGTCAGCAGCGGCTCGAGGGTCCCCTGATCGCGTTCGCCGACGACGGAGTACGCGGAGATGGCGGCGGGCAGGATCACGGGCACGATCAGCATTAGCAGGAGGACCGAGCCGACCACGCCGCGCGCGGTCGAGCTGCTCGTGGAGGCGGTCAGCGAGAAGAGATTGATCATCGGGCCGGTCAGGAACAGCACCGGCAGGATCCCCATCGTCACGACGATCGCGCGGTTGCGCCGGAACTGGCGCAGCTCCTTGCGGAAAACGGCCCGCACGCGCCCCGGATCGATGCTCACGGTCGCCTCGCCTCCACGTCCTCGTCGATCAGCTCTAGGTAGACGTCTTCGAGCGAGTGCCTCCGCTCGCCGATCGAGAGTACGTCGGCGCCCGCGGCGACAAGCGCCCTGGTCAGCGCGGGCGCGGCGGCGCGCGGGTCGGACACCCTCAGCTCGTAGCCGCCGGCGCCGTCCGGATGCCAGCCATCGACGCCGGGGACGGCTGCGAACACGTGCTCGGGGGCATCCAGCGGAGCGACCGTGGTGACCGCCAGGGATTGCGCGAACAGGCGCTCGCGCAGCTCATCGGGACGGCCCACGGTCCGCAGCGTCGTGTTGAGGATCGCCACCCGGTCGCACATCCGCTCGGCCTCCTCGAGGCGATGGGTCGTCAGGACGATCGTCACGCCACGCTGGCGTAGCGCGGCGATTAGCTCGTGCACCTCGCGCGAGGCGACCGGGTCGAGCCCCGAG
>Ga0182024_10022965_pt1 | contig 11205 bp, 7 predicted proteins | sample P32metaG_FD_120480 | JGI IMG/M metagenome (GOLD analysis project Ga0182024, IMG submission 120480) | Permafrost microbial communities from Stordalen Mire, Sweden - P3-2 metaG (Illumina Assembly) | ecosystem: Environmental > Terrestrial > Soil > Wetlands > Permafrost | place: Sweden: Stordalen... | reverse complement strand
CAGCGGGCTGACGGGTCGTTCGGCCCGAAGTCGAACAACGACTTCTCGCCGCGGGCAGCACGTAGGTCATCCCGCAACGACGCCGTACCGGCCGCGTCTACAATCCCGTCGGAACCGATGACGACGCCGTAGCGCCGGGCGCCGGCAGTGGTGACAAGGCCCCGCAACACTTCGAGCGCGACGAGATCTGGATCGCGCTCGAACGGGTCACCCCACCCGCCGCCGCCCCAGGTCACGTAGTGAAGCAGATCTCCCTTTTCGATCCTGACGTGGTCGCACTTGCTCGCCAGCACCTCGCGAGAGCCATCTGCCCGCTCCAGCCACTTTCGACTGCGTGCCCCCGGCAGGCCGCCAATCACGCCCCATGGAGAGGTGAACCAGCGGTCGTCGTGGATGGAGACCTCGCCCGGCTCGAGGAACCGATAGGCGACGTCGACGCCATTTCCGCCGCGGAAGAAGCCCGGGCCTCCGGAGTCGGAAACGGTCTCGTAGCGTTCGATGATGAGTGGGAAGTACGCCTCGAGGAACTCGTTCGGGACGTTGGTAAAGCTCGGCCAGAGAGAGTAGCCGTCGGGGCCGTCGCCGAACGGTCGCGCCGGGATGCCGCCGAAGCCGATCTGGTAGAGCTGGAACCACTCCCCGGCACGATCGCCTTCGGTGTAGTTACCGGAGTACATGAGGTGCGGCGAGGACGAGAACCCCGCCGCGCAAAGAAAGTCAGGCTGGCGTTGACCGAGCAGCCCGGCGAGGATGTCGAAGATGCGTCCGAGGGCGTGCGTCCTGCACGAGAGCGCCGCCGGATATCGCGGCTTCAGCAAGGAGCCTTCGGGGATGCGGACGTCAACGAGCGGGTAGAAGCCGTCGTTCCAGAGGATCTGCGGGTCGAACACCGAGATCATGTAGGTCCCGAAGAACATTTTGTAGAGGCTCTCGTTCAAGTAGTAGTTGATCGAGCCCATCGACTGAGGGTCGGTGCCCTCGAAATCGAGGATCAGGCGACCCTCTTCTCTCCACATCGAGCAGTGGATCTTGTACGGACCAAAGCCCATGCCGTCGTCGCAGACGTAGTCGGTGAACTCGAGTGTCTCGTCGGCGGGGATGGTTGTCTCGATGAGCTGCTTGATCGCCTGGTAGTTGCGCTCCAACAGGGCATCCAGCGTGGAAATGTACGTCTCGGTCCCAAAGCGCCGACACAGCTCCTGTATGCGACGCCCGGCGTTGCGGCAGGCGGCCACGAGGGCATTCAGGTCGGAGCGGTTCCACTCTTTCATGCGGACGTTGTTCAGGATGAGCTCTAGGACCTCGTGAGTGGGCTCGCCCAGCGAATAGAGCTTGGTCGGCGGCACGAGCACGCCCTCCTCGAAAATCTGGGTCGCGTCCGTCGGCAAAGACCCGGGCACCTTGCCACCCACGTCGGTCATGTGCCCGAACTGAGCCGCCCAACCGACGACGCGGCCGTCAAAGTAGATCGGCATCACGATGAGCCAGTCGTTGGCATGACTGATCGCTCCGCCACAGGAGTACGGGTCGGAGGTGAACAGGATGTCGCCCTCGTGAACCTCACCGTCGTAGCCGTCGAGGAACGCCGGGATCGACAGGCCGAACTGTCCCACCACCATAAGGCCGTCCGGGTTGGCGATGAGAGGGAACTCGTCGTGTTGCTCCCGAATGCCCGGCGACATCGCCGTACGGAAGAGGATGGCGTCCATCTCCTGGCGAGCGTTTCGCAGCGCATTCTCGATGACGTCGACGGTGACGGGATCCACCGGCACCCGTTCGATGCGAGAGGTCTCGGTTTCAATGATCGTTGCCATGTCTTGTCTCCTCGGCTCAGGCAGCGTCGGGTCGGATGATGAGGTTGCCGCGTGGGTCGACGGTGGCGGAGTGCTCCGGCAGGACGAGGGTCGTCGCGTCCATCTCCGTCACGATGGCAGGGCCTGCTACGACGTTGCCGGCGCGAAGCGCCGTGCGGTCGTAGCGTCCGGCGATCGCCTCGGCACCGTCGATCCAGATCGTGGTCGTGCCGGTCAGCGCCGGTGAGGCATCCTCACTCCCGTCGGCGAGGGTTGCCGCCTCGACGTGCGGCGGGCTCGCCGTCACAACTGCGCGGAGATTGACGAGCTCGTGCTCGGCCTCGAGCGAGAACAAGAACAGCCGAAGGTGCTCGGCGTCGAAGAGGGAGCCGACTGTCTCGAGGAGCTCTGGCTGGCCGAAGAGGGAGGCCTCGACGTCGACAGGTACTTCGAAACCCTGCCCGTGATAGCGCACGTCGACCTGAAAGCTCACGTGTTGCGCCTCGCGGGGGACGTCTTCCGCGTCGAGGTTGGACCTCGCTTCCGCCTCGAGCTCAGAGAGGGCCGTCTCGACCGCTGCGCTGCTCGTCTCGGAGAACCTCCGGATAAAGGTGCGGGAAGCCTCGTTGCGAAGGCTCGTAGTCGCGTCTCCGTATGCGCACAGCACGCCTGGCGATGGCGGCACTATGACGGGCCAGGAACCCATCAGCTTCGCGAGCGCGTTGGCGTGCAGCGGTCCGGCACCGCCGAAAGCCACGAGGGCGAAGTCTCTCGGGTCGTATCCCTGTTGGACCGACACGAGCCGGAGGGCGCCGAACATGTTCTCATTGACGATGTCGATGATCCCTGCGGCAGCCGTCCTCGCGTCGGGGAGACCCATGGCATCGGCGACCGTCTGTACCGCTCGCTCGGCTGCCCCGGTGTCGAGCACCATCTCACCTCCGATCAGGCTCGGCGGGAGGTAGCCGAGGACGACGTTCGCGTCGGTAACAGTTGGCGCCTCGCCGCCGCGCCCGTAAGCTGCCGGCCCAGGCTCGGCGCCGGCCGACTGTGGGCCGACGCGCAGCGCCTTGGTGAGCTCGGGGACGTGAGCGATCGAGCCGCCGCCGGCGCCGACGGTCCGCACGTCGACTGACGACGCCCGGACCGAGAGGTCCCCGACGAGGGTGTCGCGTCCGATGCGCGGGACTCCATGCTCGACGAGCGCGACGTCGGTCGACGTCCCGCCCATGTCGAGGGTGAGCAGGTTCTCGTAACCGGCCTGCTTGGCGGCCCAGACGGCGCCCGTGACACCCCCCGCCGGGCCCGACATGAGGAGGGTGACCGGCACGGCCTCGGCGGTCGCGATGCTCTGGAGCCCTCCGTCTGACCGGAGCACGTGCAGCTTGGCCGCCATACCCGAGTTCTGCAGCTGTTCCTCCAGACTGGCGAGGTAGCGCCCGACGATCGGGCGCACGTAACTGTTCAGCACTGTCGTGATCGTCCGCTCGTACTCGCGAATCTCGGGCAGCACCTGCGAGCTGAGGGACACGGGGATGCCCGGCAACACCTCAGCGGCGACGGCGGCGATCTGCTGCTCGTGCACCGGGTTGGCGAACGAGTTGATGAGCGAGACCGTGAGCGCCTCGATGCCTGCCTCGGCCAGCGAGCTCAGCTTCGCGCGCAGATCGTCCTCGTCGAGATTTCGCAGGACGGTCCCCCGGGTGTCGACGCGCTCAAGCGCTTCGACGGTGTGCTCGAGGCGGGCAAGGGGCGTCGGCTTCGGCCAGACGATCCAGCCCCCGAGCCCGCCGGGAACGTAGGAGCGGGCGATCTGGAGCACCTGACGGTAGCCGTCGGTCGTCACGAGACCGACGAGAGCTCCCTTGCCTTCCAGGACGGCGTTCGTCGCGATCGTCGTGCCGTGTAGCAGCTGGCCGATCTCTGCCGGCTCGATTCCAGCGAGCTCGCAGATCCGGCTGATGCCGGTGAGCACGCCCTCGGACTGGTCGGCGGAGGTGGACGGAGTCTTTGCGCGAAACGTTCGGCCCGTGCCCTCGTCGATCAACAACAGGTCGGTGAACGTCCCTCCGACGTCGACACCCAGTCGGTAAGCCATCGATGTGCCTCCAAAGTTGAGTTAGATGATGCCTTCGTCCTGCAACTGCGAGAACTCGTCGTCGCCGAGTCCGAGCAACCCCCGATAGATCTCCTCGTTGTGCTCCCCGAGGTCGGGGCCGGGCCAGCGGACCCGGCCCGGCGTGGCTGAGAGGCGCGGGAAGACGTTCTGCATCGGCAGCTCGCCAAACGTCGCGTGAGCAATCCGCACGATCGCCTCCCGGGCGGCAAAATGCGGGTCCCCGAACATGTCTGCCGCCCGGTAGATACGGCCCGCAGGGACTCCCGCCGCGTGCAGGCGCTCGAGCAGCTCGTCCGGCTCCCGATCGGCTGTCCAGACGGCGATGTGGTCGTCGAGTTCCTGCTGGTGCTCGCCCCGGGCGCCGTGGGTGGCGTACCGCTCGTCAGTGGCGAGCTCCGGTTCGCCCATGAGGTCGCACAGCCGCGCGAAGATCGTGTCGCGGTTGGCAGCGATGAGGACGTCGGCGCCGTCGGCCGTCGGATAGACGTTGCTCGGAGCGACGTTGGGCAGGATCGGTCCCGTGCGCTCCCGCTGATATCCGGCGATCTCCCACTCCGGAAGGAGCGACTCCATCAATGCGAGCACTGCCTCGTAGATGGCGGAATCGACCACCTGCCCGCGACCAGTTCGCTCCCGCGCGTGGAGCGCCACGAGGGTTCCGAGCGCGGCGAACACACCAGCAAGCGAGTCCCCGAGCGACACCCCGACGCGGCTCGGCGGCCGGTCGGCATCTCCGGTGACGTAGCGGATACCGCCCATCGCCTCGCCTATGGACCCGAAACCCGCCCGCTTCGCATACGGTCCTGTCTGTCCGTAACCCGTCACGCGCACAAGGACGAGGCCGGGGTTCTCCTCCGACAACGTGTCGTAGTCGAGGCCCCAGGCCTCGAGCGTCCCCGGACGGAAGTTCTCGAGCAGCACGTCAGCCCCGGCGATGAGCCGATGTGCGAGCGCCTGCCCCTTCTTGGTCCGAAGATCGCATGTGACCGACTTCTTGTTCCTGGCGATGACCGGCCACCACAGCGAGAGCCCGTGCGGTTTCTCTCGCCCCCATTGCCGCATCGGGTCGCCCGCACCCGGATCCTCGAGCTTGATCACCTCGGCGCCGAAGTCGCCGAGCAGCTCGCCACAGAACGGACCTGCGAGCAGCTGGCCCATCTCGATCACGCGGACACCAGCAAGCGGGAGTGCTGTCGTTTCAACCGTCGTCGTCATCTCAACCCTCCCCGGCGACGCCGACGTCATCCGCAAGCGAGCTTCGGGCCGCGCTCACGTGTGAGTGCATGACACCCTCCGCCCAAGTAGCGTCACGGGCCGCTATCGCCGCCACTAGCTCGCGATGGTGCGCCAAACTCCGAGTGAGCTCCTCGGGCGAGTAGGCATTGAACGTATGGCGTATGAGCGGCATCAGCATGAGGCTCGAGAGCAACTGGACAAGGCGCGGATTGCCGCCGGCCTCGTGCACCGTCCGGTGGAAATGGAGGTTGAGCCGAGACAGCTCGTCGAGAGCCCCCCGTTCTACCTCTCTATCCATTGCGTCGCAGAGAGCGCTGAGCACCGACACGAGATCGGCGCTCGCCCGCGTGGCCGCATGGCGGGCCCCGTACCCTTCGAGCAGCACTCGAAGCTCGAAGATGTCGTCCAGGTCGGAATCCTCGAGCCTCGCCACAATCGCGCCTCGACGAGGCAGAACTTCGACCAGCCCTTCGGCGTGTAAGCGCCGCAGTGCCTCGCGCACCGGCGTCCGGCTGATCCCGATCGAGGCGGCGAGCTCCTCCTCGCGCAGACGCCCGCCCACCGGGTAGGCGCCAGACAGGATTTCCGCTAGAAGCGCGTTGTAGGCCCGGTCGACCGTGTTCGGCATCATTCTCCTATCAGACAAGAATTGTATCCAAGATAGCAATGACAGGCGAAGCGCCGATCACGTGCGCGTCCTCCACCACCAGCCTTCCGCAACGCCAGCCGCTCAACCCCGGCCCGCGCTCCAATGACCTCACCCGGATGCGCTTCATCTCTCGCGCAGCCTGACGTCCAACAAGTCCCGCACCGAGTCACCGAGAAGATTAAACGCCACAACGGTCACGACCAGGGCAACCCCGGCCGGGTACAGTTCCCACCAGTACCCGTCGTAAATATAAGCGATTCCAGTCGCCAGCATCCCGCCCCAGGTAGCTGCAGGCGCCGGCAGCCCAAAGCCGAGAAAGGACAATAATGACATCAACAGGATGGCGTCCGCGATTTGAAAGGTTACGTTGACCGCGATCACGCCCATAGTGTTCGGAATAATATGCTTGGCGATAATCCTGCCTCGCCGCGCGCCCACCACGCGCGCGGCCTCGACGAAGCCGTAGGTGCGAAGTGCTAGCGTCTCGCCGCGCACCAAACGCGCCGGCACGAGCCATGATATCAGCGAGATCACCAAAATCAACAACAATCGCGTCGGGCGTACAATCGTCGCCAAAAAGATCACTACGAACACGGCCGGGATCGACAGCAACACATCCACAACTCTCATCATGACCGCATCCAGTGCGCCGCCCGCCAAGCCAGCCAAGGCTCCCCACGAGGCCCCGAGCGCCGTCGCCAAGATACCCACCCCGAGCCCGATCTCCAACGAGCTTTGGCCACCCGCCATGATGCGTCCGAGTACGTCGTAACCAAGCGGATCAGTGCCGAACGGATGGGCAGAAGAGGGCCTCAGGTTGGCGATGGCCAGATTCGTCTCCACTTGGTTCGTGTGATAGAACACCGGGCCCAAAAAACAGAACAGCACGATCCCTATTATGAACGCAACGCGCACCAGCAACAGCTTCTCCCGCCAGAGTCGCTGTGCAGGGCTCATCGTCGAGCCATGCATCACATCTTCGGACTGTGCGCTCAGAGTCGTCGCCACAAAGTCTCCCAGGAGCTCGTCTTCATTCTCGCGGCGCGTCAATCTGCTCGTCCCGGCGCGAGACAAGTCGGGATACCTCGTGCCCTCATCGATATCGCACCCGCGGGTCGAGAATTGCATAGCCGATATCGGCCACTAGGCTGCCCACTACTGTGGCAAGCCCTATCACCACGATCACGCCCAGTTCCAGCGGGTAGTCACCCGCGGAGGCCGCATTGTAAAAGGCCAGACCGACGCCCGGGTAGTTGAAGACAAATTCCACGGCCAGACCCCAAGTCAGCACCGCCGGAAACGACAGGCCCACTAGGGTCACGATCGACTTCGTCGAGTTCCTGATTAGGTGCCGTCGAATCACCAGCCGTTCCGGCAAGCCCTTCGCGCGCGCCGTTCGAATATAGTCCTCTGCCAACGTCTCGATCGCAGCAGCACGCATGTATCGACTGCAATAGGCCGCCGAGATCAGGGTCAGCGTAGATATTGGAAGCACGAGGGCGGTCGGATTGCCTACTATCTGAGAGAAGCCCCCGCTCTGTGTAGCTTCACCTGGCAGCCAACCCAGATCTATCGCGAATATCTCGATCAGCAGAAGTCCGAGCCAGAATGTCGGCATCGAATAGAGAACAAATGCTCCCGCCGTCGTCAAATGATCGAACCACCCCCCACGCCTGACTGCCTGGATGATGCCGAGCGGAATCGCGATAGCAATCCCGAGGGCAAGGGAAACACCTACCAGCAAGATGTCGTTCGGCAGATCCCGCGCCAACACCGCATCGACCGATTGATTGAGCTTGTAGGAATAGCCTAGGTTGCCGTGCAACAACGCCCACAAGAAGTGCAGATATTGGATTGGAAGCGGGCGATCAAGCCCGTATTCGACAACGAAAACGTGAATACTACCGCGGGTAGCTCGCGGCCCCTGGAGAGCTCGAGCCAAGCTTGCGCCGCTCGCGATAAGATGCTGAAGTACGAACACGAGTAGTGTGACGCCTACTAACACCAGGACAGCATGTCCGAGTCGTCGGATGAAGTAAGTCGTCACACGCTATTGCCCGAGCGACCTGCGGAGCACAACGGCGTCAGTAGCCTATGGCGAGGTCAGGTGTCACTCAGCGAGTCAGGTACCAGGCTGCAGGCGTTATCTGACCTTGCACGGGATTTTGTGGTTGCGTGCCCTGCAATGTACTCTTGACGACCGAGAGTTGGTAATAGGTCATCGGCACCCAGAGGGCGGGATTCTGTGCCTGCGCATAAGTCTCGTAGGCCGCTAATGAAGCTCCGAACTCGTTGGCGGGCGCTACGCGGATCGCATTAATGAGGCGCTCCATCATCGCCGTGTAGGGCGCAGTCCCCTCGTATGACGCAGCTCCCGTGCCGAAGAGCTCACCGCCGTCAGGGAACGGTACCGAAAAGTACCAGCCGACGACAAAGTCGAGCAGACCCCAACGACATGGGCTTCCCGGTTTGCACGGTGACAGGAGCGCTCCAATATCACCTCCGGGCATGGCGGTGAGATTCAATGTCACGCCCGCCGCGCTCATAGAGGACTTTATCGACTCCATCATCTCCTGGATGTCGGGATACCCGGAAGGGTACACGACCGAGATTGTCAAGTTCGTGCCCGCCTTGACGGCGACACCACATTTTGCTGCGTCTACACACGTGGTTGTACCATTCGGCACCACGTGCCAGCCATGACTCTGAAGGCGCTGTATGGCATCACTTGGGTCGTAGGGATATGCGTTGGACTCCCCCCCAGAAGGGTTGAAGACAGTCTTTGGCCGCGCAGGCGTCGGTCCGTACGTGGGATAGGCGTACCCGTGATATATGTCTTTGACGATCTCCGGTTGATTTGTGAGCTCTTGCAAGGCTATGCGCACGTACTGCTGCTTCATGAACGGGCCCGACGTAGGGTTTGTGTAGTTCGGGTAGAGATAATTGAGGCCCCATTCGGGCCAGGCGGACACCGTGTAGCCGAGGTGTTCGATGCGTGGGAGTTCCGGTGCGTCTATCGGTGAGACGTAGCCGTAATCAACCTTTCCCGCGAGCACGGCATCGTTTTCGGCGACTGCGCTAGTGAACGGCAGGAACTCGACCTTGCTGAGGCGCGGTTTTGGTGTTCCTGAGTAGTGGGAGTTCGGTGCCAAGGTCATTGCACCGGTCGGCGAGTACTGCACCAGCCGCCACGGGCCGTCCACGACCTTCCAAAGTGGATTGGTCACGTAGGTCGATGTCACCTTCGACTGTGCGTCGAGGAACGAGTAGACCTTGTGGGCCCCCGCCGTGGTCATATCATAGTTGCCGACAGGGCCGCCGGCCGTCTCTCGGTCCCACGCTTGTTGCGGGATGGGCACGATCTGCGGAAGCGAGTCGTAAGTGAACCACTGGGGGCTTACGGCGGCGTTGAGGTGCATTACTATCGTGTTTGCGTTGGGATAGTCGAAGTTGGTGACGTCATCCGGAAACGCTCCCGGAGTATAGGTGGCGAAGTTGTCCTTGTTTGCGAGCAAAATATTGATCCAGAACTGGACGTCGCGGGACGTAACTGGGGTTCCGTCGGACCAGCGATACTTGTTCAAAGTGATAGTGACCGTACGGTCGCCGTCAGAATAGACAGGCAAGTTGGCAATACTCAGCTTGGTATCGATGTCAACCGTCTTGCCGTCGCCGTACCAGTAGAGAGGCAGGAAGAGGGGGCGTTGCAGCAGGGAGTTGTTGGAGAAGTCAAACGTCGTGAGACTGGTGAACGGGAAGATGTAGTTAGGTATCGATGCAGGCAGCTCGGCAAAGGTGGCAGTCCCACCTGATAGCGGAGCTCCCCCCTTGTTGTTGCCGGTAGCCGCTGTCGAACTGCAACCGGCGGCAACGAGGCTCGCGACGAGGGCTAGGCCTACGAGGATCGAGAGCCTCGAGCTTGTACCGAGTCGTTGGAGGGGCCTGGCGGCTCTATTGCTTACAATCGGCAGGCATCGTACGTGCCCGGCGACTGACAACAGTCGTTGATGGCCGTTATTTACCAGGGGCCTGTCCGCGGCGATACCTGGACCACTCCGACCAACTGTTGTGCGCCTCATCAGCTGACGTTCTCCTGTCTCGGGTCGACGGTGCCGCGCTCGCCCCGGGCGTGGCAATAGTTTCCGTCTTTCCAGCGGAGACAGTCACGAGGATCGAGCATTCGATGTTGACCTCTGTGCCGGTCGCGAGGCTGCCTCGTATTGTATACACGGCGGTTCTCGGCTGTCAAGGATAGTGGCCCAAGGCGCCCTCGAGAATGTCAGTGCGATGCTTAACCCGCGACCGCCAGGCCGGTCAGCCTCTGCGGCGGGGTCCCCGCCTCGGCCGTATTCGCACCCTTGCGGGTGGGCGCTGCCGTTGAGGACGACGTCTCAGTCTGGGCTGAGCAGGTGGACCCGACACGCTGTCTCACCGCCGTCGACCGCGGCGGATGGCACTGTTACGTTCACGTACCGCGCACGTTCCTCACCGTCCCCGGCCAGAGTGCCCGGGGCGGGGCGGATCGAGAGGAATTCGATCGAAGACCTGACCGGCTTGAGCGGTCGCACTCGTGCTCTACCTCGGGGGAATCGCCTTGGTCGTGCAGGGGCCGAGCACCAGGTCCGGCTCGGGATCAGTATGCGCCACGAAGCGCAACTGTCCGTGACGCACAACGATCCGGCCACACGTGGCTCGTGCGAGGTCGTGAGCGCACTGCAGCGCTGCTGGCATCGACTGGTCGTCCCATCCCGGCTAGGAGCGTGTTGATTTAATCGGTCGGCAATACTCGCGTGTTCCCTGCTGACAGGCCAGAATTGGCCCATGCAAGGAAGACCTGACCCGGACCGTCAGCTCCTCGACGCGGCGGCGTTCTGCCGAGGGCTCGTCGAGGAGGGAACGGTCTATGCCTTTCTGGCCGATCACCGCTCTGAGCTGTTTCGAGACGAAGACTTTGCCGATCTTTTCCCCTCCGGGCGCGGCCGCCCCTCGGTGCCGGCAGAGCTCGTCTGCTCGGTGATGGTCCTCCAGTCCCTCGAGGGCCTGTCTGACCGTGACGCCATCAGACAGCTCCGCACGCGCATCGACTGGAAGGTCGCCTGCGGCCTCGCTCTTGACGACGGGGGCTTCGACTTCACCGTGCTCACCTACTGGCGCTCGCGCCTTCGCCGGTCTGAGCACCCAGAGCGCATCTTCGAGGCGATCCGCCGTGTCGTAGAGGCGACCGGGGTGCTGTCGGGAAAGCACCGCCGGGGCGCTCGACTCGACCATCTTGGACGATGCCGTCGCCACCCAGGACACCGTCACCCAGCTCATCGCGGCGATCCGCAAGGTACGCCGCAGTGTCCGAGAAGCCGTCCGGGTCACGTTGTCGACAGCGAGCGACGAAGGCGGCAAGCCGGTCATCGACT
>Ga0182024_10022964_pt1 | contig 11205 bp, 13 predicted proteins | sample P32metaG_FD_120480 | JGI IMG/M metagenome (GOLD analysis project Ga0182024, IMG submission 120480) | Permafrost microbial communities from Stordalen Mire, Sweden - P3-2 metaG (Illumina Assembly) | ecosystem: Environmental > Terrestrial > Soil > Wetlands > Permafrost | place: Sweden: Stordalen... | reverse complement strand
GAAAAATCAGCATGGATTTTTAAATTGGGTTTAGTTCCAATAGCATTAGGAATTCATAAAGATCTGCCTTGTAGATGCCAGGTTAAAACTATAAAATGAATTTTCTAAAAAAGTTAAAATCAGTCCTATACAATCAAAACTCACAAAATAATTAGGAGGATACTATGGATCCACGTGCAGGACTTCCAATAGATGATGAAAAAAAGCTAGAAAATGAAATGATGTTAAAATTATTTCCTACATGGGGACAAGAATCAAATTATTATGATGCATCGGAAATGAGCCAAGAGGAAAAACATAATCTTATTTCCAATTATCATCATAATCCAGATAAAAAAATCCAAGGCGAAAAGTTAGTAAAAGATATTAAAGAATTAGTACGCTCTGATAAACTTCCATTAGGCCCATCATTGTTTCACTCAAAAAATGGAGATTTTCCCGAATTAAAATGGGAAGAAGCCATGCCTGATTTCTTGAACGAAAATAGTGTATTCGTCTGTTTGTCTGCAGCTATTGAAAAAATCCATCCAAAAAATAAGAATTTATTAAATAAAGTAAAAAATCTTCTCATCTCTTCTGAATTTACAAAGGGCATTGAAAAAGATATTTCTGCAGCTGAAGATCCAAAAACTTTGGCGCAACTCACGCAAACTCTAGGCAACGTAAGGGGGAATAAAGGGGGTCAGGATGGCTTGGTAGTCTGGGCCACACATGGCAGTCGTATTCCTAAGAAATAAGCAATTTTCTCTTATTCGTAACAGTTCGATCACGTACATGATCGAACTATTGTAATTCATACAACACATCCTCAATAATTGTCTTTTGAACAGAGGCTTCAGTGTTGACTTGATCTTCATTCTCACACAATTTAAAAGTCGCTTTCCATAAGGCCCAGGCTCTTGCACGTAGCCAAGTATTTTCGTCTAAAGCCATTTCTCTAATAAATATTTCTCGCGCCTTACCTTTGAGAAAAGTCCATGCGATGACTAAATCGCAGGCAGGATCGCCTACTCCCATGCCTCCAAAATCAATAACGGCTGATAGTTTACCATTTTGAATCAAAATATTTCCAACAGCTAAGTCTCCGTGAATCCATACTGGAGACTGATCCCATCTTGTCTTACAAGCTTGCTTCCACAGATCCATTGCTTTATCTGCATCAATAATATTTGAGAGTTTTGCAATTTGCTCTCTTGCGCCTTTGTCATAAACACTAATATGATCGCCACGCCACCAATTGTGTTGTCCTGGAGGTGGTCCAAAAGAGGGATCAATAGCTTGTAGCTGTTTTAAAAATTTGGCTAAATCTAACGCGATGTTTTCTAGGCAATCATCATCCAAAATGAGAAGGTCAGCACTTCTTCCATCTAACCATTTATAAATGGAAAAAGGGAATGGAAACTCTGTAGAAGCAACTCCCATTTTAACAGGTACTGGAATATTAGTTGTTAAATGGGATGCAAGACGAGGCAATAATTTTTGTTCCTTTGGAACCTTTAAGGCATAGGAGTCATCTGTAGGCATACGTATTAACATATCGTTCCCTAGACGATAGGTGCGGTTATCATGTCCTTGTTTTTCAACCGATATGATAGGTAGATGAGCGAATTCAGGAAATTGCTCGGTTATGAGGTTGCGAGCAAGATCAGGGCTTATATTGAGTGTTTTTAGTGAGCTTGTCATAACTTCTTCCTGCAAATTTTGTATTAGAAAGTATAAGCCTGTTCAATCATTTAGAAGTGACTGGGGTCAAGTACGTTGACCCGCTCTAACTGCATGGAAAATAATTACCGGTCCACGTACTTGACCACATACACGCGGTATTCTGGTGTTTATATTCACTTCAGACACCAGAATAATGGTTACAGCAATTGAGATTAATCAAGCTGATTTAGACATGCTTTTAAGAACTATTTTACTACCTGCACCTTGTTTATACTCCAAATAATTTTTAATCAAATCTGAGCTTGCTAGTAATACTTGATAAAATGGATCGGTGGTTTTATATCTGGTTTGTTCTGGATTTTTTAGTTGTTGCTTATCTATTTTATCTCGCAAGCAATTCAGGATATTCTGGATTTGATTTAAAGAATTTTCATTATCCTCACAATTTTTAATTAATTGAAACAGTCGAGTGGCTTGCTGATTGTTTTCCTTTATCCACCAAGGATTACGGCGCCAATTTTCCAATTTATACCAACTTGCAAAAAAACTATCAGGAGTTAAATATTTTTTTATTTCTTTAAGAATTTTATACCTAATATTAAGGTAATTATCTGCTGGATCCAATTGAATCTCATAATTGGCAATTGCATAATTATTTAGATAAGCCCAATCAGTTTTCGGTTGCAGATATTTGGGCTCTTGATGATAAAGCAAACCATCATCAGGAATTTCTTTATGTCTGCTGGCCTTTAAATTTTCATAAGCGACATATCTTGCTTCAGGAGAAACTCTATTTAAATTAAAATGTTTTAACGCTTTACAGATGCTTGGATCATTCGGATTATCTGGAAGTTCAGATTCCTCCACAAAGGGAAATTTTTGAATCCATTCTTCTGGAATTTTTTTCTGTTTGGCATAAGTTTCTAAAGCTTTATAAATCCTAAAACGTTCCTCAATTGACAAATCAATTTCCGAAAATTTCGCAATAATTTCGTGTTCTTTAGCTGGGTCTATGAACGATCCAACTGGCGTTTGCCAAAAGCGATCTTTTGAAGATTGTCCTTTAGGCAAATCACCATAAATTTCTTTATACAACTCCCCGATCGAAGCTTGCTGAACACTGAAAGCCAACTTTTCAGATATTAATTGATATGATTCTGCCATAGACTTCTTCTTTAGTTTAAAATTCATACCAATTAACCATACTTGCAAATAAAACGCAATATGGGGTCAAGTTTTCACAATAGCCAACCTTGCAGATTGATGGTGCTTATATAATACGAAGTTAGGAAATGCTCTTGCTGTAACCCCTACTTTTTAGGCACTTCTTTTACAGAAATTTTATATAAGAATTAGCAGTTTTAGCGATTAATTCCGATTTTGTATAAACATTGAATTTATTTTTAACTGTTTCAAAATAATGGCCCACTGTTCTTGGTGATAAATCTAAGATTTTAGAAATTTCTTTAATTGTTTTTCCCATAACTAAAAAGCGTAAAATCTCATCTTGCCTTTTTGACAAACTAACATTTTCAATTTGAGGCCGTGATTTTTTTTGTAGTTTCAAATCTTGAAAAATGTCTGACTTATCAAAAAGCAAAGAGCTGTCACCCAAATTAGTCATGATCGGCGATGCAATTGTAGTATTCATATTAAATAAATATTGATAAGAGGCACTTAATTTTTTGGATTTAGCAATTTGTTCGGAAAAATATTCAATAAAATTGTATAACAAATTAATATTAGCTAAGTACACTTGATTAATGCGTTTGTCATCCACATCGCTCGCAAAATGATAAAAATCTATCCATTCATTATTTTTTTTTATAATAGTAAAAGGCTTATTTACTCCAAGCTCCGATGATTCTTTGCAAATTTGTTCACCTATTTTGGTAAATTCAATTCCCTCCCATAAAATAAAATCACCAATCTTACTGTTATCAATTAAATGGATGTCTGCGCTGTAATATTTTTTCCTTAAATAATGTTCAATGAAAGGTGGATTATTTGAAATACCGCAAAAATAGTTGTCGTTAGTAATTCGTACATTCGCAAAGTAAGTAATATTTAATCTACGTAATGGACGGCAAATTTCAGCAATTTCTTGGTGGTAAACAAATATTGGATGTCTGGTTATATTATCTAGCATTTTTATATCGCTTATTTTTATTGTTTATAAAAATAGGGTAATTAGATCCCTAATTTTATTATTGCAGACTAAATATACTGCATTCTTTTTACAAACAATAGGAATATTAAATGCAGGCCAGAAAAATAATTGTTGTAGGTGCAGGCCCAATAGGCGCAATGGTTGCCTTAAAATTAAGAGAACAAGATGTAGATAAAAAAAACCTAGAAATTCATGTTTATGATAAACGCAAAATCCCAGGTAATCGCTTGGAAATGCTTTTTATTTTAGAGGATAGTTTTAAAAAATTACCGCAAGAAGTTCAAGATTATTTATTAATTCCGGATAAAAATGGTCCAAAAGCATTTTTTTCTCCAAAAACCTACAACATGCTAATGAATCCCTTAGCACCTATAGAATTGCCGCATGTTACGGTCAAAATTGCCGATTTAGAATATGCATTAAATATGCTATTGGAAAAAACTCCTGGGATTGTATTGCATCGAGGAGTTGAATTTATAAAAAATTATAAGAATGAAAAATTAATCGCTGAATTTAAAGATACCGAAACTAATATAGTTGAAAAAACCACATATGATGAAATGATATTTTCAGTTGGTTTAAGTGGAAGTTTAGATAATCCCTTTTTAGAAGCACCGCGCATGTTGCATTCTTTCCCCACGGTAGCAGCAGAATATATGAAAGACAACAAAAGTTTTGATGCAATAAAAAATCCAACACAAGTCACCTATATCAGTGATATGGGTTTAATTGGTGTGGCTATTACTCCGGATAGAATGACTATTTTTACCTCCGTTCCCCCAATTTTTGATACCACGCAAAAATCTGTGCAAGAAGCCCATATAAAAAAGGCCATTGGTGCTATACCTTCACCTTTTAAAGAAATTTTAGAAAATATTGGAGAGCCCACTGCTATTAAATCGATTACCGCTACGACTACCTTATCACCCCAAATTTGTAATGATAACCTTCACACTCATGCAATTGGTGATATGGTAGCAACTTTTCCATATGTTTATGGTAGCGAAACTAACCTAGCTTATGCCGTCTTTATTCCGATGTTATTAAATTTTTTAAGGAATATAGAAAGTGACCCGGTTAATCGACCTAAGCTATCGCAACAATATACACAACAAGTATTTAATTTTATCCAAAGTAATGAAAATTTTTTGAGAATTCTACCATTTGGTGAAACCATTGCTTTAGGCCAAACTTGCAAAGATAAAGCCGGCAATAATGTATATGAATTTCCTGGCTATGAGGTTTTATCCGCTGCTCAACCAATGACAAGAAAACCTCATTTGCAATTATTGGAAATAGAACAGGATGCAAAGCCATCTTTATTAGGACTGTTTTCTCCAAAATCTGAAAAACCGGGTAGTATTGCGGATTGCAAATCAAAATATTCAATTATTATGGAGTAATTATGAAAATTTTAATAACAGCCTCAGACTTTCTTGCTAAAGCGGTAGCAAAACGTTTAAAGGAATTAAATCATGATATAACAATTCAAACTTCAGATTCAAACCTGGCTCAAGAATGTATTTCTGCTGGATTTCGGGTGCTCTTGACTCAGGATCCTAAAACTATTGAAGATGCTTGTAATGACAAAGACGCGGTTATAAATTGTTCCGGGTTAGCTAAACATTTTGGTGTACTAGAAGATTTTAAAAAAGCCAATGTAGATTTGGTAAAAATAATTATCAATGGATGTACCAAAGCTAATGCAAAGCTTGTACATATATCATCACCTTCTGTATTTATGAACTTTAAAGATTTACGCAATATTTCTGAAGACCATCCATTTGCAAAACCAATAAATGATTATGCAAAAACCAAGGCTGAAGCTGAGAGTTTAATTCTGAAGGCTGTAAAAGCCAACCATTTAAAAGCAGTTATTTTAAGATCTAACCTTATAGTTGGACCAGGGGACGAAAAGATTTTGGGTGGCGTAATTCGGGCGCATCAATCTGGAGGATTGCCGCTTTTTAAACAGGGCAAAGCTTTACTCGATTTAACTTATATCGATAATGCGGTGGACGCAATCATACTATCTTTACAAAACGAGAATGCCAATAGTCAGATTTACCATATTTCCAATGGAGAACCGCAACCAGTTATTGATGTAATAAAAGAATTATTTGACCAAATGAAGATACCTCTTAAAACCAAAAATATTCCTGTTAGCTTTGAAGTTATAAATGCTCTTCTATGGATTGCGGAAAAATTTTTAAAAGCACTGCATTATTTTGGGTATAATGCGGATCCATTTTTCACACGAGGTTCAGTCAGCACATTCGCTAAAGATTTCACGTTAGATATTACCAAAGCAAAACAAGAACTTGGTTATGATCCCAAAGTTACACTTAAAGAAGGTTTAAAACGCTATGCAATTTGGTACAAAACGGTACATCCAATTAAAGAAAATGAAATTGAGTTTTTAAACATTATCCCGGCATCTGGCTTATCCAGGTAATTACCTAAAGGAGTTATAGGGGTAAGTACAAAATTGGTATAGGTAATTGAAGAATATCTAAATTTAATTAGTTAAGAGTAAATTAACCTATGCCAATTTTGAGAATAACACCTTACGAAACGAGCTGGGAAATTAATCCCAGCTTTTTTCACATAAATCCTTATACTAAAAATCGAAGTCACTATCCTCTAGACGTTTTTTAGGATTATCAAACTTCACCTGTCAGGTGAAAATTCTACTAGGTTAAAATATCCGTTTCGGAAAGATTCAATTTCTTAAATAATTCTTTTGAAATATTTTCTTTTTGTATCAAACCCTGCAATAAAGCTCGTTGAATTAGAACAGAATCAAATGAGGTTTGATGGTAAAGGCTAAACAATTCTCGAGATGCACCATTATGAAAACCGTGAATTAAGTCACATAATTCCCAGCAATCAATTGATTGCTCTTGCCATTCTTTAAATTTTCCAGCTAAATAATTGAGATGCTGTGAAATTTCTTTAGTATAAGCTCTAGCAATTAAATCTCTTATTTCTTTGCGATCGTTTTTTGTTAAACTACTCATTATTATACCTTTACTTTTTTTCCTACGTAACCCAGTCTAATCAAAATCTTCAGTTTTCAATAGAATAGATCCATCAGTCTCGAGACTTTCTGCTAGATATTTTCTTCTGGCTTCATGCTCTATACTTTCTCGGTTATCCCGAAACAATTTTAAAGAGTTTTTTTCGTCACCATCAAAATGATCTTCTAATGCTTCTTCACTAATTGCGCATATTATTTCTTTATCCCCATCTTGTCCAAAAAATAACACCACCCTTCGATTTGGAATATACTGTGGTTTCAGTTCTGGAAAAATAAGATTTCGCTGATCATTCATCCCCAAAACCGTGAGAATGCTCATCACGGTCGAAAGCTGAATATCTTTATCACCACTTTCAAAGCGCGAAACCGTAGGGGTGCTTACACCAGCCATATCTGCTAGCCGCGCTTGTGTTAACCGTTGCGTTTTTCGTCTTTGCTTCGCTTCTTCAACAATAGCTGACCAGTTGATGCAAAACTGCCTTTCCATCGCTTCTCCATTTTCTCAATTAGTTTTTTTCGTAATGTCGATGTGCCGATTGATGAGGTTTCGACAGCGATGATTGCTTTAGGTAATTGCTTACCTAAAAATTCGGTTGCCGCCACTACTGCATTTTCTTTATCGACAAAAATGTTTTGATGACTTTATTGCGATTGCCGAAGATTTAATTAAACGTAAAATTACTTCTCCAAAGCATTTAGGTATCGAAGGCGGTAGTAATGGTGGGCTACTAGTAGGTGCCACTTTCACCCAACGTCCTGATTTGTTTAATGCAGTATTATGTGCTGTGCCATTGCTTGATATGTTGAATTATCACACCATGTTAGCAGGCAATAGCTGGATTTCGGAATACGGTAATCCTGATGATCCAAAAATGCATGACATCATTAAAAAATACTCTCCTTATCATAATGTCGAGAAAGGCAAAGAATATCCAGAAGTCTTATTTATGACGTCTACTCATGATGACCGCGTGCATCCAGCCCATGCAAGGAAAATGGTAGATAAAATGGAATCGCAAGGTCATAAAGTGTATTTATATGAAAACACAGAAGGTGGTCATGGCGGCGCTTCTAATTTGAAACAAAATGCTTACAAAGGTGGCTTGAAATATAGTTATCTCGAGCAAAAGTTGATGAATAAGTCGAAGTTAAGCTTAGCTGCATCTGCTCCAACTCTATTTGCAGTGAAAAAGGGTGAGACACCTGAATCAGTTGATGCTGTAAAACCTTCATATTCTATTATTATGGAATAGAGTAGTAGTATGGGATCGGATGATATCCTCGCTTTCTGATCCCTTTATTTCAAATTCTTAACAATAAAATAAGCATTGACAGAAAACAATTCTTATAATATTGTTTTGTATATATTGACACCAATTACGATTAAATCATGAATGTGAGTTCTAACAATCAGGTTATCGAGGTTTCCAGTAAAACTGGAGCTGATTGTTGCGTATTCAATTTAAATCTCAATTTTTCCCCTGTTTCCTTATTAGCAGTACTCCTTAGCTTACTATTGCCCTGGGAAACCAGGGCATAATTCAGAGCCTTTTGGCGTTCACAAAATTATTTCCAAACACACGCAATGAGATCTTCATTGCGTCTAATATTTTAATTTAATAGAGGTTAATTTATGAGTTACACTCGCAAAAGTTTTTCGGACCAGGCAGCCAGTTTTTTTAATAGTGGTTCAATGAAAAGTTCGGATGAACAACTAGAAGAGATTCGCGGCATGGAAATGGCAGGTTGTAGGAAAGTAACCACAGTGAGTACAGCATTTGGAGGACCGTTTCGGATTTGTGAAAGTTGGGGCCCCAAAAAAGTAGTGGATGAAGAACAACCTCCTAAAAAAGGAAAAGACATCTTTGGTGTAGGATTGTAATGGTACAAAAATGTTAGTTGTCAAACACTAAAGGGTCAAGGTGTGAATGCAGCACAACTTGACCTTTTTTCTTAGGGAATATTGGCAATTCTATCTGCAAATTGTTCATTGAGTTGTGCATCAAATTCTTGAAATTCTTTATTACCCATTGATGTTCTCAGTTCTTGATCCATGCTATCTGATTTTTGAGTAAGACGTTTTATTATTTCAATTTCATTGTGCTGTGCTTCTATTTTGATTCCAAGTATGCGGCATTTCTTAATTAAGTCATTGTTTGTAAAAATAGAGGACTGTGAATTAGGTTTAATAGGATTATTAACGAGTTGCCTATCTTGTAATTGCTTGGCAGCAATAGATAACACATCGATAGCTATTTCATATTCATGTTTCTTAGCTTCAATCTTTTTTTGTTTTTCCTTAATGGGATCTCGCTTAAAAAAGTCTAATATACCTGGCATAAAATTCCTTTAAATTAGGATTTAAAATTGTTAATTGTTGCACCATGAATATTTTCATGGGGCGCGCGTAGTCTACACAAATAAATTAGTTTTGACTGCCGTATTTTCTACTAATTCTTATGCAAAGACAGGGTGTTTGAAATCGAAGCCAAAAATTCCTAACGTCCGTTATTGTTGGCAATTAAATGCTTGTGGATGCATTGTTTTCAATGACTGGACGATTTTACTAACCATTGTTTTTATTTCTTCATAAAACGGTGAAAAAAATTCTAAATTTTGTGTTTGAATTTGGATAACATTAGTTTCTTGATCATGTAAATGTTCATTTGTTAAATGCGAAGTTAAATTAGTAAAATCCTGTGGCTCATAGTTATTGATAGCTTTATTGATATATCCATCGGGAAAAATATACGCGCCAGCATAATTAGTAATTACCACAAACATGCGAATACTATATTTTTTTCCAGCAATCAAAGCAGAAGATAAATATCGTTGTAAAACATGCTATCCACCCAATCTACGCGGGTTTAGATAATGTTTTTCTACTTGATGAATTTGAGAAAAAATTTTTATGTATTGGCCATTATTTAATAACGATGGCTTTAAAATCCAATTTATATTATCAACTTTATCCATCAATAAATTATCTTTTATATAATATTTTTCAGCTATAGTAGTTAAAACGGAAGGCCAGTTATGATCATTAATATTATAGGTCTCTGGCATGACATCTGGATGGCTAAGTTTAAAAATTTCCTAATCTCAATAAGTTATTGATTTATAAATTAATTGTCAATAATGCTTAACATCCAATTCTTGTCTATAATTAAATATATTGCATGAGATAACTAGTATGCCAAATGATGATAAAGAATCCCAATCAAAAAGCTGGTTTGAACAGGAACTTGCTGATAAATCTACGATATTAGAAAAATTCTGGCAAGAAAAAATTGTCAATGCTAAAGATGCAGTAGAAAGAAGGGCCAACTTAGATAGCATTAAAAATCATTTTCTTCTTGCCTTACCCCAGCCTGGTTTATCACAAGCAGATTGGAGCAGAAAGGTCAATCAAGCATGGTCAAATGATTCTATCTCAAAAAATAAAGCTCTGTTTTTTTCATTTTTTGATCATATAACTTCACTTAAATCGGTAGGTTATGCTGAAAACTTAGTAAGAGGACCAAATAGAAAAGAAGAGCCAGTATCTATAACGTTAGAGGAATGCAAACCACTTGAAAAATATCTACAAGATAAAGAGCTAAGGGTAGCTTGTGCTTTTGGTTCTACTAAAACAGACATTCTACCTTTATGTTCAGAAAATTATAGTCCTTCTGATGTTTTTACAACACAATCACTTACAAAAATTTTTACCGGTGTATTAGCATTAAGATTGTTAGAAGAAAAAATTATTTCAGCTGATGATTTCTATGCTCCCCTTCAAGTAGCTGAGTCAGTTAAAAAAATCTTAGCAGAGAATGCACCTCTCGTTTTAAATCAAATGAAAAAAGTTACCCTACATCAAGCTTTAACTCATCATGCTGGGTTGGGCGTAGGTGCAGGCTCTCCTTTTGGTGATTATTATAGTCAGTTTCTCGAAGCAATGACTCAACCCAATAAACTTGGTCCAGAAATAAAAGACACAAAAGACTTTCTGCAATTTGTACCCAATGTAGTGGATGCATTTGGTAACAAGCACTATCATTACAGTAACTCTGGAATTCTATTAGCAGGTCTTGCACTTGAATATCTTTACAATAAGCATAGGTTAACACAAGATCCTTCTTTAGAAGAGTTAGACTTTGATGGGTTAATGAAAAAATATGTCACGGGTCCAACTGCCGCACAAATGAAAGTTTTCGCATCTTCACCCCAAGAATTAAATCCTAAATTCAATCATCATGACCCTTTAGCAACTCCACTTCCCGGTACGCCAGGTGGAGGATATTTTTCAACAGTAGAAGACTTAGCAAAGTTTGCAAAATGGTTAACG
>Ga0182024_10022963_pt1 | contig 11206 bp, 12 predicted proteins | sample P32metaG_FD_120480 | JGI IMG/M metagenome (GOLD analysis project Ga0182024, IMG submission 120480) | Permafrost microbial communities from Stordalen Mire, Sweden - P3-2 metaG (Illumina Assembly) | ecosystem: Environmental > Terrestrial > Soil > Wetlands > Permafrost | place: Sweden: Stordalen... | reverse complement strand
TTGAGACGAGATATCGTCCCGGAGACGATGGCGTCGTCTTCTTGCGCGTCCGGGAATCCGGAGCGGATGTTCCTTCCGAACACCGAAGCGTGGCTGATCGCCGCAGAGGATCAGCTTCCAGGTCTGGGCATACAAGATAAGTACCTGCCAGCATGTCGCGGGCGCCTAAGGTGGGAACACTGCGGTTGGAGTCCTATCATGGAGGCAAAAAACTTAGACGCAACTGTGAATATGGTAGGGGCCCCGTGAAGGCCCTACCCGACTTGGGAATGGCGCAGAGTAAGAACCGGGCATTGAGCTTCGGCGATCACGTTGTATACAGTGTTGTCACCATGAACCGGCCAGAAGGCTATGTCGGGGTTCGAGCCCATAACAATCAAATCGGCCCGGAGCTTCTCAGCCGTGCTAAGAATCTGCTCCACAATTTCCCCGGCTTCCACCACTATGGTAGTGGTCGTCCATAGTGGGGCCTCTTCGGGTATAAGGCGCCTAAGTTCAAAGGCCGTCCATCGGACAAGCCGTTCGCCTGCATACTCAGCATGCACGTCGCGAGGCAGGACGTGTAACAGTGTGATTTCGGCTCTATAAAACTGCCCCAATTTCACCGCGAGCTTTGCCGTCTCCTGGTACCCGGATGACAGCGAGACAGGATGTAGGATTCTGCAGGGCTGAAAGTTAGCAAAAGGGCGGGCGTGGGGTCCTACGGTCCACACCGGGACTTCGACGTTTTTCAGAATTTCGTTGGCAATCGATCCCAGAAAAAACTTTTTTAGGCTGCGCCGGCCATGCGTACCCAGAACCACTCGCTGCGCGTTACATGAGCGACGACCTCCTTCACCACCTCACGAGGATGACCATATCGGATCACAACTTCGCAATGGATCCCATCGGCACGCAGCTCCGCCGCGACTTGACCGAGAGTCTTTCGTGCTGCCTCGAGAAGTCGTTGAGTCGCTGCCTTAGCCGCATCTGCGATAAACATGACCGCCGCATCCAGAGAGCCGGACTCGGCGGGAGGAATCACGTGGATGAGAACAAGCGAGGCTCCGCATGCTTCGCATTGAGCTTTTGCATGCGGAATAAGGTAGTCGATGTCAGTCAAATCCGTTGCCACGAGAATCTTGTCAGGAGCGGTGAATTCCCAGCTGCTGATCTGCGGCCTAGTTTCACCGTTCGTCATGACAGCTCTCCTGGAGCAGGCCTGGTCTACCCGCTCTCCGGTAGTCTTTGCGAGTGCGTGCACCGGGATTCTAGGACTGTAGAATCGTCATCACCGGGCAAGGAGCCTCTGCCAGCACTTTCGCCGCTGTTCCGCGCGGAAGATGTGTGGCCACAGAAGACGCCGGATGGGCGCCCATGACAATCAGATCGGAACTACGCTGCTTCGCGAGATCAAGAATGGAGGTTCCCGGAGAAGCACTGGCAAGACGAGTCTGCAACCACGAACGTTGTCCGAGATCCCCAGGGATATAGTGATGAAAGGCCTCTTCGAACGACATCCAATCCACGTCCTCTTCCTGTTCGCTGGAACTCTTCACATGAAAAAGCACCAGCTCTGCTTCATACATGGCCGCGAGCTTATGCGCATAAGCAACCACCTCGGCTGATCGCGGCTCGAGAGTCGTTGCGCAAATGACCTCGCGTATGCGCCACGTCTTGTCCTGGAGATTCGGTACTGCGGGGCCCACGGTAAGAACGGGGCAACCCGCATGCCTCAAGACCTCTTCGGCATCGGAGCCAAGCAGAAGGCGCTCCAGGCCCTTCTTGCCATGAGTTCCCAGGACGATCAAGTCGACTTTGTATTGCTTGACGGTGGAAAGAAGCTCATCGTAAAGAGGCCCGGTAACCGAGATCGCCTGGGCTCGGAAACCCTCGGAGCGCAAAGCGGCGCCGCTTTGCTCCAATTGTTCTTCTTGTACGGACTGGACCTCGGAGGCGTCGATCCATGCTGCTTCAGGTGGAGTAATAAAGTCGATGGGGGGATTCACGTGAACCAGCAGCAACTCCGAATTCCCCTGCTTAGCGATCACCTTGGCGTAATCCAACGCACGCTGGGAGATCTCGGAGAAATCTGTGGGAACGAGGATGCGTTCAAATTTCACGGCGACGGGATTCATGGTAGCCATAAGTGCCTCTCTTATCGATCTGTCGAATGGCCGCCCCCGGTGTGTTTTGAGCGGCTGTCCCACTAGGCAAGGTAGCGATCTGGGACATCGGCTGGCTGTGACAGCAATCACACTGGATAAGCGCAAGACGCACGGAGTGGGGCGAAAGCCGGAGATGGGTCGCGGAGATCAAGCGTGACGTATCGTGAGTACCGGGCAATCTGCATCAGCCGCGACACGGTAGGCGGTTCCACCGCCAAGGTGGGATATAGCTTCGGCGAATCTGCTCGGTCCTCGAGCGCCCACCACGATCATATCGGCCTTCACTTTCTTCGCTTCCCGCAGGATCGTTGCTTCGGGTGTTCCGAAGCCGACGACGTAGGTTGGTTGATGCTCAAGGCCGATTCCGTCAGGGACAAGCTTCCGGAGGTGTTCCAGTGGTTCGGCACTCGCAATTGCGCGATCGAAAGAGAAGGGCACATCGTTGTCATGTGCGACGTGAAGCAGAACCAGGTGCGCATTGTGTTCTTTCGCGATCGATAATGCATAGGGCAGAGTCAAGGCCGAGACAAAGGAGAAATCGGTGGCATAAAGAATGGTGTTGAGCACAATAGCTTCCGCCCGGTGGCAACGGCAATGGGGTCCAACCGTCAACACAGGAATCGTGGAGGAGCGGAGGATGGTCTCAGCGGTCGATCCCAGGGCCGCCTTTTCCAAGCCCCTTGCCCCCGAGGTTCCGACAACAATCAGGTCGACGTCCTGCAGCTCTGTCAGGAGGTTCTTCGGGGGTCCTTCGTGAAGAAGGGCAGTGCACTTTATATCACTGAGATAAGTAGCTTCGGTCTCACTGAGCAGTTGATCAGCCCAGCGTTTCCGAGAGGCTTCCAGAGTGTGATGCACGAGTTCCACCGCGGGAGCCGCATATGCGCAGGAAGGCGGGAGATATGCATGTGCCAACATGATGTCGGCGTGATAGCCTCGCGCGAACGCGGCGGCGAACCGCAACGCGGTATCTGCGTTCTCTGAAAAATCGGTAAGCACAGCAATTGTCTTGATCTTCGGCCAGGTACGGGGAAGTTGTTGATGAGTTGTGGCCATAATGGCCTCCTGTCAAATACGACTACCCTATAGTCGATGATTAGGGCTGCGATGGAAGTGATCCGCGTCACCTCCTGTGCAGCGGGGTCGCACTCGCAATCTGCAGCGGTGCCCACAGGACATTACTGGCTGGCGACGGCAGGGAGCTCGAAGACCAGCTCCGCAAAGGCGAGGAATGCTATCACGACAGTCAGGAGCAGCGACGCAACGCAGTACACACACCACACGTGCAGAATGTGCGCTTCGATATTTGTGAGGTAGAGCCCGTAGGCAAGGCCGATGCCTGCAAAGTAGACTGTGGACACAATGCGGCGTAGCAGTGCGAGGACCGCCAGCAGCAGGTAACCAGCTACCCCCAGCAGGGCTACGGGTATCCCATGGACTGTGGCAAAAGAGCTTTGATTCACGTATGCGGAGTTCCACGCCGAGTGTCCGAGGTCGATCGGCTGTGCGGGGGCACCGAAGTGTTGAGCCAGGGCGAGACAAGATACTGCGATTCCAGCGATTGCGAGGACTGTGATGACGTAGCGCATGTTCCCCCTCCCACGCCGATCCGGGGTGATGTTCCGTCAATATTGCGCGCAATCGTCACCAACCATCTGTGATCAGGATCACACTGTCTTACATGAGATCTATGACACCGCCGACCGAGGACTCTAGTCGCTGGCATTTCAGCCCGGGCTCTCATGACGGCCTCGGCTGGGGAAGGAGCCGTAGTGAGAGATCGGGGGGTCAGTGTTTTGCCGTCGTTGTGGAGGCAATCTTTGCGCTTAGCCGTCCATCCGGTGAGGCCGGTGCGCCGGGGTTGGCCTGCGCGTACAGGTAGTCTCCCAGGGCATTGATTTCCTCAGCACTACCGGTCAGAGGCGGCATGAACTTGCGGTAGACCAGGTCCGGTTTGTATTCGTGAAGCATAGTCAGAAAGCTACCAACAGACTCCCTGTCTCGGCCGGCCAGGAGTCTGTTCAGAGAGCGATAGCCGCTGAGGGTATGGCAGGAGCCACACTGCCCACGATACATCAATTCGCCCTGGTTCCAGCGATCGTCATGCGAGCGGCGCAGCCATAGACTGTCACGCAGGTAGCCGTTCTGGTCGGCGGCTGTCACGTCTCTGACTCGCATTCCGTTGGAATACATGTGGCGGCCGATTACATAGGGCTTGCGCAATAGTTCGCGAGCCTCTTCTCCAGATCCGGTAGCCATCAAGGCAAGAAGAACCAGCGCCGAAGCGTGTGCCAGGATGAAGTCCTTGGGATTTCGATAGGCGAGATAGTAGGTGACAAAAATGATCGTCGCCGACGTAATGATCATGACCAGGACGATGCGGGTCACCTGCGAGAACGTTTCCGAACCTATGGTTGAAATGCCCAGCGACAACAAGGCTCGCTGTGACTGCGGCACCTCCAACAAATACCAACCCAGCGTCAACGGCATCAGGACAAATGACGGCACCAGTCACATCGCCGTCCAACGCAGATAACTCGATTTCAGCTCAGGCTGGTTTTCGCCGTTGATGCGGCTACCTGTTACCAGTGCCCAGATGCCCGCAAGCGAGATACAAACCAGCGTGCGCGTCGCAAGACTCGGCCAGTAGGTAGGATTGAAGAAAGCATTCCAGAACTTGCTCGACTCGGTACCGGTTCCTGCCACGCGCAACCACGCTTCCCCGGGAGTAAGCATGAAGGTGAGAATGCCGTTGATGATGACGAGTGTGCACAGGGATGTCCCCGCGTACAGCCATCCAATCTTCAGATGCAATTCTTCTGGGATGCGCTCCCAGGTGTAGTAGTAGACGGCCAGGGTGGTCAGCTCGACCAGGAAGAAGACCCACTCCATGGCCCACCCGAAGACAAAGTTGTGGATGAGGGTGCTGGTCGCTTCCGGTTGCGTGAGACCGATGGCGAACCAGATGCCGACCCCGCCGACGGTTCCGAAAACACCGGTGATGAGCAGGAAGAAGCGCGAATGCTTCTTGAGCTGCGCCATCCGGAACCGCCTTCAGGACGAAAGCAAGTCGTGTTTAGTACCCCGCCAGGCTTGAGTGCGGTCGAAACCAACTCGAGGTACGACTCGCGGCGATGGGGTGCGACATGGTGGAAACAGCCGGAGTCATAGACGATGTCATAGGCGGCAGGCAAGATCTCGAGTTCGAAAATGGACCTTTGCATCTAATTCACCTGCTGGCCAGCGACCTTGGCGCGATCTTTGGCCCAAGTGATCGCTGCTTCAGAAAAGTCCACCGCGTCAACGGAGCAGCCTTGACTTGCCATATAGACTGCATTGCTACCATTTCCGCATCCGAGTTCGAGTACCCGGCCAGGCGGTATGGCACGCCGCTGGAGGTCACTGACCAGCGTTTCGTCAGGCCAATCTACGAAGAATGGACAGGGTTTTGTCCGATCAGCAAAGAAGCTGTCCCACCATGCAAAGCCACTGCTCTCAAGAAGCTTGTCGAGCATTCTGAGAACCTCATCCACATTCCGAATCGGCGCATCCGGGCGGGGAGGAGTGGGTCGATCAACATTCATTTGGAAGCTTCTCGATTGACTGGGAATCGGCGGTGCATCAAGCTGACCCCCCTGCTGGAAATTAAACGATCAAGCTGATCCTCAGAGGCTCCAATTATCTCCGAGCCCCTTCGGACATACGCTGCACCGGCGAAATGAGGTTTACCACCTCTGCCTGCCACAGTCACAGCGCGCAGACGAGTAGGGAATGGTGAGCGACGCAGTCATAAAAGGCCAGGCAACGAAGGAAGGGCCTAGCGCTTGATAGGATCACAGCGAGCCCTTATGAGCAGACAAACGATAACCGGACGAAACCCGCAAAATGGAAGGCCGATTGCGGTCACCTTACTGGACGGACGGATACTGGAGATTCAGGATGGCCGACGGGATGAGGACGCCTGGCTATCACCCGGCTTAGTGGATCTGCAGGTTAATGGATACGGTGGTGATGATGCAAATCTTGAGAGGCCGGATCCTGAAGCGATCATCTCGTTGACCAAGAAGATGATCGCAACGGGAGTTACGACCTATCTCCCGACCATCATCACCGCGGCAGAAGTCAAAATTACGGCGGCTCTTCGAGCAATCGCCGAGGCACGGCGGCGCAGCAGACTCGTAGCGGACGCAGTCCCCTATGTACATGTGGAGGGACCGAGTATCAGCCCAACCGAGGGTTTCCGTGGTGCTCACCCGGCAGAGCAGGTTCGCTCTCCCAGCCCGGCTGAATTTGACCGATGGCAGGATGCTTCGGGCGGTCTCGTTGGTATGGTTACGCTGTCTCCACACTTCAAGGGAATAGAAGAGTACGTATCGGTGTTGACAGCCCGGGGCGTGCATGTCGCGCTGGGACATACCGACGCCTCCTCAGAAGAGATACGTCGAGCAGTGAACGCTGGGGCAAGGCTGTCGACCCACCTTGGCAACGGTATCGCTGGCCTTATCCCCAGGCACTCAAATGTGCTTTGGCCACAACTAGCGGAAGATCGCTTGACGGCGACCATGATCGCCGACGGCCACCACGTTCCGGCAGATATGTTCAAGGTGATGGTGCGTACGAAAGGGTTTGATCGTACGATACTGGTCTCCGATGCTGTAGCTCTTGCAGGCATGCCTGCAGGGACCTATACCACGCCGGTTGGCGGTCGAGTGGAACTTCATCCCAATGGTCGCCTGAGTCTAGCCGGAACGGAGTTTCTCGCGGGTGCCGCGCTTCCTCTGAGAGATGGGGTAGCACGAGCCATGTCGATGACGGGATGTTCCTTGGCTGATAGCCTCCGCATGGCGACGGAAAACCCCGGGCGGTTTGTCGGCGGTCTCGGTGTGCTGAGAGTGGGTTCTCCCGCCGATTTGGTGCGATTCACAATCGAGAGCGGAGGGACTGCATTGAACATCGCTTCGGTGATTGTCAAAGGACAAGAATGGCAGTAGGCCGTAAGCGAGCCGCGTGGTTGTGCTGGGTGCGGGAACTCACGTTCATCTGAGAACGAGATTGATAAAAGGCAACGCAACTAATTCTGATATATTGTCGCCGTGGACCTCAGACAACTGGAAATGGCTCTTGCGGTTGCCGATAACGCCAGTTTTACGCGGGCGAGCCAGCAACTTTATGTCGCTCAGTCTGCGATCAGCCGCAAGATCAAGCTGCTCGAAGATGAATTAGGCGAGCCCATCTTTAAGCGGGTGAACAAGAAAGTCTATGTAACGCCTGCAGGCGAAACGCTGCTCAGATATGCGCGACGGATCTTCCAGGACATAAGAAATGCAATGCTGGGAATCTCTGAGATCGCGCACCTGGAACGGGGACAGTTGAGGCTCGGAGCGGACATGCTTGCGCGCACCTACATACTTCCCCCGGTTCTGGAGAAATTCAAGGCACTGCACCCGCGGATAGAGTTAGAGGTGATCACCGCGCCTACCGACACCCTGCTCATCAAGTTACGCGACAACCAAATCGAACTGGGAGTGTTTACTCTGCCCGTGCACCACGCTGACCTGAAGGTCGTTCCTCTTATCACGGAGGAAATGGTGGTTGTGACCAGCCCCAAGCACCCCGTGCTGTCGCAGAGGAACCGGATTAAAGCCGAGGAGCTTCAGGATTACCCGCTCATCCTGTTTCCCAAGGGAGCGCGCACGCGCGACGTTCTCGAAGAGTTCTTTCAAAAGGTCGGAATCGCACCCCGGATTGTGATGGAAGCCGAAAACGTGGCCTTGATCAAACCCCTGGTAAAAATCGATTTGGGGATCAGCATCATCCCGTTACGCTCCGTGTCTGAAGAGCTGCAACGCGGAGAGTTGCATTGTTTGAAAATTCGAGATCATAAGGTTGTGAGGCAAGTGGGGCTGGTGTATCACAAGTCGGACCACATTCCGAAAATCCTCTCGGAGCTGATCCGCTTGTTTAAGGAAGTGCAACGCCAGGAAACACTGCTGCTTGCGTCGGCACCACAGCCGTCATGACACGCCGGCTCTGTACCTATATAAAGCCGGCATCGATCCGATCTCCTTATTCTATTGGACAAAGCGCCGACGGGATGATTATTAGAGGATGGGGATACGAAGAGGTTTCTAGCAGCTCTGACCCAAAGAATTCGTCTAGCAGCAATGCGAGTTAGACTGTTTACAACACGGGAGCCGAACCCATCATGACCAACGAAGTGTTAGCTGCGACAGCATTGCCGACGATCGACGAGATCAAAAATGCGCAGGAGCTGGTGTACGCGGTCATGCCACCCACGCCGCAGTTTGTGTGGCCTCTGCTGTGTGAACGCCTGGGAGCCGAAGTGTGGGTAAAGCATGAGAACCAGACTCCCATCGGGGCGTTCAAAGCGCGCACCGCGGTGGTGTATGCGGCAGAGCTGTTCCGTAAATCGACCAATCTCTCCGGGTTGGTCACCGCGACGCGCGGCAATCACGGCCAGTCCGTAGCATTAGCGGCGAGCAGGTTCAAAGTGCCGGCGCACATCGTGGTGCCGCGAGGCAACAGCGCAGAGAAGAACGCCGCCATGCGGGCACAGGGTGCCGACCTCATCGAGTTTGGCAGCGACTTCCAGGAGGCGAAAGAGCACGCGCAGAAACTCGCGGAGCAACACGGGTGGCACTTTGTACCCTCCTATCATCGCGACATTGTCAAAGGAGTCGCTACCTATTGGCTGGAGTTCTTCTCTGCAGTGGCCGATGTGGATGTGGTTTACGTGCCGATAGGACAGGGATCGGGTATCTGCTCCTGCAGCGCCGTTCGCAACGGAATGAAATTGAAGACGCGGATCGTGGGAGTCGTCGCTGAAGGTGCGCCCGCCTATGCGCTCTCGTTCGAGGCGAAACGCAAGATCGCCGCTCCCGTAAGCACCTTGCTGGGCGACGGGATGGCTTGTCGCGTGCCTGATGATGCCGCGCTCGAAGTGGTGTTCGAGAACGTCGACCACGTGGTACGTGTGAGCGAGGAAGAAATACGCCTGGCTATGAAGTATTACTTTACCGACACGCACAACGTGGTAGAGGGAGCAGGTGCGGCTGGACTGGCCGCCGCTCTCAAAGAGAAGAGCGCGCTTCAGGGAAAACGTGTGGGCCTGGTGGCTACCGGTGGCAATGTCGATCACGATGTGTTCGCCAGGGTTTTGCTGGATTAAGGTAGCTGAACCGCATCCCTGCTCACCGATTAGTTCGGCAATGACCATATCTGCTCCGGCTGATTGTGTCCGCAGGTCTCCATGGTAAGGCTTTCTGGCTTGTTGTTCAGGTCGCTGGTGCTGAGGCACCTTTTGTCGGAGGCGTTGACCAGGTTGCCTGCAAGCGTGTAGCTCCAGTGCTGGCTGGTCTTTGCCGCACATGCCTCTAGGGCCGGTTTGCCGTCGACAACGCCCAGGCAGCGTCCCGCCGACTTCAAGGTGCCGCCGGCGGTAACTATCCAGCTTTCCGCTGCAGTGCCCATGCAGTTGCCGACCTGGCCAGGAGCGGCCAAACAACGACTGTAGCTATCGATGTCGTGATGGCTCGGGCTCACGATCATGGTGATGGCGCCGATGCGCGCCGGCTTACCGCAAGCAGCGGATGGGTGCACGCGCCAGATTTCCGTATCGTGCATTCCGATCTCGGCCCCGGATGCCGCGGATGGATGCATTCCATCCCAAAGACTCCACGCGTTCAGAGTGCACTCCGGGTTATTCGCAAAACCGAAATCGGCGGGATGGAGTTCCACATGGGTGGTGGTCATTCCCCGGTTCAGTACCGCGATCGCATAGTCCCCGGCACTTAGTCGCTTAAACAGGATATCAGTCGCGGGTCCACGCCTGATCAGCGTGGCCATTCGGCCAAGCGCATCCTGATCGATCCCGAGGACGGCTTTGTTACTGAGAATTTCGATCGCCTGAGGACTGAGCTTCTCGACGTCGGAGCTGAGGATCAACGGCGCCGACATCATGGACCACAAGGCCAGTTGGCTGCGGGTTTCGGCTACGGTCATGCCGCTATCGCCGCCGATGATGAAGTCGGGATCGTTCCAGTTGCCGGGCTTTTGGAACCGGCCTAAGGGAAGGTTGTAGGCGTAGTTCCAAAGCACGCTATGAAAGCGCGAGATGCCGGGATCGTTCGGCTTGAAGGTCGCAATGTCCCAACCTTCACGCCAGAGTTGGCCGTAGCCGCGCACCCACTGGAGCACGTCGTACCAGTCTGGAGTATCCAGAAAATATGCCGGGGCCGATTCAGAGAAAACGATGGGCCGCCCCCCGGTTTTGAGCGCCGCACTCTGAGCCGCGTAGGCCTTGCGGTACGACTCCGCTTTACTGGCCCCGTTGGGCACGTACAGGTTGCAGGCATCGAGCTTCAGGTAATCCACGCCCCACGAAGCAAATAGCTGAGTGTCTTGCAAGAAGTGGTCTTTGCCCCCGCCGTCAGGCTCGCCGCTGCCGGCGAACTTTCCGCAGGTGGCGTAACCCGCGTCTTCGTAGATGCCAAACTTCAGACCTAGTGCGTGGACGGCGTCGGCCACCGGCTTGATTCCTCGGGGAAATCGTTGCGGATCGACCTGCAAATTGCCAGCAGCGTCGCGATCTTTCTGCATCCAGCAATCGTCGATGGTCACCGTGTTATAGCCACGCTTGATAAGGCCCGTACTTACCAGCGCCCTGGCATTCGAAAGGATGGTTTCTGCCGTATAACCACAACGATAGTGGGCCCAGTCATTCCAGCCCATCGGCGGAAGAAGAGCCAGCGGCTCCGAGCTCTTGACCGCCGCGCCGAACACAGAGGAGGTCGTCCCATACAAGAAAAGTAGCAGCAGAGAGAGAGCGGTGGACCGTAGGTGCTTGCGGGAGGAGGTGACGCCTGCAAAAAGTGTGAGAAGGGAATCAGGCATGCTGGTTACTCCGCGACAGTGATGGAATGGGGCGAGGAATGAAGAAAAGGCATCCTGCTCAGTTCAACACCGATATTAACTCGAAGACCGGCCGCAACCTCTCTTGCGCCGGAGCCAAATCGTTCATCTCAAAATTAGATGGATCA
>Ga0182024_10022962_pt1 | contig 11207 bp, 7 predicted proteins | sample P32metaG_FD_120480 | JGI IMG/M metagenome (GOLD analysis project Ga0182024, IMG submission 120480) | Permafrost microbial communities from Stordalen Mire, Sweden - P3-2 metaG (Illumina Assembly) | ecosystem: Environmental > Terrestrial > Soil > Wetlands > Permafrost | place: Sweden: Stordalen... | reverse complement strand
GATCTCGAGCGACAGCCATCACGCGAGCCAGGAGTTCCGCGCGTCTGTCGGCGCGCAGTGGCCTTTCCTCTCCGACCCCGAGCGGATCGTGCAGAAGGACCTCGAGATTCAGGAGTACACCGACCCCGAGCACGACCCGATGATCCCCCACACCCTCGTGCTCAAGCCCGGGCTGGTCATCCACAGCATGTACAACGGCTACTGGTTCTGGGGACGTCCCTCCTTCGTGGATCTCTCGCACGACCTACGGACCGTGACCCGCGAGATCCGCCCCGACTGGGATCTAAGCAAGCCCGGCCTGCGCGAAGCGTGGGAGGCGAGCGACTACTCGCCATTTCACGGATGGGACAGGCGCTCCCCTCAGTCGACGCCGTCGTCTTACAGTTCTTAGCGCCGCGGTTGCCACCGTAGCCGGCCGCGGGTGATGCCCCAAGCACCGGGGGTACCACAGGGAGCCCCGGGCTTACTCATGCCGCGCCGCCCTCGGTACGGTCCTGATTCCGGCGGGACCGATGCTGGCCGCCCCGGACGATCAGGCGAGCTTGCCCGACGAGGGGCATGCCGCGGGCCGCTACCCCATCCCAACGCGACGTCCCGTTGGTGTCCTGCTGGCAGCTTTGGGACACGTGGCCCCCGAGATAGGCGCTGATGGAATCCGCTGACAGCAGGCAACGCTCACTCTTGGGGGACCGAAAGTCGGCCGCGGCTCACGGACGGCTCGATCGGAGCGAGCGCTATGTCGCCTCCGAAGCGGTAGCGCGCGGCGAGACGCCGGGAGTACGAACGGAACAGTCAGGCCGAGAGTCAGCCGGCGGTGCGAGCCGGCTCGTTCGCCAGCGCCCAACTGACAATCCGACCACTCCCAGTGATGACCTCTCCGCTATCCAGGACGAGGATCGGCACGGCCCGCTGGCCGCTGAGTTGCTCGACCCCTGCACGGTCACCCGCATAGGAGAGCCAGGTCCAAGGCCGAAGGCGTCCGCCCTTAACCGGCTTGATCTCGTAGGTGTGCCGGACATCATCAAGGGCCTTCGCTGCGCGTCCGCACGGGTGGGCTAGCCGAGGCGGAACTGCCGGCGAACTTCTCCAACGAGCAGGTGTAGAGAACCATCGGCGGAGCCTACTCGCCCGGCTTCAGGTCGGTGGCGAACGCGATCGTTCGCTGATCCGCCGGTCGCGCCGGGGGTCAGTGGCCGCTCTCGGCGACGATCGGCCGGCTGCTGACCACGCATCCGGTGGCCGGATTAGCGGCGAAGCGGCGACCCGATTCGCTGTGGGCGGCTGCTTGGTGCCAAGAGGGGAAAGTCGGAACTCCGTTGCCTTGGGACTTGACTTCAAGCGCTTGAGGTGTGTTTTGCTGCGTGTATGACAGCTCTTACCATCCAAGATGTTTCCCGGCGCAGCGGGCTCAGTGAGCCGACGCTGCGCTATTACGAAGCGGTCGGGCTGATCGGCCCGATCGAGCGCGACCCGAGTAGCCGGCACCGCCGCTACCGCGAGGAGGACCTCGATACGTTGCAGGCGCTCGCCTGCCTGCGCGCGATGGGCGTCGGGATCGAGGACATGCGCACCTACCAGGCCAACCGCGTGCGTGGACGTGAGGCGGCGGGCGGGCAGCGCGATCTGCTGTTGCGTCACGCCGAGCGGATCGAGGCTGAGATCGAGACGCTACGGACCCATCTGGACTATCTGCAAGCGAAGGCGGCGTTGTGGGACGCCCGCGACCGCGGTGATGCCGACGCGGAGACCGAGGCGAACCTGCAGGTGCGGGAAATGATTCCCCGCCTGGAAGAGGTGGTGCTGCGATGAGCCCGGTGTTAGTTACCGGCGGGTCGGGCTATGTGGGCACGCAGCTGATCGCTGCGCTGCTGCGCGACGGTCGTGGCGTGCGGGCGACGGTTCGCTCCCTGGAGAGCGAGGGCGATGTGCGTGGGGCGATGCGTCGCGGTGATGCGGATGACAGCGGCCTGGAGGTCGTCGCCGCCGAGCTGACCGCCGATGATGGCTGGACGGGCGCGGCGGCGGGCTGCGAGGAGGTTCATCACGTCGCCTCGCCGATGCTGCAGGCCGACGATCCCGATGAGGTGATCGTTCCCGCTCGCGAGGGCACGCTCCGTGCCCTGCGGGCGGCGCGAGACGCGGGCGCTCGGCGGGTCGTGCTGACCTCGTCGTTCGCGGCGGTGGGTTACTCACCCAAGCCCGATGCCGAGTACACCGAGGCCGACTGGACCGATCCCGACATGCCCGGTCTGCCGGCCTACCCGCGGTCCAAGACGATCGCCGAGCGGGCCGCGTGGGACTTCATCGAACGCGAGGGCGGCGACACCGAGCTGGTCGTGGTCAACCCGACCTTCATCCTCGGCCCGACCCTCACGACGCGGGCGCGTTCGTCGTTGCAGCTGACCAAGGCGATGCTCGACGGGACGATGCCCGTCGTGCGACGCCAGCGCTTCGGCGTCGCCGACGTGCGCGACGTCGCCGATCTGCACATCCGCGCGATGGCCACGCCCGAGGCCGCCGGCAAGCGGTTCTTGGCGTTGGCCGACGGACCGACCATCAGCTTCCTGGAGATGGCCCAGATCCTACGCGAGCGGCTCGGCGCGCTGGCAGAGCGCGTGCCGACCGAAGAAGCGCCCGGACCGGAGCCTCCCCGCCTGATCATTCACAACGACCGAGCCCGCGAGGAGCTCGGCTGGCGCCCACGGCCCGCTGAGACCACGATCGTCGAGACCGCCGAGAGCCTGCGCGACCTCGGCCTGCTGGAGAAACGATGATCACGAGTGGTGACACCGGAGCCGTCCTGATCACGGGCCCGACCAGCGGGCTGGGACGCGACCTCACCCTGGAGCTCGCACGCCGCGGGAGCGACCGTGGAAGCCGTTTCCTGTGACTTATCGCGGCTGGCGGACGTCCGGGCTGCCGCCACCGCAGCCAAGGATCTACTCGCCGCGGGAGCGATACGGCCCCTGCGGGCGCTGGTCGCCAAACGCCGGAGTGTCGGTCCTCGACACCCGGGGCGCCTCGGCCGACGGCTATGAGATGACCTTCGCCGTCAACTACCTCGCCCACGCGCAGCTCATCGGCGACCTGCTCGACTCGTTCACCGCGGCACGCATCGTGCTGCTCGGCTCGAACACATACCGCGTCAACTGGGCCCGGCGAATCCTCCACGTCCCCGCAGCGGATTGGCGCGACCCCATCGATCTCGCCCGCCCAGCGCCCCCGAGAGCTCACCAACGCTCCAAACGGCCGGCGTTGCCGACTCCAACTCCAAACTCGCGATCCTCTACTACGCCCACGAGCTGTAGCGTCGCATTGGCGACCGAATCGCGGTGTCGGTGTTCGAACCCGGCTTCATGCCAGGCACCGGACTGGCCCGCGAACACGGGCCGGTCGCCCTCGGGATAGGGCAGGCCATCGGGCGCCTACCGGGAGTCTCGTCCCCGGCGCGCTCGGCACCCGTACTCGCATCTATCGTCCTCGATGACCGCTGGGCGCACCTCCGCGGCGGAGCGTTCGTCGTCAAGGACAAGCAAACCGAGATCGCACCGTTCGCCCATGATCGCGAACGAGAACGCAGGCTCTGGGAAGCCACCACCGAGCTCCTTGAGAGGGCCACGCTGACGGTCACTGCGAACGCCCCAGCGTCACGATCGCTTTGACGTCTCAGGCGGTCCGGTGTCACACGCGTGGTTGGCCACGAAAGGACTCGCCAGCTTGGCGGAGGGTCGCGCTCTGCCTATGGCGAAGATCCGGGCGGGAACGGCCGGGCGGTTCGGTGAGGACCGGCACGACTGCTCTGCGCTCGGCCGGGGTGGATCGGGAATGGCCAAGCAGGGTGCGCCTCAGCCGATGTGGCGGTGCTCGTTCGGAGGGCCTGGCGATCGGCGAGCTGTGTGGCCGCGCACGTCACGCAGCGGGACGATTTCGGGGTCGGTCATGGTCTGGAGGAGGACGACATGGAGTCTGCGCCGCTGCTCGATTGGGCTGGCCTCCGCCGTTCGCCAGACCCTGTCGAGCTTTCTTGAGGGGCCGTCCACCGTGCAACAAAGGCGTGCGCCACCTCCGACCCGCCCGACCGTCGAGGAGATCATCGCCGTCATGCATTGCGCGGGACCCGGGCGCTGGCGGCGGGTCGGCGGATTGTCGCGGTCCCACCCGCCGCGCTCGATTAGGACCTAGGATCTTTGGCAATGTCGCGTGCCCCCTCACCGCTCCCTGACGCGGCGGCCGTGGTCGTCATCGGCGGCGGGGTGATCGGGACCAGCGCGGCGTTTCACCTGGCCGAGGCCGGCGTGGAAGTCGTCCTCCTTGAGCGAGATCAGCTCGGAAGCGGGTCCACGTCCCGAGCTGCCGGCGGCGTTCGCACGCAGTTCTCAGACGTGCTGAACATCGAGATCGGGAAGCGCAGCATGGCCGCGTTTCGTGACTTCAAGCGCCGTCCCGGCTGGGAGATCGACCTCAAAGAGGTTGGATACCTGTTCGTCCTCAACCGCGAGTCCGACCTCGACGAGTTCAAACGCAGCGTGGCGCTGCAGGCCGAGCACGGACTGGACTCCCGGATCCTGACTGCCGACGAAACCCGCGCGCTGTGCCCGCTTCTGGTCGGGGACGACATTCTCGCCGGGGCGTTCTCGCCCGGCGACGGCCACGCGACTCCCGAAGGTGTCGTTCAGGGCTACGCGTACGGCGCGCGCGCCCTGGGGGCGCACATCCGCGTGGGCTGCGAGGTGCTTGCCATCAAGACGAGCGGTGATGAAATCGCCGCAGTCGTCACCACCCAGGGCTCAATTCGAACCGGTGTCGTGATCTGCTGCGCCGGCGCGTGGTCGCGGAGATGCGGCGAGATGGTCGGTGTCGACCTTCCGGTCACACCATTGCGGCGCCAGATCCTCTTCACCGACGCCATCGACGGCCTGCCACCCAACCTGCCGATGACGATCGATTTCGAGTCGAGCTTGTACTTCCACCGAGAAGGACCCGGCTTGCTGATGGGGATGTCGGACGCCAGGCAGAAGCCAGGCTTCAACAGCGAGACCACGGAGGACTGGATCCCCGACCTGATGGAGGTGGTGCGCCACCGGGCGCCTGCGATCGCCGACGCCGGCATCCGAGGCGGCTGGGCCGGGCTGTATGAGATGACGCCTGACCACAACGCGATCATCGGCGAGGCCGCCGGCGTGTCCCGATTCCTCTACGCCACTGGGTTCTCCGGTCACGGGTTCCTGCAGGGTCCGGCGGTCGGGGAGATCCTGCGCGACCTGATCCTGCGCCGTCCCACGGTGATCGACATCACGCCGCTGAGCGTCGAGCGCTTCGATGCCGCCTCGCTACGACCCGAGTACAACGTCGTCTGAATACTGCTGCAGCGACGATGAATCCAACCACACCCACACAGGTCCGCTCCGTATCCTCGACCGACGAGCTCCGAGCCCGGGCGCGAAGCAGTCTGGAGCGCTGTGGAGTAAATCTTGGGTACCCGCCCGGACCGCGCGTTGCCGCGCGCTCGCCGATCACCGGCGAGGATCTGTTCGACGTGCCCGGCGCCGGGCCTGAAGAGGTCCAGGACGCGATCGCGGCTGCCAAGGCTGCATTCATGAGCTGGCGCACAGTGCCCGCTCCGATCCGCGGCGCGCTGGTCAAGCGGTTTGGCGTTCTGCTGGCCGAGCACAAGCCCGACATCGCCGAGCTGATCACGATAGAGGCCGGAAAGATCCCGTCGGAGGCGCTCGGCGAGGTTCAGGAGATGATCGACATCTGCGACTTCGCGGTGGGTCTATCGCGCCAGCTCGACGGGCGCACGATGCCATCCGAGCGGCCCAGCCATCGGCTGATGGAGACGTGGCATCCGCTCGGGGTCGTAGCCGTGATCTCGGCCTTCAACTTCCCTGCCGCGGTGTGGTCCTGGAACACCGCGCTGGCGCTGGTCTGCGGCGACAGTGTCGTCTGGAAGCCCTCGCCGATGACACCGCTCACGTCCCTGGCCTGTGCAGCCGTGCTTGACCGCGCCGGCTCGGAGTGCGGAGCCCCAGAGGGGCTGCATAAGCTGGTGATCGCCGCCGCCGAGGCCGGCGGGGCGCTCCTCGACAGCCCCGACGTGGCGCTGGTCAGCGCCACCGGATCGGAGCGAATGGGGGCGCAAGTGGCGCCTCGCGTGGCCGCCCGCCTCGGCCGGTTCCTGCTCGAGCTGGGAGGCAACAACGCGGCTGTGGTCGCGCCGTCGGCCGACCTCGAGCTCGCCACACGCGGGATCGTGTTCGCCGCCGCGGGAACGGCGGGGCAGCGCTGCACGACGATGCGGCGCGTGATCGTGCACGAAGACGTTGTCGACGAGTTGGTCGGTCGCCTGCGCGACGTGTTCGGAAGGCTGCCGATCGGCGATCCATCGGCGGAGGGGACGCTCGTCGGCCCGCTCATCAACGAGCCGGCGTACCGCGGGATGGTCGGGGCACTCGAGGAGGCGCGCTCCGACGGCGGCGAGCTGATCGCCGGCGGCGGGCGCCGCGAGGTCGCTGGTGTTCCTGATGCCTACTACGTCGAGCCCGCGCTGGTCCGCATGCCCGCCCAGACCCACCTGGTCAGACGAGAGACGTTCGCCCCGATTCTTTACGTCATGAGCTACCGCGAGCTCGAGGAGGCGATCGCCCTGCACAACGGCGTCCCCCAAGGCCTCTCGTCGAGCATCTTCACCCGGGACCAACGCGAGGCCGAACGCTTCCTCGCCTCCGACGGCTCCGACTGCGGGATCGTCAACGTCAACATCGGCACGTCCGGCGCCGAGATCGGCGGCGCCTTCGGCGGCGAGAAGTCCACCGGCGGCGGCCGCGAGTCAGGCTCGGACGCCTGGCGCGCCTACATGCGCCGCGCCACCAACACGATTAACTACTCGGACGAACTCCCGCTGGCGCAGGGCGTGAGCTTCGGCTGACGCACGCGCGTCCGCGCGGCTAGGCACGATCGCTTTCAGACCAGCGCCGGCGTGTCGCGCGATTGGTTTGGCGCGACAAGGAAGCGTCGCCATCCGAGAGCTAAGAGGCGGGCGCGACCTTCCGTCGTGAGGCTGGCTTGCAGATCCACCTTTGCACTACGATCGCCCGATGCTGCTCGAGGGTGACCCGCTCGCCCAACCGGCCGCCCCGCTCGACGACTTACTGCAGGTCGGGCTCAATGCGGGTCCGGAGGACGTTGCGCTGGTGTCAGTGAATCGTTCATTGTCCTGGCGCCAGCTCGAGACGGCGAGCGCCGCGCTAGCGGGCGGCTACCGAAGCCTCGGATTAGAGGCCGGAGACCGAGTCGCGTCGCTGATGCCCAACCGCATCGACCTGGTGGTTCACTACCTCGCCTGCTTCAAGGCGGGGCTCATAGCGACGCCCCTCAACTACCGCTACACCTTCCACGAAATAGATCATGCACTCGAACTGAGCCAGGCCAGCGCGCTGCTCGCCCATGTCGAGCGCGCCGGGGATGTGGCAGCCAGTCGGCTCAGCGGCGGCCTTTCCCGCGGACTGATCGCCTACGGAGCGGCGGAGACCGGCGGCGGCACGATCTTCGACTCGCCCCACAGTCTTGAAGCGCTTCTGGACGCCGCGCCGCTCGGCTCCGAGGAACCGCCGTCGCCCTCAAGTCCGGCGGTGATCTTCTTCACCTCGGGTAGCACGGGACCGGCGAAGGGCGTCACCCACACCCGCGAGTCGCTGCGGTGGATGATCGCCAGCGCGGCGTCCGCATTCGAGCTCACTGCCAGCGACGCGTTCCTGCCCGGCTCCTCGATGTCGCACATCGGGTCGTTTCTGTGGACGCTCAGCACACTGTCGGTCGGCGGCAGGGTCGTGGTGGCGCGGACCACCGACAGCCACGAACTCCTGCCCCTGCTGCGCGAGTATCACCCGACCGTGCTGGCCATGATTCCGGCCGCGCTCTCGGCGCTGATCCGGGACCACGGTCTCCAGCCGGGCGATTTTGCGTCGCTGCGGATCTGCCGCGCCGGTGCCGACAAGGTCTCGACTGAGCTGCTGACAGAATTCGCCGCCGAGGCCGGATTCCCGATCGTCGAGGGCTACGGCATGACCGAGGTCGGCCTGGCGACACTCAATCCGCCCTCTGGCGTCATCAAGCAGGGATCGATCGGGCCGCCGGTGAGCGGCTTTCGCATAGCGGTCCGAGACGACGCCGGCCACCCCCTGGGCCCGGGATCCGTCGGCCGTATCTGGATCCACACCAACAGCCGAATGGCTGGATACTGGAACGCACCAGACGCCACCGACCAGGTCGTATCGGCCGGATGGCTGGACTCCGGCGACCTCGCCCGCGCCGATGAGGACGGCTATCTCTGGTTCTTTGGGCGCAAGAAGCAGATCATCGTCCACGACGGGTCAAACATCAGTCCCTTCGAGGTTGAGGGCGCCCTGTTAGAACATCCGACCATCGCGCTTGCCGGAGTCGTCGGGGTCCACGACACCGTGCACGGAGAGACGGTCCGTGCCTACATCACCCTGCGCGAAGGCGCGGAACGTCCGACAAGTGCAGAGGTCATCATCTTCTGCCGCGAGCGCGTAGGGTACAGGGCGCCGGAGGAGATCATCGTCCTTGACGAGATGCCCCTGAACCCGACGGGCAAGATCGACCGGGTCAATCTCAAACGGATGGCCGAAGATCACCTCCACCCTCACGGGCTCGACGCGCATTGACCACGCTCGGCGCTACCCAGCTAAACGTGCTGGCGGCCAGAGGCCTTGGTGCGTGACACCGACGCCACCACTGCCGCTGCCGCGCTCGCGCTGTCGCCCGATTTCGAGTGCCCGCTTGCGGCGGTTCAGACGGCCGCTCTTTCGCCCCGGCGGCGCGCGGAACGTCATCGCTTCGACGACCGAGAGCCCGAATCGTGGAAGAGGGCGAGCAACTCCCGGGCAATCACGGCTCGACGAGCCCGCGTTCAAGCATCGCCGCGACTGGCTCGCTGCCGTTCGGCGACGGCAAGGTGGCCTCATCGCCCCGGGTCGGCTACCTGGACTCCTGCCAGCAGAAGTTTCCCGCGGGCGCGCCCGGCGCGGTGGCAGCTCCCGCATGATCCACACCAGCGACCTCCCGGTCAACGGGACCACCGGGACATTCCCGATCTCGCCGTCCAGTGCCGCCTACCGCTTCGACCGCAATTCGAACAAGATCGTCCCCCAGAACGACATCTTCGAGCTCCCGCGCAACCCCACGCCCGCACGACAGCCGGGCTGCCTCGGGTTCAGCCGATCGGGGTGCTCACCAACGGGTGCTGCTGTTCGACGCACTTGACGAAGGTGGCCGCGACGCGGTCGCGCATGAGATCCAGGACTCGTGCGACGGCCACCCTCAACAGGGCGGCATCTACCACGACTACCTCCGTCCGTGTTTCTCGGGGGCGAGTTTTGCTTGGCGTGTGGGCGGTCGAGCAGCTATGTGTGAGAGCCGACGGCGCTTGCATACAGCTGCGGCGTGAGGGCACGCGACTTCTGCGCAGAGCAGCGTGAGCAGCGTCGCCGCGCTGATCACGAACAGCAGCGAATATCCGCTAAACCCGGCGTAGCGGAATACGACGCGATGGGTTCCGGCTTGCACGGTCGTCGCGACCAGGGCGGGTGCGACCATCTCCGTGGGCTGTGAGCGTCCGTCGACAGTCGCTGTCCAGCCGGGGTCAAACGAGGCGCTCAGGACGACGACGCCGCGCCGGTGCATCGCAACGGTCGCGGCGGCCCGGCCCGCGGTGAGACGGTCAGCTTGCACGACCACGGTGCCGGCTGACCGCCGGGGGGGCGGCACGGTCGATGATCGCGAGGGTTGAGCCGGGACGCCGGCGCCGGACTGGTCGAACCGCACCTGTTCGTAGCGCTCGTGCTGGGCCAGGTCGGAGTGCAGCACGGGGAGTGTCCGCTTGGCGATGTCGGTTCGGTTCGCGGTCAGGTGGCCGACGATCGTGCCGGCGCGCAGGACGCCGGCGGCGCTTGGCAGTGTCCAGAGCGAGTAGGTGCCGGCCCGGAGCTTGAGCCGAGCGGGGACGGGGGGGCTGGAGCCGCTGGGGATGATGAGGTAGTGGATCCCGAACAGCCGGTAGTCGCCCGGGTTGCGCTCATCGAAGTAGTACTCGGGATCGCTCATCAGCGAGGCGGTGCGCAGCGTGTAGCCGACCTCGTCGACGTCGCGGCTCTCGAGGTACTTGAAGACCGGGACGGCGCCGACGTCGAAGTCCTGGCCCCAGTTCGACGGCATTCCGGCGTACGTTCGGCCGCCGCCGTCGCGCTCGATCACCGCGACGAGGCGATCGAGCTCGGCGCCCTCGGTGTCGTCCGCGTGGCGCTGTGCCGCGATCGCGGCGCCGTCGTGACGGTCATAGGCGCCGAGCTGAAGCCACGCGGGCGCGAGCACGGCGATCGCCGCAACGAGCACGGCCGCCGGGGACAGGCCGGGCGGCCAACGCGGGACTCGGGCTTTGAGCAGCCGCACGCCGCCGGCCGCCGACCACGCCGCCCCCCGACCGGCGAGCAGCAGCGCGGCGAGCTGCACGCCCATTATGAAGCGGCGAAAGAAGAGGTCGGCGCTGCCCGGGATCAGATCGACGAGCGATCCGAACGTCGTGCGACCGAACGCGAGCAGCAGGCACACCGCGAGCGCGACCAGCAGGGCGCGGGCGTCGGCGTCCGAGGACCACGCAAGCCACGCCAATCCGAACCCGAGCGCCGCGAACACCGTCACGACGGGCAGCCGGCCGTGGTCGAGCAGCTGCCCCGAAACCAGCCAATCGAGCACGCGACGCGCGCCGTAGCCGTTGACCAGTCCGGTTCCCTGCAGCGGCTCGTTGACAGCCGCCCACCGCCGCTGCTCCACGAGCGGGACGATCACCCACGCCGCCGCGAGCAGCGAACCGCCGAGAAGGACCGCAGCTAGCCGCAACCGGGCGACGAGCGGCCTGCCGGCGACCAGCGGCCAGACGAGCAGCACCGACAGCGCCAGGTAGCCGGTCTCGAAGTGCAGCGCGACCGTGAGCGCCGTAAGGAGGACGGCTCGGAAGTAGCCGCGCCCGTCGCGGATCGCTCGCCAGCTGTAGCCCCACGCGAGCGGCAACGTCCACGACGCCCACAGTTGCGTCCAGACGCCGAACCCCGTCCACCCGTAGGCGTGCTGCTCATAGCCGACCCCCGTGGCGCTCACCAGGAACGGAGCCATCGCGGCCGAAGCGGCCG
>Ga0182024_10022961_pt1 | contig 11207 bp, 13 predicted proteins | sample P32metaG_FD_120480 | JGI IMG/M metagenome (GOLD analysis project Ga0182024, IMG submission 120480) | Permafrost microbial communities from Stordalen Mire, Sweden - P3-2 metaG (Illumina Assembly) | ecosystem: Environmental > Terrestrial > Soil > Wetlands > Permafrost | place: Sweden: Stordalen... | reverse complement strand
CACATCGTGCAGAACGCCATCGATCTGGCGCACGCTCTGGGCATTCCCAGGCCCAAGGTGGCGCTGCTCTCGGCGATCGAGACGGTGAACCCCAAGATCAAGTCCACGCTGGACGCGGCGGCACTGTGCAAGATGGCCGATCGCGGCCAGATCGCCGGCGGCATCCTCGACGGGCCGCTGGCGTTCGATACCGCCGTGAGCGTGAAGGCGGCGAAGATCAAGAAGCTGGTTTCGCCGGTGACCGGCCAGGCCGACATCCTGGTGGTGCCGGACCTCGAAAGCGGCAATATGCTGGCCAAGCAGCTTGAATATCTTGGCGGAGCGCAGTTGGCGGGCATTGTGCTGGGCGCGCGCGTGCCCACCATCCTGACCAGCCGGGCCGACTCGGCGGAAACGCGGCTGACCAGCTGCGCGGTGGCCGTGCTGCTGCACTACGCCACGCATCCCGCGCTGAAGGTGTGACCTCCGCGGATCGAAAACGGGCGCTGTTTCCCAAGTAACGGCGCCTGTTGCGTTTACCTCTGGCCCCGCAACGGACGTGGAACCTTTGCGCGTCCCGCGGCATCCTATTCGATTGCGTGGGGAACTTAGCTCGGACACTCCATTCCGGAGCGTTCGGGCGTTTGCCCCGGCAAAGGAGATTCGATGTCCACCCACACACCCCCAGAAACCAAGGCAGCTAAAGTCAACGTTCCAGACGGATTCGCCCCCGAGCAGGTGAAGAACCTTTCCAGCGTGCTCAACGCCCTGCTGGCCGATGTCTTCGTTCTTTACCTCAAGACCAAGAACTTTCACTGGCACATGAGCGGGCCACACTTCCGCGACTACCATCTGTTGCTCGACGAGCAGGCCGCTCAGATTTTCGCCATGACCGACGAGATCGCCGAGCGCGTGCGCAAGGTGGGCGGCACGACCATTCGCTCCATCGGCCACATTGCCAAACTGCAGCGGATTGCCGACAACGACCAGGAGTTTGTGCCCGCCCGCGACATGCTGCTCGAGCTTCACGGCGACAACAAGGCGCTGATCGACAGCCTGCGCGCCGCCCACAAAGTGACCGGCGAGGCCGACGAGTACGCCACCACCAGCATGATCGAAGTGTGGATCGACGAGGCCGAGCGCCGGGCGTGGTTCCTGTTTGAGTCCACGCGGTAAGGCGAATCGATAAAGGGCTAACGAAAGACAATAAAGGGCTGTAGGTAGATGGAGCTATCCCACCTTCAGCGGCAAAAACAAGTACGCCGCGAAGGTGGGGCACCCGGCTCCATTTACCTGCAGCTCTTTTTTCGTGCGAAGGTCAGTCGATCGACATGCTCAACTGATGGCGCACATCGGCGCCGCGGATCCAGAAGATCACGTCGGTGGCGATGTTGGAGGCGTGGTCGGCGATGCGCTCAAGGTTGCGCGCCACCAGGATGCCGTTCATCGACTGCTGGGTGAAGCGCGGCTTCTCCTGGATGAGCCGGAGCAGGTCGGAGTGAGCGCGGCGGTTCATGCGGTCGATCTCGTCGTCCATCTCGCGGACGGAGTCGGCCAGGCGCGCATCGCCCTCAAGCAGCGACTGCACCGCCGAGCGGATCATGCGCCCGGAGAACTCACCCATGGCGGCAAAGTCCACCGGGAGATCGACCTCTTCGGCTCCGATGATCTCCTTGGTGCGCCGCGCGATGCCCATCGACTGGTCGCCGATGCGCTCGAGGTCGCCGTTGATCTTGATCACCGACAGGATGAAGCGCAGGTCGATGGCCATCGGCTGCTCCTTGGCGAGCAGCTCATAGGCCATCTCGTCGAGCTCGCGCTGCGCGGTGTTGATGGCGGTCTCGTTCTGCTTGACGTACTTGCACAGGCCCTTGTCGCGCTGCAGATAGGCGTCCACCGCCGACTCGACAGACTGCTGCGCCAGGGCGGCCATGGCCAGCAGCTTGTCTTTCAGTTCGGCGAGCTGTAGTTGAAAGTGAATGCGCGGCAAAGCAATTTCTCCCGTACATCTGATTGTGCATCATCCAATGTTACCGGAGTGCGAATTTCGGCGGCTCGTATCACATTCGTTACCGCAATGGGGCGAAAATCCCATTGTCCGATATGGGTTTAGACGCGCCGGGGACCGGAAAGACGATGCAGGCTATCGGGATCGAATAGGCTATCAGGATGGACGCTGCGAATCCAACCCTGCCTGACATGCTCACCATCGACCCGGCCGGATGCGAACGGCAACAAGTTTACAAGCTGATGGTCGGGCTGATCGTGCCGCGGCCCATCGCGCTCGTGTCCACTGTGGACCGCGCCGGGGTACTGAACCTGGCGCCGTTCAGCTTCTTCAACGGCGTGGGGTCGGCGCCGCCCTGCGTGCTGTTCTGCCCCTCGGTGCGGGCGGTGGCGCGCGTGCACGACAATCCCGCCGGCCTGCGCCCGGATCTGAGAAAGGACACGCTGCGCAACGTGGAAGAGACCGGCGAGTTTGTGGTCAACGTGGTCAGCGACGCCATCGCCGCGCAGGCTAATGCTGCCTCAGCCGAGGTGCCGCCGGAGGTGGACGAGTTCGCGCTGTCGGGCCTGACGCCGGTGCCGAGTGAGGTGGTGCGCCCGCCGCGCGTGGCCGAGTCGCCCGCGCAGATGGAGTGCCGGCTGATGCAGGTCGTCTACACCGGCCGCGCGGCGGGGAGCGGGGTGGTGGTGCTGGGCGAAGTGGTGCGGTTTCACCTGCGCGCGGATTTGTTTGAGGACTTCCGCGTCGATCCGGCGGGGCTGGATGCGGTGGGGCGCATGGCGGGGAATACGTGGGTGCGGACGCGGGAACGGATTGAGTTGGTCAGGCCGAAATAGTTGCACCATGGACCCCGTGGAAACGCAGGTCCTTCGACTCGCCGCCGCGGCGGCCCGCGGCGGACTCCGCTCAGGATGACAGGTTTGTGGTGATATGGACTTAGGGCTTGGGACAGGATGCGCACCCAATACTACTTTCGGAGAACTCCACAAGGGCTGTGTGCGTGGAAAGTTGAGCGCCTGATCGAGCTCTCGCGTGAGTTGGTTCCGGAGCGCGTGCCGCTCTCAGATCTTCGCGAGCTCGATGAGCCGCATTGGGCGCATGAGAGAGCTGAAAAATTGACCTGCCGCGAAATCGCCAGCCATGCGCGATCGATGCTCGATTCCGATCTTTCTTTCCCGATCATTCTCGCGAGCGACGGCCGCGTCATGGACGGTATGCACCGCGTCTGCAAGGCACTCCTTGAGGGGCAGGCCGACATTGAGGCTGTGCGTTTTGCCGAAGATCCGGAGCCCGACCACGTAGGGATTGATCCCGACGATCTTCCGTATCCGGACGCTGAGTGAGGGTTCGGACTATTTGTCGGGAATGTCTGGATGTACCCGTGCGACAGCATCTAGAAGAGTTCGCTGTGTGAACCCATCCGCACGAGACGCAACGTCTCGTCGTCTGGCTTTTTGTAGATGAGAAGCAGATCGGGCCTGAGATGGCATTCGCGATGATTTGTGTAGCCGCCGGTCAAAGTGTGATCGTGGAATTTCTCGGGCAGAGGCAGATCATTGGCAAGCAATGAGATTGCAGCGAAAAGGTCGGTATCGAGAGTTGCGTGATGCTGTCCTCTGGCCTCACGCTTGTAATCTTTCTTGAACTGAGCGGTCCGCCTAGTCGTCCGCATGGAGGTCAGCCATCAATTCTTCGACGCTGCCGAACTTTACTACTTCGCCCCGATCGCCGGCTTCCATGGCTGCGACGGTTTGTGCGTTGGGAACTCGGAGATCGAATGGAATCGCCTGGTCTGTGGCAACTCGCGTCAGAAACACACGCACCGCCTCTGAAAGACTCAGACCCATGGCATCAAGGGTCCGGGACGCTCTTGCCTTCAGGTCAGGATCGATGCGGATGTGAATCATGGTTGTCGTCTGTGTAACGTTGCCCATGATCACATCGTAGATCAATTGAGATACAACAGCAATTCGCTCGTCTCGCGAATCGGCCCGCACATTCTGAAAGATTCCCGATCGTCACGCCGCCGACATGTCCTGGCCTTTGGCTTCGCGGCCCAGGGATGCGAGTCCGGCCAGCAGCAGCGCCACCACGATCACCGTGACCGACAACACCGTGGGATAGCTGCCCCAGCGTTCGGCGGCCTGGGCCTGCACCACGCCATTCTTCGCGGTGATCAGCCCGCCGAGCTGATAGGCGAGGCCTGGAGCGGTGGCGCGCACTGGGGCGGGCGTCAGTTCGGTGAGATAGGCCGGCACCACGCCCCACGCGCCCTGCACCATGAACTGCATCAGCATGGCCCCGATGCACAGCGTCAGCGCCGAATGCCCGTATGCATACAGCGGGATCACCGGAATCGAGAGCAGGGCCGCGGTGACGATGGCGCGCTTGCGACCCCATTTTTCAGAGAGGCCGCCGAAGACAATGCCGCCCGCAATGGAGCTGAGGCCGTAGAGCACGCCGATCCAGCCCACCGTCTTCGACGTGAAATGCATTTGCGTTTCGAGGAAGGTTGGATACACGTCCTGCGTGCCGTGCGAGAAGCTCATGAAGGCCGTCATGAGCAGCACCAGGAAGAGAAACGTGGGCAGAAACGCAAGCAGTTTGCGCGCCTCCGCAACCTGCCCGGCGAGTTTGGGCGGACGCTCCTTCCTCTTCCGCGCCATCTCGAGCCATACGGGCGACTCCTCCACGCGCGCCTGCACATAAAACACCAGCAGCGCCGGCGTTGCGCCCACCACAAACAGTCCGCGCCAGCCGATCCAGTTGAAGAAGAGCGCATAGGCAAAGAAAGCCAGAATCGAGCCGGCCGCGTAGCCCTCCTGCAAGATGCCGGAGAATGTGCCGCGGCCCTCTTTGGGCAGCGACTCGAAGACCAGCGCCGCTCCAACGCCCCACTCGCCGCCCATGGCGAGGCCGAAGAGCGCGCGCAGGATGAGCAGCATGGTGAGGGAGGGCGCAAAGGCGCAGGCCAGCTCGATGACCGAGAAGCTGACGATGTTGGCCATCAGGATGGGCCGGCGGCCATAGCGGTCCGCCAGAAACCCGAACAAAACCGCGCCCACCGGCCGGAACACGAGCGTGAGAAAGACCGCTTCCATGACTGCCGACGGCTTGGTGTGGAACTCCTGAGCGATGGCCGGCGCGCACACGATGAGAATGAAGTAGTCGAGCGAGTCGAGCGTCCAGCCCATGAATGCGGCCAGAAAGGTGTGGCGCTGGGGCCGGGTGAGACGCCGGAAGTCGGCGAGGGCAGACATAGTCGGGAGCATAGCATTCGACCCTTCAACCAATAGAAGCGGACTTTAACGCGGGATACGGGTTGAAGGATTCAATCTGAAGAGCTGCGATTGGCTGTTGAGGAAAAGCACAGCGAGTCGGCCCCGCTACGCGGGATAGCAGGTTGGCAAGTTGGCGGGCGGTACCGTTATGAAACATTTGTTGCAACGAATAGCTGGCCTGCCTCGTCCTAAGAACACAGCGATTTCGCGCGGCGCAAGCATAGATTCCGCGCACATTCGGCCAGGGCCCGCGGGTTCTGCCGTCAACCTCAGCGGCCACCTGGCTCAGCGGCCGGCCGGCCCGGCACCGAAAGGAAAATAGACGATGAAGCATTTGGCACTGGCATCCGGCATTCTGGCGCTGGCCGCTCCCCTGGCCCTGGCGCAGACATCAACCTGGAAGATCGACGGCAACCACAGCGAAGTGGACTTCACCGTGCTTCACATGAGCGTGTCTCACGTGCATGGCCGCATTGGCGGCCTGAGTGGAAATATCGCGGTCAACGACGCCGACCCCACCAAGTCCACGGTATCGGTGACCATCGATACCACCACCACAGACACGGGCGTCTCCATGCGCGACAACGACCTGAAGAGCGCGAATTTTCTTGACGTGGCCACTTTCCCGACCGCGACCTTCACGAGCACCAGCGTGGCCAAGACTGCCGGCGGGTTCACCGTGGCCGGGAACCTGACGCTGCATGGGGTTACCAAGCCGGTGACGCTGGCCGTGGAAGGGCCAACCGGACCCTCGCCGGGCATGGACCACAAGCCGCACGCGGGATACTCCGCTTCAACGACGATCAAGCGGACTGATTTTGGAATTGCGCCGAAGTTTCCGTCCGCGGCGGTGAGCGACGACATCACGCTGACGATCGATCTCGAAGTCGTGAAGCAGTAGTCCGGATTCCGGTAGGTGGCATTCGTGGTTTCCCAGGTCTCAAAATCGAGACCTGGGGCACCCATTGCTGGCGGGTTTTGCGGTTTCCCAGGTCTCAAAATCGAGACCTGGGGCACCCAGCTTCCGTTGGACAACTGGGAGAGTACCCATCTTTGGTTGGACTGTAGAATGATTGAGGCCGGATTGGGAGGCCGCGATTGACAGGCCTGAAAGTAGAAATCGCGCAGCAGAGGGAGTTTTCAAGCGCCGAGGAAGAGGCGCTGCTCAACCTGCTGCGCACCGCCGACTGTCTTGAGCGCGCCTTCCACTTGAGGACGCGCGGCTGGGGCGTGACTTCGACGCAGTACAACGTGCTGCGCATCCTGCGCGGCGCGCATCCGCAGGGGCTCACCTGCTCGGCGATCGGCAGCCGGATGATTACCGCCGACCCCGACATCACGCGCCTGCTGGCCAGGCTCAAGGCGCTCAAACTCATTCGCCAGAAACGCGATGCGCACGACCGCCGCGTCGTGATCACGCATATTTCGGATGCCGGCATGGAGCTGTTGAGGAAGATGGATCCCGTCATTCAGCAGCTTCCCAGGGAATTGCTGGGCCACCTGGCGCCGGGCGATGTGGAGAGCCTGATTCGGTTGCTCGAGTCGGCGCGGAGCTGTTGCGCGGGCGCCGTGGATGCGGCCACTTGCGATGGGGAATGTCCGGCCAGGTCTGCGACCGTCTGAATCTTAGCGTTGTTATTGGGTTTTGTGGTATCCCAGGTCCCAAAATCGGGACCTGGGGCACCCAGATTCGTAAATGATCATGCGGTCAGAGCGCTACCGAGCCAGCAGCTTCGGGTCCACTGCTTCCTCTTCCGTTTCGGCCTGAATGATCTTGTTGTGCAGGCAGTAGAGGGCGAGCTCAAGGCGGTCCGAGACGCCGAGCTTGTCGTAGATCTTGCGCAGATAATTTTTGATGACCTGCTCGGTGGTGCCCAGCTGGAACGCGATTTCCTTGTTGCGCTTGCCCTGGGTGATGCAGGTGATGATGGACATCTCCTTGGGCGAGAGGCGGGGCTGGTTGTGCGGGCTGACCAGTGCCGCGGCCTGGGCGCGATAGGCTTCGATTACCCAGTTGACCGACTGATTGTCGATCCAGGTTTCGCCGGCGGCGATGCGGCGAACGCAGCGTACCAAGAGGTCGGGCGAGATGGAGCGGGAGATGATGCCGCGCACTCCGCGCCGGTAGAGCTCCACTGTGTTGCTCTCGTCGGCGGAGACGGCCTGCACAATCAGCTTGACGTCGGGGGCGGCTCGCAGCAGGTCGGGAATGACGTTGGCCGTGCCGGTAAGCAAACTGCCTTCGAGCAGCACAATGTCGGTGGGAAAGCGCTCAATAGCCGACCGCAGATTCTCGAGAGAATCCGCCTGGGCCACCACGCGAAGATCGTCTTCAAGGGCGAAAACCTTGCGGATGCCGACACGGTAAATGGCCTGCGAATCCGCAAGAATGATGCGGACAGTGCCAGGCTTTACCGGTGCTTCAAGGGGCTCGCTCTCGGGAGCGTCGTCCAGAAAGTCCATAGGGGTTGCTGTCTGGCCAGCTCAAAAATCACTGCTCTGCGAACTGGTACTCGTCAATTGTCGCAGCGGCCTGAAATTGAGACTGGCTCATGGAGCAGCGTACCACACGTCCGCGGCAATGAACCAGAACATCGCGCGGAGTTCCCAGCACGGCGCCCGGCATGCGCATGGAAAAGCGGATTTCCAGGCCCACGGGCAAGGTGCGGTCGAGCTCAAACAGCACTCCGCTGGCCGAGACGTTGCGCGTGAGCGCGGCAAACTCGCCATGGCCTGTAGACAGAATCACGGGCAGCGCCAACGGAAAGCGAACGGCACAACGAACTTCCTGGCGGCCATGGCCCGGCTCAGCCGCGGGAGAAAGGAGCGATAGACCGGAATTTGCAGCCATTTTGAAGCACCCCGGACGGTAGTTAAGTCCTGTGCATCACTTTAGTCCAACTGGCCCGTAAAGCACACGGCACCAAAGTTCTACGCAGGTAACCTGATTACTTGAAGATTCCCGCCCCGGCGTGCGCCAATCGTCAGATCTCTCGTGATTCTCGATTATATACCTGAATATAAATGGATTACCTGCAAATCCCGGCAATTCTAGCTAGTTTCATGTGACGCGAGGAGTGTTGCTCAAGTGGGTTCGACTCGGGATTCGCCCGGAAAAAAAGCAGCCGATGCTCCCACCCACTGCTGATTCCGGTTGTGATCCACACCCATCATCCTGCCTCGACCGAGGCGCACCAGCGAAAGAGCAGGCGTCAGGCTGCCGCCGTCGGGCCACAGATAAAGGATGCGGATCTCAGCCTGGGTGAGACCATGCGGGGTCTCGATAGTGGGCACAAAGCTCATGCGCTCCTGGAGCAGATAATTTGGCCGCTGGCTCTCAGGGATCGCCTCCAACTGCGCCTGGGTGGGATCGAACTGGATGCCCTTTCCGGCGAAGGAGAAGAGCGGCTTCAAGAGGAGCGTGCTGTAGACCGTCTCCGGCCCGCTGCCGGCCGGCAGGGAAACGCCCGCGGCTTCGAGGACGTCGCGGCCGGGTCCGGCGAGAAATTCGTCGAGAAAAGCCGCCGGTGGCACTACCGGATACGCGCCTGGCGGCCTGGAGAGCCACGGAATGGAAAACTTGCTGATGAGAAAGTACCAGTCCGGATGCCCCGCCCATTCAACATCCCAGGCACGGGCCAGATCGACCGGCAGCTTGATTTCGCGGGCGATGAGCTCGTCGGCGATGGCCCGGTTGTAAATGCGGTGAATGGGAACGAGCCTGCCTGCCGCATTGCGGTAGTGCAGCTTGTTGCCCACGGCTTCGAGCGTTGAAATGTCGACGACCGAAATTCCCAGGCGCTGGGCGGTCAGCTCAAAGTCGGGGAGTGTCTTCTGGCGCCGCGGGTCCACCTCGGTCAGCACCACGTTTTCAGGGTCGTGGGCGCTCAGAACCGTTCTGGCCAGCAGTGCCCAATACTGCTTCTCGTTCATGCCGCTCAGGAAACATCCGAGGGTCGAGTCGAGCCCGAAGGTCTGGCGATAAGCGCCGGTCAGAACAGCCTGGTAGGCGTAGACGGAAGGGAATGCCTGAATCTCGACCAGCCTTGGCACAAGCTCCCCCGCCGCGTCGCGCGCCAGGGCGAAGTCGGCGGTAAGGAAGTGAGGATGAGCCGTCTCGCCGGCGACGCTGTAGCCCTCAGGAATGGCGCTTCGGGCGGCCGCGAGATACGCAGGATTGCCCATCAGGGTGCGGGTCAGGCTGGCGCCGGCTGCCGCCATCTCGTCGAGCAGCGCCAGCGGCACGAAGATCGGCGTCTCAGCCACGCGGAACTCCACCGGCACGCCGCAGCGGCGATGAAGCAGCGCCAGGAGCGACTCATAGCTCCCAGTGGCAAAGGCGGCGTTGAATCGGCTGCGCAGCGCGGGAATCATCGATATTGTCCTCGCGGGAAGGGCGAACCCTTCCCCCTTTAACAAGATAGCGCGCGATGGCCCGGCGAAGCCCGGCAGGAGCTGGTGCCAGGCCGGGATAACCTCATATTCCATTTCCAGCAAGTTTGCCGACCAAAATTGATCGCCGAAGGGCAGTTCGGGCACCGAACTGTGGAAATCTTGTGGAAAAATGCGGCGATTCAGTCAAAAAAATCTCAAAAGATTACCTTTGTCGTAGGAATCGTCACTCGGATAGGTTACCATCTACGTACAAAGTTGTATCAAGGAGCAGTACATCCATGAGAGCAATTGCTTATAAATTCCGCGTTTCCGCCATCGCCGCCGTTTTGGCAGCGAGTGCCGGCCTCGCGTTTGCAAGCCCCGTTTCTGCCCCAGCCCAGGTCAGTGCCACTGTTTCCGAAACCAGCCCGGTGATCGTGCCGCCCTTGCCGCCAACCTGCACACCCGGCTCCAAGGATTGCGCCTCAAGTGAGGCAGACATGAGCATCGTCGCCTTCAGCCCGGTGATTGTGCCGCCGCTCCCGCCGACATGCACCCCTGGCTCGAAGGATTGCGCATCCCGCGAGGCCGGCACGGAAGCGATCACCCTCTAAACCCCTCTTGCCGCGGACTCGCGGCGCACCCGCGGGGGTGCGCCTGCGCTGTCTGCGTGGCATTGGCTCGGCCCGGAAACGCCATCTGAACGCCCTGATACACTCGGTGACAGCCGGATAAGCTGTCCTTGCTCATAGAGAGGGTTCAGAAAGGGGCTCGGTTGGCGATCGATTCCATTCTTTCCTATAGCGGCATGGCGGCGGAAGCTGGACTTATCCTGCTCCTGGTAAAGGTTCGCATCTTTCGCCTGCTGCCCGCGTTTTTTATCTATGTGTGCTGGAACTTATTTAACGATGCTGTAACCGTATTCATTTTCCAGTCTCTCCCCGCAGCCACCTATTTCAGGATCTACGAGATCCAGATGGTGATCGATTCGACGCTGATGTTTGCCGTGCTGGTCGAGCTGGCCTGGTCGGTGTTGCTTCCCATCCGCAATTCTCTGCCAAAACTCACCTGGGTTGCGCTGGCCGGGCTCATCGCAGTGGCCGGGCTGGCGGTGTGGCCGCTGGCCGGGCTCACACTGCCTGCCAACCTGGCGCATCGGGGACAGAATTTCTTTCGGCTGCAGCAGACTTTTGCGATTCTGCGCATCGTGGTCTTCCTGGCCATGGCCGGATTGAGCCAGTTGCTCTCGATCGGCTGGCGCAACCGCGAGCTTCAGGTCGCCACCGGCCTGGGCTTCTTTTCGATCGTCTCGCTCGCCGTTTCGATCGTGCACACGCATCAATTGATCGGCGAGCATTATCACTGGCTGGACGAGGTGGTCAGCGCAGGTTACTTAGGTTCACTATCCTATTGGGTAGTGGCGTTTACAACTAAAGAGGCAGAGAGGCAAAATTTCAGCCCACAGATGGAGAATTTTCTGTTACTAATTGGTGGAACCGCAAAAGCCGACAGAGTAGCACTGAGAGATTTTCCGGTTACCAAAACGCGGCAAAAGGATCACCGAT
>Ga0182024_10022960_pt1 | contig 11207 bp, 5 predicted proteins | sample P32metaG_FD_120480 | JGI IMG/M metagenome (GOLD analysis project Ga0182024, IMG submission 120480) | Permafrost microbial communities from Stordalen Mire, Sweden - P3-2 metaG (Illumina Assembly) | ecosystem: Environmental > Terrestrial > Soil > Wetlands > Permafrost | place: Sweden: Stordalen... | reverse complement strand
GAGCGTGCGCACTCCGCCGTCGCGCGTGATGTCGTCGAACGCAGCGGCGCCTTCGGCTTCCAGAAGGAAGCGCAAGGGCAATGCGCCTTCGTCGTATTCCACCGGCGTCATGGTCACTCCGGCTTTCTTGATATCGTCGAGCGCCTGCGCGTACATGGCCTTCATCTCGGCAGCGGCATTGGGGTCGGCTCCGCGGCCGCCACCGCCGCCGCCTCCGCCGCGGCCCGCTCCGATGCGGTCGAACATCGACTGCATCACGCCCACCTTCAGACTCTTCAGAGGCTTGCGCGGCTCCCAATGGAACGGGTCGGCGCCCACGCTGCGGTCGTGCCCGTCGGGCCCATAGATGGCGTTCAGCACGATGGCGCAATCTTCCACGCCGCGGCAGATAGGTCCGATTTTATCCATGGTCCAGCTCAGCGCCATGGCGCCATGGCGGCTGACTCGGCCATACGTGGGCCGCAGACCCACCGTGCCGCAAACCGTGCTGGGCGAAACGATGGACCCCAGCGTCTCGGTGCCCAATGCGAAGCCGACCAGACCTGCCGCGGTGGCCGACGCCGAACCCGCCGACGATCCGCTCGACCCGCTTTCCGTGTTCCATGGATTCCTGGTGCGGCCGTTGAACCACAAATCGCCCTGCGCCAGCGCGCCCATGGAAAGCTTGGCCATAAGCACGGCGCCGGCCTTATGCAAGCGGTCGACGCAAGTGGCGTCTTCGTCGGGCACGCGGTCCTGGAATGGCTCGGCGCCCCACGTAGTCCTGATGCCCTTTGTGTCGAAAAGGTCTTTGACGCCGAAGGGGATGCCATGCAGCGGTCCCTTATACTTGCCCTGGCGGATTTCCTTGTCCGCGTCGGCCGCGCGTTCGAGCGCCAGATCTTCCGTGAGAGTAATCAGGCACAGCAGCTTCGGCGAATACTGCTTCATGCGGGCGATGTACATCTTGGCAAGATCGGTGGATGACACAGCGCGCGAGCGAATCAGCGGCGCGAGTTGCGTCACCGGCCAGAAGGCGGCTTCTTCGAGATTCGAGGGGGCCTTGGGCGCGGAAGTCCCCGATTTGGGATTGAGAATGGTGGCGTCAAACCGCTGCGGTCCTTTAATGGGAGCGCGGTTAGGTAATCCCGGCTGGAAGTGGAACGCCGGTTCGACGCCGTAGCCGATCTCCACTTTGCGCAGCGACTCATAACTGCCCAGCGCCTGGTTGACGGGGCGCAGCATCATGTCGAGCTCGGGGTCGGTAAAATCGAGGCCCATGAGCTTCAGAGCTCCGGTGATCTGTTCCTTGGTCACGCGCATGGGAGCTTGCTGGCCACGGCCGGCTTGAGCAGGCGCCTGGGCGCGTCCGCCGCGATCTTGAGAAATGGCCGGGCGAGCGGCAGCTAGCACGCCTATTAGTTGAACTAACGTTCGTCTTTCCATAAACCTAAAACATGATACACCACACGCGGGCGTGCGACAGGCCTCCCGGCCTGTCGTCTGACGGCGCGGCAGTATGGGCAGCGGACGGTTTGCGGGATGTAGCCAGGTGGCTGAAGCGGCGAAATCGGGAGAGAGGGTGAAGTGAAGGCTAATGCAAGCTAAACATGCGCTACCAGCGGTTCCGAGAAGATCGCGCCATGGCCGACGTCCTCGTGAAACGCGGAAAGGAATGGCATGGCCCCCACCGCATGGTCATCGACAAAAAATCGATTCGTGCTCGCGGATCCGGTGCGACCGGATTCCAAAGTGGACCAGTTGATTAAAGAAACTAGGCGGTAGCGCGCGCGGCCGGAGTAACAACGCGCGGAGTTACTGGCTGGCCCATGCGCATTTCGCTCCAACTGTAGTCAAATTCCCTGCCGCAGTCCAGACAAACAATATAAGTTCCGCTTCGCATAGCCTGGGGTTCCCCGTTTTTCCGCGTTGGCGTCAGCGGAAAAGTAGTGTGGTGATGAGAGCAACCAAGCATCTTATTCAGGAACGACTGGATCATTTTACTGAACCCCCTCTCTCTAGTTTATATAGATACTGTAAGAGTGTCGAGCGTTTCAGTTCTTCTGAGTACTAACGCTACTAGGGGTGTACGACTGCGAACGGTTTCACGCTACTGCGAAAGATGGGTTGCAATCGATTCGGCAATGGATTTGCCGTGAAACCGCCCATTTTCAATGAAAATCTCGTTAGTGTGCATGCCCGCGACAATCACTCCCGCGAGGTAAATCCCTGCGCGCTCGCTCTCCAACGTTTCGGGATTAGTACGGGGACGCAAAGTACTAGCTTCCAGGGTAATTCCTGTAGCGGCGAGGAATTCCAGGTCCGGCCGGTAGCCGACCAGCGCAAAAACGAAATCGTTTCTTAACGTAACTTCACCTTCGGGCGTCGCTACAAGAAGAGAGTCCTTGCGGATCTCCAGCACGCGCGAATTGAAATAGCCACGGATCTCTCCGCTCTTGATCCGGTTCTCGATATTCGGCTTGATCCAATACTTCACCGAGCTCGAGATTTCCGCGCCGCGGTGAATCAAGGTGACACGCGCGCCGGTCCAGAAAAGTTCCAGCGCGGCGATGGCGGCGGAGTTCTTGGCGCCGATCACGGCCACATCGTGGTTGTAATACGGGTGCGGCTCCTTGTAATAATGCAGCACCTTGGGGAGATCTTCGCCCGGCACTTCGAGCCGGTTCGCCACGTCGTAGTAGCCGGTGGCCAGCACGACTTTGCGCGCGCGATAAGTATGGTCGCAGTCCAAACGGTCGGTGGTGAATACTTCGAACGCGTTATCCTCGCCGTCGATCCGGTTCACGCGCTCATAGTCGCGGATGTTGAGCTTGAAATGATCGGCGACGCGCCGGTAGTATTTCAACGCTTCGTGACGGTTCGGCTTGTCGTTCAGGCTGGTCATCGGGATGTTGCCGATTTCCAGCAGCTCGGGCGTGGTGAAGAAGGTCATGTTGGTGGGATAGTTGTAGAGCGAATTCACCACGCAACCTTTCTCCACCAGCACCGTGCGGATGCCGCGCTGTTGCAATTCGATGCCGCACGCGAGGCCCGTGGGACCGGCGCCCACTACCAGCGCATCGAACGATTCGCTCACAGTTTGCTCTCAACTTCGCGGTATACAGCAACCAGCGCGGCGTCGAGCGCGGCCACATCCTTGCCGCCCCCTTCGGCCATATCCGGCCGTCCGCCGCCTTTGCCCCCGACAGCCTGAGCCACCGCGCCAGCCAGCTTGCCCGCGTGAACTTTCGCCGTGAGATCTTTCGTGACCGCGGAGACTATCGCGACGCCATCGTCGCCCGCCGAGGCCAGCACCATCACCGCGCTCTTCCATTTGTTGCGCAGCGAATCCGCCAGCTCGCGCAGTTGCTGTCGATCCATCCCGTCGAGACGCGCCGCCAGAACCTTCGACCCGTTGACGCTGTGCGCCTGCGCATCCAGCGATCCGATCGCCGATTGCGCCACCTTGCTCTTCAACTGCTCCACCTGCCGCTCCAGCGCTCGCCCGGTCGTCAGCAGCCTTTCCACGTGCTCCACCAGCTCCGGCTCCGAAGCCTTCACCATGCCCGCGATTCGCTTGAGGGCATCTGTGGACTCCTGATATTGCCGCAGCGCTCCCTCGCCCGTGACCGCCTCAATGCGCCGCACGCCCGCCGAGATGCTGCTTTCCGACACGATCTTGCATACGCCGATATCGCCGGTGCGGATGACGTGCGTTCCGCCGCACAGCTCGCGGCTGAATCCGGGCACGTGAACCACACGCACCTGCTCGCCGTATTTTTCGCCGAACAGCGCCATGGCGCCGGTGGAGATGGCCTGATCGATGGGCATGACGTCGGTCTCGACTGCCGTGTTCTTGAGAATCTGCTCGTTCATGAGCCGTTCCACCTCTTGCAGCTCGGCGTGGTCCACGGCGGTGTAATGCGTGAAGTCGAAACGCAGGCGGCCGGGCTCGACGACGCTGCCCGCCTGCTTGACGTGCGTGCCCAGCACCTGGCGAAGCGAGGCGTGCAGCAGATGCGTCGCAGTGTGATTGCGCCGCGTGGAGTCGCGCAGCGGCACGGCAACTTCGCCGCGCAACGTATCGCCCACGCGGATCGGCGCTTGCGTCACGATGCGATGCACGGAAAGGCCGGGAACGCCGGCGAACACCGTCTCCACATCGGCCACTTTTTCGCCGGATACCGGGTTGACAGACGTGGCGTTGACAGACGAAAGCGTCTGTCCCACCGTCTGTGCAACGTAGAGCGCGCCGCGGTCGCCCACTTGCCCGCCCGATTCCGCGTAGAACGGCGTTTGATCGAACACCAGCTCCGCGCTGGCTCCGGCGGGTACGGAATCCACCGGTTGTTTGTCTACTAATAATCCGATCACGCGCGAAGTAGCTTCCGTCTCGTTATAACCCAGGAATTTGGTGCGGCCTTGCTCGATGAGCTTCTGATAGGCCGGAACCACCGCGCCTTTCTCGGCGCCCTTCCAGCTTGCGCGCGCACGCTCGCGCTGCTGCTCCATCTCGCGGTCGAAGCCCTCGCGGTCGAGCGCCAAACCGTGCTCGCGAGCCATCTCTTCCTGCTCGTCGAGCGCCAGGCCGTAAGTATCGTAGAGCTTGAACGATGTCGCGCCCGGAATCGTGTGGCCCTGAACGCTCTTGATTTCCTGGTTGAACATCTTCTCCGCCACCAGAAAGGTGGTGGCATAGCGATGCTCTTCGTCCTTCACCACGCGCGCCACGCGCTGCACGCTTTCCATCATTTCCGGATAAGCGTCGCGCATATGTTCCGCCACGAAGCCGGTGAGTTTGTAGAGAAACGGCTCCTCTACGCCGATCAGCCGCACGTTGCGCAGGGCGCGGCGCATGATTTTGCGGAGCACATAGCCGCGGCCTTCGTTGGAAGGAATCACGCCATCGTGGACCAAAAATGCAGTCGCGCGCGCATGATCCGCGGTAATGCGGAGCGCGGTGTCCACGCGAGTGTCCGACCCGTACGTCTTGCCGAACATCTCCGCCGCGCGCTCAATGATGGGCAAGATCAGATCGGTATCGTAATTCGAGAGCTTGCCTTGCATCACCGCCGCGACGCGCTCCAGGCCCATGCCGGTATCGATCGAAGGGCGGGGAAGCGGCGTCAGTATCCCGCTGGAATCGCGGTCGAACTGCATGAAGACCAGGTTCCAGATTTCGACGAAGCGCCCGCCGCCGTCGTTGGGAAACTGCTCGTGCTCGCGGCCTTTTTCGGCGGCCTCCACGCCCAGGTCGTAGTGGATTTCGGAGCACGGCCCGCACGGACCGGTATCGCCCATCTGCCAGAAATTGTCCTTCTCATCCAGGCGGAAGATGCGGTCTTTGGGCACGCCCGCCACCTTTTGCCACAACTCCTCGGCTTCGTCGTCTTCGCGGAAGACGGTCACATACAGGCGGTCTTTGGGAAGGCCGTAGTCCTTGGTGATGAGGTCCCAGGCGAAGCGAATGGCGTCCCCTTTGAAATAGTCGCCGAAGGAAAAGTTGCCCATCATCTCAAAGAACGTGTGATGGCGGCGGGTATAGCCGACGTTCTCGAGGTCGTTGTGCTTGCCGCCCGCGCGCACGCACTTCTGCGCGGTTGTGGCGCGGGAATAGTCGCGCTTCTCGGCGCCGAGGAAGACGTCCTTGAACTGGTTCATGCCGGCGTTGGTGAACAGCAGTGTGGGGTCGTTGGCCGGGACCAGCGAAGAGCTGCGGACGACGCGGTGGCCGCGTTCGGCGAAAAAATCGAGGAAGCGCTGTCTGATTTCGGAACCTGTCACGGAGAATCCTTCGGAGTGGACTGAAATTCAATTGTAGCTGCCATCGACGCAACTTTCAGGCTGCGAAACGTGCGGTTGAGACGGAGGGAAATTCCAGCCGGATAAATCGGGTGCGTCCGAACGTCCGCCGGGCACTCGATTCCCTCGGGATTCGACGGAGCAGTTCCCGCGTGTCGGAAGAGATCGGACAACCCGCAGTCTACAGAGGCAAACGGAGGAAGGGTGCTTAACCGCTTTGGGGGGCGCGGCCAAGACAATCTTGTTGGCCTCAGCCGGACTCAGTTTCTTGCGGATGATGGATTCAAGCTGAGAGAGTGCCATCTTGGCCGATCTTGTATCGCAATTGGCGATAGGTAAACGCTACGCGACAAGGGAGGACCGACTTCAAAGAGTGTTTCGCGATAACTTCCGGATAGCCGGAAATTACCGGCCAATGTTGTGAGTGAGGACTTCGCTGGCAGCGACCCAGAGCAGTATTTTCTTTTCGTTCGAAACTGACTTACTTCGGCGAGTGACGCTCGCTTGGAGCAATCGGCCGGCGTCCGTGGCGCCCTTGCATTCGGGCCTCCTCAGTGCGACAAGAGAGTCATCGGCGCCTCGCCAATGGCTACTTCCACCCCAGCGGGAAAACGGGCAGAGATTGGCCGGTTATGCCGGCCATCTGGGAGCTATCCAGCCATCCGATTCAAGATTTGACAGTTGCGATGGCTGAGTGAAGACAGTTTCAGGCGGAATGTTTTGCGCAGGGGGGCGGATTAGTCGCGACTGAGACGGGCCGTTACGAACCGGTAGCCAGCGTTCATCAGGGTCCTTCGCTGGGGAAACCTTCAACACGCGATCCATTGCCGCAGGCGTGGCCTTGGCTGCCTTGCGCGAGAAATCCAACGAGACGGAATCCACGGCGACAACGCAAGGAAATAACGCTCAGAAATTACTGCACGCCGATGGTCACTGCGTTACTCGGGCGGCCGAGGTAAGTCAATCGAACCGGGACGGCAGATCCCGGCGCGACGCCGCTCGGCACTCGGACGTTCACTTGGTAATATCCGGGATAACCAGGCGCGTCGCCAAAGAAAAGAATCTCAGCGAGCTGGCCACCGATTGGCGCTTGCGGAGGGATCACGCCGCCTTCAAACAGGCTGGTGGTATACATCGACAGCACGTCCCCAGCGGTAGCCGGGTTGACGGATGACGCGATCAGTCCTGTGTCCGCATGCCAGATCGCGCCTTGGCCTGTACCATCGCCGGACAAGGAAAACAGAGCTGGCGATGGCGTCAATGAGGGCGGCGTGTAGCGTTCGGCAGTCGCGGTGGTGGCAGGTGAGGCAGGCAGTCCACCGGCGATCAATACCCTGCCGTCGGGCAGCAGCGTGGCGGTGTGTTCTGTGCGAGGGATCAACATGTTGGCGCTAATAGCGGAGAATCGTTCGGCCGCAGGATCGTAAACTTCCGTGCTGCTGGGCGCGTAGTCGCCGCCCGTAATAAACATGGTTCCATCGGGGAGCAGGGTGGCAGCAAATTCCGCGCGAGCCATCGTCAAGTTCCCGATGGTGCGAAACGTTCCGGCCGTTGGGTCATAGAGTCCCGCGCCGATCGGGGTGGCGTTGTCGTCATTTACATCCCAGCCGGCGAAGGCCAGGACCTTGCCATCGTTGAGCAGCATGACAGGGGTACCATTCGATTGCGTGAAAATAGGAGCGGTCAGGCTGAACGAGTCGGAACTGGGATCATAGATCTCGGTCTGCGCCACGTCGTAGCAGCAGCCGAGGCTGCCGGCGACCAGAACCCGGCCATCCGGCAGCAGAGCAGCCGCCCCCGGGCTGCCAGGGGTTCCCGCGTAGTCGCCTGTGGGAAGGAAGGTTCCATTGGAGGGATCATAAAGTAAGGCTGGAAAACCGGTAAGCGCGGCCGGCCATGGACCGTTAATCAAAACCTTGCCATTGTTGAGTAACGTCGCCAGGGCGCCCCCGGGAAATACCCCCTGGATCACCGTGAACAGTCCATTGGATGGATCGTAAAGCTCCGCGCTCGTACCCCAGTGGATTAAGACCTTGCCGCTGGGAAGCAAGGTCGCCGTGTGACCCAGTCCCGATCCGCTCATATTGCCGGTGGGGCTGAATGTACCGGTGGTTGGATCGTACAACTCTGCGCTCTTCAGAGCGGTCACGCAGTCGAGAAAACCAAAAAAACTATGCAAAGACCCTTCACAATTCTGGCCTCCTGGTACATTTTGGAAGCCGCCGGCGATCAACACTTTGCCGTTGTAGAGCAGGGTCGCCGTGTGGCCCATACGGGGGGTTGTCATGCTGCCGGTTGCTGTGAACGTGCCCGGTGATTGCGCGTAGCCGGATACTAAGATCACGCACGACAGTAGAGCGAGCCTCATCGTCTTTCTCACCCCCAAAAAATTACTGCACGCCGATGATCACTGCATTACTCGGGCGGCCAATGTAGGTCAAGCGCACGGACACCGCAGATCCTGGCACGATGCCGTTTGGCACTCGAAAGTTCACCTGAAAATATCCGGGATATCCGGGGGCATCGCCGAAAAACAGAATCTCAGCAAGCTTTCCGCCAATAGCTACTTGTGGAGGAACCACTCCGCCTTCCGCCAGGCTGCTGGTGTACATTGACAGAATCTCTCCGGCAACGGCGGGATTTTGAGAGGACGCGATCAGTCCTGTCGCGGGGCGCCAGATTGCGCCTTGCCCCTTCCCGTCGCCCGAAAGGGAGAATAGCGCAGGCGCGGGCGCCAACACAGCCGGGGTGTATAGTTCCGTACTGGAAAGAATCGTCTCAAAGTGGCGCTCGTCATAGCCACCCGCGATTAAGACCCTGCCATCACTGAGTATTGTGGCCGAGTGCGACGCGCGGGGAGCAGTCATGTTACCAATAGGCGTAAATGTTCCAGTGCTAGGATCGTAAATCTCGGCACTGCCCCCGATGCTGGGGTCGGCGATCCCCCCGGCGATCCCCCCGGCGATCAGGACTCTGCCGTCGGCGAGCAGGGTTGCGGTGTCCTGCTCGCGGCCGACAGTCATGTTGCTGGTGGAGAAGGCTCCGGTGGCGGGATCGTACAGTTCGGCGATGACGACGCCTCCGGCGCTGCCATCGCCCCCGTCGCCGCCCGCAATCAGGACTTTGCCGTTCGTGACCAAAGTCGCCGTGGGCCCGGTATGGTTCACGTTCAGGTATCCCGCAGAGGTGAACGTTCCGATCGAGGCGTCATAGAGGTCGGCGGAACTGACGTCGAGCGGTGTGAAATTATCGTCCCTGGTGACTAACACCTTGCCGTTGGCGAGCAACGTCGCCGTATCAGCCCACGGACCGGTCATGTTACCCGTAGCGGTAAAGATTCCGGTAGAGGGATCGTACAGTTCGGCGCTAGCCAGGAAAATATCCGAGGGTTGCTGGAGTTCCTGGAGACCGCCTGCGATCAAGACCGTACCATTGTTCAGCAAGGTGGCCGTGTGAGATTCGCGGGCCATGGTCAGGTTGCCTGTGGCGCTGAATGTGCCGGTGTCGGGATCATAGAGTTCGGCGCTAGCCAGGGTGACGGTGGCCAGCTCGCTGTTAGCCTGGTGGACCCTGCCTCCAGCGATCAAGACCTTGCCGTCAGGGAGCAACGTGGCCGTGTGCCAACTGCGGGGAGTAGTCATGTTGCCAGTAGCCGCAAATGTTCCAGTGCCAGGATCATAGATCTCGGCACTGGCCCAGATACTGGGGTCGGCGGTCCCCCCGGCGATCAGAACCTTGCCGTTCGTCAGTAGCGTTGCCGTGTGCTCATCCCGAGCCGTAGTCATGCTACCGGTCGCCGTGAACGTCCCCGGGGATTGCGCCAACATCTTCGGAGTGTGATCGGCTCCTATTACGATCAACAGAAAGACAACCTTGGTTTTCATGCTTTCGCCTCCTTGTTCCTGCCCCTACCGCACGGCGATGGTCACGCCCGCCTGGCTAGATGTGTTCCCCACGGCTACAGCCACCGGCACAGCGCCGCCGGTTTGAATGCCGACGGGTATATTCGCATCGATCTGCAAAACGCCAGACGACAGGTTCTTGGTCGAGGGCATGATCGCCGCCCCACCTATCATGACCGTCAGTGGTTCGTCACCCTGGCGCAGCCCTGTCACAAAGAGGGAGATGACATCGCCAACTTTGGCTGGGTTAGAGGCGGTATTGAGTGAGCCGTCCTGATTCAGTGCGACTGCTGGTCCTTTCCCTGAGCCATCGAGCGTGAAGACCCCAGGGGACACCCCGGCCACTTGAATCGGAAGTGGGGCCGACGTGCGACCCTCAAACGTGACCGTGACCTGTGCCTGCGAAACCAGAAACATATTTGGAACCTGGACCGCGACCTGCGTAGCCGAGGTGTAGATCAACGGCGCGGGTATCGCGTTGAACCGAATCGTGGTCCCCGATAGTTGCGTGTTGTAGACCCCGTTAGCGGCAGCAGTTGCTGCGATCAGTTCGGCGGGACCCAGCCCGGAGCCGGTAATAACCGCGATCTCACCGGGCGAGACCGGCGCCTGGAGGTTACTGGCGCCGTTTAAGATAGCGCTGATGGCGATCGAAGCGGTCTGCTCCTCAGCTCCCGTGAGCGTTTTGAAGACGCCGCTCGGGCCGCAAGCGTATAGGACGGAAGGCTTGGCCGGGTCCATCGCAAGTCCCAAGACAGATAGATCGCTCAGCCCCGAGTTCACCGCGAACCAATTGTCGCCTCCGTCCAGGCTCTTGAAGACGCCGCCTACTTCGCTCCCCACGTAAAGGGTCTGCCGATTCGTGGGATCGACAATGACCGGGGCGCTGCGGCCCATCGTAAGACTGGTGAGCCCGCTATTGACACTCTGCCAAGTGTGCCCGCCATCGGAGCTGCGGAAGACGCCTTGTGTTCGCGCGGTTGCGTAGACTCTCGAGGGGTCGCCGGGGTCTATGGTTACTGTCCATGCCGGAGAATTCAAAACGTTTGTCCAGGTTACTCCGCCATCCTCGGACAGATAGAATGCGGTTGCGGTGGAAGCGAACAATCTTCCACCCTCGGTTGGATCGACGGTCAAATAGGTAATGGCGCCTGACAGTCCGGTTCCGACGGACGCCCACGTATCCCCGTAGTCCGTGCTCTTGAAAAACCCTTCGTTTTGAGTTCCAACGTAAACGACGTTAGGGGCCGACGCATCCACCGCCACCGCGATGACGTACACGGCGGAGGAACCGAAGGGGCGGGGTGACCAGGTGAGGCCTCCGTCGGTGCTCTTGAAGAATCCGGTGCCACTCAGCGCGCCGGCATAGATTCGCTGGGAATCCGTGGGGTCGAACGCGACGCCCCTGGATCCGCGGCCAGTGAAGCCCGATCCGGCAGCAGACCAGGTCGCGCCTCCATCCTGCGACCAAATCAGCCCGTACATGTCCTCGTCGCCGACGACGATCTTCTGGTTGTTCCTGGG
>Ga0182024_10022959_pt1 | contig 11207 bp, 12 predicted proteins | sample P32metaG_FD_120480 | JGI IMG/M metagenome (GOLD analysis project Ga0182024, IMG submission 120480) | Permafrost microbial communities from Stordalen Mire, Sweden - P3-2 metaG (Illumina Assembly) | ecosystem: Environmental > Terrestrial > Soil > Wetlands > Permafrost | place: Sweden: Stordalen... | reverse complement strand
GGAAGTGAAAAATCTCGCGGGTACATGCTGGAGATGATTTGCGCTGATTTTCTGGCCGGTGCGAAACTGGGAGAGGAAAACACTTCCTCGAACTATTGAGTCCCATTAAATTCTAGGTGGATTTTATGAGCAAGCACACACGGCTAGAGCGTGACCGGCCGTCATACCGTGCGCTCCATCGAGCAATTCTAGAGCGGGACGGATGGCGCTGCCAGCGTTGTGGTTCTATGCGGGGACTCCAAGTCCATCACATTCTGTCTCGTAGCTTGCTGGGCGGTGAGGCCGAAGAAAGTCTCATTACACTGTATGGTTGGTGCCACAACGAGGAGCGATGCAAGCCGTTCTGCTCTAGGATATTCGCCCAATGTCGATTACTGGGGCCACCGGCCTAGCAAGAATTGGAGAACTCTCAGCTCCGTGGTTTCCCGAGGAAATTCCACTTCCCCCAGGCAAACGATTCGTGAAGCGGTACAAAATACCTCCGGGCGATCGCAGAAATTTGTCGTGGTTGGCTCAGCCACTGTTCGTAGGTGTGGCGTTCATGTTCGATCATGGTAGCCAGTGCATCGAGCTTGGCGGAGAGTCGGCGCGCCACACGCTTTTCCGTCACAAAGTGGACAAATGTCAGGAATGGAGTGCGCCAGGGCTCAACGAACAGCACGCGGCCGCTGCTTGTCACGACTCGGCGAATCTCCGCAAACGTCTGCTCCAAATCCTCCGGAAACTGAACGAGATGGTGCAGTCCCCCCTGCACAACGGCCGCATCCTTACTAGCGTCCGCGAATGGTAAACGCCGGCAGTCGGCCACATAACACTTCGCTGGTCCTTCGTACTTTGCGATTAACCGAGGAGATAAATCCACGCCCTCTAGGTTGTGAAAGCCAAGCTGCTCCCAAGCGCGAAGGCTGTTGCCTCGCCCGCAGAAGAGTTCTAAATGCGCGTGTCCCTGGGCCACGCCGACGCTCCCGAACGCCTCAAGCGCCCAAGGAATTTCTGAATCTCATGTTCGGGGAGTTCGAAACGCAGGTAGGCTTCTTCCCACGGATCCGAGTAACTCGAGTCCTGCGCGAAGTCCATTGTGTTAGAGTACTGCAGCCACAAATGCTAGGCAACTTGTTGCAAGTCGAGTAGGACAAACAAAAAGCACGTAGCGCTCGATGTTTCTGTGGTCATCCCTTGCCTGAATGAAGCAAATTCGCTGGAATTCTGTGTCAAGAAGGTAATGACCGCATTCTCCAAAGCCGGTATGCGAAACGAAGCGATCGTTCCAGGCAATGGCTCAACCGACGACTCAATCGAGTCCGCTGAAATAAACGGCGCTCGCGTAGTTCGTGTAGCAGAGCGCGGTCACGGCGTGGCTCTAAATGAAGTGAATCTGATGCGTCGGCCGGGAGCGAGCGAGCTTGACTGCTTTAGGCACGTTGGTCGAGGACGGAAGCGCGCGAAAGATCCTTCGCGCCACAAGTTCCACTATCAATTCGAGCGATAAAGTGAAGACCGCGATCAAAAAACCAGGATGCGGGCGCCTGGTACAATCCCAGTGACTCGTTCATATCAATAATTTTCAAATCGAGCTCGGACAAAACCGAGTTCCATTTGCGCTTGGGCCAATAGTTATACGGAAGGGGTACACCATGGTGAGCATTTCCCACCCAATCCATGAAGCTCAGCGTTGAATGCGCAAACAATCCGTCGCACAGATGATCCTTCAGCAGGATTATTTTCCCGACACGCTTCGCCTCTCGGAGCAAAGGCGTGGGATCGGATGTGTGGTGAAGAACGTCCACAAACATTACGATATCGAAGCTAGCATTCGGATAAGGAATATTTAGTCCGTCAAAAGGTATTACGGGCACTCGGGTCTCGTTCCGGACGGAAACCTCGATGCCCTGGATCGATAGGTCGGACCGCTGGTCCATGATGAATCGATCGATGATCCCGTCGCCGCAACCCACATCGAGTACCTGAGCTCCCTGAGGGATTAGTGTCGCGAAGAGTCCTGCCAATCGCTTAACTCGGCGAGTATGAACGAATTTGTCGTGGACGCTGCCGACTACACCCGTCACTTTACACCTCTCTCGCGCAAACAGATCATCTAACGAAGGCTCTATCGACGCCTGGCCAAGCCAAGCACACTCATGAAAAAGCTGGAGAGAACAATCTGAACGCCGAGAGTCAAACCCAGAAACGCGGGAATCACGATTCGAAGCGTTTTTTCCGGATCCAGGGGGCCGAAATGATGCGTCCGCCAGTAACTGAGGCCGAAGATCCAACCTCCCGCGCCCGCCAGGATCAACAAGGCTCCAAGCAAGAGTCCCACTTCCAGGGTGATGTATTTGTACCAGCGGGTTAATCGCGGATCTTCCGGCAAGAGTCCCTCTGTAGTGGCAAACATCTTGCTGAACACCGCGAAATTCATTGACTCGAATCCGATCAGAATCATCATCGCGCCGAAGAGCATCGTGTGATAATCGAAAGTTGTTCCGCCAATCGTTCGGGGCCCCGGGATCAACCATGACGTGATTCCGAACCCGAGTAGCAGAACGATCACTCCCGGATAGAAGAATAGCCAGCGCGGGCTATAAATCAGCATAAAGCGCAGATAACGCCATCCGTCACGCCACGTTCGAAGATGAGGCGGGCGGTCGCGGCCGTCGGGTGAAAGCGTAGTAGGAACCTCGGCGATCTGAAGCTTGCAGAGAGTTGCTTTTACAACCATTTCGGTCGAAAACTCCATGCCAGTTGTATGGAGTGCGAGCTTGTCGATAGACGTCTTTTTAAAACCGCGAAGCCCACACTGAAAGTCACCGACTGGGCAGTCGAAGAACAAGCGGCCGAGCCAGCTGAGTCCCGGATTGCCGAGGTACCGGTGCAGAAATGGCATCGCGCCCGGAACGATTCCTCCGTGAAAGCGGTTGCCCATCACGAGGTCATAGCCCTCTCTCAGCTTGGTGACGAAAACATCGAGCGCCGTAAAGTCGTAGCTGTCATCGGCATCGCCCATGATGACGTACTGCCCGCGCGCAGCGGCAATGCCACCGCGGAGCGCGCTGCCGTAGCCGCGCGTCCGGACAGGCACCACACGCGCCCCAAGGCTCATTGCGATTTCCTCGGAACCGTCAGTGCTTCCGTTATCGGCGATGATGACTTCGCCCCTAATCCCCAGGCGCTCCATCGCTTCAAGTGCCTTCTTGATGCAAATGCCGAGGGTCAGGCGTTCGTTTAGGCAGGGCATGACCACTGAGAGTTCGACGGTTTCGAATTCCTGAGCATATGAAATTACGTCAGAAGATACTTCACCACCTCGTGAATTCGCTACTTTCATCGTAACCTCCCTTTCGTCCTATACCGTTCTGATGCTCCCGCGTTAACTTCTTGTGCGGCACAGCCTTGCTCTCGGCGCGCCACGACTGCTATCCGGGGAAACTTTCGCAATGAGCGCACAAGCATTGTAAATTTAGTCTGGACGCATGCGTTTCGCCATTAAAAAGATTCGAAAGACTTATATTTTGCTAGCCGCCTACGGAGGAGTGACAATGCGGATGAGCGCTGAGCGCGCCGTCTTCTCTCAACTGAGAGAGTCCCTCCCCACCAAGAGCTCCAGAAAATGCGCAGCCCAGATATGGGGATGGGAGTGGTCGCGATCAGAGGAATTTGTCCTGCTGAGATCCGCATCTCGCGATCGCTCGCCCGCTTTATGCGCACGATCACATCGGCCTCGATCTGGATCAGAGTCTATATGCATTGGATTCCAGCACCATCGACCTGTGCCTATCTTTATTTCCGCGGGGGAAGTTTCGCAGACACAAAGCCGCCGTCAAGTTGCACACGTTGTTGGACCTGCGCGGCAAGAGGCTTCGTATAGGGGACAGCTTCCGGAGAACGACTGTCCGCATCGACGACCCAAACGTGGCGTGAATGAAAATAATTGAGGAGCGGAACCGGGTCGACGCCTGGTATGTCGCGCGCCCACACGATTTTCGCGCCATCAATATCCGCTCGATTGTAAACCCACTCTTTATGCACGGAGTGCTCCCGCGAATAATGCACGATCACAAGGTGTTTGCCTGGCATCTTCTCAAGCTGGGCAGCGATGCGTGCTCGGCTCGCCAGCTGTAAACTCAAATCCATCCTTGGGAACGGAGCGAAAAGCACCACTGATATGACCACGGCTCGGGAAAGACCGACGCCGATCGGACGGCCTCGATACTCCCACTTCCTCAGATGGCGGAGCCCTTGGATCGTGAGCGCAAAGACTGTCGCCAGAAGTGGAGCAGCATAATGTGGAAGGAACCACGCAGCTAACAGGTAGCCACTTAAGCAAATCGCTGTCTGCACGACCAGAAATCGCACTCGGCGATCGCGCAAAATCCAGACAAATACAAGGAGCGGCGCGCAGAGTTCGGGCCAAAGGAAGAAACGGGCGACAATTCCAACGCGGCTCCCGAACTGATGAATTGCTTTCCCGATGCTATCGGCCCTGCCCATTTTCCACGTGTCGCGCGACCAACCGTTATAGAAAGCCTCGAATTGCGCGTTTGCATAACGAATCGGCTGCGTCGCCTTTTGCCAAAGGAGTGCCGGTGTGCTGCTCAAATAGGTTCGGTCATTGAGTGTGTACGGAAAAAGAAGTGGGTTCCCCGTCCCGCGCCAGTTGTAGTAAGCCATGAACATTCCGCACAACAGAATCACGCCACAGAAGGGAACAACGACTCGGGACAGCACCTCTCGCCGGGATAGACTCGCTCCCCGGAATAACCAGACAAGTAAAACCGCAAGCACTGGCACCGAAAAAATCAGGCCTTCGAACGGGCGGCTGTTCGCCAGGATTGACTCGCCTAAACCCATAATTACGGCATCACGCGTGCGCTGAAAATGAATAATCCGAGGGAAGGCTCCTACGACCAAAGCTCCTCCAATTGCCGCAACCGCGCCACCCCAATATCCATCGATCCAATAGCCGAAAATTCCGAAACGTAATAGAACCAGCATACCTCCGAGGAGGGCCCACTGAGGTGGCAACCATGCTTGCAGCGCCCACACAACCGCAGCGATCATTCCGGCCATGCTGAGCAAAGACCCGATCCATGGATGGCCGAGAAGCTCACCCACCGCAAGCACAGCGCCCTGCGCTGGCGGGTATTTCGACATATAAGTCGGATGTTGATTAACGTGAAATGTGTCGAAGTAGAGCCACATCGGATGGGGAGGATTGGTCAGTCGCCCGTGTATAAACGTGTCGGCCGCGAGCAGATAACTGAATTCGTCGCCGATTCCGGGCACTGGAACTGGGGCGAACCAAAGCAATCCGACTCGGAGAAAAATCGCGGCACCCGCAATCGACAAAATAGCGAGTCGCCTTCTCTTCGCTAGGCGCACACCGAATCGCTCAATCGTCGTGAAAGTACGGTCGCCGGCCAGCGGCACGAATCCTGCCAAGATCAGCAAGACGAGAAGGACGATATCTGCCAGGTGTGCCAGGTGTGGTATCGATATCACTCGACGGGCCGCTCCATACCCCTCACCGAGGGCGCAACTAGGTAGTGATTATGAACGGAAACCGGCAGAAGCGTCCGGGGCTGAGGCTAAGTTCGCGGGGACTACCGAGCCTTGCATCACAGATGCATTAAAGCGAAACGTAACCCTAAACTAACTTTATCACAAATGCTCGAGGAGTTTAAGAAGCTCCTCGCAACTGTGACTCCAAACCAGGGCGTTTGCGCTTCTCCCGGATCACGGATCACTATTTGTCAATGAAGCGGGTGTCCCCACGGATTCCGCCGTGCGAACCACGGTCGCCTCTCTCCGCAAAATCGCAATCAGGGAAAGGGGCGAAAACGGAAGCACAGGATCGACGATTCGGAAGATCGGTGTCAGAAAGTTCAGCACCCGGATCTGCCCCAGTGCAAATGTTCTCTTGCGAAGAATACGAGCATTGAACCACCACGCCGGCCCTCCCGGGCGATTGAATTTCAGCACCTGCTGAGTTCAAGACGGAGGTGGACCGTCACTTGACGGGGCAGGAGAGCGAACCCTATACAAAAGCCAACTACCCGTAATCGAGCAAGCCCTTGAAACAGCTGCATTGATGCTAGGAAGTGAAAAATCTCGCGGGTACATGCTGGAGATGATTTGCGCTGATTTTCTGGCCGGTGCGAAACTGGGAGAGGAACGCACTTCCTCGAACTTCTCCACGTAATCCGTCCTTTCGTTTCGATCCAAGTGTGCGCTCGCGAGAATTCGAACGCATCTTCGGCAACTCATGGTCGATCAATTCCGCGACCGCCTGCAAAGCTAGCTTCCAAATCGGCGATACCGCACGCAATTGCGGCTGATTTTCACAAATGGGGTTCCTTTTCGCTGGGTCCTCCATTGAGCGAGCGTCTCGACAGAAAGGCCCGTAATTCCAGCCACGTCCTCGGCAGACAGCAGTGCTGTCAGGGGCGCCGCAACGCTTGGCATCCTCACGAGTTTTGACGCGCTCGCCATCTGTCGGCTCGCTCCTCCAGTTGGGGAATCAGTTATTTTCTGAACGCCGAAAAGCGCCTTTCGCGCCCACGTCGTTTCATGCACACGCGAGTAATCTGGAAATGGGGTTTTCTGAACATCAGCGCCGCGTCCTGGTGTCCTCTTTGGAACAGACTTGACAGTCCTCCCGTGGCAAATTGGTGCCCGACATAGACCCCCAATTGGGAGACATGGTCGGTTTACTTACCGCGAAGTGCGACCTGCTGTCTCCCTTTTCGCTAACCTGGGATCTATTTCCGGAGTCGCGAAGGAAGGTTTACTGTGGAACGAAACTCCACCAAGTGCGGTCACTGTGGGCAGCCGTTTTATCGGCTCACTGAAAAGACACCGATTATCAATCGATCGGACGGGAAGGAGTTCCACCTGACGTTCTTTTCCGGTCCGCGGCCCCGTCGCCGTTTTGCGGGCGGCTTCTACCACAATCAGATCATGTGCGACTTCACTTACGCACACCGTCGAATCGATGCGACCGAGGAACATGCTGTGATCGTCATGTTGCGACCGGATGAAACGGAGCAAGAAGTAGCTCGCCAACTCGAAGATGCTGCCGATAAGCTTGCGGTACTGGTTGCACATGGCAAAAAGCTTGAGCCTTCGTATACCTTCGGCAACGGCCAGCTGAGGCCGGGCTTTCCGACGTAGCACTCCGGCTATCGGTCCACCCAGTCTAGTGTAACTGCAAATCGATCCGCTTCAGTCACAGCTCAACCTCGCGAATCGTGTCGAAGCGCGAAGCCTGTCCCTACCAAGAACTCCGTTCTCATTGAACTAGTTGACGGTATTGTACGGGTCGCCTTGTGTGAAAACTCTGCGCGACTTTGCAAACACGACAATCTTTCTCGCCGCACCAGCGGTGTCAAGATAGGTCTGAACATGAAAAGAATGTTTTCGCTTCGCCTTAGGCACCATCGAGGCCACAATAATCTGGGGTATATACCCTGGGATTCCGCGAAGTCAAGAGCAAGCGGAGCAAAACGCTAGCGGTTTGGCGCTAAATCCTCGGTAGGAGCACGGTTTCAGCAGGAACTTCTTTGCTGCACGGACTACAGGATACGTTCGGCCCACTACCCTAGTCTGAAGGTGCCCTGGGCATGACCGCGTGCTCTCGAGTGCTTTGCACAGTGATGGGACGCAAATTCTATTTCGCGCTGCAACTCGATGTTCTCCTTCATTTCCTCTAAAAAGATTCGCCAGTGGGCGGACCTGAAGGGTCAAATACCCAGTTGCATTCGGAGCAAGTCCAACTCAGAAAACGCTGAGTGTCGGTCCATACCATCTGTTGGGGTATGGATCACATCTTAAAACTAACCGCCAACTGGCTGTTTTTTTGGCACAGTGTGGTGACGTGTTTAATAATGTGTAACCAACATCTCTTCCTACCTCAACTACTATACTTACCGTATAGCTCCAAAAAGCTTCTTAGCGCAACTATTCGTATAGAGGTAATCTCACCGTGCGCGTACTCATTGTTGATGACCACGCTGCTATACGAACTAGCGTTCGCTCCACGGTCGATGGCTATGAAGGTCTTGAAGTAGTTGGTGAAGCCTCGAATGGCGAAGAGGCAATAGCTCAGGTAACTAAAGTGCGACCCGACCTGCTGATAATGGACATCAGTATGCCAGTGCTTGACGGCCTCAGCGCGGCTGAAATTATAAAAAGATATTACCCGCAGGTACGGATTTTGGTATTCTCGACGCATAGGATACGCGAGTTTGTTGAAACCGCGATGAAGCTAGGCCTGAGTGGCTACGTCCTAAAAGAAGAGGATGGTCCCTCGTTGCTTAAGGCTGTAGACGCCGTCCTTGACAATCAAACCTATTTTCCCCCTGACCGTTACCAGAAATCGTCAGGAACGTCGCTTTAAGGCCGAAGGGTATTGTACAAATCGGATGGGCCGAACGTGTGGAACTGAACGCGAATCGGCTGGCTTCGCCCGCGGTTGTCCAGCAGCACAGGAGGTTATCGCATGAGCCAGCGCACTACCCAGTGGGCGCTATACGGAAATCGCGATCGCCCAGCGTATCGCGGCGAAGCTATGACCGGGCCGCCTCAGCGAAGTGCGTCTAGCGTCGATTCGGCGCATCTTTGTAGGCAGTAATCCAAATAACGAGAGGCCGCCCGATCCGCTCACCCATCTCTGCTGTGACGTCCCGCCTTCTTGGAACCCAATGCGCCTGGAGGTGAGTAACAATTGCCCTCCGTATGAAAAGCCGCCACTTTCAGCTAGACGTGCGCTAGACCATTAGCGGGATGTGGGATTGGCTTGTTGCGGGGCTGTACTCCAGCAGCTTTCGCCCGAAGGGTTTGGCGTGACGAGGTCACTCGGAAGCGCGGTCAAATGAAGAGGGATCGACCGCATCACGCTCAACAACTGGAGGAGCTGCTGCTTTTAATTGTTCGAGCTGGGATTGAACCTTCGCCCAGTCTTTTGGCTTACGCTTGGTCGCATAGGGAGCATCTGGATGCCCAAAAAAATCCAGCAATTCAGCTCGAACATCCGGCGAAGCACTCGCGAAATTGGTTTTTGCCAGCGCGCCGAGTAATTTTGCGTGCGTTTCATCGTCGAGCCGATATTTTCCGGGGCCCGTTGCTTCACCGGTGTCAAAGTTATCGTTGGGTAGATCGGGCCCGCCGCCGGTGCCGACCTGGCCTAACAATTTCCGGTAGCGGTCTAGTGTCGCGTTGAAGCTCGCTTCAAACATGCGTTCCGTCTCTGTGGTGGGCGTCCGAAGCTGGAGCACTCGTAGCGGACCGACCTTCGGGATAATCCTGGCAAGAAACGCGAGACATTGTTCGCCAAAAGTTGGCGACTGATATTTCGTTCCCCAGTTCTTTTGGTAGCTCGCGCGCGAAAGGTTGTAGAGAAATTTCCTTTTCGTGATGCCTGGCTGATCCTTCATGATCTCGTCTTTTTTCAGGGCCCAGGCAATGCGCGTCGCTTTAGGGAGAAGCTGGCTGACATCATGACGGTATGAACCGAGCACCTTGTCCTCGTCAGAGAGAACGCTCTTAAGATCCAAACCGTATGTTTCCTGGAAGGCTTGCTGCAAGAGAGGAACGGAAACCCCAAAGCCGATGAAGTCGTGGTAGCTGTCCGGCGCGTAGCGTCCGTGTGCTACTTCGAGAACATCAAAGCCGAATTCCGTCTTTATGTGCGCCAGAGGGTCTTCTTCATACGTGACCGAATCGCCGAATTTTCTTTTCAATTTGGGATAGAGGATTGGGACCGATCGATTCGTGGCGATCCGGTGACCTTCATTGTCCGCCGCATAGTGAGCGAGTGCTCCGAGCGCAAAAGCGTAGTCGTCAAGGTCATTGGAATCGCGCAACAGTGCCAGGATAAAGTCGCCGCTGCGCACGTAGTGCGTCAAGTCGCTAAAAAGATGACTCCCGTGCGGGTAATAACCCATGTCCTGGATGATGGCGCCACCGTATGCATACCCGTGTGCTTCTTTGAGTTCTGCGGCCGTCGCCTGGGGAAATCGCGTCAGTAGCAGTGGGCGTATATTGGTGTCCCAGGAGCTGTCAATGATTGCTTCGTGCGCTAGAACAGCGTAGGCGTCCGTACTGATCGGGAAGCTAAGAAATAACAAAAGAATCGCGATGGTGAATGCTCGCGCCCACATCCGGGATACATCGAGTCGCATGCTGTCCTATATTCTGCCACTCTAATTTTAACTCAGCAATCCGGAGAGACGCCGCTTTCTGCGGCCTACATACCCCAGGCAGCAATAATCTCTTGACGATGTTCTAGGATTTAGTTGAATCCATTGAAAGCGGGCGGTCGGTATCAAAGTACTTCTTGTAGGCCGAAATCCAATCAGTGGCGATTTCGCGCTGGGCAGTGGGGAGATCGAGTTTGCCATCGCAAACTAATTGGTGAAGACGGTATTCGAGCTGATCCTTCACGTAAGAATTCCAGACCGAGGTATGAGTTTCCGGCCAAAGATTCCGAACGTCGTTTGAACCGCCCAATTCTGGGGTGATCAGATAGTCCAATTCATAATCCTTTGGCCGAGGATGGGCAATCCCGTATTCCTCAAAAACCGCCTGCTGAATAGCAGTGGGGACGTTCTTGACGCTCTGCTCATCTCGGACGCTGCAGACATCCGAGCTTGTTACTGCGCGAGTTGAGCCAGGAGTGAGGTTTCTGTCCGGCAACGGTGCGGCGTAGACGGTGGCAATATTCGATTTGGACGCACGGTTAACCGCGAGTTGGTAGGCCGCTAACATCGCAAGCACCACCAGGCATAGGGCCGCAGCCGTATGCGCGACGCCATGCTTGGCTAAAAGGTGTGCCGGCAAGCGGGACAAAAAGTGTGACGGCTTCCGTTCATCTACCCGAGCCAGACGCGCTTTCAGCAGCGCCCGGGGACCATCAGCGGAGGGAAGTTGAATGCGGGGATCAGAGGTCCGCATCTGGATGAACTCTGCGATTACAGTCTCCACGGCAGCTAGCCGCATGCGGCATAACGAGCATATCGCTAGGTGTCTCCGACCTTCTGCATCACGCTTGGGTGGTAGCTCACCGTCCGCCAGTTTAAGAAGATCCTCGTCGGACAAATGGGATTCCTTATTCTCCATGGTGCTAATCTCCATCGGTCCTTCCCAGCCGCGCAAGAGAACGCGTAAGCGAAATCGATACGGCACCGAGAGACATGTTAAGAACGTCCGCG
>Ga0182024_10022958_pt1 | contig 11207 bp, 11 predicted proteins | sample P32metaG_FD_120480 | JGI IMG/M metagenome (GOLD analysis project Ga0182024, IMG submission 120480) | Permafrost microbial communities from Stordalen Mire, Sweden - P3-2 metaG (Illumina Assembly) | ecosystem: Environmental > Terrestrial > Soil > Wetlands > Permafrost | place: Sweden: Stordalen... | reverse complement strand
TGGCCGGCGCCATCGTCACCGAGACTATCTTTTCCTGGCCCGGGATTGGCCGCCTCACCGTCTCAGCCATTTCCAATCGCGACTACGCATTGGTGCAGGGCTGCATCCTGGCCGTCGGGTTGACCTATGTGCTGGTCAACCTGCTGACCGATCTGCTTTATACCGTGGCCAATCCCAGAATCCGGAGCTAGCTCGTCTCCTAGGAGACCGGCACCTTCTGAGCGAAGATGCCGGCAAATGCCTGCCGAACTCCATAAAAAACGATGAACCACAAGAGCGTGGCAAACAGCGCCGGCGGAAAACCTGATGGAAAAAGAAACGTGTGAAACAGGAGAATGTTAAAGAGCACCGGCCCCAGCAGAACCAGCCCCAACGGGATGAATTGCCCTGACAGCAGCAGCACTCCTCCAATCACTTCCACCAGACAAACGGCGAGCAGATAGTGCGACATGAAGAGCACGCCCATGTATTGGCCGGCCGGGCCAGGCGGCATCGGCATGTGCAGGAAGTTTAGAAACCCGTTAAGTCCGAAGACCAGAAATGTCAGGCCCAGTAAAATACGTGCAACCAGAACTGCTATTTTCATGGCTTTCTCCTTGGTTTAGACAGCGATGCTTCTAACCTGCTCCAGATGGGGCTGCAGGAACAGGCCGCGATCGACCTTTCCCGACATAAGCTGCGCCGTGCCGCCCGCTGTAACAAATGTCACGTCGGTGACGCCGACAAATCTCAGGATCGTGTTCAGGTAGGGCTCGACGAAATTGAAAGCAGCCATCGGAGTTCCTGCTTGGTAGACGCCCCCGGTGGCGGCGAGAATGGTGGCTTTTTTGCCCGTAAGCAGGCCCTTGGGTCCTTCTGGGCCCCCGTATGCGAAGGTGCGTCGGACACGGACCACTTGGTCAATCCACAGTTTAACGACCGAGGGAATGCTGAAATTGTGCATCGCCACGCCAATTACGTATTCGTCTGCCCGCTCCAGTTCGGCGATGCATTCCTCTGAGTAGGCCAGGAGAGCTTTCTGCTCAGGCTGAAGTGTTTCTGCGGGGGCATAGGCTGCGTAGATCCAGGCTTGGTCGAGTGGCTTAGGGGGATTGGCGGCCAGATCGCGAACGATCACGTGGCCAGTCGGGTGGGCGATTTTCCAATTGGTGACGAGTTCACGGGTCAATTCGCGGCTGACGGAGCTTGAGAGGGGGCTTGAATCGATTTGTAGGAGTGTCGGCATATATCACCTCGAAAGCAACATGCGTTGTGTATGCGTCGCCTGTTGTTAAGTGTATAGACGACACTCGTTGTTTTGTCGATTCTTTTTCTGCCTTGATACGCTCTAATAGAGCGACCATGCCAATTTCTGACTGTGAAGTTCGCGATCCGCGAATCCGGCGCACCCGAAAGCTCCTTCAGGGGGCTCTGGGTAACCTTCTGCAGACAAAGAGTTTTGAGGAAATATCAGTGCAAGACATCGCGGAAGCTGCCACCGTGAACCGGGCGACCTTCTACGACCACTACACGGATAAGTTCGCTCTGATGGAGGCGATGATCGCAGGAGGCTTTCACGAGCTCCTGTACGAGCGTCAGCTACGGTACCAAACTGGCTGTCCCGCCGCGCTACAGGCGATCATTCAGGCCACCTGCGATTACCTCATCCAGGTCCACTCCAAAGGGGAGTGTGACCGCCAGACCGCTTTCGCACCCCTGGATGCCGCCATTGCCAAAGCAATTCAGCGCCTGCTGATGGAGGGGTTGCACCGTGAAAAACAACCGTCGTCCATATCGCCGGAGCTGATCGCAGCCTCTGCGAGTGCGGCCATCTGTGCCGGGGTGAAGCAATGGTTCTCCGCGCCGGACCACCCGCCGGCAAAAGCTCTCGTGGCCCAGCTGCAGGAGCTGATTCTGCCCATGCTGGAAGCAGGCTCTAAGCCAGAGTCACCAGTCGTGGCTGCAGCCCATCCGCACCAATAGTCAGCAGACCAATCGAGACCGGCAGGGAGAAACGCCGCGGTCCTGCGCTGCCCGGGTTCATGTAGAGAACGCCATGGCGCCATTCAATCAGCGGCTTGTGCGAGTGCCCACTGATAACGGCCGAAAACCCCGCTGCCGCAGGATCAAGATCGAGCGCCTGCCGGTCGTGCAGCATATAGAAAGTGTGCCCGTCCAGGGTCACCACTTCGGTAGCCGGCAGGTGAGAGCACGGACCGCCCACATCGATATTGCCGCGGATGGCTGTGACCGGAGCCAGGTTGCGCAGCGAATCCAGAATGGAAGCATCGCCGACATCCCCCGCATGCAGGATGTGCTCGACGCCGCGCAGAGCTTCGATCGCCGCGGGGCGAAGCAGACCATGGGTGTCGGAAATAACGCCGATCATAAGCCGATGAGCAGCTTGGTGCGCGGGTCAAGATAATCGCGCAGCGCATCGCCGATAAAGTTGAATGACAGCACGCACAGCATGACGGCGATGGCGGGAAAGACAACCATGTGCGGCGAGTCGAACAAGTGAGAGCGGGCGTCGTTGAGCATGCCACCCCAACTCGCGGTAGGCGGCGGAAGGCCCAGTCCCAGGAAACTGAGGGTAGCCTCAGCGAGCACGGCTCCCGCCATGCCGATGGCAGCCTGAACGATGATGGGCTGCAGGATGTTGGGCAGGATGTGGCGGGTAAAGATGCGCAGGTCCGAGGCGCCCAGGGCGCGCGCAGCTTCCACGAACTCCCGCTCCTTGACGGCGAGCACCTGGGCTCGCACCAGGCGCGCGTACCCCACCCATCCGCCGATGGCCAGGGCCAGAACCAGGTTAAGCAGCCCCGGGCCGAGAAACGCCACAAACGCAATCGCCAGCAGAATGCCGGGAAAAGAAAGAAAGGCGTTCATGACGAAGACGTTGAGCAGCGTATCCACGCGCCCTCCGTAGAAGCCTGCGAGGCCCCCGAGAACCAATCCGAGAGAAAGCGAGAGCCCCACGACGCTCACGGCAACCATTAGCGACAGCCGTGCACCCGAGAGAATGCGGGAGAAGATGTCGCGGCCGAGCTCGTCGGTGCCGAACCAGTGGGCATGCGAAGGCGGAGTGAGGCGGTGATACAGGTCGATCGCAGCGGGATCGTAAGGGGTAATGGCCGGCGCCAGCACCGCGATGGTAACGAAGAGCACCAGGAGCAGGATGCCAATGACTCCGAGGGGCTGGTGGCGAAGAGTGCGCGCAAAGGCCATCGATGGGCAATGATCGCATATTGTTAGGTTGATACGATGAGGCACAACGCAATGCGTACACAACTTTGGATGATGGTGCTGGCTGCGGCCATGTTGGCGATGCCGGCATGGGCGCAACAGGCAGTTGAGCAGCAGGTGATGGACCTGGCGAACGCGGACCGGGCGCAGCAAGGTCTGGCGCCTCTCAAGTGGGACCCGGCACTAGCCCAGGCAGCCGCGGATCATGCGCAATTGATGGCGCAGCAGCCTGCGCTGTCTCATCAATACCCGGGCGAAGCCGACCTGGTCACCCGCTGTGGCGCGGCGGGTGCGCACTTCCGCTCGATCGCGGAAAACGTAGCCTTGGCGCCGAGCCCGCAGGCGCTCGAAAAGGAGTGGATGAATTCGGCTCCTCATCGCGCAAACATCCTGAACCCGACGATGAATACCATCGGTGTGGGCCTGGTCAAAAAGGGAGGGAACTACTACGCCGTAGAGGACTTTGCCGACGGAGTAGCCCAGCTAGGAACGCAACAGATCGAGCAAAAGATCGCGCAATTACTGCAGCAACGAGGGCTGCAATCCGCAGCATCTACCCAGGACGCCCGCCAGACCTGCGAAATGGAACACGGCTCCGCCGGCGGTTCCGCGCCCGGCTTCATCATGCGCTGGGAGGGAACTGATTTGACCCGCTTACCGGACGTGCTGGAACAAAAAATCGCGACCCACCAATATCACAAAGCAGCGGTAGGCGCCTGCGATTCCGGCAACCCCAGCCAAGGTTTTACGACCTACAAAGTAGCCGTAATGCTCTACTGACCCCTGTTCAAGATCAACAACGAAGGCTGGGTGCCCCACATCCCCGATTTCCTGTTGAGCTTAGTGGGTTCCGCGCACTTCATGCGCCTTTCCTTAAAGAAAGGCGCACACGCGACCTTGTCCAGGGCTGCGTACAGGAAATTCGGGGTATCTCGCTCGTTTTTCGCGAGATGTGGGATACCACAGACCTTCATCGGTAACCGTACAAGGACTTAACCGGTCAGAGGCAATCGGAAGACCTTCACCGGTAACCTCACAAGTACATAACCGGGCAAGAGGGAATCGGAAGACCTTCATCGGTAACCGTACAAGTACATAACCGGGCAAGAGGGAATCGGAAGACCTTCATCGGTAACCGTACAAGGACACAACCGGGCCAGAGGCAATCGGACGGGTGCCCCACGTTCGCCAAAGCGTACTCCGGATTTCCTGTTGAGCTTTCTGGCGTTGGCGAACTTCATGCGGCTTTCCTTAATGAAAGCCGCACACGCGGGTGTTGGTGGCGCCCCGTGCAGGAAATCCGGATACGTGGGACGAAAACGATGGGCGGAGCCCAACGAACGCTTTTGCTGAAAACCGCAACCGTCCTTGCCCGTCGGCGACCTTTCACCCCCGTCAACATCAATCCACGACGACCCCGCATCCGGTAAGAGAAACCGTTCTACTCTCGCCGTATGACCCACCAGGAGCGACACGCAACTTCCACAATACTTATCAGGAACGAGGAATAAATGAGCGACGTCGTGATTATCGGTGCGGGGCTAGCCGGGCTAAGCTGCGCTTTATCACTCGAAGCTGCGGGAGTTCCAGCGATCCTGCTGGAGGCCAGCGACCGGCCAGGTGGGCGAGTGCGCACGGACCTGGTGGAAGGCTTTCGACTGGACCGCGGCTTCCAGGTGTTGCTGACGGCGTATCCCGAAGCGAAGCGCTTGCTGGATTACGACGCGCTCCAACTGAAAAACTTTGAACCCGGCGCGCTGGTATGGCACAGTGGAAAATTTCATCGCTTCGCGGATCCCGTTCGCAACCCTGGCGGCGCTGCCCAGTTCCTCTTGGACAGCATCGTCCCGTTAGCGGACAAACTCAACGTAGCCAAGCTGCGCGCCCGGGTCCAGGCTGGCACCTGCGAGGAGATGTTTGCCCGGCCGGAGAAAACAACCCGAGACTACCTGCAAGCAGTTCCCTTCAGCGCCCACATCATCGAGCGGTTCTTTGAACCCTTATTCGGCGGCGTTTTTCTGGAGCGCGAACTAGTCACCTCCAGCCGCTTCTTCGAATTTCTTTTCCGCATGTTCTCCGCAGGCGACACGGCCGTCCCGGCGGAAGGCATGCAACAGATACCGTTGCAATTGGCGGCGAAGCTCCCGGTAGGCACGCTGATGACCGGCGCACGAGTAGGCAAAGTGACGCGAAACCCGGAATCCTTTGAGATCGAAATCGAAGGCACGGAGAATGTGGAAGCGCGGGCCGTGGTGCTTGCAGTAGCGGGCAACGAAGGCAACGCCTTATTGGCGGGAGTGGGTGGCTGGAGTGTGCCCGAGGTGCGTGCCTGGAACCAAACCACGGCCTTCTGTTACGCCGCAGAACAATCGCCACTGGATGAGCCAATCATTCTGTTGAACGGGGAAGGGAAGGGTGCTGGCCCGGTAAACAACTTAGCGGTAATGAGCGCGGTGTCGGCCGGGTATGCGCCCCCGGGCGCGCACCTGGTGGTGGCCAGCGTGCTGGGAGAAGCGCCACAGGAGAACGCGGCCCTGCTGCGATTGGACGATGAAGTACGCACTCATTTGAGAACGTGGTTTAGCCCGGCCGTCGACTCATGGAAACTGCTCAAAGCCTACCCGCTCTCCCGAGCGCTGCCGCAGCAAAGGCACGCGGAGTGGGAGCAGGCCCCGGTGCGGTTGGGGGGCTCGGGAGGTGTCTACATGTGTGGCGACTACCGCGAAACGGCCTCCATCCAGGGGGCTCTAGCCTCCGGCAGGAGGGCCGCGGAGGCGGTGCTCCACGACCTCGGCGGCAGGGGAAATGGGGTAGGCTTTTGACGTAGGGGATTAGGCTTGCGGTAAAATCAAAAGCAGTTCAGAAAGTCCCGCCAAGACACTCCTCAGTAGCTCAATGGCAGAGCATTCGGCTGTTAACCGAAGGGTTGTAGGTTCGAGTCCTACCTGAGGAGCCAGAAACACAAGAAAATCAATAAGATGCAAGGCAGCCAATTTGGCTGCCATTTTTGTTTTGGGCGAGTGGCTGTTTTGGTGGCTGTTGCCCGAAAAATAATTTTGCGTGTGAAGGAAAAGCCCGGCCGCGCCATCACCGGCACTCGCCACAAGTGAAATATTTTACGTTCGTCCCGGCTGTGATCGAGATCGCCAGAGATGCTGCGCGGCACCGGACGCTTTCCGCGCACCCACCCGTGCCCGCCAGCATCCGCCACTGCCGAAGAGGCAGCCGGTGTTGCATCCTAGGCGGCGCCCCGCTCTTCCCAGAGTCTGCCGCGAAGCGGAAGATTCTGGGCAATTCCGCCACAGGACCCCGGAGGGGTTCCTCAGGAGGATGCCAATTTTGCATCAGCCGAAAATCCTTCCGGGCGGCATGAGCGTTAGCGGTCCCGATCTAAATGAGCAGCCCTAGACAGTGCGGGAGATGTCCCGTAGCTTCAAATTTCAATTTCTGCTTTGGCGCCGGAGGCTCTCCACGCCCGCTCGGATCGCCTTCTCATCGGAAGATTTTTCGGCCCACTCTCGCCAGAAGTTTTTCGTCAGACTCAGGGGAGTAGCCTTCGGTTTATCGAGCTTGATTCGTGATGGAAGAAGGACGGAATCGCCCAAAACGATTGCCTCACCGATGTCGAGAAGAGGAAGTACATCGGCAATGCCGGCCATGCTGTCGGGCATTACTGATTTGACCGCAGATTGGTCCTGTTCGTTGGTCAGCCGTAGAGCAATGAAATTATTGCATTGGCTCAATATTGTCTTGCTTACGTCCGAGGGCCGCTGGCTGACAACGAGAAGCGAGAAGCCATACTTTCTCCCCTCCTTTGCAATTCGCTCGAATGTATCAAGGGCTCGTTTCGAGGCAGCGTCCGCATCTGATCGTACAGGCAAGTAGAGATGGGCCTCATCGCAAACCAAACAGACCGGAGTTCGTGACGCGGACACCATCCAGAATTGGACATCGTACAATATCCGCGCGAAGACGCTCACCACGGTCGGGAGAACGTCCGACGGGACTTCCGAAAAATCCACGACCTTAATTCCCGAAGACGCCGCCCCATTCGTAGACAGAAAAGTCACGGCGATCTTTTCAAGCCACTCGTATACGGCGCTCTCCGTCGGTGGCTGAAAGAGGAAACCATAGCGTCGATCAGCAATCTTGGCTTCCAGTCGGCTAATGAATCGAGTGAGCTTTCCGTTCCAAGGGCCATTCTTCTCCCGATTAGAAGCGCCCATCTCCCTTGCGCAATCGTCCTCCTTTAGCGCAACGAGCAGCGGTTGTAAGTCGTACGGAATCGGGGAGTCCACCGTAAAAGAAGCAAGCACCTCTTTTCGCCCGGCCTTTTCTAAGAATGCCGTTTTCTCTTCAAGCACCAGACTCGTGAACCGCGATGCTTGATTGGGCGCATTGTCGTCGCTCCGGTCGAGGAGCATAGAGAGCATCTCCTCCCGGTTTAGAAGCCAATAAGGCAGAAAGAGAATATGCCCATCGTGGACCTTAAGATCTCCTGGGCCAGCGATCTTGAAATATTCAGCGAAGCCGTTAATTTGACCCTTTGCCAGCGAGGCATACTCTCCGTGCAAGTCAAGAAGAAGAATATTCGGATGTTTGAGTGCGTTCGCTCTCTCAAGGAGTGCCGCCACGGTCCAGCTCTTTCCGCTGCCTGTGCTTCCCAATATCGCCGCGTGGCGCTGGAAAAACCGGTCACCGTCCGCAACTGCCAGCGCAGTTTTGTCAATGGCGAAGCACCCAAGGCGGAGTGCCGTGTCCGAGGTCGCTCCTTGGGAAAGAACGCCCATGAACGCAGTCAGGTTTGCGCTCTGGATTAGAAAGCAGGGCTGGTCAATTTGCGGACATGAATCTGCGCCTCGTTTGAATGACGGGCCGGAATCACCATCCTTAGTTCGATAGGTACCTACCAAAACCGCGCGGATCGTGTCCTGTAAATTCTCCGGCTGGGGGGCCGAATCATCGTCCGGCTCTTCGCTAGGCCCTACCGAGTCTACCGGCAACCGAGTGATGCGCTCGACGATGGAGATAAGGAGCTGAAGAGGAGTAGCGCCCTGCACGGCGATCAAATTGCCAACCATTACTTCCTTCAGCATTTCATGATCGTCAACATGGATGAACACGCGCATCGTGTCAACCGACATGACCCTGCCAATTGGCTTAATCGAATCAAAAGACATGACAGAAACTGGCATCAGAGCACTCCTTTGTTGAAACCCTCAAGGTTCCATAGTTGTTCGGTGACGGTGAGTTCCTCACCGTTCTGATTAACTACCCGCGTCCAACCTGTGCCGGGCGCGGCGCAGAGAGCGATCACTTCCGTCTCCTTGCTGTTCATTATCACTTTCAATGCATTATCCGAGAGAGTCTGTGTGACGATAACTGTCGGCTTCGTCAGCTTCAAGTCCGGGCACAGGTACTGCTCCAGATGATCATCATTGAAACCATAGCCGATGAACAAAAGCCGATTCGCTTGCGAAGCTGCCCGATTGCCCGAATTGCGCTGATCGTCGAACGCAAGCCTAAAACTCTTCTGGTACTTGTCAGCCCCTGGAGTGATGATGACCGGCACCCTTCCGGCTTCAACCGGACACCTAACAATCTTTCCCCCAACTTCAAACCAGTCGAGGCTGCCGTGCGGTTTATGCACAAACAAGCACGGCAAGCCACGAAACTGGGGATTCTTACCAGAAAAATAGGATTCGCGATGAGCGTCAGCCGATCTCTTTGCATCAGACCGTCCGTGAAGATAACCGAAGAACCGGGAGTCCACGCCAATCTCCGCCGCCTCCGCCGCAAACTCTATGAGCCGGTCATAGTTGGTCGTGATGAGGTGAAACTTCTTGCCTGCCTTGAACAGTTTCTTCACAAACGGAGTAAACGGAAGCTCCCGCTCCCCAGCCAATACCTTCGCGAAGACATTTCGTTCCTTGGCCGAGATCAGCTGTGCCGTCTCCGCAACGATCATCTCAACTGTTGTGGGAAGTAAATCGGCCTTGCCCATAGCTGCTTCGAGGTTGTCGCCCGCATCAAGGGCAGCAACCACAACACCCCAAGCAGGGTCAGGTGCCGCAGCCAATCTGGGCGGAATCTCACGCTTCAAGTGTGCCGCCAGAGGCCACATTCCTGGAATGCCTTCTGCGGCCGAGAGGCCAGAGCCGACAACAATGAGAAGACCCTCCTGGAGATGGTCCTGAAGTCGCTTTTTCACTGTGGACAGATCCAGAGCCATATCTAGCCCATGCACCTCTTCTTCCGATGGCTCCGATTATAGGTTGGCTGCCTACCCTCATTTTTTCCCTCATTCTTTTTGGAATCTGAGGCGTACGGGCATTTTCCAGACATCTATCCCAAGGTCGGCCAGTGTTGATCCAATTTTGAGTTAAGAATGTTGGTTGCTGCCAACAGCCCTCTGCGCTCAGGAAGAATGCTATCTGCTCTCCCAGACGAGTTTCGGCTGTTTGTTGGCTAAACAGGGGACAGTAGGATGGAGTGCCAGTTCCCGATGTACCCTTCGATTGTTGTGTAACCGCTCGCTCGCACATAAAAATGTCACCGCTCGTTCTCTTTACAAGATGTCACCGTTCGGTTACTATCTCGATGTACAGGAATGGGGGAGGCAGGATGCGAATCCGAACCGCTACCGATTTGGGGGCCTTCATCCGGGAGCGCCGGACCAAGCTCGGGATGGATCAAATTTCCCTGGCTAAGAAGGCCGGGACCAGCCGGAAGTGGCTTGTCGAAGTGGAGCAGGGAAAACCTAGAGCCGAAATCGGTCTCATTTTGCGCACACTGAAGAGCCTTGAAATATCCATCGACGTGGAGGCGGATTCTCCGGTCGAAACCTCTTCGCAGGTCAAATTGCTTGTTGAGCGGCGCTCTCAGGGCGACTATGCAGTCAGGAGACCTGATTCTGAAAGAGCCAGCGATGTCCTGCCTACACAAAGTGAAGCTATCGAGAGAGCGCGGGAGCTAAACCCTAAGGCGAAAACGCCGGACATCAACAGCGTTCTGGACTCGTTGAAGAAGCGCCCCCTCAAGAAGCAGATATGACAAATCAACTGATCGCTTTGCTTGATGGCCGGGAAGTCGGTACCGTTCACTACAAGAACGCCAGACTTTCATTCATCTATAACGATGCCTGGAGAGCCGATCCCAATTCCTACCCGCTATCGCTCTCCATGCCGCTGGCCTCGGCGGAGCACGGCCATGCGCGGATCGAGGCTTTCTTATGGGGACTGCTGCCCGACAACGACCGGGTTCTTGAGAACTGGGGCAGACGTTTTCAAGTTTCGCCGAAGAATGTCTTTCGACTGATTGCCCATGTGGGGGAAGACTGCGCAGGCGCAGTTCAATTTGTTCGCCCGGAGCGCCTTGAAGCACTGCAATCGGACACAGCTGCCAAGGAAGTCAAATGGCTTACCGAAGATGAAGTTGCCGAGAGGTTGCGTGCGTTGCGCGCGGATCACTCTGCATGGCGCAGCGCTCAAGACACAGGACAGTTCAGTCTCGCTGGGGCACAACCCAAAACCGCCCTTCTTTTCGAGCGCAAACGGTGGGGTGTCCCATCTGGCCGCGTTCCAACCACACATATTCTCAAACCTCCCACTGGGGAATGGGATGGTCACGCGGAGAATGAGCACTTCTCGCTGCGGTTGGCCAGGGCCGCAGGCCTGATCGTTCCCAACTCCAGCGTTCAGCACTTCGGCGACGAGATCGCGATTGTGGTGGAGCGTTATGACCGTGTGCGGAGCGATGGGCGATGGGCGCGTATCCACCAAGAGGATATGTGCCAGGCTCTCGGCCTTCATCCCACACGCAAGTACGAGAGCGATGGAGGGCCAGGGGCGCGCACAATTGCGGAACTATTGAGGGAGCAGTCGAGCAATCCAGAAGACGACATACAGTCGTTTGTGGATGCGAACATCTTCAATTGGCTGATCGCCGGGACCGATGCTCATGCAAAGAACTATGCTTTGCTT
>Ga0182024_10022957_pt1 | contig 11208 bp, 10 predicted proteins | sample P32metaG_FD_120480 | JGI IMG/M metagenome (GOLD analysis project Ga0182024, IMG submission 120480) | Permafrost microbial communities from Stordalen Mire, Sweden - P3-2 metaG (Illumina Assembly) | ecosystem: Environmental > Terrestrial > Soil > Wetlands > Permafrost | place: Sweden: Stordalen... | reverse complement strand
TCCAGATCGGGGCGCGCGGGCATGAATTGCACGGTGAAGGCGCGGCCCACCATCTTCTTTCCGGGGTGCAGCACCTGGAAGCCGTCTTCGTATTGATTGTGGAAATTGCGGTTAGGCAGAACCGCGAAGGCCTCTTCCATAGACATTCCCCGGGCGCGCTCAATCAGGGCGTCGGGGACCTTGGGACGGCCGTCGGGAAAGCGTTCGAACGGGTTCTGCGCGGTGAGCGCGACCATGTCCTCCTTGCTCAGCTTCAAGGTCTGCGCTTGGGTAACGAGTGGCGCCAGGATGGCTGCAAAGGCGAAGAGTACGCACACGGTTGTGAGACTGCTTACCGACGCGCGCGGCTCCGGGCGCATACCGCTTGCTGACGCGCGCGGCTCCGCACGCACACCGCTCGCCGACGGGGCGCCCTCTGGGGCCGGCTCCGATCGGAGCCACGACAGTGAGGGAGTGGTTTTTGCGAAATAGGAAATCAAAGCATGAGTCATATGGGTTCAACTCCGTCTCAGTTACAACCTCTCACGAAATAAGCTTGCCATTTCGTCGTGGCGCGGAAAACCGAAGCGCGTTCACACGAGTGTGAACGCTGCACGCAAGAGTGCGTGCGCCACGACGTGTTTCTAACTCCAGAGGCGGTCGTTCGAGCGATCCGTATTCCATTGCGGCGTAGCTTCCATGAAACCCGGCTCGAGTAAGTGCTGCTTGGCCACTTCCTCATTGAGAGTCACTCCCAGCCCGGGTCCATTGGGCACGGTGATGAAGCCCTTGTTGACGATCGGCTTTTCGATTCCGTTCGCCAGGTCGCCCCACCAGGGCACATCCACCGAGTGGTTTTCCATTACCAGGAAATTCTCCGTGGCCGCCGCGCAATGGACGTTCGCCATGCACGAAATCGGCGTTCCGGCAAAGTGCATCGCCATGGCAACGCCAAGCTCCTGGGCCTCATCGCCGATTTTCTTGGTCTCCAGAATACCGCCGGATGTGGCCAGATCGGGATGGATGATGTCGACGGCGTGAGCCCGGCACAGTTCCAGGAACGGCTCCTTCAAATAGATGTCCTCGCCGGTCGCGAGCGGGATATCCACCGCGTCCGAAATCTTCTTCAAGAGATCGGTATACTGCCACGGAATCATATCCTCAAGCCATGCGAGATTGTACTTCTCCAGCCCCTTTCCCAGGCGGATACAGCTATTGACGCCGATATGGCCGAAATGGTCGGCGGAGAGAGGCACGTCCATCCCCACCTGCTCCCGCACCGCCGCGACGTACTCCCCCATCATCTCCACGCCTTTTTGGGTGATCTCAATGCCGGTGAACATGTGCTGCGTGCGGTCGCCTTGTGCGAGCGAGACGCCTTCCGGATGGGTTACGGTCCCGGGGGTATTGGCTACCAGGTCGATGCCGAGATCCATCTTGAGCCACGTGAATCCCTGCTCGTGGCGCGCCTTGAGGCGTTGGCCGAATACCTTGGGGTCGGGCGATTCGGTGGTGTCGGCGTAGCAGCGGATGCGGTCGCGGAACTTGCCGCCCAGCATCTGGTATACAGGCACGTTGTAGGCTTTTCCGGCGAGGTCCCACATTGCCATTTCGATCGCGCACACTCCGCCGCCCTGGCGCGATTGCCCTCCGAACTGCTTGATTTTGCGGAAAACTTTATCCACATTGCAGGGGTTCTCGCCCAGGATGCGGCTCTTCAACTCCAGCGCATAGTTCTTGCTGGCGCCGTCGCGCACTTCTCCCAGGCCGTAGATGCCCTGGTTGGTGTCGATGCGGATCAGCGGACACGTCATGGGAGCGCGCGCGATTACCAGCACGCGCAGATCGGTGATTTTCAGGTCCGAGGGCTTGGAGTTGGTGTTGACGTTTTGCGGATGCGCATCCAGAAGATCGTCCGCCCAAAATGCGGCGCCCATGGTTCCGGCCGCGCGCTTGAGGAAGCTACGCCTTCCACTTGCGGCAGAGACCGAAGCGTCTGCCCGAGAAGAGCGCCGGTTGAAAGCCGGCTGCTGCCAGGATTGGCTGCCCCACAAAGAATTGTTCGTAAAATTAGTCTCCTTTCTTTACGTCTATGCGCTTAGCGCCCCCGCCTTCACCCCCGTATTCCGATCGCCGGTACGGGCAAGGCGCGGCGGCGTTTACGGATACCCGCGAAATCGAATTTCGCCTCGGCGATAGTCACGCCAGCCACTTCGATCCTCGAGAGATCGCGCGTGCCCACTCCGACATCCTCGGCCAGCCGTAGCGTGCTGTCGCACCGCTCGAATGGCGGCGTGCCGCGATCCGCCATAGGGTCGAACCCCATCAGCGCCATCGACACGGCGTCAATGTTTACGGGATTAGTTCCCGCCACCAGCAAGCCGGGGGCGGCGGGCTGCAGGTCCTCGCGAATCCACGGGCCCTCGCCGCCGGTCATCGTCCTGATGCCGTCGATGATCGCCAGGTGAATGGGACGGGCCGATATCAGATCGACAACGGTCCTCGGCACGCGATAGGTATCTTCGCGAGGAGAAGACGGATCTTTCTCCTGCGGCGCGCTCTTGGAGGGCCCGCGATTCCCCGCGTGAATCAGAGTGCGGCCGCCCTTGGGAATGAGCGACGGCTCGTCGACGCCGGCGCCGGTTCCGTAAACCGTGCAGGGCGTCAGGCCGAAGCAGTTCTTCATCGACAGCGTCACGCCCGCGGTGGCGTGCTCCTTCATTTTGGCGATGCTCACGAAGACATCGCAATCTTCGTAGGAGTGATTCAGGTCGAACGCCGGAAACATATAACCGCCGTACGGCACCGTCATCCGCGAATACTTTTTGCCCGTTCCCAGATAATTGGTGTTTTCGAATTCGACATTGCGCGCGGCGTTGAGAATGTCCCTCGGTTCCCAGTTCGCGCGCAGAATGTATTCTTCGACCGGGTCCGCTGTGGACCATGGGCTCTCCAGGATGCGAATGCGAGTGGCGCCGGCGGCGCCCATCAAATGTACCGCCGCGGCGATGACATGCGGGTGCGTATAGTGCGTATCTTCGAGAGGGAGGTGGCCAATACGATAGGTGGGCGCGCCTGTCAGGTTGATTTTGATGGCGACCGTCTTGCCTTTGACCAGCCGCCCCAAGCCGCCGAGCTGGTCGAACATCTTCTGCATGGTTGGCAGCAATTCGGCCGGCTCATAGGTTTTGCAGCGCGCCACGGACACGGGCGTCGCCGGCGCGGCTGCGGCACGCCCCAACCTGGAGCCTGCCAGATAAGCGCCGGATACGGCTACGGCCGCGTTCGACAACCATTTTCTGCGAGTGTAATTGCAGTACATGTTCTTCCTCCTCAAGCATCGAGCTCCAAGGCTACGTATTGAGGCACCTGCGGTAAGTGAACCTCGATTGCATCCTGGCGGTATTCGGTTTCTATTGTCTCAACTGGACCATCGGGCGTCCAGGCCTTGGCTGCCTTCCAACGTCCGGCAACGCGCACGCTGGCGGCATCCGGTCCCCGGTTGGCGTAGAACAGCACGTGGACCACGGCCTTCTTGCGGTCCGGTGAGAGCGCGTAGTAAGAGCCCGTGGCGCCGCCATTCCAGATGCGCACCATATCGTAGCGATGGCTGACGAGCACCACCGAATCGTTGGCCCATTGATAGGGATCCCTCGCAGGCGTTTTCGCCAGGGCGATTTTTCCTTTCCCCAGCGACCGCGCCACAAAGAGGGGACCCTCGTCATCCGGTTTGGCGGCAGCCCCCGGAGCCGCGCCCCAACTCGGGGAGGCGATCAACGCGCCGCCGGCTTCCACAAATCCCAGGATTTGCTTTCGCAGCCTGGCGTCGGGCTGCTGCGCATCGGCATAAATCACGGCGCGCAGCCCTTCCAGATCGAGCGCGGCATCCTTGGGCAAAATGCGATAATGCTGACCGGCGCGCGCCAATAGATTGAGCAACTCCTGGCTGAAAGCCTCGTTGTCGCCGGCGAAATCGGAGATCACGCCCACCAACGCGGCGGGCGCATAGCCAGCCCACGCTTTGTGCTGAGCGAAGAATCCGGCAGCCGCGACCGTTCTCTTCCAGATATCCAGCGCATCGGGACGCCGCGCGGCGAGAGCGGAAGCCGATTGGTTATCGAGCGAGATCACCCACCGCCCGCCATACGCGCCGCTATCCGCGACGGCGATCAGGTAAGCGCCGGCCGAAGCGCGAAAGTTCTCCGGGGGACGCGCATTCACCCAGACCGGCGCCTCGGGATGAAGCGCGCCTGCCAGTCGAATCTGCCAGCCATTGGAATCGACCCAGGGATCGCCCGTGGGACCGGCGCTCACCCGCCCGCCGTCCGACCGCGTCATTCTCACTCCCGGCCATTGGCCCTTGACCATCGTCACTCCCGAAGGGGCCGCATCGGGAACGCCAATCCGCAGACCCGCCTGCCGCGCCTGTGTCCGGACCGGTTCGAACCGCTCCCCTTCTTCGATCAACAGATAATCGATAGCGGAGCCTTTGATCAGGTCGAGAGCGGAACTATCCGTCCACGCGGCGGGCCACCGCATCGGAGTCCAAGGAGCGTTCATGGGGCTAAGCGCCGATCACGGTTTAAGCTTCTTCCAGTTTGCCAGGCAGCGTTCCGCGGTTTCCAGCTCAGGGAACCGGCTGCCTTCCTGTTCGATCAGGTAATATTCAACGCCGCCTTTGGACTCGGCCGCGGCAAAAATTTTCGTCCACGGCGAGTCGCCTTCGCCGAACAGAACGCGGTAGCCCTTGTCCGGACCGGGTGCCCAATCCTTGCAGTGAATGCAGCGAATACGGCCTGGATTGGCGTCAATCCACGCGACGGGGTCGGAACCAACTTCCACGCAAGTGCCCACATCAAGCTGTAACATCACTTCCTTCGGAGTGTTGGCGGCGAGAACTTCCATCGGCCGCTTGCCATCGAGCACTGTGAACTCCAGTTGATGATTGTGATACCCGGTACGCAGCCCAGCGGGCTTGAGCTTTACCGAGGCATCGGAAAGCTGATCGGCCACTTTCTTCCAGCCGTCAAGGCCAACCACTCTCCCGGCGCTGGCCATCACCACATATTGCGACCCCAGAATCTTGTTCAGCTCAATCGCCTTCGGCAAGCCATCCGCCGTGAACGATGGCCCGCCGTTGTGGGTGGAGTTACAACGGATGCCTAAGTCGTCCATCAGTTTGCGCATGTCCTTCGCCTGGTCCGGCGTCCAATTGAAGTAGGGCGCGAAAAACTCCACCACTTCGTAGCCCATCTTAGCCACCGCGCGAACCGTTGCGGTTGGGTCTTTGGCTAATTCGCCGCGGACCGAGAACATTTCCAGGCCAACAGGGACGTGTTTGGCGGCTGACACTAAGGGTGTCAGGGAAGCGGCGCCTGACACGGCCAGGAACGACCGGCGGGAGATTGAATTATCGGATGACACGTTTGGACTATATCACGGCGCAAGGCCGCGGTTAACAGGTTTCACAGGTGTATTACGGTGTGCCACCGATGGTGTGGCGCCTGAAAATCGGTGGAAAGGCGGCGCTGGTACTTGTGGGAAATCACCCCCTTTGGTCGTGGCTCTGATCGGAGCCGGGCCCAGAGGGCACCCCGTCAGCAAGCGGTTCCACTATGGCACGGAATCTCGCGGTCATGGGGCTAAACTGCCTGACGCAGCGGACGATAGCGCCGGATGGCTCGCACGCCGATCAATTCCGCTACCTTGCCCAGCAGAACGGGCAGGTTTTCAGTGTAGACAGATACATGTTGCTGTCTGCGCGGGGGGCGGCGCTGCGTATCCGAATCCGACGAAGTAATGAGCGCGGTTGCCGGACGGTACGATTTCACACGGGCGTATGCCAGCACGTTGCGCCCAGCCTCGCTCGATCCAAACTGCGCATCGCTCAATACCAAGTCGTATTGCCGCTCATCCATCTTAGTGAGCGCTTCGGCGGGAGTCGCGGCCACTTCCACCGTGTATCCGCCAGCCTGGAGAATTGTCTGAAGCGCCAGGCGCGGCGTCAGATCTCCCTGAACCAGGAGGACACGGGCCAAACCAAGCGCCCGGCGAGGCTCGGCAACGAGCTTCGAACTGTAGGTCTTATACATTCTAGATAAGACTACTCTAACCGAAAACACTCCGATTGCAGCCACCTAAATTGCGAGTGCGGCGGAGTTGGGGTATCTCTAATAGCACATAAAGTATCTGGGTACTAGAACTATTAGTTACAATCGAGTTGGCTCTCGGGGGAACCCGCGATGCCGGTCTCGAAGCCGGGTTTTTCCACTTCTGACGTAAGAAAGCGCACGAGACGCGCGAAAGCCTCGCTGGCAAAGGCTCGGCAGCGAGCTTCGAACTGTAGCTGCCATGCGACGGCGGCTCAATTGAAGTTGTCCGAGTTGACCCATACCAAGCTATTGAGGTACTAATAAGTACTGCTTCAGAGGCGTTTTCATAGAACCTTCTCCGCTGGTGCGCTTCTGGCTAGTTGCCTTTCTCGGACCCTAAGAACCTTCGAGCTGACGCGCCAGTAGCGCGCATGAAAGGAAGGATTCTTAAGGATGAGAACAGGATTATTGACAGCAGTTGCGATTGCGGCCGTGGCCTTCAGCGGGGTTGCTCAGGCCTCAGTGATTACAGAGACCTTCACCGGGTTCGTTAATAGCGGAATCGACAAATCGGGCAATTTTGGCACTGCCGGCACGAGCCTCGCAGGCGATACCGTTACCTTTTCGTTCCAGCTATGATACCGGGCTTTTGCAAGCCGACGTCAACGCCGGTACCGACGGCAGCGCTAATACTCTATCTCCCTCCAACTATGACAAGTACGTCGATCAGGCCGGGGATAGCGCCTTCACCGAAAGCGTCACCATCAACTCGCAGACGCTTGCAATGGCCAATAGCTCGATTAATGCCGGCAGCGGGAACTTAGAAGGCTGCACGGCGGCGGCGTGCAGCAGCCCCGACGGACTCTTTGCCACCGCAGCGCGGCTTGGCAGCAATGCGTACATTGAAACCGACCTTGACACAACGCAGAATTATTCAACTGGCGATAATCTTCTCAGCCAGACTGAAGTCGACGCTCTGGTCGGAAGTGGAGTAACGACGGGTGTTATTTACATTTACGATGGTGGCATCAACCTGGACACCTTGGCGGTCAGCGATGTAAACGCCGAGTCGTCGGCAACACCGGAGCCCACTACTTGGATTTCACTGGCGCTGGGGTTCGGCATGGTTGGCCTGCTCAAGCGGTGGCGCGGCGCAAGGTAGGCAGTGGCGCGGGCCCATGGCCTGCGAGGATCCCATAGCGCCTGCCTCGCAAAGCGCGTATCAGCGCAGGCCATGGGCCCGCGCCACTCCGGTCAGAAGCCGGGCGGACGCTGGCCGGCTACATTGAAGGCACGCTCCATTGCGAGTCCGGCTCGTCCGAGGACGCCCTCGTCGAAAAGGCGCCCTATGAGTGTTACGCCGTGGGGTACGCGGCGGGGCGGCGCGAACTTGGGGAGTGGGTGCGCGGGGTCCGGCGCCCAGTCGCTACGCGCCTCGGAGACTTCCACAAAACCGGCGCGGAGAGTGAGCGACGGATGACCGGTGAAGTTGGTAATGGTGAGTATTTCGTCCCGCAGCGACGGTACGAGCAATAGATCCACCTGGGAAAAGATACGCGCCATTTCCTGGGCCACGCTGCGGCGAAAGCGGTCGGCCTGAACGAAGTCGACGGCGGAGAGAAAGCGCGACTGGCGAAAGAGGTTGGGCCACGCATCGGGAACCTGCGCCTTGAGTTCCTTGAGGCCGCCGGCAAGCGTAAGCTCCTCGAATGCGGCCGCCGCTTCGGCAAAGAGAATCAGGCTGAGCGAGTCATAAGGCCAGTCGGGCAGTGACACCTCGGTCGGGACCATGCCGAGCTGGCGGGTGGTTTCAAGAGCGGCGCGATCTACATCGGTGGCGGGGCTCTCCTTCATCCAGCCGGGGATGTAGCCGACGCGCAGGCCGGCGGCAGCGGCGGTAGCATCGAAATCGAGGCGGCTGGGCACGCTCGAGACATCGCCGGGGTCGGGGCCGGAGATAGCTTGCAGGATGAGGAGCCCGTCCTCGACGCCGCGAGTCATAGGGCCAAGCTTGTCGAGAGACCAACACAGTGTCATGGCGCCGGTGCGCGGCACGCGGCCGTAAGTGGGCCGCAATCCAGTGACTCCGCAGCGCATGCTGGGGCTGACGATGCTGCCTCCGGTCTCGCTGCCGATGGAGAAGCCGACTAATCCCGCGGCGGTAGCAGCGCCCGGACCGGCGCTCGATCCGGACGCGCCTTCTTCCAGCAGCCACGGATTCATGGTCTGGCCCCCGAACCAGATATCGTTGAGCGCCAGCGCGCCGAGGCTGAGCTTGGCAACCAGTACAGCTCCGGCGTCGTGGAGGCGCTTGACCACGGCGGCATCCTGCGCGGGAACGCGGTTGCGGTATGGCTCGGCGCCGTAAGTGGTGGGGATGCCGGCGGTATCGAGCAGGTCTTTCGCGCCCCAAGGGATGCCGTGCAGCGGGCCGCGGTAGTGTCCGGCGGCGATCTCGCGGTCGGCCTGTTGGGCCTGCGCCAAGGCCAGATCGCGCGTGAGGGTGATGACGCAGCGGAGCTTTGGATCGAAGCGCTCCAGGCGATCCAGATACAGGCGAGTGAGGCGCTCGGAGGTAATCTGCCGTGTCTCGACCCAGCGGGAAAGCTGGGACAGCGGAGCGAAGGCGATGTCCTGGTCGTTAGCGGGAAGAGGGGTCTGAGCGCTGGCGGTGCGGATGAAGCGATCGCTTCCGGGGCCGGCGTTTTGGCCCGGGATCATAGGATCCCAACGCGAGGCGGGCGCGACTGACGGCGGCGGGGCGAACTTGCGCGGTCCGGCACGGCGCTCATAAAGTGGCGCCATACTCTTTCGCCAATTGCCGGCGGCCATTTCGCGATCCGCCGCGGCGAGATCGAACTGCACCAGCTTTTCGGCTTCGGCGAAGGTGGACGCCAAGACGACCGGGCCTACGTCCGGCGAAGTGCCGAAGGCCGGCGGCGCCCCGGGCGGTAGAGCGGCGGGCTGGGGCGCCGGCTTGCGGCAGGCCGTGGCGGCGGCCATGATAGCGGCAGAGGCACGGCTCAGAAATTGCCGGCGGGAATTTGGCATGTTGTCTCCGAACCACATTGTAGCGGGACGGGGAATGAGGAGTGATTGCGGCCTGATCCCGCACTGGATCGGGATTTCGCGGTAGCGTCCAGGGATGCGGCTTTCGCGCCGGGGTAGCTCCGGCGCCGGGAGGAACCAGACACGAAGGCACGCCGTGTTTGTGTCAGGGCCTGAATCCGGCTGCCAGCGGATCACTCGCACCGGCGGATTTACGTGCACTGGAATAACCCGAATACCATCGACGATGACGTTCGCCGTGCCGGGGCTGACGCCTGACACCGACATCCCCGTTACTGGCAGGGTCGGTGACGGTCGGATGTTGGCGCCGTAGGAAGTGCGAGTGGTCGAGCCGTCACCCTTCGCGACGCTGACGACGTGACTGATCGCATCGCGGATGGCTCACCATTGCGCCTTTTCCCACCAACGAAGCGGCTTCGCGAAGATGACAACTTCGCCCGGCTTTGCCTCAACCTTCCCTTTCAGTTTGCCTTTCGCATCGCAGACGTTCAAAACGATTACGCCGCGCTGGAGGATCTCTCTTGTCTTAAACGTGTTCTTCCGATATGGCGAGCAATGGTACAGCGTATAGGATGCCTCGCCTAAATTGACCCAATCCACGATTGGGCCTGGCATATGGAACACTGCAACCCCATCCCCATCGGTCGTCTCATGCAGGACCGTTCTTTCATCTCGACCAAGATAAAGCACAATAGGTTGCGGTCCCTTCATAGGCTCCCCGGTCTGCCCGTTCACGAGGCGAATGCGAATGTCCTCGGCGGAGCAGGAGGAAACGAGCATCCCCACGCTCAGAGCCGCCACTATAACATTCACGGACCGTGCGCGCCGAAACCGTGTCATTTGTGGCGACCTCCATCGAACACGTGTACGGAATCGCAACCGCAGTTCATCCTGTCGATCGGGGAATGACACTTATCCGATCCATAGCGCTGCCAACTCAGAACCCTTCCAGCAAATGCCCCATCTTTTCCTTCTTGGTGCGCAAATACGCTTCGCGCGAATCCACCGCGTCGGCGATGCACGGCACACGCTCCACCACCGCAATTCCCGCGCGCTCCACGGCATCCACTTTCTCCGGATTGTTCGACATGAGCCTCACCGCGCGCAACTGGAAATACTGCAAAATCGCGCCGGGTAAATCGTAGCTGCGCAAGTCCGATTCGAAGCCGAGTTGTTGATTGGCCTCCACCGTATCGGCGCCTTGATCCTGCAATTCGTACGCGCGCAGCTTGTTGAGCAGGCCGATGCCGCGGCCTTCCTGAAGCTCGTAAATCAGCAGCCCGCGGCCCTCCTGCGCGATGGCGGCGAGCGCGATCTCAAGCTGCGCGCGGCAATCGCAGCGCAAGCTGTGAAACACGTCGCCCGTCAGGCACTGCGAATGGATGCGCACCAACGGCGGCTCACCCGGTTCCAGGGCGCCCATCTTCAACGCCACCGCTTCTTCGGAACGGCCCGCCGAGAGCGCTTCAAAGCCATAGATGCGGAATGCGCCGAACTGCGTGGGAAAATCCGCTTCAGCCACTTTTTGAAGCTGCAGCGCGAAGGTATCTTTCATGAGCGGTTATGGGGGACCTTAGTGTCTCCATTATAATGGCTTCCGGAAGCGCATGTCGCACGACACCTGGTTGGTCTCGCTGCTGGTGAAGTTGGCCGTGATGGCGTCCATCGCCAGCATATTGGCGCGATCCAACCGGTTCAAGTCCATCCTGCTGCAGGAAAAGCGCACCATGATGCAGCGCCTGGAGCTGGCTCTGTGGCTTTCCATCTTCTTCGCCGCCAGCGCGGCCGCGCGCATCCTGGGCAAGACCGCCTATCAAGGCGCCGATCTGGGACTTGAAGGCAGTCTGATCGCCGGCATCCTGGGCGGCTATGTGACCGGCCTGGTTTCGGGCATCCTCATCTCGCTGCCGGCGTTCCTCTTCGCCAACGGATACGCCACCATGCCGCTGCTCGCCGGTATCGGCGTGCTGGGCGGGCTTCTGCGCGATATCGCGCCCGGGCCGGAAGCCATCTGGCAGTTTACGCCGCTCTTCGATTTCTATCGCTTCTTCAAGAGCCATAACCCTCG
>Ga0182024_10022956_pt1 | contig 11208 bp, 9 predicted proteins | sample P32metaG_FD_120480 | JGI IMG/M metagenome (GOLD analysis project Ga0182024, IMG submission 120480) | Permafrost microbial communities from Stordalen Mire, Sweden - P3-2 metaG (Illumina Assembly) | ecosystem: Environmental > Terrestrial > Soil > Wetlands > Permafrost | place: Sweden: Stordalen... | reverse complement strand
GTGACGCCGATCAGCTTTGTGCCGCGCGACGATCTTGAGGCATGGTTGAGCATGACGGAGCTGCCGCCTGGCGACGGGTTATGCGGCTCAGCCAGCGATCTGCTCAAGCCGCTGCGCGCCCAGGGCGCCATGTTCCCCCAGAACCTTCAGCGGGCCGCCGCCCTGGTGTCCGCGCATGTCGAGATGGGTCTGGCCGACCTGGTTTCCCACGGACTGGTCACGTGCGACTCATTTGCGGCATTGCGGCAGATGATCACGCCGCCTTCCCGCCGCCGGGCGTCGTTGCGGCCGGTCGGACGTTGGAGTTGCTTCCGAACCGCCGCACCGCCGGCTCTTTCCGACGAGGTCAAGGCCCTGGCCGCCCGGCAACTGCTACTGCGCACGGGTATTGTCTTCCGGCGCACCGTGACCCGCGAAAAAATCCCCGTCAACTGGTCCGCGCTGACGCGCATTTATCGACAGATGGAGCTTCGCGGCGAAATCCGCGGCGGGCGGTTCGTCGCGGGCTTCTCCGGAGAACAGTTCGCGCTTCCCGAGGCGGTCGAGATGCTGAGGCAGATCGGACGACAGGGCCCGCGCGCGGCGATCACCGTCGCGTCGGCCGATCCGCTGAATTTTCAAGGGATCCTGACGCCGGAGAAACGGGTTGCACCGACGTCGCGGGAGGAAGTGCTGGTGGGGTGATGAGCAGCCATTTGGCGAAGGTCGCCCCAATCGCTGGGCCAGGCAATTCCTGCGATTCGATTTTTCCGAGGATGATCGGTTGCGATACCTCGAACTGTCTGGCAAAGCTCAACAGGGAACGCTCACCACGGCGGAAAGACTGGAATTGGACGAATATCTGGACGTCGATGATCTACTGATGATGTTCCAGGCAAAGGCGCGGGCGTCGCTCACGGCGGAGAATTCAACGAACTAAGGGAGGGGAAATGGATCCCGTCCTGGACCTGGAAGCGCGACGGCCAGGCGCCGGCAGACGGGAATATCCCCAGTCCCGTCACCGCAAGCAGCACCTTTTATATTTCTTGCCGCTGCCGCAGGGGCACGGGTCGTTGCGGCCGACCTTCTTTGGGCCCGACGGCGGGATCACGATCTTGGTCGGAATCGCCAGCGCGGCCTTGGGCGAGGCGGTTGGTGAAACCGGCATGCTGGGCACCGGATGACGCTGAAGGTCACCCTCCGGTTCATGATCCCCGTCCGGTTCCTTGCACATCGTTTCAAGCCGCTCGGCCGCCGCCTGCCGGTCATACGCATCGGATGCCATTGCCTGCGCTTCGGCATAGAGGCGTTTTGCCTCGCCGATGTCGCCGAGCTCCCTGAGAACATCGCCTGCGAGGATCCGAGCCCATGGTTTGTCGTTCGATTTGTCGACCAGGGCACGCGCGCGTTCGATTGCTTCATCACGCCGGCCCGCTGCCGCCGTCAACATGGCCGCCTCCTCTTGGAAGAAAAGGCCGTTGTCGCAGTCGGCCATTGCGTCGGCGATCCGTATCATGGCCTCGGGATAATCTTTGCCCCGGGTTGCGACCAGATTGAGCACCCACTCGCCATAGCCGTAAAACCCTATGCGGCTCAACTCGTCGAATCGTTTCGCGCGCTCGGCGGTGGGAAACCCCTCAAGGTATTTGGCTACCCCGACCGCCGCCGCCACGGTGGCCGGAAAGCCGTCCACGTCCGGCAGATCCATCCCATGTTTTTCGGCTTTGATGGCACGGTGCAGGCGCTCGTCGATGATCTCCGGGCAGACCAGATCGGGGGTTAGCCGCTCCCAGAGGACCGGAACCGCGATCAGCGGAAAATCAGGCCAGAAGGCGGTGTCCATTTCCTCACGGATTTGGCTGTCCCAGTGCTTTCTCAAGGCCTCGATGCCGCCCGCCGCGGCGGCCTGCTGCCGAAACCGCTCGGCATCGATGTCGATACCCAATGCCTGCAACTGCGTGAAGATCCTCTCGCTTGTCCAATCGTCCAACCCGTCATACCGCCATCCCCAGCCCTGCCGGCGGTGTTTGGCGATTGTCTCGGCAAAATCACGTTTCCATTGTTCCATGATTGTATCCTTGGCTACAGCCGTCGCAGATGGAACCCGCCGTCGATGTTGATCACGTCGCCGGTGCTGAAGGGGAAGCGGCCTTCGAGGATTGCTCGCACGGCAAGTCCCACGTCCTTGGGGCCGCCCCAGCGCTTTTGCGGGACGATGCCGTCGGCCAGGAGCTTGTCGTACTTGTCGCGCACGCCGGCGGTCATGTCGGTGGCCATGATGCCGGGGCGGAGTTCCATCACCCCGATGCCGTCGGCGGCCAGTCGGGCGGCCCAGAGCTGGCTGGCCATGGCCAGGCCGGCCTTGGAAATGCAGTATTCGCCGCGGTTGGTGCTGACGGCCGCCGCGGAGAGCGAGGATACGAAGACCAGCTTGTAGCCGCCGGCGAGCCGGTTCTGGCCGGGGTGCGAAAGCCAGTGCCGGGCGGCCAACTGGCTCAGGAAGTAAGGTCCCTTGAGGTTGATGGCCATCACCTCGTCGAAGATCTCCTCTGTGGCTTGGATCAGGTCGGCGCGGATGCGCGGAGCGATGCCGGCGTTGTTCACCAGCGCATCGAGCCGGCCAAAGGCGTTGAGCGTCTGGTCGAACAGCGACTGGCGGTCGGCGGCCCTGCCGATGTCGCCGGTGACGATGTGGAACTCTTGCCCGGGCCGGATGGCGGCGTCGCGGCAGGCCGCCGCCGCTTCATCGGCGGCGGCGCGGTTGCTGGCATAGTGGATCGCCACCGAGAAGCCCGCCGCCGCCAGTTCTTCCGCCACCCCGCGGCCAAGCCCGCGGCTGGAACCGGTCACGAGAACCACTGCTGGTGATGACATGGCCGCGAATATACAATCCGGACCATGGCAAGCCTATTCCCCGGCATGGACCCGTTCCTTGAAGACCCGGCGTTCTGGGAGGACTTCCATCGTCGTTTCATCACCGAGCTTGCCGATTACCTCCTGGAGAAACTGCCCGACAACTACGACGCCCATATCGACGAGCGCGTCCGGCTCGTCGAGGCCGAACATGGCGTGGGCACGCGCCTGCCCGACGTTTCGGTGGACCGACCGATTGACCTGCCGCCACCTTCGACTTCGCGGGGAGGCGGCGCGACGGCCACGCTGGAACCGGTGTCGATTCCGATGTTGATGCTTGAGGAGCATCGCGATGTCTGGATCGAGATCGTCCATTTGCCGCAGCGGCGGATTGTTACCGCGATTGAGGTCTTTTCGCCGAGCAACAAGGAGGGCGACGACGCGATTGATTACCACGCCAAGCGGATGTCGCTTTATGCCCGGCACGTGAACTTGGTGGAGCTGGATCTGCTGCGCGGGGGTGATCGCCTGACATTCGCCAAGCCGCTGCCGGCGGCGGATTATTATGCGTTTGTCACCCGCGCTCGTCGGAGGCTTGTCGACGTTTACCATTGGCACCTCCGCGATCCGCTGCCGACGATCCCAGTGCCGTTGCAGGCGCCCGACCCCGACATTGGATTGGAGATCGCGGCGGTATTCGCCGGTGCTTACGAGCGCGGCCGGTATTCGCGGCGGCTCCGATACGGCGAGCCATTGCGGCCGCCGCTGAGCGCAAAGGACGCTGCCTGGGCGGCGCAGATCGTGGGCGGCCGGGGGTCGGTTCAAGCTCAGGCCTGATTCGGATGCTGAATCGATGGATGCGGCGGCTAAAGCCGCCCCTACGGCCCTACGGCCGTGGCAACGGCGGCGGGAGTTGCACCGGAAAGCCCCCCGGCGGATTTGGGACATACTGCGCAATCGGCTTGGGCGGCACGTACGCACCGCCGCGCGACAGGTAGATGCGATAAATCTGGAAGTGCAGGTGCCATTGGGCGATCGTAAACAGCGCGATGGCCGGGTACACGCCCACAATGCACATCGCGTAGCCGACCAGAACCAGCGGGATGCTGGTGACCATGAGGAACAAGATCGACAGGACGATCTCCCGCCACATCCGGGTTGCGAAGTCCTTGATCCAGGGCCAGGAAAACGACGGGCCGAACTCTTCGAGGATCGCGGCCCGAAGAGTCAGGGGCACCATCAGAATGTTGAGCCCGATGATGAGGGCAAAATAGAGGATGCCCAACACTGTCATCGCCGCAACCAGGAGCGGGCCGTTGTGGCCCAGGGCTGAAACGGCCAGGAAGCCGGCGAACACGAACACGAAGATCACCGGCAGGACCACCAGCGACGCCACCAGTGAAACAAGGAACGGCCACAGCCCCCGCTGCAGGTATTCGCCGAACAGGCTGAAGTTGAAGTCGGGGTAGCCCAGGCTGTCGTCTTCAAAGGTGTCGAGCCGGGCCAGCATGACATCGCGGATGTAGCCGATGAGCACCAGCACCCCGACGATCGGGATGAGGACGCAGACCGAGGCCAGCAGCAGGTTCGTCCAGCCGTTGCGGCTGGTCCAGACGAACTTGTAAGCCGCCCAGTAGCGCATTCGCGGGACCGGCCCCTCGCCGTGTGAGTAATAGGGTACTGAGCTCATCAGGCACTATCGTCGCTCATTGAGGTGACGGCTTCAAGCCGTCGATGAAGGGGATCGGCGAACTTGGTATAATCGGGGCAGCCGCCGCGGTGGCCAATGCCGTGTACCATGCCACCGGGAAGCGGTTTCGCGGCCTGCCGATCACCTTAGGACAAGGTCCTTTCCGCATGAACGAGCAGTCGGCCATCATTTCCGCGTTTGAGCTGCTGTGCGGCGAAGGCAAGCCCGCCGCCCTGGCGACGGTGGTGGCGGTGTCCGGATCGGCATACCGCCGGCCGGGGGCGAGGATGCTGATCGCCGAAGATGGCCGGACCTGGGGCGGCATCAGCGGCGGGTGCCTGGAGCGCGACGTCGTCCGCCGCTCCCGCGGCGTGCTGGCCAGCGGCCGCCCCGTCCTCTGCCGCTACGAAACCACTGACGATGAGGACCTGGCCACCGGAGTCGCCACCGGCTGCCGCGGCACGGTGGACCTGTTCATCGAGCCGCTCTCCCGAGAGGCGCCCGGGCCGATCCCATGGATGATCCAGGCGAGCCGGGGACGCCAAAAAGTTGCTCTGGCAACGATCGTCAGGACCTCAGGCGGTAGCGAGTCGGAGCGTCCCGGTACACGACTCTCGTTGGACAAAGCCGGCCCAGTCGATGGTCAACTCACAGGCCTCACCGTGCGTGACTTTTGCCTGGAGGCGTTGGCCGATGCCGGCGCGGGAGAATTGCCGAAGCTGATTCAGTTCCATGCGGACGACGTGACCACCGACGTATTCCTCGAATGGTTGTTGCCGCCGCAGGAGCTGGTGATTTTTGGCGCCGGGCCGGACGCCGTGCCGGTCGTCTCGATCGCGAAGTTGATGGGCTGGCGGGTTTGCGTCGTGGGGGTGCGCCCCGCCACCGGCCTGGCGCAGCGGTTTGCCCACGCCGATGTGCTGCACGTGACCTCAACAGAAGATCCCGTGGGTGGCGTTGAAGTGACGCAAGACAGCGCCGTGGTGCTGATGACGCACAATTATCCGCGCGACATCGGGATCCTCGTAGCGTTACCCGTGGTGCCGCGTTACCTCGGCATTCTCGGCCCGCGCGTTCGGACCGAACAGCTCTTCGCCGATCTGGGCGGAAGTCCGACCTGCCTGCTGGGTGCAGCCCTGGGAAACCGCGGGCAAGCGAGTACGATTGCCCATGGCACCCATGGCACCCATGGCACCCATTCGGAAAATTCACCCGGCTCCGTACGGTCGGCACCGAGCTTGGGGACCTTTAGTGCCGCCGGTGCCCTCACCGGCGGTGCCACGACGCCAGGCAGCTTTCCGCCGGTGAGGGCACCGGCGGCACTCGATAAGTTTGTAGGGTCCGTACCGCGGACCGTTAGCTGCGGCATGGGAGAAACGGTCCGCAGTGCGGACCCTACGCGAACCGTTTCCGACCTTTCAGGAGCGGAAAATCTCGACTGGCAAACCACGTACGCCCCCATAGGCCTCGATCTCGGCGCCGAGACGCCTGAGGAAATTGCCCTGTCAATCGTGGCCGAGATCCAGGCGGTGCTGCGTTCGACGCCGGCCGGATTTCTGCGCAACCGCGATGGGCCAATCCACGCGATCTCCCGTGATCGCGGACTCTTTCACCGGCCAGACGAGCGTGTTTGGCGCGAGGTCGCATGCCCGATGTAGGCATCGTGCTCCTGGCGGCGGGCGGCTCGACGCGCATGGGCCGACCTAAGCAGTTGCTTCGGTTGGCCGGCGAGTCGGTGCTGCGGCGCGCCGCCATCGCCGCCGTCGAGTCAGGCTGCGCGCCGGCGATCGTTGTGCTGGGCTCACAAGCCGGCCTGCTGCGGACCGAGTTGTCCGGCCTATCCGTTACCATCGCCGTCAACGACGCCTGGCAACGCGGCATCGGCAGTTCGATCCGTTGCGGCATGCAGGCCCTGACAGCGTCCGCCAAACCACCCGGTGCGGTGATCATCCTGCTTGGCGATCAGCCATTTGTTTCTGCCGACGTGATCCGCCGGCTGGTGTCGGCACACGCCGGCTCCGGAAAGCCGATCTGCGCCAGCGCCTTCAACGGCACGTTCGGGCCGCCGGTTATCGCGGATTCGCGTTACTTCGATCTGCTGCTGGCGCTGCCGGACGATCAGGGCGCCAAGGCCGTCTGGGAAGGCCGTCAGGACCAGGTTCACTTCGAACCCTGCCCCGAGGCCGGCATGGACATCGACACGCCAGCCGACTACGAGCGATGCTTATCGGCGGCGCGAATCGCGGCCCGGGCCGATTGCGGCGATTTGTAGTCGGCCTCGCACGTTTCCAGCAGGTCGCCGGACGTTCGGTCGACAGAGCCACTTCCCGCCGGGTTGATCTTCGTGCCTTTGTCAGCCCCTCATCCCTCCACTGCGGTTCCTACTAAATGCGACGGAGGTTATCGCCGATAGGTCACTTAGCCGCGACAGACCCCTCATTGCCGTAAAATGACGTGCTTAACGCTAACGACTATTTGGCGACGAATTGCCGTGGCGGCTATCGTATCCGGCGGAAGTCTCTATTTCACCGGCGCCGCCAGCGCCGCGGACGTTGTAGAGACATCGTCGGTTCCTGCCAGCGCCGATTCAAGACCTGCCAGCACGGCAAGCGCATCAACTGGCACGTCTGATTCACAAAGCGGCGGCGATCAATTTCAACTATCGAACCTGCTACCGCCGTCGGTCGCCCGGAACCTCGACGTCTATGCCTGGGGATGGTTGGGTTACACGCATAACAGTCTGCGGGAAGGCAACTCGTTTTCGGACGACGATCTGGCGATCGGGGCCACGCAGCGGTTGGGGGATCGGCTGGCGGCGTCGGCCGACATGCATTTTCTTGATGCGGCCGATCACCCGCGCGGGTTCCTGGAACAGGCGTTTGTCACGGCGGAATTGTCGGAGCAGGACGGGCATGCCGGCACGCTGCTCACGGCCGGCAAGTTCAATGCGCGATTCGGTGCCGAGCCGCGAGATGCGTGGGACCGCCTCACCGGGACGCCTAGCCTCCTGTTCGCCGCCGAGCCACAGGACCTGGTTGGTGTGATGGTCACCCAATCAGTCGGCCAGACGGGTATCACGTTGCGGCCATTCGTCGTCAGCGGCTTTGCAGGCCGGTCGGACTTCACCGGGCCGCCGTCGGCCGGTATGGACGTCACGTACAAACCCAGCCAGGACTTGACGTTTTCCGTCACGAACTGGTTCGGCCCGGGCTTCAACCGGCGAGCGATCGAATATGACGCGGGATACAGATATGCCAGCACATATTCCACCTATGGAACGGGCTACGATGGCTCGCCTTCGGCGCCGGCCGGTAATTCGGCCGCGTCATATGAATACGATTACACCGACCGGAGCTGGCTCGGCCCGGACATCGATGCAACGCGCGGCGGCACCCTTTATTTTCTCGACGCGGACCTGACTTGGACGCCCCGGTCCGATCTGACGCTGGCCGCCGAGGCGTTGCTGGCCTCGAGCGGCGCTTCAGCCGGGCACTTGGCATGGGGCGGAGCGATGGTGCTGGCCAACTTCGATGTGACCGACCGGCTGCGCATATTCGGCCGGTGGAGCTTCCTGGACGATCCGCAGGGGCTGGTCACCGGCATAGCTCAGCGGCGTCACGAGCTGAGCGGCGGCTTCGGGTTCATGATTTCCCGAGGCGTCGAGTTCCGTGCCGAATACCGCCACGATTTTAGCGCCGCGGCCGGCGACGTGGACACCGTGTCGGCTCATCTGACCTTTTCATTCTGAGCTAGGCGCGGCCTGACGCCAAGGAGCGACACCCGTGAGAGGCATAGTCTTGTTCATAGCGGCGATCACGCTGATCGGTATCTTCGTCCGGCTGGGCCTGAGCGTCGAAGCGCCGGTTCGGCCAACGTCACCGACCACACGGGAAAGTGCGCTCGCGAGCCAGCCTGCCGGCTATTCGATTCACGGGCGCGTCAGCGCCGCTGCTGGCTGGGACCTGCAGAAACCCGATTTGTCCCGCGCCGTCCTCTACCTCGCATCGGACCCCGCCCTGGACGGTCCGGCGCCGGACGGGAGCGTTTCGGTTGCCCAGCGTAATAAGGCATTCGTCCCCAATTTCGAGGTGGTGCCGCTGGGGACGACCGTCGAGTTCCCGAACTGGGACCGCTTCGATCACAACGTCTTCAGCCGCTCCAAGGCAGCGCCGGCGTTCGATTTGGATCGATATCCCTACGGTCAATCCAAATCCCGGGTCTTCGACAAGGTCGGGGTGGTGCAGGTCTTCTGCAATATCCATCCCGGCATGCGGGCGTTGATTGTCGTGACGCCCAACCGGTACTTCGCCCGCGCCGATGCCGACGGGCGGTTTGAGATCGGCCCCGTTCCCGCCGGGAAATACCAGATCGTCGCTTTTCACGAACGGTGCGAGGAGCAGCAGAAGGAGTTCCAAGCAGGGCCGGATGCTTCGGGAGAGGTGAATTTCGCGTTGGAGGAGAGCCGCAAGAGCATCATGACGAACGATCCCCCGGCGCGCCGCGGCTCGTACGGCGTCGAGCGCGGCCTTGGCGCCAAGCGGGAGCAATTGGGACTGCCGGTGGTGAAGGAGTCGCATCCGGCGCCGGCCCCCGCGCCCGACGCCGGGCATTGACGGCGGCATTCGGCAGGGAGAGACGCCATGCGATTCCGCACAAAGCTGCTGCTGACCTGGGGCGGGGTGGTGATCGTGCTCCTGCTGGGGACCCTCGCGGCCGTCCGCCAGACAATCGAGGCGAATTCCGACCATCTGGCCGACCTGGATTTCGACGGCACGCGCAACAGCCTTCACAGTTTGCAGGCCGAGCGGGTGATGCGGATGCGGCAGGCGGGTGCGCTGGTGATGAGCATCCCGGAACTGCGCGCCCTCATTGCCGAGCACAACTTCGAAGTATCGGCCGAGAATGTCAGCAGTCTTCAGGAGCGGCTGGACAGCCTCAAGGAAACGGTGGGGGTCAGCTTCATTTGCGTGCTGGACGCGCGAGGGGAATTGATCGCGCAGAACCACGGATCGCCTTGGAAGAGCCTCGCAAGCCTGAACGCATATTTGTTGCAATCCGCGCAAGCCCCGGCGCTGGTCCACAGCCTGTTCGCGCCCGCCCCCTCCGCCGCCAGGGCCCAAGGTCGGTATGCATTGTGGGAATGCCAGGGCAGGGTCTACGAAGTGATGGGCCAACCACTGGTGTTCAACGAGCCCGACGGACCCGCGGCGCCGCCCGACGGGGCACTGATCATGGCTGTGCCGCTGACCGACGAGCTGGCATCGGAGCTGGCATCGAGTCACAACTGCCAGGTGAGCTTCCTGGCCGAAGGACAACTGGCGGCCTCCAGCCTTCCGGCCTCGGCGCGGGCTGGGCTGACTACCGGGCCGGCAAGCGTGACTAACTGTCCGGCAGGGCGGGCGTTCGACGTGCGTCTAGCGGGGGTGGATTATCGCTCGTTCCTGGAAGACCTGAAAGACCCGTGTTCCGGCAAGCCCGTGGGACGGATGCTTATTCAGTGCAGCCGCGCCGAAGCCGAGGCGGCGCACCGGCACGTGACCAATAGCCTGGTCATGATCATGGCGGTGGTGCTGGGTTTGGCCGCGTGGGTCAGCCTGCCCTTGAGTGCCGCGGTGACCCGCCCGGTGCAGGACCTGGTTCGCGGTGTCCGACAGGTTGCCGGCGGCGATCTCGATTTCGTCCTGCCGGCCAAGCGAGGCGACGAGCTGGGCGAATTGGCGCAGGCGTTCAACAACATGGTCGTGCAGTTGCGCACCCGGCAGGAACTACAGCGGATGGTCGAGGTTTCGCAAGCGGCGAGCAAGGCAAAGAGCCAGTTCCTGGCCAATATGAGTCATGAGATCCGCACGCCACTCAACGGGGTAATCGGAGTGGCCGACCTCCTGCTCCGCACAGACCTCTCGGCGCGCCAGCGGCGCTACGCCGGGCTGGTCAAGTCCTCGGCCGGGGTGCTGACGACGCTGATCAGCGACATCCTGGATTTTTCCAAGATCGAAGCCGGCAAGCTGGAGCTCGAATCGATCGAGTTCGACCTGCACTCCGTCGTTGAGGACGTGGTCGAGATGATGGCGCCCAAAGCCACGGCCAAAGGTTTGGAAGTCGTCTGCTACATCCATCCCGAGGTACCGGCGGTTGTTCGGGGGGACCCCAATCGCCTGCGGCAGGTCCTCATGAACCTGATCAGCAACGCCGTCAAGTTCACCGACACGGGGCATGTGCTTCTGAAGGTGACTTGCGATCCCTCGACCAATGGCGGCCACGCCTGCTTCGAGATCAGCGACACGGGGATCGGCATTCCGCCGGAGCGGATGGACCGGCTCTTCAAATCGTTCTCGCAGGTGGACACGTCCACCACCCGTCGCTACGGGGGGACGGGACTGGGACTTGCGATCTGCAAGCAACTCGCGGAATTGATGGGCGGGCGGATTGGCGTGGAGAGCCAAGCTGGAAAAGGCGCTACATTCAAGTTCACTGCCGCGCTGGCCGCCGTAATGAAGGGAGCCGGTGCTGCCCGGGTTGAGCTCAAGTCGGCGCGGGCTCTGGTTGTCGATGGGAACGACGCTTGCCGGGAGGCTGTGCGGCAAATGCTGACGGATGAAGGAATGGACGTGGAAGTCGCCGCTGACGCCTCGGAGGCGCGGCGTCGCCTCAATGAGGCGTCGGACCGTCCGTTTGCCGTCGCCGTC
>Ga0182024_10022955_pt1 | contig 11208 bp, 10 predicted proteins | sample P32metaG_FD_120480 | JGI IMG/M metagenome (GOLD analysis project Ga0182024, IMG submission 120480) | Permafrost microbial communities from Stordalen Mire, Sweden - P3-2 metaG (Illumina Assembly) | ecosystem: Environmental > Terrestrial > Soil > Wetlands > Permafrost | place: Sweden: Stordalen... | reverse complement strand
CGCTGGGCTCGTCGAGAAACAGAACCTCCGGGTCGTGCATCATGGCGCGCGCGATGGAGAGCCGCTGCATCATGCCGCCGGAGAAGCCGCGGATCATGTGATCGGCGCGATCGGTCAGCTTGAATTTTTCAAGCAGTTCGCCGGCGCGGCGCGTGCGCTCTTTGGAGCCTTGCCCGAAATAAGCGCCGTGGAAGAGCAGAATCTCGCGGGCGGTGAGCGCGAAATCGAGATTGGGCCGCTGCGGGACCACGCCGATGAGGCGCTTCACCGCGGCTTGTTGCGTCCACACGTCGTGCGGGCCGACGAAGGCGCGTCCGCTGGTGGGCCGCGTACGCGTGGTGATGATGCCGATGGTGGTGGTTTTGCCCGCGCCGTTGGGGCCCAGCAGGCCGAAGATGGCGCCGGCGCGGATTTCCATGGATACGCCGTCGAGCGCCACCACTTCCAGCTTCTTTTTCTTCTCTTTCTTGGGGCCGGGCCCAAAGGAGAAGCCCATGCCGCGCCCCGCTATGGGGGCAGGAGTGTCGTAGACTTTGCGCAGGTTTTCGATGCGAATGCCGATGCCCATATACTCCCTAGAGGTTCTCCAAATCGCGCCGCGCGCGGTCGAGGATTTCGCGAACCCGGTCGGCGCCCGCGGGATTGCCGGCCATGCGGCTGGAGGCTTTGACGCCGGCTTTGACCACCGCCGCGAGCGGCCCGTACATCATCAGGGCGTCGGGCCCGGAGAACTCGCCCCAGCCTTCGCACCCCTCGGCGCGCTCCCAGATGTCATGCACGCTGGCAGCCTCTTTTTCGAGCTCCTTCTTGCCGGCTTTAGTGATGCGGTAGATGCGCTTGCCGCCCTGCTGGTCGGATTCGATCAGATCTTCGTCTTCAAGCTGCTGGAGAGTTGGATAGACGCTGCCGGCGCTGGCGCGGTACATGCCGCTCGAGCGCTCTTGCATCTCTTTCATCAACTGGTAGCCGTGCTTGGGGCCTTCGCTGAGCAGCGAGAGCAGTGCGAGCCGGATTTCGCCAGCTTCGAAGAGGCGGCCTCGGCGCCCGAAGGCGAAGGCGGCCCAGGGATACGCGCCGGCGAATCCCCAAAATTGCTTTCCCATGATATATCACACGATATATCAGAAAGAATATCGGCGCAAGGGGATTTTTTGAGGGATCGGACGAGGTTCGACGCAGAGACGCTGAGACGCAGAGATCGGCGCGGAGTCTGGAGGAAACTTGAGGCAAGATCGTGGCGCACGCACTCTTGCGTGCCGCGTTCACACTCGTGTGAACGCGCTTCGGTGTTCGGGGCGCTCAGACGCAGAGACGGGCGCGGAGACCGCAGGCCGCGAAGTAGGATTGCCCAAATGCAACGCCCGCGAGAAGAAAAAAGCCGCAATGCCAGAGTCCTGGCCCTTGCCTCCCATTTGACTGCCCAATACTGGAACAGTTAGGCTGCACTTGAATGCCTTTTCCCACCCACCGCCTGCGCCGCCTGCGCACCACCGGACGCCTGCGCGATCTGGTCCGCGAAACGCGTCTCGATCCTGCGCAGTTTATCTTGCCGCTGTTCGCCTGCCCGGGCGAAGGCGTGCGGCGAGAGATCGGCGCGATGCCGGGCAACTATCAGCTCTCCATCGACGAGCTGGTGAAGGAATGCGCCGAAGTTCCATCGCTGGGCATCGGCGGCGTGATGCTGTTCGGGCTGCCGGAACGGAAGGACGAAATCGCGTCGGGCGCTTACGACGAGGATGGGATTGTGCAGCGCGCCATCCGCGCGCTACGGCGCGAGCTGCCGGAGCTGCTGATTGTCACCGACGTTTGCAACTGCGAATATACCAGCCACGGCCATTGCGGATTGATCAAAGACGGGGACGTGGATAACGACGCTACTCTTCAGTGGCTCGCGAAGACGGCGCTGTCACACGCGCGTGCGGGGGCGGATATCGTGGCGCCCTCGGACATGATGGATGGGCGCGTGGGCGCCATCCGCCAGGCGCTCGACGCAAACGGATACGAAAAGACGCCGATTTTGGCGTACGCGGCCAAGTTCGCGTCGGTGTTCTACGGACCGTTCCGCGAGGCGGCCGACTCGACGCCGCAATTCGGCGACCGGCGCAGCTACCAGATGGACCCGGCCAATGGCCGCGAAGCCATGCGCGAGATCGAGCTCGATCTCGAAGAAGGCGCCGACATGATTATGGTGAAGCCCGCGATGCCGTATCTGGACCTGATTTGCCGCGCGCGGGAGCGCTTCGACGTTCCCATTGCGGCATACCAGGTGAGCGGCGAATATTCGATGATCATGGCCGCCGCGCGCAATGGCTGGCTGGATCGGGACCGGGCGATGATGGAGAGTCTGACGTCGATTGCGCGGGCCGGCGCGGGAATTATTTTGACTTACTTTGCGAAGCCGGCGGCGAGACTGCTGGGGTGAATAGATTGACGACGGCGTTGACCGGATCCCGCGACCGCGAGTTTCGGCGCTATCGTGAAACCGCTTGCTGACGCGCACGGCTCCGATCAGAGCCACGACCGTAAGGGAGTGACTTTCCGCAAAGCACAAAACCACGGTCACGGAACTAGATCCCGCTGAGCCGAGTATTGAAGTGCGTGCGGGAATAGAGCACCGTTGCAAGGATTGACATGCATTGCTTCATGCCGGCGCGAGAAGACTGCTCAGCGGGAAGGATCTCTTGCCGCGCGGCTGTTTCCCCTGCTAAGGGCGGCGGCTTGGGCGCCCGCGCCGCGGAAACGCCTTCATGTACAACGGCGCGATGGCAATACTTTGCCCATTCAACGCCGGATAGCCCTCAAGAATCTCGCCCGCCGTCGCGCCTTGGGAGAGCATGTCGGCGACCAGATCCACAGGAATCCGGGTTCCCTTGAAGACGGGTCTTCCGCGCATAATGTCCGGACGGCTAACCACCATATCTTCGATGCGCGCGAGCTGCTTCAATTGGCTCTCCAGCTTGCGGCGGGCGGGCTTGATTTCGATACGAAGCGCGGTCCCCTCTCTCCTACAGGTAATCGATCGGTCTTCGGAAAGCGCCGGAGCGCCTCCGCGATCTTCCGCCGGGTTCCAAGGGGCAGAAGCCGCAGGCCTTCGGCTTCGAGTTGGAGGAAGATCAACTGCTCTTTGGTGAGCAGGCGCCTAACCGTGGCGCCCGACCGCGTGGCGCGTGGCCGAATCAATCGGCCGTCAATTGCCTTGTGAACGGCAGCCAGGGGTAAGCCGGTCAGGGCAGCGGCTTGGGCGGGCGTGTATCCAACCATGAGTTAACTAGATGGAGAAGAATTATTAGGGGCCAGCATGATTATTGGCGAAGCCCGCGACGGCGCTACTTCACATCCTTTGGGTGAACGGCTGTGATGCCGCTTATAGGGTAGTGGGGTCTTTTCGATGAAGCGCTCAAGCGGTTGACCAGTAGCGCGCGCTCGGGCGGCAAGCCATGCTCCAAGACAGGGCTCGATGTTAGATCCACTGTCATCCTGATGCTTCTGGCTTCATTATCGCAATTCGCTGCGAGATTTATTCAGGTCATCTTCAGAGTTCCCACCAACTCCCGCACGTTTCCAATCTTCTCGCGCCGCAAAAACTCCGCCAGTTCCTCCGCGATGCGCACCGGCGATCCGGGGTCCCAGAACGTCGCGGTGCCCACCTGCACGGCGCAGGCGCCCGCGATCAGAAACTCGGCGGCGTCTTCGCCGGACGCGATTCCGCCCAGGCCGATCACCGGAATCTTCACCGCGCGCGCGGCCTGCCAGACCAGGCGCAGTGCGATCGGTTTGATGGCCGGGCCGGAAAGGCCGCCCAGGCCTGCGCCGATCGCTGGCCTCCGCGTTTGCGCATCGATGGCCAGCGCGATAAAGGTATTCACCAGCGAAATCGCATCGGCGCCCGCGGATTCGGCGGCCCGCGCCAGCGGCTCAATCGCGGCCACGTTGGGCGAAAGCTTCACGATCACCGGCCGCCGCGCTACGCTCTTCACCGCCGTTACCACTTCCGCCAGCAGCGCCGGGTCGCCAGAGAAATAAATGCCGCCGTGGCTGGTGTTGGGGCACGAGACGTTGATTTCGTACCCCGCCAGACCTTCGTGATCTTCGAGGACGCGCACTACTTCCACATAGTCCTCGGTCTGGTATCCGAAAACGTTGGCGATTACGGCGGTCTTGAGCTTTGCCAGAGCCGGCAATTTGTCGCGCACGAAAGCGCGTACGCCGATGTTCTGCAGACCGATGGAATTGATCATTCCGCCAGTGGCTTCGAATACGCGCGGCGCGGGGTTGCCCGCGATGGGCTCGCGCGACAGGCCCTTGACCACCAGGCCGCCGAGCGAATTCAGGTCCAGCAGTTTCTCGAATTCGATGCCATACGCGAACGTGCCGGAAGCTGCAATTACGGGATTGCGCAGGGCAATTCCACAGAGCGAAGTGGCCAGCGCCGCTTCGTCCGCGCTCATTCGAGAAGCCCTTCGCCCAATACGCGCCCGGTGGACGATGACGGCGCCCCGACGCCCATCACCCGCGCCAGAGTGGGCGCGACGTCGACCGATTCCACGGGCGATTCATACACGCCCGGGCGAAACTGCGGCCCGTAGAAGCACAGCGGCACGCGCGTGTCGTAGTTGTATAAAGAGCCGTAGGAGACGCCGCGGCTTTGTCCGAAATCTTCGACGTATTCGGCGCGGTAAGAGAGCATTACATCGCCCGAACGCCGGGGGTGGAAGCTGTTGCGGAAGCGGCGCAGCCATTCGTCCTGGGTGGAGCAGGCGCCGCCGGCGGTGTAGTAGTTCGCCATCGCGGCGTGGTCAAGCGCGGCGCGCGCCGCGGCCAGCCGAACCGGTTCCGGGTCGCGCCATCCCGAAGCGTCGAGATACAGAAACGGATAGACGTATTTCCGCACCGCGCCTAAGCCGTTCGTGGCCAGAGCGGCGGCTACGGCCTGCGCCACGCTTTCGCCATTGACAGCCATGCGGGCGCGGGCCTCCGGCGCCGGCAGCGGCGGCGCGCCGTGTGCGCCGGCCAGAGCGATGCTGAATCCATTTTCGCCGCTGCCCTTTGCCAGATCCGCCATTAGCGCTTCCAGCCGGCGATCCAGCTGCAACACCATCTGTTGCATCAGCGGCGACCGCGCTCCGGTCTCATAGCCCAGCATGGCGGTCGCGCTGGAGAGGACGCACACGAAATCGAACGCCTCGGTTTGTCCCAGCCGCTCCCGGTCCATGCATTCGCCGAGTAAGTCGAAGCTGGCCGATTGAGCGAACGGCGACGATTTGTAGAGCGCCGTGAAACCGCCGGGATGGTTCTGGTCGTAGGTCAGCACGCGCAGCGCCGGAGCGTCGGCTTTGGCGCCGGCTGCCAGCCACCTGGCGTTATGCAAGCTCTCCGGTGAATTCCTGCCATTGTAGGCGGCCAGCCATTCCGGCGGGTCGCCGCGAGTCGCGAACTGGCCGCCGGCAGCCATCCAGAACAGGCGGGCGCCGAACGTGGCCGCGAACAAGCCCGCGTGCGCCGCGGAATCGGCCACGACGAACACCCGGGTCCCGGATTTGGCTGCAACCTGAGCGGCCAGCGTGGTGGCGAGCAGCGCCTCCTCATTGGCGGACGCCAGCTTCTTCGAAGCTTCGTCGTACCACGAATCGGCAACGATGCCGTGTTGCGCGGGCCACGCCCCGGTTGCCAGCGTGGCTACGGTGGATGCGGAAAATGTGCTGGCGGCGTGGCGGCAATCCGGGAAATAGGCTCCCTTTTCGAGGAGCCGGCGGAATCCGCCGGGACCCAGGGCAGGCCACGCGGCATCGAGGTAATCAGCGCGGAATTGTTCTAAAACTACTAGTACCAATAACTTAGGGCGGGAAGGCGCCGCCAGCGCCCGGGCGGCCAGGCTACCCAACATACACGCGCCGAACCTGCGACGGCAAATATCCATAAAAAAAGAGTTTATCAGAGGCAGAAGTAGTGTTATAGTGGCAACTTATAAGTAAAGTCCCAGTAGGCCTATCCGGTCTACCAGGAAAGACAAGCCGATGACAGAAGAAAGAAACGTTTTGGGGCTGTCTGCGATTCGACGCAATCGAGGCATCACCCTGGATCAGATCGCCGACGCGACAAAAATCGGCGTGCGGCTGCTGACAGCGATCGAGCAAGGGGAATTCGAGAAGCTTCCCGGCGGAATCTACGACACCAATTATATCCGGCAGTACGCTCGCGCCATCGATTACGATGAATCCGAAATTCTGGCGGCTTACCGCAAGGAAAAAGGTGTAGACGTTCAGACCTCGACGCCCTCCAGAGGATTCTTCAGTTCGTTCCGCATGGCGTAGGGTTTCGGCGGCGCGGCGTTTCGCTGGGACCGAGCGTTCACACGAGTGTGAACGCGGCACGCAGGAGTGCATGCGCCACGTCGGCTCTAGGTAGCCGCGAGACCGGCCAGCACGCCGCGCATATAGCTGAAAGAGCGCTGTACGCCCGGCTGCGGATCGTCGGCATGGATTTCGTACTCCAGGTTTACGCAGCCCTGATAATTCATTTTCTTGAGCTGTTTGAAGATTTGCGCGAACGGCATTACGCCGTCGCCCACGTCGCATTGGCCAAAGTTCGGCAACTTGTAGCTCTCCGCGTTAAATGCGGACAGATCCTTCACGTGCATGTCGAAAAGGCGCGGGCCCGCTTCGGTTATCATCTTGATAACGTCCGCGCCGGCGCGCACGGAGTGGCCGACATCCATGCAGAGGCCGCAGCGCGCGTCGAGTTTCCGCACCACCTCGAGGACGGATTGCGGAGTGGGGAAGTTATGGTCTTCCGGGCCGTGATTGTGGATCGCGATGCGGATGTTGTATTCCTTCACCAGAGCTTCCACGAACGGCATGTTTTCGTGAGTGGGCGCGCAAACCATCATCGGAAGACCGGCGGCTTTGGCCCATTCGAACGTAGGTCTCAAGTCTTCCACCGACTTTCCGCTCATGGTGACGTTGCCGGAACTCATGATCTTGAGACCGGCGGCGTCGTAGTCGGCGCGCGCCGCGCGGACCTGCGCTACCGCATCCGCCGCGAAAGGCTGGCCTGGCTTAGGCAATCCCGGAAGTTGCTGGTTGGCGCCGGCGGTGGGCGGCTGGTCCGCCTTAATGCTGATCCAGGGCGTCTGGACGGCCTTGATGGATTCGATGGCCTTGGCCCGCTCGAACTTGCGGTAGGTGTAGGTGGCGATGCCCAGTTTGATTCCCCAGGGCTCAGGCTCGATCTTCGCCGAGGCGGTGTCGACATAGACTGCGCTCAGGCCGGCCGCGCCGGTCGCGCTCAGAAACGTTCGTCGCGTAGTTCGCATCAGGTTCCTCTCCAGATAGTCTAAACCCATCTCAACCATGTTGAGCACGGCCATGTTGGAAACAGCACTGGCCGCTGCGCGCCGCTTCCCGCGTGGCCATCCTCGTGCATGATCACATTGGGCAAAGGAGACTCAATATTTTTATGGGCAAGAACACAGCAGTGTTTGGAATTTATCCCAACCGATTCGCCGTGGAAGAAGCGGTGGAACATCTGCGCAAGACGGGCTTCCGCAACACGGATATCTCGGTGCTGTTTCAAGACAATCAGGGCACCAAGGATTTCGCGCATGAGAAGAACACCAAAGCCCCGGAGGGCGTGACCACCGGCGTGGTGGCGGGCGGACTTGCTGGCGGCGTATTGGGATGGCTGGTGGGCATTGGAGCGCTGGCGATTCCCGGGCTGGGGCCGTTGATCGCGGCGGGTCCCATTGTGGCCGCACTGGCCGGCGCAGGAGCGGTGGGAACGCTGGGCGGCTTTGTGGGGGCGCTGGCCGGCATGGGGATTCCGGAGTATGAAGCCAAGCGCTACGAAGGCCGCATCCGCGAAGGCGGGGTTCTGCTTTCCGTGCATTGCGATAGCTCCGATTGGGTGAAACGCGCGAAGGAGGTTTTAGCGCACACCGGGGCGCAGGATATCGCCTCCGAGGGCGAAAAGGCCGGCGATTATGGGAACTCGGATAGACCCAGCCCGCGCGTGGTTGGAGCCTCCTACGAAGACGAAAGAGCCGCCGACTATGGGATCGTCCCGGACCGCGTTGTTCCGCGCGTGCGTGGAGCCGGGAGCGGAGCGACGCTGACGGACGAGGACCTGTACGGTCCCCGGACCGTGCGGCCTGATAGCACCACCGAGGATCTGTAATTCTAGTCCTGTAATTCTTACTTGTTCAACGGCAGCGGCTTATCGGGTTGGGCCGGCTGGGAGATCTGCTGGTCGTCGGTGGGTGGAGTATCGGCGTTCAGATCGGATTGCCGGATGGTCTTTATCATGATGAACGCCACGAAAATCAGAGCCAGCAAGCCGACTATGCCGACGTAGAGCGGAAACCTGCTGGTGGCGCTCAAGTGCTCTGCGCAGTGGGGGCAGCGCCGCGCGTCTACCTTAATCGCCAGCATGCATCTGGGGCAGACATCTTCGGCGCGCGACCGGATAGGGGTTTCCAGGGTTTCCATAAAGGTGTGCTTAGATACATAGTACCACCCGGCATCATTTACATTCGGATGGTTATAATCGAGAGGTGCTTGAATGTTTTCGGGATTTCATTGCCCGGCCGCGAAATCCCGCTCTACACAAGGTGGGACAGACCCAGGTGGGACAGACGCTTTCGTCTGTCAACCCGCGATCTCAGCCATTCTTTCACAGCTTTTCAGGGAGCGGGAATTTAACCGGCATTTCCCGAGAACGTGTCGGCGCCCACAATCGAGGGGTGGGAATAATCTTTCTGGTGGCTGCGATTCTAGCCCTCGCAGGCTGCCACGGCGGAAATCAAGATCGGGAAGCAGTCCATCAGGGCATTCTGGATCATTTCGCCGAGGCCGGTTTCAGCAATCAAAATATGGATGTCGCGGTGACCTCGCTCCAGTTCAACGGCGATAAAGCCGATGCTCTGGTGGAGATCACGCCCAAAGGCGCTAGCCACGGGCAGGGCATGCAGATGCGCTACAGCCTGCAGCAGAAAGGCAGCCGCTGGGTAGTGGTGGGCCGGGCGGATACGGGAGCCGGACACGGCGGCGCCATCGCTCCGGGAGCGGCGAATCCGCACGGCGGCGGCGCCATGCCCGCGGCGCCTGCGGCCGGTGGCGGCGGGCAGAGAATGCCTTCGCCCGAAGACCTGCCTCCCGCACGCAAGAAGCAATGAAACGCGTCGCCATCTTAGGCGGCGGGCCCGCGGGCGCATTCGCCGCCGAGCAATTGGCCGCCACCGGGCTCAAGGTCCAGCTCTTCGACGAAAAGCTGGCGTGGGAAAAGCCGTGCGGCGGCGGCCTGACGCACAAAGCCTATAGCCAATATCCGTTTCTGATGGAGAACTCCACGCCCAAGCGCCTGGTTACCGAGAGCGTGCTGGCGGCGCCGGGTGCGGGCGAGGTTAGCCTGAAGCTGGACGATCCACTGCTGATCTATTCGCGCATCGAGCTGAACCGCCTGCTGCTCGACCGCGCCGAGCGCGCTGGCGCCCAACTGGAAAAGGTCCGCGTGATGGGGATGGAGCGCAGCGGCTCGCGTTGGCTGTTGCGCACCAAGTCGGGTATCGCAGAAGCCGATTTCTGTATCGTCGCCACGGGCGCTCGCAATCCGCTGCGCGGGGTGGGCACGCAGTTGACGCCGGCCGATGCCATGTCGGCCCTGGGTTACTATGTGCCGGGCGAGCAGGCGCGAATCGACATCCAATTCCTGCCGCGGCTTGAAGGCTACATTTGGATCTTTCCGCGATGCGGCCACCTTTCCGTAGGCATCTGCGGCAAAGGCGAGACCGCGAGCTCACTGCGCCAGCGCCTGGAACGCTACATGACCGAGCGGGGACTCGGCTGGAAGGGTTCGCCATTCTACAGCCACCTACTGCCCTCGCTTGAAGCCGCTTCCTGGCGCAAGAATCGCGTGGCGGGCGAAGGATGGATGGCGGTGGGCGACGCCGCCGGCCTGGTGGACCCGATCACCGGCGAAGGGCTGTACTATGCCATCCGCTCAGCCGATCTGGCGGCGCGCGCGCTGCTTTCCGAAGCCAGCGAGCTGGCGGATAAAGTGGCGCACTACGGCCGGCTGCTGCGCAGGGATTTCGGCGCCGATCTGGAATTCGGCGCGCGCTTGGCGAAGCGGGTTTTCCAGGGGCGATTCCTGTTCGGCGCCGTGCCCTCGCGCATGGTGCAATTCACGCGGCGCAGCCAGCGCTTCTCGGCCGTGATGCAAGACCTGTTCGCGGGCAAACAGCCCTATCTGGGGCTGAAACGCCGCCTGCTGAATAATCTAAACGGCGGCGTCTTCGACCTCTGCATGAATTTTGGATTGAGCCGTCTGATGTGATGTGGGGCAGCCAATCCTGGCTGCAGCCGGCTTTGAGCCGGCTCCGTTAATCGAATTTATGAAATCGACTACCAGGTCGGAAGCCTTTTTTCAGCGCGCGCAGCAGCTGATTCCCGGCGGCGTCAACTCACCCGTGCGCGCCTTCCGCAGCGTGGGCGGCAATCCGTTATTCATCGCGCAGGGGCAAGGCTCGCACATCTTCGACGTGGACGGCAACGAGTACATCGACTACGTCGGCTCCTGGGGCCCGCTGCTGCTGGGGCACCGGCATCCGGAGATTGTAGCCGCGCTGGAAGGGGCGCTCGAGATCGGCACAAGTTTCGGCGCGCCCACCGCGCAGGAGATCGATCTGGCGGAAGCGATCTGCGCGGCCGTGCCTTCCATCCAGATGGTGCGCCTGGTCAATTCGGGCACCGAAGCCACCATGTCCGCGATTCGCCTGGCGCGCGGATACACCGGGCGCGACGTCATCGTCAAATTCGACGGCTGCTATCACGGCCACGTGGATTCGCTGCTGGTGCAAGCGGGATCGGGTCTGGCGACCTTGGGCATCGCCGATACGCGCGGCGTGCCGCAGGCGTTTTGCGATACTACGGTCTCCGTACCGTATAACTCCGTCAATGCCGTGGAGCGGGCCTTTGAAGCGCATGGCGGCCAGATCGCCGCCGTGATTGTGGAGCCGGTGGCGGGCAACATGGGCGTGGTTCCGCCCGCGCCCGGTTTTCTCGAAGCTCTGCGCGAGATCACGCGGCGTGAAGGCGCGCTGCTGATCTTCGACGAGGTGATGACCGGATTCCGCGTAGCCTTCGGCGGGGCGCAGCGGCTCTACGGAGTCTATCCCGATCTCACGACGCTCGGCAAAGTGATCGGCGGCGGATT
>Ga0182024_10022954_pt1 | contig 11209 bp, 9 predicted proteins | sample P32metaG_FD_120480 | JGI IMG/M metagenome (GOLD analysis project Ga0182024, IMG submission 120480) | Permafrost microbial communities from Stordalen Mire, Sweden - P3-2 metaG (Illumina Assembly) | ecosystem: Environmental > Terrestrial > Soil > Wetlands > Permafrost | place: Sweden: Stordalen... | reverse complement strand
GCTTTCTTAGTTGCCATTTGCCTATTCTCCCTTTTCGATGGGTTGCATCGATTCTGCAATTAGAAACTGCAGTTGAAGAATGTATAGATTCATCAATCATCGATGTCAAGAAAAAAACGACATACGAGTGAAAAAAAGATCAACAGGGCCGGGCGGAAAAATCTCGCTCGCAGAGGAAATCGGAGACGAAATTCGCTGCGCGAGAGGAAATTTTCGTGCCCGCGCGTCTCGCTCACTCGATGCGCGCATCGGTTTTTGCAATTTGCATCGGCGCTCTCCTTCACAAAGTGTGCGCGCGTTTCACCACACCGCGTTCAGCACTCGATCACGTTCAGCGCGAGGCCCGCAAGGCTGGTCTCCTTGTAGCGCGATTGCATATCGAGACCGGTGAGGTACATGGTGCGAATCACCTGGTCGAGCGAAACCTTGTGCGCTTCCGGCTCGTTCATCGCCAGGCGCGCGGCCTGCACCGCTTTGGCAGCGCCCATGGCATTGCGCTCGATGCAGGGAATCTGCACCAGGCCGCCGATGGGGTCGCATGTCATGCCCAGGTTGTGTTCCATCGCGATTTCAGCGGCGTGCTCGATTTGGCCGTCGTTGCCGCCCAGAGCCGACGTCAATCCCCCTGCAGCCATGGAGCAGGCTACGCCCACCTCGCCCTGGCACCCAACCTCAGCGCCGCTGATGGACGCATTCTCCTTGTAGAGAATGCCGATCGCCGCCGAAGTCAGAAAGAAACGAATCATGCCTTCGCCGCTGGCTCCGGCGACGAAGCGCTGATAGTAGAGCCCGACCGCGGGAACCACCCCGGCAGCACCATTGGTGGGCGCCGTCACCACTCGGCCGCCCGCGGCATTCTCCTCATTCACCGCCATGGCGTATACCGTCACCCAATCGAGCGGCGCCAGTGGATCGCCTTGCTGCCCGCTCGCTTCGCGAGCGCGCAGGCGCTCGGCCAGGCGTCGCGCACGGCGCCGCACCTCTAATCCTCCGGGCAGGATCCCTTCGGCGGCCATGCCGCGCTCCGCACACTCCTGCATGGTTTGCCAGATTTTCTCGATGCCGGCCCGAACACGCGCTTCCAGAGATTCCTGGCTCGCGCTGGGGTCGAGTGCCCGCAGGCGCTCGCATTCGTTGGCCAGCATCACGCGGTCGATGGAGAGCGAGTGCGCGCGGGCGATCTCAAGCAGCTCTGCGGCGCTGTGAAATGGAAATGGCAGCCGTGCCTGCGGCTCGCGCGGTGGCTGATCCGCTTCTCCATCCTCGGCGATGAATCCGCCGCCGATGGAGAAGAACGTACGCTGCGCGACGATTGAACCGTCCACGTTGAAGGCCGTGAAGCGCACGCCATTGGGGTGTTTCATGGTGGCGCCGGGAGGAAACATCTGGTCGCGATGGAAGAGGAGATCGCGGGTCTCGTCGAAGCCAATCGAGCGCTTTGCGGCAACATCGATGCGCCGGGAAGCCCGTATCGCGGCCACCGCGGATTCAATGGCGGCGGGATCGATGCCCGCGGGCTCGTTTCCGGCAAGGCCGAGGAGAATGGCGCGATCCGTGGCATGACCCATGCCCGTGAGAGCCAGAGAACCGTAGAGATCGGTTTGAATGCGCGCCGCGCGATCGAGGAGGCCGTTGCCATCCAGTTCCCGCACAAAGCGGCAGGCCGCGCGCATCGGCCCCATGGTGTGCGAGCTGGAGGGACCCACGCCGATCTTGTAGAGATCGAAGAGGCTCGTCGTCACGAATCAAATTGTAGCGGAGATCAGGGACTACGGAGTAGCCGGCAGGGAGCAGAAGCTACTCCAGAAACTCTCGGACGAAGGCATTTGTTGAGTGAGTCAGCTCGTGGAGAGAGCCGTCGAAGATCAGATGCCCCTCCTCGAGCATGAGGAAAGTGGTGTTGCGGTTGATCTGGCCCTCGGGAAGCGGGATCATTCGCCCCTGTTCGCTCGAGTAACGGTAGGTGCAGAGCGTGAAGGCGTCCTGAAGCCGGTGCGTCACCAGCAGCGACGGGGTCGCGCGCACGTCGCGCTGCTTCACGATGAGTTCGATGATGGTCTCGCAGGTGACAGGATCCAGGCCGCCCGTGGGCGAGTCGTAGAGGATGAGCTCCGGTTGGTTGATCAAGGCGCGGGCAATGGCGACCCGCCGCCTCATGCCGCCGGAAAGGCTCGAAGGATAAAAATCGAAAGTCTGCTCGAGGCCCACGAAGCCCAGCGCATCGTGCACGCGCGCGTCGATTTCCTCGTCGCGCACGCCTTCCTGGACTAGCTGGTAGGCGACATTGTCGCGCACCGTCAACGAATCGAAAAGAGCGCCCTCCTGGAAGACCATGCCGGCCCGTGCCCGCAACGAAAAGAGCTTTTCCTCGGGCATGTGGGAAATGTCCTCGCCGAATAACTCCACGCTGCCCTCGAGCGGACGAAGCAGTCCGAGAATGAGTTTGAGCAGAACGCTTTTTCCCACGCCGGCAGGCCCCAGAAGAATGCGCGTCTCCCCGGGCGCCACCGAGAAGCTGACGTTCTCAATCACCGGCGGTCCATCGAATCCCACGGCGACGTTGTGCAACGCGACGACCGCGGCTCCCTCCGGTGGCGGGGGTGGAAGCTTGGGAACGGAAACGGTGGCCTGGCTCATGAGGGCAACAAAGAGAGCAGGATGTGGGTGATGAGGAAATCGACAAAGATGATGAGCACGGAAGAGTTCACCACGGCAGAAATCGTGGAGCGGCCCACGCCTTCCGTTCCGCCCGTGGTTCTCATCCCGTAGAAACAGCCGATGGAAGCGATGATGTAGCCAAAGACGAGCGGCTTAATGAGCCCCTGGATAATATCGGAATAAGTGAGGTGCTCGTAGGCGTTGTTAAAGTATTGGGTGCCGTTCTGGTGGTTCAAAACCACGGTCACGGCGGCGCCGCCCATGATGCCAAAGGCGTCGGCCACGATGGTGAGGAGGAGAAGCATGGTGATCGTGGCGAAGATGCGCGGCGTCACCAGCTTGCGCATGGGATCGACACCCAGGGCGCGCATCGCGTCAATCTGCTCCGTCACAACCATGGAGCCCAGTTCGCTGGCCATCGATGATGCGTTTCGGCCCGAGACCATGATGCCCGTCAGCACCGCCCCCAATTCGCGGATCATCGTGAGACTGACGAACTGGCCCGTGACTGCCGTGGCGCCGAATTCAGAAAGCGTGGCCGAGGACTGGAGCGAGAGCACACCTCCGGTAAAAAATCCCGAAAGAATTACGATGGGCAGCGAACCGACGCCGACAATGTCGGACTGAGTGAGGAAATCCGTCCAGTAAATAGGGGGGCGAAAGAGATTCATGAAAGCGCGCCACGAAAACAGGGAATATTCCTGCACGGTCAGCACGACTTGTTTGGCGGTGCGTTCGATTGTCTGGATCGCCATAAATTGCCGGCCTTGCAATCAGGAAGATTGCGGCGCTTCCCAGCACAGGATAGCGCATGGCGGCGAGAGCCACGAGAATCGGCGTCGTCGATTTCGCCTCCCAGCGGCCTGACTGCAATGAGCCTCCTGCCGCAACGCGGTGGAACGGGAGTCATTGCCGGAACCGGGAGGCAGCCGGTACCATGCGGAGAGACCGGTACCCGAATGCTGCAGGAGCCCCGCTCGCACGATGACCGGCTGGAGAGTTGACGATGCAAGAGGTCAAAGGATCGAGCAGAAGGAGTTTCCTGAAGATGGCAGGCGGAGCCGCCGCGCTGGTTTCCACCCTGGACAGCGTGGGCGCAGCTGCCGAAACTGCTCCTCCGAATTCCGGCCGCGCCGCACAAACCGGAAGCGCGCCGCAACTGTCCGCTGCCGGCGCCGCGCTCGTTGAATGGGCCAATCCTCTGCAGGGCACGGACTCGACCTCTCTCTTTTCGCGCGGCAATACGCTGCCCATCGTTGCGGTTCCGTTCGCCATGGCGCATTGGGCGCTGCAATCGAGTGACAGGAATAGCTGGTTTTTTCAGCCCCACGACGAGCGTCTGCAGGGCATTCGCTGCACCCACCAGCTCAGTCCATGGCTCGACGATTACGGTTACGCCACCTTTATGCCGTTCAAAACCGGTCCGTCGGGCGATCCATCGCCGGAGGCCGCGGCACGCGCCTCAAGCTATCGCCCGGCAGAGCTCGAGATTGCGCCACACGCGTTGAAAGTGCGTCTCATGCGCTACCGCTGCGTGCTGGAGCTTGCGCCCACGGAACGCGGCGCCGCCATGCGCTTCACGTATGAAGATTCAGGTCCGGCGGGCGTATTCATCGATCTGCCCGGCAACGATGCCGCGGCTTCTTGCGACACAGCCAGCGGAATGGTCAATGCCTCGACGACCTACAACCACGGCGGCGTTCCCAAAGGATTTGCAACTCGTTATGCGGTGCGCTGCGATGTCAAAATCACCGGCTTCGAGGTGAAGCCCGTCAGCGGGCGGCGTGTGGCCGTGATTCGCTTCATGGCGGAGGCCGGAAAACCGATCACACTGCGCGTGGGCACGTCGTTCATCTCTGCCGATCAAGCCGCGTTGAATCTCAAGAGCGAGATAGGCGATAAATCCTTCGACCAGGTGAAGAGTGAAGCTGCCGCAACCTGGGAAGCGGCGCTGGGCCGGGTAAACATCCGTGGCGCATCGGAAACCCAGCGCAAAGTTTTTTATTCGTGCCTCTACCGCGCGCTGCTCTTTCCCCGCATCTGGCACGAGCGCGATGCCGGCGGCAACATCGTTCACATGAGCCCGTATAGCAGCAAAGTGGAACCGGGCTTCATGTACGCCGACCACGGCTACTGGGATGTTTATCGCGCCTGGTACCCGATGATGGCGCTGATTTATCCGGAGAGATTGACCGAAATTCTTCAGGCGTGGGTGAACGCGTACAAAGAGGGTGGCTGGTTCCCGCAGTTTCCCTGCCCCGGCTATCGCAATTGCATGACAGGCAGCCCCACCGATTTCGTTTTTGGCGATGCGGTGGCAAGGGGCATCACGGGATTCGATGTGCAGGCCGCCTTCGAAGGCTTGAAGAAACACGCCACGCAACCGGTTGCGCCCAAGCTTGGATATGGCCGCCCCGCGGTCGCGGAATATCTGAAGCTCGGCTACATTCCCATGGGTGCCGTCGCCGGCGCGGCAGCCGAGACGCTGGACTCGGCCTATGGAGACTTCTGCATCGCCCAGGTGGCCCGCGCCGCCGGCAAACCGGACGAAGCCGCCGCGTTTGAGCAGCGCTCGCATAACTGGCGCAATATCTTCGACCCCGCCACGCGCTTCCTGCGCGGCAAGATGGCCGATGGATCGTGGCAGTCTCCCTTCGATCCCCACACCTGGGGCGGCGCCTATGTCGAGGGCGGCCCCTGGCAGTACCGCTTTGCCGTTCCCTGGGATCCAGATGCATTGATTGAAGCCATGGGTGGCAAAGATGCCTTCGTCGCCGCGCTCGAAGACATGATCACCCAAGCGCCGGTCTTTCATGTGGGCACTTATGGAGCCGAAATCCACGAGATGTCGGAGATGGCTGCCGTCGACTTCGGACAATACGCGCATTCCAACCAGCCGGTGCATCAGGTGCTCTACATGTTTGCAATGGCCGGACGGCGCGACCGCACGCAGTACTGGGCCCATCGCGTGTTGAACGAGCTCTACACGCCCGACAACCTTCCCGGCGACGAAGATACCGGCTCGATGAGCGCGTGGTACATCCTGAGCTCACTGGGAATTTATTCGCTCTGTCCCGGCAAGCCGGATTGGGTGCTGGGCGCGCCGCTCTTCGAAGAAGCCGAGATCCGCTTTCCGGACGGACATGCGGTTCACATTGAGGCACAGAGCAGCAAACCGGGAGCATTCCTCAACCACGTGACTCTCAACGGCGCAGAGGTGAGCGAACCCGCCGTGCCGCATGAGGCGTTCCTCAAAGACGCGCGGCTCGTGTTTTCCGCGGTTTAAGGTGGGCAGCGGCGATCCTTCTGGAACCGACCGTTGCGCCACGCTCGCATTTACAATGAAATCTATATGATCCGCTTCTCCACCGCGGGGGAATCCCACGGCGAGGCTCTGATTGCTCTGGTTTCCGGGCTTCCCGCCGGCGTCCCCGTCGATCTTGAATTTGTGAATCGCGAGTTGTGGCGCCGTCAGCAGGGCTACGGCCGCGGCGGTCGCATGAAGATCGAAACCGATCAGGCGCATGTGCTCTCCGGTGTGCGCCACGGACGGACCATCGGCTCTCCCATCGCCATCGAGCTCATCAATCGCGATTGGAAGAACTGGCAGGAGAAGCTGCCGGTAGAGGCCGGCGATCCTGCGAAGCATCGCGCTGTGACTTCGCCCCGGCCCGGCCACGCCGACCTTGCCGGCGCGCTCAAATACAACTTCCCGGATGCGCGCTACGTGCTGGAACGCGCCTCGGCGCGTGAGTCCGCGGCCCGCGTAGCCGCCGGCGCTTTCGCCAAGCTCATGCTTCGCCAACTCGGCATCGAAGTCGCGAGCCACGTCGTCCGCGTGGGCCGCGTCGACCTTGACGGCGATGCGACGTGGGAAGAGATTGCCGCGCTTGCCGGCAAAGAGGAAGTGATCCTGTCATGCGTCGACGCCGCCACCGAAGCGCGCATGAAAGAGGAAGTGGAAGCGGCAACGCGCGGCGACGACACCGTCAACGGTATTTTTGAAGTGATTGCGCACGGCGTTCCCGCAGGTCTTGGGTCCTACGCCAACTGGGACGATCGCCTCGACGGCCAGCTTGCATGGGCCGTCATGAGCTTGCAGGCCGTGAAGGCCGTTGAGATTGGGCGCGGCGTGGCGGCTGCGGCATCGTTTGGCTCGCGGGTTCACGATCCCATTCATTACGCCGCCGAGAATCCTCCCGGCCGCCCTACGCGTTTTACGCGCCCCCACAACAACGCCGGAGGCGTCGAGGGCGGTGTCTCGAACGGCGAAGACATCGTGGTGCGCGGATACCTGAAGCCGATCTCGACCCTGCGCCAGCCCCTCGAGTCCGTGCGCTTCGATACCCGCGAGCCCACCAGCGCAAGTTACGAGCGCAGCGATATTTGCGTGGTCCCTGCTGCAGGCGTGGCCGCCGAAGCCATGGTAGCCCTGGTGCTAGCCAACCTGGCCCACGAGAAATTCGGCGGCGACTCGCTGGCGGAATTGAAACGAAATTTTGATGGATACATCGAACAAATACGGAGATTTTGACGGGCCGATGATTCTGAAGATTATGAAATACCCCGAGCCGGTGTTGGAACAGCCCGGCGAACCGGTCACAGAGTTCGACACCGAACTGCGCAAGCTGGTGGCCGATATGTTTGAGACCACGTACGCTTCGCAGGGCATCGGGCTGGCTGCGCCGCAGGTGGGCGTGTCCAAGCGCCTCACCGTCATCGACCTGAGCATGGGCAAGGACCGCGAACAGAAACTCGTGCTGATCAATCCCGAAATCATCGTCAGTGAGGGCAGGCAATACGAAGAGGAGGGCTGCCTGAGCTTTCCTGACATTCGCGAAAAGGTGGTGCGCGCCGCAAAGGTCCGCATACGCGCACAGGATGAAAACGGCAAGTGGTTCGAGATGGACGGCGAAGAGCTGTTGTCCCGCGCATTCCAGCATGAGATCGATCATCTTGACGGCGTTCTGTTCATCTTCCGCATGAGCGCTCTCAAGCGCAATCTCAATCTCCGCAGGATTCGCAAGATGCAGAGCGAAGGCACCTGGTAAGGCTGCATGAATCGACACACGTATCCCCGTGCCCCATCCTTTTGATCCGCCGCAGCGGATCAAAAGGGTGGGAAACCACAGAACCAATGTTCGTCTGGTAGGCGCGCCGTGAAGCTCATCTTCTGTGGAACCCCTCAGTTCGCCGTTCCAACATTTGAAGCGCTCGTCGCCGCTGGTCACGCAATCGCTCTCGCGGTTTCGCAGCCGGACCGTCCCGTGGGCCGCGATCGGCAAATTGCCCCGACGCCGATTAAGCAGGCCGCTCTGGGCGCCGGTATTCCGGTGACTCAACCGGAAAAGATCCGCAACAACGCCGAGTTTCGCGCGCAGCTTGAGGCCATCGCGCCCGACGCCATTGTCGTGGTCGCCTACGGGCGCATCATTCCTCCCTGGATGCTTGCCCTTCCCCGGCTCGGCTGCATCAATTTGCATGCGTCTCTTCTACCGAAGTACCGCGGCGCCGCGCCCATCCAATGGGCCATCGCCATGGGCGACGCCTTTACTGGCAATACCACCATGCTTCTTGAAGAAGGCCTCGACACGGGTCCGATTCTGCTGCAGAGGACCCACGAGATCGCGCCCGCTCAAACCGCCGCCGATCTGTTCCCCGTGATGGCCGGTGCGGGAGCGCCGCTGGTCGTCGAAACTCTGGCTGGACTGGCCGATGGAACCATTCAACCGCAGCCACAGAATCACGAAGGCGCCACCTACGCGCCGCTCCTCAACCGCGAAGACGGCCGCATGGATTTTGCCGCGCGCTCGGCGACCGAGCTTTACAACCGTTGGCGCGGATTTCAGCCCTGGCCCGGCGCATTCACCGCTCTCCATGGCAAGAAACTGATCGTGCATCGCATGGCGGTTGTGCACGAGAGTTTCGCTGAGCAGCTGGGCATCGTCGCTCCGGGCTCGGTGCGCATCCAGAACGAACGTCTCTTCGCCTGCTGCGCCGGCAACACCTGGCTGGAATTGCTTGAAGTGCAACTCGAAGGCAAGAAGCGCCTCGATGCCGCTCAGTTCCTGCATGGCAACCCGCTCGCGGCGAACGCGCAACTCGGTTGATCGCCATGCCTGCCATTTCTCCCGCGCGCCAAGCCGCTTTCCGCATTCTTCTGGCTGTCGACTGCGGTCACGCGCACGCAGACGATCTCTTGCGAGCAGATGAGGTCAGCGCGCTCGCACCCGCGGACCGCCATCTGGCCACGGCTTTGGTGCTGGGCGTACTTCGCTGGCAGATCTGGCTGGATCAGCAGATTCGTCCGCTTCTCAAGCGTCCCAATGCGCGGCTCGATCCTGAAGTTCTGATCGCTCTTCGCCTCGGCGCGTTTCAATTGCGGTTTCTCGATCGCATTCCCGCCCACGCAGCCATCGATGAGAGCGTGGAGCTGACAAAACAGTCGGGCCATCGCTTCGCCGCCGGATTGGTGAATGCGGTTCTTCGCAGTGCCGCGCGCGGCGGGGCTGCGCACAGCACCACTGCGTGGGACGGACTTTTGGAGGAGAACAGCGGCAAGTCGGCGGCAGTTCAAGCGCATCCCGCATGGCTGGCCGAGCGCTGGAGCGAGTTCTATCGCGTGGAAGCGATGCAAGCAATCTGTCGCCACGACCAGGGCCAGCCGCGAATGTCCGTGCGCATGGAGAGTCCCGCCGTCGCAGAGGAATTGAGTGACACGGGAATCGCGCTTGCCTCCGGCGAGTTGCTCACCGCTGCGCGCACCGTAGTTTCCGGCGATGTGACGGCCACGCCGGCCTTCCGCGAAGGCCGCGTACGCGGGCAGGATGAAGGATCGCAGTTGATTGGTGAGCTGGCCGCGGGCGTCATAGAGAATCTTGTCCAAGACGAGAAAAAGATTCTCGATGCATGCGCGGCGCCCGGCGGCAAAACGCTCATCCTCGCCGAGCGAATTCCCCTTGCGCAGATCGTCGCCTGCGAATCGAGTCCGCGGCGGCTTGCCGAATTGCGCAAGCGCCTCGCCGGGTATGCCGATCGCGTGGAGTGCCTGCTTGCCGACGCAGCCGAACTTGAAGAAGAAGCTGCATTCGATCTCGCGCTGGTCGACGTGCCCTGCAGCGGGACCGGCACGCTGGGCCGCAATCCTGAAATCCGTCATCGACTGCAGTTGGAAGATCTGCCGCGGCTGGCCGAACGACAACGCGCTATTCTGCGGGCGGCTTTGCGCGCCGTTCGACCCGGTGGGCGCGTGGTCTACTCCACATGTTCGCTGGAGCCAGAGGAAAATGAGCAGGTTGTGGCCGCGGTCCTCGCAGAGAACAGGAATATCCGGCAGATTCCGCTCGCGCCGGCCCTCGAGACGTTGCAACGCAATGGCATTCTTCGTCCCGATGCCGCGGAGCCGTTGCGAAAATGCCTCACGCCCGACGGCGCATTGCGGTTATTGCCGGGCACATTGCCGACCGATGGTTTCTTTGTTGCTCTGCTAGAAAAGTCTGCTTGAGGCACATACGCCGGGTGCCCCACGTCCCTCGCATTTGGGGACGTGGGAAAGCACAGGCCCCCAATATTCCGCCTTTGAGCCCGACACAAATCCTCCGTGCCCCATCCTTTTCGCACTCTTTGCGAAAAGGGTGGGAAAGCAGGAAACCCGGGTACTCCAATCCCGAGCCGGCTCACGCGCTCTCCGGCCCCAGCCGCAAGGCTGCAAAATCCCTCCCCAGCAACGCACACAGCGCTTCCACAACCAGGTTGTGATCGTCACGCTGCGGCAGCCCGGAAACGGTCACACTGCCCACGATACCCGCGTTCTCGACAATCAGCGGACAGGAGCCGCCGTCGGCCGCATAATCCGCGACCGCCAGACCATAGCGCTCGAGCAGTGTCGTCCCTTTCACTTTGAGCGTCATTCCGACCGAGTAGGAACTGCGATGGAAGCGCGCCACCACGTTGCTCTTCCGCCGCACCCACTCGGCATTGTCGGCAGTCGTGCCGTCGAGCGCGGAATAAAACAGCGGCTGGCCGAAGCGCCGCACGTCAATGACCAAACTGAGGCCGCGCTCCATCGCCAGAGTGCGAATGCGCGTTCCGAGATCCCATGCAACCTGCGCATCCAGTCGCGGCAGGCGCAGCTCGCGCTCCTGGCTTGCAATCTTTTCCAAGTCCTCATTCAGTCCCATGCGGTTGGACCTCCTCCTGTCCCCTACTTCACCACCGTGAAATGAACCATCGTGCTCTGGTCGATGCGCGAGCCGGCGGCGGGCGTCTGCGCCAGCACGGATCCAGGCTTGGCCGGCGGACGAAGCGGAGCAGTCCCGCTGCCCATCGGCGCCACCGGCACATCCACAAGCTCGGGAGGCCCGGTGTGAATGCCAACCTTCGCCAAGGCCGCGTTGGCGCTCGCGAGCGGCCATCCGGAAAAATCCGGCATCACGTATCCATCCGGCGTTTCATCGTCGGGCGCAGCCACCAGCAGGTTCACGCTTGGTTGCTCAATGCCCTGCGCGTGCGCTGGCGGATCCTGCGCCAGCACCGTTCCTTCGGCGGCGGC
>Ga0182024_10022952_pt1 | contig 11210 bp, 4 predicted proteins | sample P32metaG_FD_120480 | JGI IMG/M metagenome (GOLD analysis project Ga0182024, IMG submission 120480) | Permafrost microbial communities from Stordalen Mire, Sweden - P3-2 metaG (Illumina Assembly) | ecosystem: Environmental > Terrestrial > Soil > Wetlands > Permafrost | place: Sweden: Stordalen... | reverse complement strand
GGGATACAGCGCTTATGCTTTTGTGCTCGACCGCCTGCCGATTTCCGTGGTGAGCATCTACAACTACATCAACCCGATCATCGCCGTGTTTCTGGGTTGGATCTTTTTCCGCGAGCACTTTGGACTGCAGGAGTTGATGGCGATGCTGATTATTTTCGTGGGCGTTGCGCTAGTGAAGCGCTATTCGCGGCCACCTTCTCCAAAGCCGGTTCCAGCCTCTGCGGCTTCGTGAGCACTGGTTCGAAAAGATCGCCGGTGCGCTGGAAGCGAGCCATGGCGTTGTGGATGTTGAACTGCGCGGGATCGAGACCGGCCTTTACTTCCGACCAATCGAGCGGCGTGGAAACCGGAGCGCCGGGATGCGCCCGCAGAACATAGGGTGCGGCGATTGTTTTGGCGCTCGAAATCTGCAGGTAATCGAAATAGACTTTGGCTTTCTTGCGGCGCGAAACGGCGCGCGGCGTGGTGAACAGCCCGGGATTCTGGTTGATCACCAAAATGGATAGCAGCTCGGCGAAAGAGCGCACTTGTTCGAAAGTGTAGACCGGCTCGAGCGGAATATAGATGTGCATGCCGTCGCCGCCGGTAGTTTTTGGATAACCCGCCAGACCGATGGAATCGAGTGTTTTCTTTACCAGCTGCGCCGCTTCGACGATCTGGCTGTAGGGACAGCCTTCGGTTGGATCGAGATCGATGAGCGCGAAATCTGGATTATCGAGTGATCCAACGCGGCTCATCCACGGGTTCTGATCGATGGACGCGAGGTTGGCGAGATAGATCAGCGTGGCGCGATCGTTGCAGATAATGTAGTGAATCTGGTCCTGATTGTGCTCGGAGAATATCGGCTCCAGACGCACCCAATCGGGAACCTTGCCTTCGGCGTCTTTCTGAAAAAAGAACTGCTCGTTGATACCGTTCGGATAGCGCTTGAGCGAGAGCGGACGATCGCGCAGGTGAGGCAGGATGAATGACGCCACGGCATCGTAATAATTAATGACGTCGCGCTTGGTGATGCCTTCGCCAGGATAGAAAACTTTGGGGAGATTGGTGAGCTTAAGGCGATGCCCTTCGATATCGAGCGTGACTTCGGCGGGCGAATCGGGCGGCAGCAGCGGGCCGGTTTTTTCTTCGACGGGAATTGCGGCTTCGGGCGTCAGGCCTTCGCGCATGCACTCTTTCGGATCTTTATCGGGACGAAGCGCGACGAACACCGGCGCGCGAAGCAAGCCGTCCGGCGTCACTTCCAGATACTTGATCTCGGCCACCAGCTCGGGCTGCAGCCAGGTGACATCGCGCAGGGCCTTTACCGTTCCGGTGAAGGGGTTTTTCTTGCTGATGAGCGGTTCGATTTTGCTGTAGATTTCTTTGAGCGACTTCTCGTTGAAGCCGGTGCCCACTTGGCCGGCGTGGGTGAGCTTTTGGCCGTCGTAGAGGCCGAGAACTAACGAGCTGAAGTAATCGCGTTCGCCGTGCGTGAACCCTCCGATAACGAAATCGTCGGACGAGATCACTTTTACTTTGATCCAATCGCGGCTGCGGCGGCCCTCGTACTTGCTTCCGCGCGTCTTGGCCACGATGCCTTCCAAACCGTTGGCGCGCGCGGCTTCGAGCATAGCGTCGCCATCCACAGTGAAGAAATCGGAGACATGAATACGATGGGACGGAGTGACGATTTCCGAAAGCAGGCGCTTGCGCTCTTCAAGCGGCACGCCGCGCAGATCGTAACCATCGAGATACAGCAGATCGAACAAGAAAAGATTCGCCGGCGTGGAGCGTGAGAGATGGGCCACGGCATTGGCATCGGATACGGAGATGCGCGGCTGGATGAGGTTAAAGCTGGATCGACCTTTGTCGTCCAGCACGGCGATTTCGCCGTCCAGGATGGCTTGCGAAGCTTTGACGTGGCGCGGCAGAAGGCTGAGCTCGGGATACTGTTGTTCGCAGCGCTTTCCAGAGCGGGAAAGGATGCAAAGCTGGGCATCGTCGATGAAGCACAGCGCTCGAACGCCATCCCATTTCACTTCGTAGAGCCAGGAATCGCCAGAGGGCGGACGTGTGGCGAGGGTGGCCAGCATGGGGGACACAGACCTCGGCATTGGTGCTTTTACAGCGCCCGCTGGAAAGGACAGCGACTGGGGATTGGGGGCTAGGGATTGGGGCGGAGGGAGGTTTTCAGCGATCTCTTGCTGGGTTCGCCCGGTGAGAACGCTGCGGGCATGATCTTCGATGTTCCAGCCGGGTTGGGCGTCGGCGTCCTTCTTCTTGATGAGCAGCCATTCGTTGCCTTTGCCGCGGCCGCGCATGAGCACCAGCGCGAATTCGCCCCGTAATTTTTCGCCATGCAAGCGGAATTTGAAATCGCCCCGCTCGATTTGGGCCAGTGCCGGCGCATCGCCCAGCAGTTCATAACTACCGCGATCCCACAGCATCACGCTGCCGCCGCCGTATTCGCCTTTCGGAATGTTGCCTTCAAAGCCGCCGTAATCGAGCGGATGATCTTCCACGTGCATCGCCAGATGTTTGGCCAGCGGTTCCAGGCTTGGACCTTTGGGAACGGCCCAGGATTTCAGCGTTCCATCCACTTCCAAGCGGAAATCGTAGTGCAAGCGCGTGGCATCGTGACGCTGTACGCAGAAGTAATTTCCAGCAGGCGTGGATTCGACGCGCGGAGGCGGCTCCGGCGTCTTGTCGAAGGAACGTTTTCGATTGTATTCTTTGAGCGACATCCAAAGAAGATGCTGCTCTTATTCTACTGGGCAGGGGTGAATTTAACTTACGCGGCTGGCTGCGTAGACGTTTTCAATGACATCGAACAGATCGCGAGAATGGATGGGCTTGGAAACATAACCATCCATGCCAAGCGACAGGAACTTCTGCCGGTCACCGGCCATGGCGTGGGCCGTCATGGCGACGATGGGAATGTGAGCGCCGTTGCTTTGCTCGAGTTTGCGAATGGCCGCGGTTGTTTCCACGCCATCCATCACGGGCATCTGCACGTCCATGAGAATGAGATCGAAAGCCTGCCGTTCCAGCGCTTCCAGAGCTTTGGCTCCATCGCCCGCCACCACTACAGTATGGCCTTCCTTTTCGAGCAAACGTACGGCTACGCGCTGGTTGACGAGATTGTCTTCTGCCAGCAGAACGCGCAACTGCACACGGGATTCACGCAGCGTATGACGCGTGATCACCTGCATCGGTTGTGCGTCGGGACGAGGGCCGATCACACGCAGCAAAGCTTCCAGCAGGTCCGACTGCAGAACAGGTTTGATCAGATAAGCCGCGATGCCCAGTTCCTTGCAGCGCTGGCCGTCTCCGCGACGTCCGCCTGAGGTAAGCATTACGGTGACCAAGCCTTGCAATTCGGGAATCTTCCGAAGTTCCTCCACCAACATGAAGCCATCCATATCGGGCATGTGGCAATCGACGACCATCAGGCCGAAAGGATCTCCGCTGGCCTGCGCTTCGTGGAGCAGAACCAGACCGGCTTCGGCTCGATCGGCTGAGGTGGGCAGCATTTGCCAGTAGGCCAACGTCTTTTCCAGAATCTGGCGATTGGTAGCGTTGTCGTCGACAATCAGCACGCGCACATTTTCGAGAATGGCGGGATCGGAATTCGCGGGAACGGAAGACAGGGCGCTGGCAGACCCGAAATGGGCGGTGAAATGGAACGTGCTGCCCTTGCCCGCTTCGCTCTCCAGCCACAAGCGCCCATTCATCATTTCAATCAGGCGCGCGGAGATAGAGAGCCCCAGGCCAGTTCCTCCATAGCGGCGCGTGGTAGATGTGTCGGCTTGCGAGAAAGGCTCAAATATGAGTTCCTGCTTGTCCGCGGGAATGCCGATGCCGGTGTCGGAAACGGCGAAATGCAGCGATATGCCGCCGGCTTCGCGCTCGGCGTTTTCGAGGCTGCCTGGAATGGGCGGTTCCACCTCAACCCGCAAGACCACTTCGCCCTTTTCAGTGAACTTGATGGCGTTTCCGACCAGGTTCAGGATGACCTGGCGAAGGCGGACCGGATCGCCCACCACGAAATCCCGCAGGTCTGGCGGCACGAAGCAAGCCAATTCCAGGCCCTTTTCGTGAGCGCGCCCAGCCAGGATTTTCATCGCCTGCCCCAGGTGATCGCGCAGGTTGAACTCGATAGGATCGAGGTTCAGCTTGCCTACTTCGATCTTCGAGAAATCGAGAATGTCGTTGATGACGGTGAGCAGCGAATCCGCTGAATACTTCACCGCGTTGAGATATTCTCTCTGCGACGGCTCAAGTTCCGTATCCAGGGCCAGCTCGGTCATCCCGATGATGCCGTTCATGGGGGTGCGAATCTCGTGGCTCATGTTGGCCAGGAACTCCGATTTCGCGCGGCTGGCGGCATCGGCGGCTTCCTTGGCTTCCCGCATTCGCTCGTGGGCCTCGCGTACCGAAGTGATGTCTTCGATGACCCCGACAAATCCCTGCGGACGCCCGTCCGGCGCGCTCACCGGCCCGCCATGGACACCCACCCAGAGCACTTCTCCGCTGGGCTTCACATAGCGGTATTGATCGAAGAAACGTTCTTCGCGCCCCAGATTCACGGTTCTGGCCGCCATGACCCTCTCGACGTCGTCGGGATGGATGCTGGCGCGGAACTCGGGCCCTCGAGCCTGTTCCATCGTGAGGCCGTGGATTTCCAGGAGCCGGTCGTTGGCGTACAGCATGGTGCCTTTTTCGTCGATCCGGAACACCCCCACCGGAGCGGCCGCGCAGAGCGTGCGGAAGACTTCTTCGCTTTGACGAAGCGCTGTCTCCGCCTCCACGCGCTTGGTGATGTCCTGGAAAAGGGCGAATGCGCCGCAGTACCTGTGGTCCGCCAGCAGCCGCTTGGCTTGTACCTCCACATCTATTAGGACGCCGTCTTTTCGTTTTCTCTTCACCTCTCCTTGCAGCACCGCGCCCTCCGCGATGCGCTGGATATTGATGAGAAACGCTTCTTCGGCGCCTTCCTGGACGATCAACTCTTCCAGTTTGCGCCCGATGCATTCCTTTTCGGTGTAGCCAAAGATTTCGCAGAAGGCCGGATTGGCGAGCGTTACTTCACGGTACTGATTGTGGACAATAATGCCTACCGGGCTGGTTTGAATCAGCGTGTCGAGTAGCTCGGTGCGCTCCCGCAGCACATGTTCGGTGCGACGCCGGTTATCGATTTCAGCCGAGAGAAGATGTTCAGCGCCATCCTCCAAAGCCGCGCGCTCGGTGCGCCGACGCCCGGACCAGGAAAACAGCAGCGCCGCTACAACCGAGAGAGCGGCGAATGAAATGACATGGGCCACCCATCCAGCCAGATGCTGGGTGACCACGTTGGTGAGTAATTCGCCGACGGCGACGCCAAACGTGACTATGGCGCCAAAACGCCAAGGCAGATCATCCTGGGCCTTCTGTCGGGGCAACACCGGCAATCGGACTCCGTCGGGATTCTTGCTCATCCGTTTCCCACGGTCTACTTCCGCTAGGGCCTCACTTAGTCCTACTGAGCTTTATTGGGTTATCGTCGTAAAGCTTTGGAATCTTTATGTTGAAGCGGGTTTTTTGCCGCTTTCTGGACGCTAAGGGGCGGCGGGATTGGCGTAGCTATATACTGGACCTGATGCCGTCCCGCGCTATCCGGTGGTTTGCGATTGCGTTGGTGGCTTTTCTTTGCGCGCAGCCGGTTCCGATCCTAGCGCTGGCACAAGGCGCTGCCGATGGACCCTGCTGCTGCACCGGCAACAAAGCGTGCTGTTGCCGAAGATCGCACGGGCACACCGCGCACGGGGACACTACCGGGCCTGGTTTTTCCTCGCGGGAGTGTTGCGGGCAGTGCCAGGTATCGGTTCGCAAGAATCGATCGGTTGCCGAGACGGTTACGCCCGTCAGGCCGAGTGCGGAGCCAACGCCCACGATTTCCCGCCGACTGATGGGTCCGTGCTGGTCTCGTTTCCTTCGACGCGATGCGGTTCTATTTGAACGCCCTCCTCCTTCAGTCTGACTTTCAGGTCCAAAGCTAGAAAACCAGGAAGGAGAACTCCATGCGTTGGAGTTGTGCGTTGTGTGTCTTGGCGGTGTTGTCCGCCCAGACCTTGGGAACGGTGCGCGGAATTGTTCACGATCCGCAGCATCGGCCGCTGGAGAACGCGACGATCAGCATCGGGAACGGCGCGGAAGCAAAGACTGCCAAATCGGATTCGAACGGCGAGTTCACGATCACCGATCTGGCGGAGGGTGCCGCTATGCTGCGGGTGAGCGCGCAAGGCTTCGCCCCGTTCGAACAGCAGATCGCTGTGTCCCATGACAAGACTCCGGTGTTGCATCTTCAACTGTCGCTCGCGGCGGTCAAACAATCGGTGGAAGTTTCGGGTGCGCTTAGCAGATTGAACGCTCAAACCTCGACGGTGAGCTCGAGCGTGACGCCGCAAGAGATTATGCAGACGCCGGGCGCGGATCAAAGTAACAGCCTGGCGATGATTACCGATTTTACGCCGGGCGCGACCATGGTCCACGACATGCTTCACATGCGCGGCGGCCATCAGGTGAATTGGTTCCTGGACGGCATTCCGGTGGTGAACACGAGCATCGCGGCGAACGTTGCGCCGCTGGTGAATCCGAAGAACGTGGCGGAACTGGAGGTGGAGCGCGGCGGCTTTTCGAGCCAATACGGCGACCGCACCTATGGATTCTTCAACGCCGTGACGCCATCCGGATTTGAACGCAACAATGAAGCCGAACTGGTGGCGTCGCTGGGGACATTTTGGACCACCGACGATCAGTTCAATATCGGCAGCCACACCGAGCGCTTCGCTTACTATGCGAGCGTGGACGGAAACCGGTCTGAGTTAGGATTGGCGACACCGGTATCGCAGGTGATTCACGATCAAAACAGCGGCGTGGGTGGGTTTTTGTCCCTGATGTACAACGTGACGCCCAAAGATCAGCTGCGATGGATTGCATCGCTGAGGGAAAACCATTACCAGATTCCAAACACGCAGGATCAGCAGGACGCGGGGATTCGCGATCTGGATTTGGAACGCGATTACTTAGCGGGCTTCTATTGGATGCACACGTTTTCGAGCGGCGTGTTATTTACGGTTTCGCCGTACTTCCACTTTAACGACGCGCACTATGTGGGCGGCCCGCAGGACACGCCCTTTATTTTGGACGACAACAATCAATCGAACTATTTCGGCGCGCGGCCGGTGTTGCAGGTGCAAAAAGGGAAGCACAACGCGCGGATCGGATTGGATGTGTGGTGGCAGCACGACGACAGCTTCTTTGGGCTGGTGGGGAATCCCGCGGGCGGATCGCTGGATGAGCGAGTGACGCATTGGGCCAATTCGAATGCACTGTTTATCGAGGATCAATACCGGCTTACGTCCTGGCTGACGCTGGACTTGGGACTGCGGCTCACGCATTACGATGGCCTGGTGAACGAAAACGCCGCCGATCCACGGGTGGGCGGGTCAATTCGTATCCCGCGCATCAACTGGGTTCTGCACGGATACTATGCGTATTATTATCAGCCGCCGCCGCTCGACAGCTTGTCCGGTCCCCTCCTGCAATTCGCGCTGGCGCAAGGCTATGGATTTATTCCTCTGGCAGGCGAGCGCGACATTCAACATGACGTGGGCATCGCGATTCCGGTGCGCGGATGGTCGCTCGAAGTAGACAACTTCCATACCAGCGCTCGCAATTTTCTGGATCATGACGTGGTGGGAAATTCGGGGATCTTCATTCCGTTGACAGATCTGGGGGCGGTGATCAGCGGCACGGAGGTTTCCGTGCGGTCGCCACAGCTGTTCCATCGGGCGCAATTGCGGATTGCATATTCCAATCAAATCGCGCAAGGGATCGCGCCCATCACCGGCGGCTTGCTCGAGGTTGCGGGCATCGGGAATTTTCTGTTGGATCACGACCAGCGGAACACGGCCAGCGCGGTGCTGGCGCTGACGCTTCCGAAGAATATGTGGATGACGCCCGCTTATCAGTTTGGATCTGGTTTTCTGAATGGGAATGGACCATCGCATCTGCCGCCGCACTCCAGCTTCGATCTGTCGATCGGCAAGAAGTTCGGCGACAGATGGACTGTATCGGCCAACGCGGTGAATGTCGGGAACACGCGATATTTGCTAGACACCAGCAATACGTTCGGTGGAACGCACTACGTGAATCCCCGCGAGATTTATGGCGAGGTGCGGTACCGGTTTAAATTTTGAGAGTTCATTGAAGGTCTGTGCCTCGGGTTTCGGGAAGGGTGAAGATGAGCGCGGCGCCAACCAGGAAGAACGCGGAGTTGAGCGCGAGCCCATAGCCCAGCCCGTGGCGATCGGCAATGGCCCCGATAGCAAACGGCGCAAGGGCGCTGGCGGCCCGGCCGGTATTATAGACGAAGCCTTGCGCGGAGCCGCGGATGGAAGTGGGATAGAGCTCGGCCAGCATGGTCCCGAACAACGAGAAGAAGCCGGTGCCGAAGAATCCGACCAGCGGACCCAGGGCGAGCAGCCAAAATTCTGACGATGATCCGGCCCAGATTGGCGTAAGCCCGTAAATGGGTGTGAGCACGGCGGCGATGATCACATAGACGAAGAAAGCGGGGCGGCGTCCCCACCAATCGGCCAGCCAGCCGAAGCTCGCGTAGCCCAGGAACGTTCCAAACTGCATGATGAAAATCCAAGCGCTGGTTTGAAGGACATTGAGGCCGGCGCCGCCTTGCGAGCGGGGAGCGGAGAGAAATCCGGGAAGCCAGGTGTTGAGGCCCCAGTAGGCGAAGAGCATGCACGTGGCGAGCGCAGTGGTCAGAAAAGTTCGCTTGGCCAGAGGCGGCCGGAAAAGATCGAGCCATGGACTGGCGGCGGGTTTCTCTTTCCACAACGGCGGCTCTTTCACCTTGCGCTGGATCCAGATGGTGAGCAGAGCGGGGAAGAGGCCGGTAAGAAACAGCACCCGCCATCCGAAGCGCGGCAGAATGAACGCGGTGCTGGCGGCGGCGAGCATATAACCGATGGCCCAGCCGGATTGCATCAACGCGATGGCTTTGGCGCGATGCTTGGCAGGCCAGCTTTCAGCCACGAGCACAGCGCCGGCGGACCATTCGCCGCCCAGCCCGAATCCTACGATGGATCGCCAGAAAATCAACGTTGTGAGCCCGGTGGCCAGCGCGGATCCGCCGGAGCCGATGGAATAGACCAATATCGTCAAGATCAGGGTTCGACGCCGGCCGATACGGTCTGAAAGAAAGCCTGCGCCGATACCGCCCAGAGCGGAGGTGATCAAAGTGGCGGAGCTGACCAGCCCGGCCGTGGCAGCCGACCAATGAAATTCAGCGCGCAGGGTTTGGACTACGAAGACATACAGCAGGACATCGTAGGAATCGAGCACGAAGCCAGCCATGGCCGCCCACAACGCCAGGCCGCGAGGCTCCCCGATCCAGGCCAGCGGGCTGGTCTGAGAAGCGGGCGCGGCGGGTGGAGCGGAGCGAGGCAGGGCAGATTCAAAATATCACGGACGCGCGCAGGGACGGTTTCGACGGCAGACGTGCGCCCCGCTACCCATTTGAGCCGAGCGATGCGAATTCGGCCATTTCGCGCTGCATGCGCTGGGGCTCCTGCGGCAAGGTGAAGTAAAAGATGGAGCCGCCGCCAAGCGAGGATTCTACCCAAATATCTCCACCATGCCACTGCACAATCCGCTGACAGATGGCCAAGCCGATGCCCGTCCCAGGAATCTCTTTCCCATGCAGCCGCTTAAAGATCCCAAAAATGCGCTCGTGATATTCGGGCGGGATTCCGATGCCGTTGTCGCGAACGCTGAACCGCCAGTTGGCATCAACGCGTTCGGCCGAGATGTGGATGCGGGGCGAAGATTCGCCTCGGTACTTAATAGAATTGCTAATGAGATTCTGCAGTAGCGTGATGAGAGAGCGCCTTTCCACCCAAACCTCGGGAAGATGATCGTAGGTGATGGCGGCGCCGGTGGAATCGATCAAAGCGGAGAGCACGAACAATACTTCGGCCAGAGCGCCTTCGGCGGATGTAGGCGCGGTGGGAAGGGTCCGCGAAGCGCCGGTGGAGGAATATTGTAGAAGATCGTGAATGAGCGAACTCATGCGTTCCACTCCGTCGACAATATAGCCCACGAACTCAGCGGCCTCCGAATCGCCTAGGTTGCCATAGCGGCTGACCAGGAGTTGGGTGAAGCTGGCGACGGTGCGAAGCGGTTCCTGAAGATCGTGACTGGCGATGTAGGCGAATTGCCGCAGCTCTTCGTTGGAACGCTGCAGAATCTGGCGCGCGGCCTCAAGCCGCCTTCTTTCCTGCTCGGCCATGGTAAAGAGCCGCGCATTATCGATGGCGATGGCGGCTTGGGAGGCCAGGCTGCTGGCCACGCTCTCGTCGCGGTGGGAAAAGGGCTCGGCGCTGCGACGCCCGAAAAACAGAACGCCCCAGATGACACCTGGGCGCGACATCACGGGCATCGCGATGCAGTTTCCCAGCGACAGCTTCTGAGACACCACGTGGATCCAGCCGTCGTTGTTGTCGAGAGGCGCATCGCTGGAATTGGAACAGCGCAGTATTTTCTTCCAGGAAAATTGCTCGCCGTCCATGAGCGCATGCTCGCCCAGCAGAGTGCTGGCCTCAGCCAAGGTAAGGTTGGAAACGCAGCGTAACGCAAACTTCCGCGCGCCCTCCACCACGCCCTCCGAGAAGAACATGCCGACATCGGCCCCGCTGAGGTCTGTGCCCGCCTCAACGATGGCAGGCAGCAAGGTGTCGAGGTTCAGCTCAGCCGAGAGAATCTCTCCAACGTGGTTCAGCAACTCCACCTGCGCCTGCGCGGCTTCTTCACGGGCATAGGCTTCCGTTTTCTCCGTTTCCGCCTGCCGCGTTTCTTGGATGTGATGCTCTACTTCGTATTGGCGAATGCGAGCCCGCAAAGCCGCGCGCACCACGGTGAGCAAGGTGATGGAGCGGAGAGGCCGTTCCAGGAGGGTAATGTTTCCGAGCGGCTGCATAAGCGCGAACCGCTGCTGCATTTTCGCGGGCAGGGCCTTGCTGCCGGTGAGAATAATGAAAGGAAAGTCGGACCATGCGGGCTGGGCCTTCACCCAGTCGCGCAACATCGGGATGTTACCATTGAGAGCCTCATCGGCGATAACGGCGGTTCCCGCGCCCTCATTCAACCGGGAGATCAACTGAGCAACATCG
>Ga0182024_10022951_pt1 | contig 11211 bp, 9 predicted proteins | sample P32metaG_FD_120480 | JGI IMG/M metagenome (GOLD analysis project Ga0182024, IMG submission 120480) | Permafrost microbial communities from Stordalen Mire, Sweden - P3-2 metaG (Illumina Assembly) | ecosystem: Environmental > Terrestrial > Soil > Wetlands > Permafrost | place: Sweden: Stordalen... | reverse complement strand
TAATGAAACCGGCGAGGTGATCGTAACCGGCGACCACACGGAACGCGAGTTGGTCGGCGATTGGGATGTTCATGACGCCGTGAACACTGCTGTTCCCGCTTGGAGCGTATTCCGTATAACTTCCGTTGGCGTCAGCTTCGGCGGAAAACTTGCTGAATTCCGGCCGTTTCGGCACGATCCGGATCGTGCCCGCCTCCGCTCCGGATCCATAAAGTGTACCCTGGGGCCCGCGCAAAACCTCGACTCGATCTACATCCTCCAACGGCATCTGAAAAAACACCGGTGTCTCGCCGAAGTACGTCGATATCGGATTGACGGTTAGCGGATCATAAGCCTCACCCGTTAAGCCGCCGCCAGGGGAATCCGTCCTGATGCCACGCAGTGTGAGACTGCTATAGCCGGCGCGGGACGAAGGGCCTTCGTCGACTGCCGTCAAGCCTGGGACAAGTCGCGTGAGGTCGTTGAGCGAGGTGATGTTCGCGCTCTGAAGCGTGTCACTATTAAGTGCACTGATGTTGTACGGCACATCCTGGATCGTCTCGCTGCGGCGTTGCGCGGTAACTAATACCTCCTGGAGACCGGGCGTGACGGGCTGCTGTTCAGCCTGGTTTTCCTGCGCGTGGGTGTTCACGCTGCCCAATACGAGCATCGTCGCTGACGACGCCAAAGCCAAGCGGCGATGTTGACGAAGAATCCCGCAGACTGTCGATCGAACTTGTGTTCGATTGCGGTACCCAACCGAGACCAATGTGCTCATCTCGCTATACCTCCAATGGAGGGCAGGCAAACTTTTGTGGGAAAGCATCGAGTTCCGCGGTTCACCGCAGCAACCCAATTGCGATTTTTATGCGATTCCAACCAGCCGGATATTAGGGTGCTAAGCTCAGTCGAGTCTGAAGGCGGCGATGGTCCTAATGTTTGCGTTCGAAGCGTCGGGCGCGGCCTCGAACTGTGGCCCGCACTTCCGGCCGGTTCAGTAGCGCGTTTCCCGACGCAACGCCTCGGATCAACAGTTACAAACACGAACATCAATTAGCCCCACGCGCCCGCATAACGCCCTGCCGTGGCTCCTGTAATTGGGCCAAGCCGATGTCTGTCAATTTGGGGCCGGGCGGCACGTCCCACTACGTAGTCCCGGCTATCTGCTAACGTGCCGCTTTGGTGTTTCCCCTTCAGAAACTTAGTATCGTATGGGGCAACTTTAGTCCGTACCCTGCAGTCCGTCAACACCCACGCAATACAGTGTCGCTTCAGGCTTGCGGCGCAGCCGCCCGGTGGTCTCGGAGTGCCCGCAGCCGTACAATGCAATGGGTCCGTTTCCAACGGCTTGAAGTTTTCTACGGGAGTTTTCCGTGACAATTCCGCGGCACCATGACGCACGCGCTTTGCTTGGCCATCGAGTCCGGGAGATTCGGCGACGCCAAGGAAAAACCTTGAAGGAGATTGGCGAAGCTGCCGGCCTATCAAAGTCCACGCTCTCGAAGATTGAGAACGGATCGCTTTCAGTCAGTTATGACAATCTACTAAAATTGGCGCGTGGCTTATCGACGGATCTTCCCGAGTTGTTCGCTGACGGCGCGAGCGCGAGCGCAACACATGCCAATGGACGCCGCAGCATCACACGACGCAGCGGCGCGGAGGTCTACGAAACGCCACAATACCGCTACGAATTGATGTGTACCGACCTACACCCTCGAAAGATGTTCCCGCTCGTTGCAACGTTACGAGCACATTCTACGCACTCTACTTCCCGCGCCGATACGTTGATACAGCACTCGGGCGAGGAGTTTGTCTTCGTGTTAGAAGGTACCGCCGAGGTGCGCACCGCGTTCTATAGCCCCGTGCTGCTCAAACCCGGAGACGGCATCTATTTCGACAGTACTATGGGGCACTCGCTGCTGTCGGTGGGAGACACGGACGCGAAGATCCTTTGGGTTGTTACATCCGACGTACCGCGCGTCACGACGCCTACCTCGGTCGGGACGGAGACCAAGCGAAAGACGCGGAGACGCCGTACGTAGTAACGCGGGTCGCGCGAAGGGAAATTGTGTCTTTAAGGGAAACTACGCGAAGGTAGACTTGTCCTTTCCGTTTCAGCCGCCAGAGACCGATATGCCAGTACAGATTAGCGCTAAGCTATTGCGCGAACTGACGCCTTGGCCGGCTCTAATCGAGGCTGTTTCGACTGCATTTCAAAACCCCTGCGAAGCACCGCCTCGATCGCACTACGACGTGTGTGTTCCTGGTACTGAGACTGCGTCGTTGCTGCTCATGCCCGCGTGGACGGTCAGTGGTCTGTTGGGAGTCAAGGTCGTGCAGGTATTCCCAGGCAATTCGCGCCTAGGGAAACCATCCATTAGTGGGATCTACATGCTGGCGTCCGCCGTCGATGGTGTTGTGTACGCGTTGATAGATGCGCAGGAACTGACCGCGAGGCGGACAGCCGCTACGTCGGCGCTGGCTTCACGGTTCTTATCGCGCGACTCGAGCCGCCGGTTACTGGTTCTGGGTACGGGGAAACTTAGCTTCAACATGGTAGCCGCGCACGCCAGTGTTCGTTCGCTTGGGCACGTTGCGATTTGGGGCCGCAACCAAGAGAAGGCTTTGGGCGTTGTGTCTAGGGTACAGGCTGAACTCGACATAGACTGCGACGTTGTCGCCGATTTGCCTGCAGCCGTCCGCGGCGCCGATATTATCTCAACGGTTACAACTTCAGCCCAGGCAATCCTTCCCGGGCGCTTTTTGCGAGCCGGCACGCATGTAGATCTCGTAGGAGGTTTTACACCGAAAATGCGCGAAGCGGACAACGATGTAATTCGCTCCGCGCGCATTTATGTTGATAATCTTCAAGGAACTGCCGCGGAAGCAGGAGACATAGCGATTCCGATTGCGCAGGGTATCATGCAGCCCTCGGACATATGCGGTGACTTGTCAGGCCTCTGCCAGCGCCGCGTACTCGGTCGCACGTCGAACTCAGACATTACAGTGTTCAAATCCGTCGGCTGCGCCTTGGAAGATCTTGCCGCGGCCGTTCTAGCCTGGACCGAGCTGCAAGCCTCCCGAATCCGAATACCGCTGAAGGAATCCGCTGCCGACTTTAGCGCAGAAGCGCAGGCAATGGATGATCAAATTGTATAACTTGACGGACACAAACCACTCTACTAAAGTTGCTTGGGCGGAGACTGGGTTTCCGCATGTGAAACTCTTATAGAACCGCGCGGAGCGGCTAGTTGGGACATCGCTCGCGGCGGTGCCGGTTAACCGTAACGTGGCGCCTATCCGCGGCGCGACATCGGAGGGGTTCACTTAAACTGGGATTGTCCTGACGTCAAGTGGAGTACAGCCCGCATGACCAAACACGATTTAGATCCAGAAGGAACGCGTCTACCGATTAAGATCGATACGGCCTCGAACGGCGAGTATTGCCCTAGACCGCTCACGAAGCTTGAGGCTTACGCCAAGGAGGTAGCCCTTGCGTCGGCGACGGAAATCGCCCGTAAATTGAATATGCGGAGACGCGAGTTTTTGATCTCCTCCGCGGGATCAGCAGCGACGTTGCTTGCGTTCAATTCAGTGCATGCTGCGGCGGGTGCCCGGGGTGGGGAGTTAGAAATCCCGAAGGAAGCGGCTCTCGATAATCAGGCGGCTAAGGCTGCTCTCGCAGGCAGTGAATTTATCTTCGACGTTCAAAACCACTGCGTTGATCCCAAGAGCAAATTTCGCTCGCACCCGGATCCAGCCGTTGCAGAATTAGAGGACTTTTTCGATAACTTAGCCCCGCAGCATGTCAAATGCGAACCTGGATCGATCGAGTGCTATTCCGCACGGCAGCTTATTAAGGATGTGCTTCTCGACAGTGATACCACTGTAGCGACGGTGTCTGCTCTTTATGGCCACGGCGAAGCCAACCCGAGCCCGCCCTCTTACGCGGCGGAAGCCCGCGAATTAGCGCGCATGATCGGGCCGAAAAACAAGCGGATGCTCATGCACGGAACCGTATCGCCTCTGGATCCGAAGGGGAACGGGATTGCCTCTATGGAGATGCAGGCGAAGGAGTTTGGGATCAACGCGTGGAAGCTGTATCCGCAGTGGGGACCCGGGGGTACCGGCTTCTATATGGATGATCCGAAATTAGGCATTCCAGTAGTTGAACGAGCCCGAGAACTGAATGTCAAAATTATATGCGCCCATCGTGGCTTGCCGTTGCAAGGCTACGACTACAAGTACTCGTTGCCCAGGGACATGGGGCCGGTAGCTCGAATGTACCCGGACGTATCCTTTGTTGCCTACCATTCTGGGTGTGATTTGTCAAAGCCAGAGGGGCCGTACAATCCTGCCGACGTAGACGGTGTGAATGGATTCATCACGTCGTTCCTAACGAACGGTCACACTCGGAACAAGTCAAACCTCTACGGAGATCTCGGCTCCACGTGGCGAGAGCGTTGGAAGTCGGGTCCGGATCAGGCTGCTCATCTTCTTGGGAAGCTCTTCAAGTACCTGGGCGAGAATCAGGTCTGTTGGGGAACCGATTGCCTCTGGTACGGAAGTCCGCAGGATCAGATCCAGGCGTTTCGAACTTTCCAGATATCGAAGCAGTTCCAAGATAAGTATGGGTATCCGGCGATCACGCCAGAAATGCGGGCTAAGGTATTCGGCCTGAATTCCGCACGAATATATGGCCTGAATCCGACGGACATAGTGAAAAAAGCCCAGGTTGACAACATAGGACAGGCGCGCCAAGCGTATCTTCAGGAGCCTAATCCGACTTTCATGTCGTACGGTCCAAAGACGCGGCGCGAGTTCCTCGCACAGTGGCGCGCGAGGGGTAGTCGCCCCGACGGGTGACTTCGAGTACTCGGGGACAGGGGTCGAATCGAAATCGATCCCTGCCCGGTTAGCTGAGCACACGAATATTCCCGGACTCCCGCGGGTTCACTGAATTCCATGGACTCGATTCCTAGTTGTGCACATCCCGGCAGCGCTTTCACCCTGCGATTCGCCGTGGCGCCCATCGTCGCCGCCTTAATAGTGTCAACAGCATTCGCAGAAGGGCAGCCCAAGAGTGTGGTCCCGCTCGTTACAATTCACACTGGCGGAAACAAGATGTTCTTCTGGCCGGATCAGCCCATTGACTACCAGATAGTGGTGAGTGACAGCGAAGGCCGCGATACGCTTGCTGGGACTATCGATCCCCACCGCGTTGCGGTGGCATTCGAGCATGTCGACAGGCTCCGAAAGGACTTCGTCCCTCCATTTGTGGATGGCGATCTTCTTGCGCGACTTGGACCGGGAAAAGAGCTAATCGCCAGAAGCAACTGCCCTATATGCCACACTGTCGAAGGTGGAACGCGTCGCATACCGACGTTTAAAGCTATCGCGGAGAGATTCAAAGGCCTTGAAGCTGCGGCAGACTATCTAGCCCCTAAGATCATCAAGGGCGGTTCGGGGGCGTGGGTAACGGACGGCACGGCGTTGATGCCGCCTCACCCGGAGTTCACGCCAGCAGAGGCTCGCGCAATGGCACTCTACATTCTGGCTCTTGGAAACCCCGAAGCGCGCAAAAACTGGTTGTCGATTCGCGGGACCGTGACGCCAACGTCGGCTGAAACTGAAGCCGCAAAGACGGAGGAGCGTTACGTATTGTGGGCCTCGTACACCGGTCAAAGCCTAAAAGGGAAGGAAGGAAAGAAGGGCAATGCCGTCGTTGCATGGCGGCCCGCGTTGCTCAGCGTTACCGAAGGAACGAAGGCCGATGGCGTCGAGAAGGTATCGTTACCAAAGATCGGATTGGCTCTCGTAGGCGTGCAGCCGCGGGGCTTCATTCAATTCACAGGGATTGACCTTACGGACGTACGACAGTTGGTATTTGTGGTCAGCGACCTTGCGTCGGTTTGGGCCGGCGGCCGAATCGAACTGCGCATCGACGATATCCTCAGCGAGCCTCTCGGCCAAGCCGTATTCATGCCTAGGAGTAATCAACCGTCGTTCGTGGATGTGCCCATTTCAATACCTGCAGCTCCTGGGCGCCACGATCTCTTCGTTTACCTGCGCGGACTCAGGGGAGACAAGAAAGGTACGATTGCGTTGACGTCCATCAAGTTTCTCCGTTAGCCAGGAGTGCCGCGTGCGTGCTCAATAGCCGATCTCATTCGATGTCGCGAGCAGCCTCGCGCCTCCTTGGCATATTGTTAGCATGGTGGCTTGCCGGTGCAGCGGCTGCCGCTGAGGAGCCGAAAAGTGGCGGGCAGGACCAGAAAATGACGATGGCAAACGGCCACTTGGGCGATTGCCGTAGCTGTCACGGGAAACCCGACCCGAATCGGTTCATGGTGGACTCGCAGCGTAGTCGGCTTGTATTGCAAGTGGATAATTATGGCTTCGGCCCGGCTATTGGCGAATTTCACCGTTTAGAAGGCGCATTTTGGTTCGATCCAAACAACACCGCCAAAGTTTTCGCGGTGGCTACGATCCATGCCAACACCATTGATTTCGGCGATCCCGTGATGAACGCCGTCGTTCGTGAGAGATTCCTGAACGTCGAGAAGTTTCCGGACATGACGTTTGTGGCCCGTTCCATTCGGCGTACGACTCCCCATGAAGGCACAATCGCCGGCGACTTCACGATGCTCGGGGTTACGAAGCCGCTCACACTGAACGTGCGGTTTAACGCGATCGGACGTTATCCACTCACCGGCGACAATACTGCCGGTTTCACGGCTACGGGTACGATTAAACGCAGTGACTTTGGACAGACGCTCGGTATTCCAGCGATCGGGGATGATATTTCGTTCGAGATCATGCTAATGGGAAAGAATCTTCAGTAACAGGATTTTGTCGCCGTAAAGCACTGGTTGCGATTCGCATTGGGTATACCGGCAGTGCTGCAGTAGTCAAGTCTCAATAATGCCGCGTCATGCGCGATGGCTCTAGTGCTCGGCGACAATATGATCCATGGACTTTGAAGACGCCCCCCTTCGTTCCTTTCACCTCCGGCTCGCGGCCGCGAGTGGCCTAGGGGTGTTCAGTACTGCCGCCGCGCTTGGGGTTGTAGGGATCCCCCTCGGTCTCGCGGCTGCGCAACTCCAATTGACACCATTCTGGATTGGACTGTTGGGGGGCGCCTCATTAATAGGACTATTTTTCGGTGCGCTGGCTGCGGGTCCAGTCGCCGATCGGTTCGGAAGGCGGACGATCTTTGGGTACAACATGGCGTTCCTCGCCGTGTTCTCCGGGCTGCAGTTCTTCGTCGCGTCGAGTGTACAGTGGCTTGCTCTACGGCTAGCTATTGGATTTGTCTTGGGGACAGACTTTGTCGTCGGCAAGACGGTTGTGAGCGAATTTACACCGCGTATCTACCGCGGTCGAATACTGGCCACGCTGTCAATCGCTTGGGCAGGTGGATTTGCGTTTGGATACTTTGTGGCGTTCGCGCTTCGGACGGGAGAGGCGGACGCGTGGCGGTGGATGCTGCTGGCGAGCGCTGTACCGTGCCTGCCGGCGTTCCTGCTCAGGGTCACGGTTCCCGAAACCCCGCTCTGGCTGGCTTTGCACGGGCGCGCCGATCAAGCTACGCAGATTGTCCTGAGGATCTTTGGCACTGGTGTTATGGCGCCTAGAGCGGCGCCATTCCTCCAACCCAGCCAGGCGCGCTGGCGCCAACTCTTTTCTCCGACCTGGCGGCGCCGGACGTTAACCAGCGTGGCGGTTTACACATGCCAGAACATTCCGTACTTTGCGCTCGGTACGTTCGTGACAGAGGTTATAAACGCTCTCGATCTGCATGTCGGATATGTCGGGGGCCTTTTCTACAATCTATCGTTGTTGACCGGTGCCGCACTCGGCCTGTTCGTCGTGGATCGTATCTCTCGGCGGGGTCTCTTAGTCGGAAGCTTTGTCGTAACCGCCTTAGCCATTTTGCCGCTGGCTCTGGGCGCAAGCCTCTCGCCAGTCGCCGTCACCGTCCTTTTCGGCATTTACGCAACCGCATTGTCGTGCAACGTAGTTCTCGATTATGTTTACCTTCCCGAATTGTTTCCTACCGACCTTAGAGCTTCCGGGATCGCGCTGGCGTCCGCGGCTAGCCGATTCGGGGCTGCCACCGGCACGTTTCTTCTCCCCACAGTAGTTGCCGCCTTCGGCCCGCGCGTGGCAATCGCCACCTGTGTCGCCGTTCTAATGATCGGAGCCGTCATTTGTTACGCTTGGGCGCCCGAGACCCGAAATGTGCGACTCGCCACTGTCGATGTCGGCGCCGCTTAGCGTAGTCACGGTCCATATCTAAAAACGATTTGAGGAGGAAGTCTTGCGGCCAGCGCTTTCGGCTTTTGATGGTCAGCATTTTGATGTGTTGATCATTGGAGGCGGTATCAGCGGAACTCCCGCGGCGCAGCATCTTTCCGGCGCTGGGTACACCGTCTGCCTTGTCGAGAAGAACGATTTCGCTTCGGGAGCGACTAGCCGATCCGGACGTCTTCTTCATTGCGGCTTGCGATACCTGGCGCCATCCCGCTCGCTTTGGGAGCTCCTGCGACCAGAGGTCTTCGCAGCCGCCTTCGGAACGGCGAAGCGGTCGATGGAGGCGCGCGGCCAATTCGTACTCAGCACTCCTGAACGCGTGGACCGCATGGAGACGGCGATCCCGATCTTCAAGGGAGCGCCATATTCAGGCTGGCAAATTGATCTCGGTGCAAGACTTCTACAACGATTCAACAAAAATAATGTGCCGCTTGACTATCGTCGGCTCTCCCCAGTCGAGGCGCGAAGTCATCCTTTCGCAGGAAAGGTCCGCGATTCAGGGAAGCTCTCGACAGTCGTCATGTTCCGGGATTATCAATTCGATTGGCCGGAGCGCATCTGTATCGACGCCGCGCTGGACGCGCAGCGGCTTGGAGCAGTAATTCGCAACTACACTACGGCGACTAGTATTGAACGCCTGCCTGCTGGCGGCTGGAAACTCGATCTCGTTGACACATTGGCTCCGACGAACCGCGCCTCTGTGACCGGCGAAATCCTTTTGAACATGACCGGCACCTGGATCGATCAGCTCAATCGCCAGGTTTCTCCTCCGACCGAACCTCAGCGCAAGATCGTAGCGGTGAAAGGTGTCCACTTACTGGCTCGGCTGCCGACCGAATACCTTGGTTACGGGATCGCAGGGATGAACCGCGAAGGTGAGCAGATCTTCTGCGTCCCATGGGCACGCAGCGACAAACACGTTATTGGCGTAACCGAGACAATTTACGAAGGTAATCTCGATGATGTCCGTCCGGAGGAAGGAGACGTCTCCTTCCTGCTCGAGGAAATGACTCATTTCATCCCAGCGTTGAAGCTCAAAAGAGCCGATGTACACTTTGCGTGGGCGGGAGCGCGTCCAATTACGTACGATCCGAATCGGCCCAAAGGCAGGCGGCTGCCTTTCAGCGTTCTCCAGGACCTCACGAACGATGGGTTACCAGGCGCTTTTGCGATCACCTGGGCAACGATCATGCTTCATCGTTCAGCGGGCCGTGAAGTCGTAAGGGCGATTCAAGATCGCTTGAAGCCATCGCGCGAGAAACGCGAGATTTCCTACAAGGCGCGGCAATTTCCTGAAAATCCAATCTCTCCGGCTCTGCTCGATGCTTGTCCCGACATAAAAATCGCGGATCTGCGATTCGCGGCAGAGCATGAGCAAACGGAGACGCTGGTCGATCTGCTATTCCGGCGCACAGGCCTAGGCTGGCGCACCTCTATCGATCCGCCAACTCTGAGACGCGCTGCGGAAGCCGTGGCCGATATTTTGAGATGGGACAATGCGAGAATCAGCGAAGAGGTGCAATCCTATCTTGGGTACGTCCGGCGGTATCACCTCCAAGGTTAGCGGATTTTAGCTGGTTCCCCGACCGCACCTGAATTGGTATTCCTCGACCATCTGATCGACCAATCTGCTGGAGGTAGCACTAAAAAACTTGTGTTCGCATTTGCAGCCACGGATCTTACAGTAGTGAGTCCCGTGCGAGTCGAAGTTGATATCGAGAGTGTCGTATTCGCGCTCTATGATCGAGTCATGACACACACGCGCCAGAGGGTCATTGGCCGAGGTACCTGTTTGCAATGAGTTTCCCCCAAAGCTGGTAAACGCCGAATGGCAGAATTGGGTCAGTAGGCTAGGTAGCTTGGAGAAGTTGGGAGGGGGAAGAGGAATGAACGATTCGTGCGGCATAGCATAGCGGACCCGTGAATCACGTCGCCCAGAAGCAGTCCTTGCATGCCGACGTTGTCATAGTCGGTGGCGCGGCCATTGGAAGTGCGGCCGCGTATTTCTTGAGCGCCGAAGCCGCATTTGGCGGTTCGATCATTGTCGTTGAGCAGGATTTGAGCTACGCGAAGTGTGCGACGACGCTTTCTGTGGCTTCAATTCGCCAACAGTTTTCGACACCGGAGAACATTCGCATTTCACAGTTTGGCGTTGAATTCATAAAGAACCTTCCGCAAATCCTGAACGTAGATGGCTACATGCCGGAGATTGGGTTCCAGGAACGCGGCTATCTCTTCTTGGCTAATGATCAAGGCATAGGTGAACTCGAACGCAACCATCGCGTGCAGTGTACAAACGGCGCAAACGTTGGGCTCCTAGCGATTGACGATCTTAATAGGTACTTTCCGTGGTTGAACACAAACGATCTTAGCGCCGGTTCGCTGGGACTCTCTGGGGAAGGCTGGTTTGATGCCTTTAGCCTCTTACAGAGTCTCAAACGTAAGGCCATCGCGAATGGAGTGAACTACCGTCAAGCGGCCGCCATCGACATCGACCGGTCCGGGAGAAGGGTGCAAAAGTTGCTTCTCAGCGATGGCACAATTCTTAACTGCGGAGTACTAATCAACGCGGCGGGCACTGGCGCACGCGCATTGGCGCAGGTGGCGGGCATCGAGCTTCCCGTGGAGTCTCGCAAACGCTGCGTCTTCTATTTTCACTCTCCACTGTCTATATCCGACTCACCTCTCGTCGTCGATCCTACAGGCGCGTACTTCAGACCTGAGGGAAATGGCTACATTTCGGGCATCGCCCCTTCCGCGGACTCCGATCCAGAGTGCTACGACTTTGACGTCCAATACGCGTTGTTTGACGACGTACTTTGGCCAATTCTTGCAACCCGAGTTCCAGGTTTTGAGAGCCTACGGCTGATGCGCGCGTGGGCCGGACACTACGACATGAACGTTTTCGACCACAAT
>Ga0182024_10022950_pt1 | contig 11212 bp, 5 predicted proteins | sample P32metaG_FD_120480 | JGI IMG/M metagenome (GOLD analysis project Ga0182024, IMG submission 120480) | Permafrost microbial communities from Stordalen Mire, Sweden - P3-2 metaG (Illumina Assembly) | ecosystem: Environmental > Terrestrial > Soil > Wetlands > Permafrost | place: Sweden: Stordalen... | reverse complement strand
CCGCCGCTTCTCTGCAACCGAACGAAATCGGCGAACACGACGGCCCGCCACTGCTGACTGATCCATACAACATCGTCAGACTTGAGACTGTAGAGATGCCAGAGGGGACGACCACACGCTTACTAACCACCCAGTTCTGCAGCTTGATCATGCGCCGGCTGCGCTCCCGCTTCGTGTCCTCGAAGTGCCAGGTTCCCTTCCCCCGTTCAAGGGTCTTCGACACGCTCACCGTGCCGCGCTCGAGATCGAAATCCGACCAAGTGAGCGCGAGGTATTCGCTTGGCCGCATGCCGGTGGTGATCGCGAGAGCAAACAAGGCCTCGTACGGGTGACCTAAAATCGCCTTGATAAAAAGCCTAGCCTGCTCAACATCGAATACGGTGCAACGCCGCCGCGGCTGCCGTGGCAGATCGACATCTTCGGCTGGATTTGCCAGCAGCAACTTCCACCGCACCGCCTGCCGCAACGCCGAGATGAGCACCGCGTGCGTGTAGCGAATCGTCCGTGCCGACAGTTCCCTTTTGAGCAGCTCGCTGTAGAGCGTCTGAATCTCCGCTGCCGAAAGCTCGCCGAGCGGTCGCGAGCCAAGTCGCGGACGGATGTAGCGCGCGAGCAGGCTCGAGTAGTCCCGAAAGCTCTTCGTCCGCAGCCGGTGCTGGGCAGAGATATCCAGCCAGTGATCGAGATACTGGCCGAGGGTTTGCCGGGAGGAGCGGATGTTGCGGCCGAGATCGCGCTCGGCGAGCATCTTGTTCAGATGCGCCTGCGCGGCCCGCAACCCGCCGTGAATAGCTTTGCCGATGTACCTGCGTTTGCCTGTCCCCGAATCGCGCCCGACGTAGATGCGGACCATCCACATCTGGGGTCCACGGCGGATAATCTGTCCAGTCTTGCGTGCCATAACTGCCTCCTGAAACGCGAAAAAGCGGCACACGTGTGGCACACGCGACCGCTCAAAAGGGTTGGTTTTATTGGTTGATTAGCGATGGGGAGACTGACGGGCGCTCATCCACCGCGCAATACGCCGTCGCGGCCGTGGAAGGTAATGCGCTGAAGCGGGCGGGGGACGAGAATGCCCAGATTCACCCGTTTTTTCGCAGGTGGAGTGCGCTTCTTGAAGGGTATTTTGGGCGAATCCGGTTTAATCGGGTGATTTTTCCGGTAGGCAATTCGGGATAATCCGGCATTATTCCGGTATGCTCAATACCGACACCATCTTCTTTCCGCGCATCCTGGCTTTTTTGGCCTTTCCTCTGCCTCGCAGCGGCAGAGGTCTCGCAGAGCGAGAACAGAGTGCGGAGCGAAGAAATGACGAATGTCGGTTCAGTCGAGAGAAGATGAGGCGAAAAAGGGCACAATTGTGCCCACCTCCGTCAGGCAGCGCTTCCTTGGGGGCGCATATATGTTTTGAGATATAATAATTCGTGGATATATCTCATGGCATCTATTCAGGATCAGCTCCGGCAATCTCGTGAGGTCAAGGGCCTTACGCAGTCCGACATGGGTGCCCGCATCGGTCAGCCGCAGAGCGCCGTCTCTAGGATCGAGCGCGGCGGTGATATCCGGGTCTCTACTCTGTTGGAGATGGCCCGCGTCCTGGAGATGGAGCCCGTACTGGTTCCCAAGCACCTGATTCCGGCCGTTCAGGCCCTTCTCGGACATGCCAGCGGTCGAAATGACACCGAAACATCCGGTGCAGACAGCATACCCTTGGTGGGTGGAGCGCCCGAAGATGCCGAAGACAACGAATAACGCAAGCCGGCCCTGGGTGTTGGAAGTACGTCTTGGCGATACCGCAGTGGGTACGCTCACTAACCTGCCAAACGACCAGAATCTTTTCGTCTTCGATCCTGCCTACATCGCCGACGCGAACCGGCCCGTCTTGAGTCTGAGCCTCTACGACGCCAACCGTAACCTCGTTACGAATGTCCGACCGGTGACACGCAGATTGCCTCCCTTCTTCTCGAACCTTCTTCCAGAAGGCGCACTGCGGGAGTTCATCGCCGAGCGGGGCGAGATCAATGCGCAGCGAGAATTCTTCCTGCTCTGGCTATTGGGAAACGACCTTCCCGGCGCCGTCACAGTGCGCGACGCCGAGGATCGTTCCCTACCCCCCTCAGAGAAAAATCCCACTGTTACCCGCGTACGCGCAGGCCGGGATGTGCTGCGCTTTTCCCTCGCCGGCGTGCAGTTGAAACTTTCCGCCATCGGCAACCAACATCGCCAGCTTTCCATTCCCGCCTCCAGCGTTGGCGGACACTGGATCGTCAAACTTCCATCCCCTGCCTATCCCGGCCTGCCAGAGAATGAGTTTTCGATGATGGAGTTTGCGCGGGCGGTCGGCATTCAGGTCCCCGAGATCGGCCTTATCCCCCTCGACAAGATTCCCGGCGTTCCGGCGCCCTGGCAGCAGCTCAAAGGAAATGCCTATTACATTCGGCGATTTGATCGTGGACCGAATGGCAAACGCATCCACATCGAAGACTTCAACCAGATCTACGGGCAGTTCCCGGAGGCGAAGTACAAGAACTACAGCTACACGAACATGGCCACCGATCTATGGCGTCTGACAGATGAAGTGCAGTTTACTGAATTCGTCCGTCGTTTGATCTTCAACGTGGGAATTGGGAACAATGACATGCACCTGAAGAACTGGTCGCTTATCTATCCAGATGGACGGACAGCGCAGCTGGCCCCGGCCTATGATTTCGTGTCTACTGTGCGCTATATCGCCGATGATCGGCTGGCACTCTCTATCGCCAAAGAAAAGGCCCCAACTCAATTGAACCTGGAACTACTTGAACGCTTCGCGCGTAAGGCACAGGTTCCGAACAAACTGGTACTTGATACTGCCCGCGAAACCGCGGAAAAGATGATGACCCTTTGGCCTGTGCTTCAGAAAGAGCTTCCGCTGGACCGGACCGCGCGGCTTCAGATCACGGCTCACATGAAATCTATACCTCTTCTGCAAACCAGATCGAATTCACGATAATGCTCCGGACAGGCGCAGATTCGTCCGGCTCTTATCTCATCAGTTATAACGATTCAAAATAACCAAAATCCGTTTTGTCATTGGACACATCGAACTGAGCAACCTTAAGTTTGCGCCATACTGACGCCGCAGTCGGTGGAGGTGCAAAGATGCTCAGAATCCGCCGTACATTTCGATTGGGAACGCCTCTCAATCGATGGGAACTTTTAAGACGTTCGCCATGTACGCCGCGGCTGTCATCTGTCTTGGCGGGCTCATCTTTGCGGGAATCCGCATGATGAGCGGACGTTTCCAGGACGCCATACCTGGCTTATTCGGTGGGCTTTTTGGTGGCGGAGTCCCGGGATGGGGCGCGGGCGGATTTGAGCCAGCTCGTCTTTGACAGCAGCCAAGTTGGGCATGATAAAAAGGGACACCAGAAAAAGCAGCCCAATACCGATAGCGATCACGATTTCCAAATCGTCATGATGGCCGCATTCACTACTGTCCGGTTAGAAGTGAAGCAGAATCAATTGGTTGCCAGAGCCGTGTAAATCGCTTTCGGGGTCGAATGCTGAAGTGCCTGTAAAATGGGGGTTTTCTCGAAGAGAGTTAGGCTGAGAATCTGTAGGATTTGGTGAGACTGGCCTCCAGACCGAGCCGCTTGCGCACGATGGCGACCAGCGCATACATGCTGACGGCAATCCAGATTTGGGTTTTGACGGCGTTCTCGCTGGCCCCGAAGAAGGCCTTGACGCGCAAGTGCTGCTTGATTCATTTGAAGAACAACTCCGCCTGCCAGCGTTGCTTGTAGATTTGCGAAGGTCAGCGCGGGCAGGGTGAAGTTGTTGGTCAGAAACACCAGTCGCTTGCCGGTGACGGCGTCGAAGTAGTTCACACGGCGAAGCGCTTCGGGATAGGCCGTGGCCGAGCCAGCGGTGGCCAGGACCACGGTCTGATCTGAGCGCACGCCAGTGCTCTTGTCCACTGGATGCGAATAGCGACGCTGGAGCAGCACGTTCTCTTTGGTTCTCACCACGAAGAAGGCCAACGAGAGCGTGAACAAATAAAGCCGCTCGAAATCGATGTAGCCTCGATCCATCACATAGAAGGCTCCGGCTTCCATCGAAAGCTCGTCGAGGATGTTGACGTCTTGCATCTTGCCGTCGGAGATTCGAATAAACGTGGGGATGTTGCCAAGCAGGTCGAGCAGCGTGTGCATCTTCACCGCGGCTTTGCGCTTGCGGAATTTGGCCTACGGAAACAATGCGAGGCACAGATCGATGGTGGCCGAATCGAGCGCGTACAGGCTCTGATCGAGGTCCAGGCCGATCGGATTGGCGGCATAGAGAGGCCGTGCGATGTCGATCAGGACGTGCGCAAAATCGGCAAAGATGCGCCAGTCGCGCGATTCGTTGGCGTCGGCAAGAGTGGAGCGGGCAAACTTTGCCACGAAAGCCCATGTGGTACCGCTTGGCGCCTAGGGCGCGAAGACAGGTCTCGATATCGCGCAAACTCTCGCGGTAAGTTAACTGGGCGAAGGCCATGGACAGATACTGATCCCAGCAAGAAAGGCTGCGCAAGCCGCCATTGCTGATTGGAGCGCCGCTGACATGATGCTTTGTCCGAACAACGCATCGCGGCAGCTCCACTCCCAAACCAAACGGGACGGTCAAAAACTTTCGTGAGGCGATTGCGTCCCGCGGTTTCTTGTTGCTTGCCTTTGGTGTCTATCCAACCAATGATCTGGTAGGCATGGGAGTATCTCGCAACGAATGCAGATTTTGCCAACTCTCGCACAGCGCCGCAGCGACTGAAGCACCGAAGTGCTTTGCAATTGATCGCCGAGAAGATGAAGGCATGGAACGTGAGTAATGATGTCGGCAATGTAGGAAACAATCGACCCGAATTGATCGAGCCGATTCAGTGAGATCCTGTGGCAATCGCGGCTCTCTTGAATGTCACGACGGCAGACATGATCGCGCCTTGCTCAGGCAGGCCGGCTCAGCTAAAACAGGCGAAGTGATTCAGCCCGATGAGCCGCTCGCGGCTTTGCGACCGGAGCCACGGCCGGCCGTATGCGCGGATTTCGGTTTGGCCGCGGCAATTTCATTTCAGGGTCGATGCCCGGAATGAGTCCATCGCGATAGACCAGCGAACGTCCCGGAACAGCTGGCACCCGCTCGCCCGGAACCAGTATGCCAACCAGGTTCATCGGATCGGCACCTGAAAGCTTAATGCCTTCCTGATCATGGCAGTCCCGCGCGGCACGTAATCCGTCGACGGCTTCAGGCACCGCAAATTGCTCTCCACCGAATCCGCTGACAAAGCGTCCCCCGCGCACCTCGCCTCGATCTTCAAGCCGGCGCAGCATTCCCAAGAGAACGCCCCATCGTGGAATATTCGATTCCCTGGCAACCAGGTCGCGAAATAAGACGCCGTACCGTGCCAGAAGCACCCGCGCCGCGGACTCAACCGCCGCGTCGGTGCGCCGGGCCTTCTCCAGGGCATCCGCAGGCCTCGTGATCTCCGCGCTGAACAGCGACCATCGCCCTGCGGCACAGCGCATCTTGCGATAGGTTGCCGTAGCAGCCGATTTGCGGGCGGGGTCAATCATCGCACGAAGCTGATCGAATCCGTCCGCCGCCGCCAGTCCGGCTGCGGCAAGCTCCCAAAGCGCAATGCGTGTCTGAGGCAGCGTGAGATTGAGCGCACGTTGCACGTCCTCTTGAAAGCACGCGCCTCTTCGCGCCAGAAGTTCCCATGCGTTCAGTGCATCCGCGGTCAGCGTCTGCCGCAGTTGGCTCTCTTCCACGCACTGGTTTGCAAGCGCGTGCTCCAGCCACGCCGCCGACTCACGCAAATAGAACGTGATGGGCGCCGCATTGCTCGGGACAACACGACGCGGCCCGGCGCCATCGCCCGCGCTGAACGCCGGATGCGGGGAAACGCGTCCCCATCCGACTGCGCCCGAAAGGCATAACCGGTCAAGCCAGCGCGGATCGTAGTCGGCTACACGCGAAGGCAACAGCGATTTTTCCCATTCGATGGCAGGAGCTTCGAAGCCCTCGAGCTGCGAAAGAGCCTCGAGCAATCCCTCTTCTCCAGAAAGCTGCGCCTCGAGCCTCAGGTGCTGCCACGCCAATAGCCACCGCATGAACGCGGCCGGCGATACCGGCTCCACTTGTTTGCGGCGGGTTCCGACTGTCAGTTTATGAATGCGCTGCAGGATGCGGCGCTCACACCACTCGATTTCAAATTCGTCTGTCGTGGCAGGCTTCTCGAAGCTTCCACGTATCAGCAGGCCCTGCATTTCCATCTGAACAAGCGCCTGGAAAGTGAACTGCGCATCGAGCGAAAGCATCGCGGCAAGAATCCGCGCCGTTGTCGGCCCAAGAATCTGCATCCATCCCTGCACGCATTTCTTTACCACCTCCGACTTCGTAGCGCCCTTGACGCTTTCCTCATGCCAGAGCGTCTGCACATATGGCATTCGTTCGACGGCGATCCAGCAAGGCGGTCCGCCGCATTCGATTTCCCTGGCGCGGCCATCGCGGACGAGACACGCATGGAATCCAGCCCAGTGTGGTGCGCTGCCAATTCGGATAACGGAAAGGGGCAGAACGATAAGCGTCATGAGCAGGTCGTGCAGCTCATTGTGGTCGCGAATATCAGGCCAGATTTGCGCGCGCACCGCGTCGATAGCTCGCGGATCGAGCTTCCCTGCATTCTCCATCACGCTCGCCGGAATTCCCTTCTCAAGCGATACCGCACGCGCGCGCCGCTCTTCGAGTCCCGCTTCATCGAGAAAAGCATACGGATTTGCATTCAGAAGTTCGTGCGCAAATTGAGAAGGCACCGGCGTATCCACCGCAAGGCAGCGAATCGATCCGTCCGCGATTCCGCGCAGCACGCCGAGCAGGCCTTCGAGATCCATCGCTTCCTGCAACACATCCTGCATCACTTCCCTGACCAGCGGATGATCGGGAATCTGGATGTCGCCCACAATCGTCTCGAAGCAGGCCGCTGCTTGCGGAAATACGCTCGCCATCAAATCCTCTGAGCGCGTGCGCTGAACCTGCGGGGCGATGCGCTTGCCATTAGAGGTTCGTAACAATTGAAGACTGCGGGCCGCCACCCAACGCCAGCGCGTTTTGAAAATTGGAGAAGCAATCGAAGCCTGCTCCAACAGCGACTTCACCGTCAACTCAGTCAGAAACTGAAAGACATCGGCCAAGGGAAAGCTATGCTGCTCCGCAAGAGAAATGTTGATCCCGTTGTCCGTCGCCGCAGCCTGCAGTTCGAAGTTGAATCCTCGGCAGAACCGCTTACGCAACGCCAGACCCCAGGCCTTGTTGATACGTCCTCCCAGGGGAGCATGCAAAATAAGCTGCATGCCTCCGCCCTCATCGAAGAATCGCTCAGCAATAAGCGTGGTCTTCGACGGAACTGCACCAAGCACGGCGCGCCCGGTCACGATATACGCGACCAGTTGCTGCGCTCCGTAGGAGCAAACCCCGCATTCCTCCATCAACCAGGCAGTCGCCGACATTACATCAGGGAGCCCCGGCGCAACGCACCCTGGAACAACCGTCGCGGTGCGTGCAGCGATCTCCTCGCGCAATTGACTTACCCCATCGCTAAGCACGCCGGTCCGTTGCGGCGCTTCACCCGTCCAGAACGGAAGAGATGGCGGCGCACCATGCGCATCCTCTACCAGTACGCGGCCGGCGGCTTCAATCCTCTTGACCCGCCAACTCGTGTTGCCGAGAAGGATCACATCGCCGGGACTCGAATCCACGGCGAAATGTTCATCGAGCGTGGCAATCTGCACGCCTTCCGGCTCCAGAATTACGTTGAACAATGCCGTATCCGGAATGGCGCCACCGTTTGAAATGGCAATCATCCGCGAGCCGCGGCGCGCGTGCAACTGGCCTTGAATCCCGTCGTGCAGCAAATAAGCGCCGTAGCGCCCGCGGCTCGACTCAATCCCGTTCGATAGAATTCCAATCACCTCTTCAAACTGTTCCCTCGTCAGGCCGCGATAGGAATACGCGCGCCGAAAAACGTCATAAAGCGATTCTTTATCCCACGACTCAGCCCCGCACGCAGCCACCACTTGTTGCATCAGCACGTCGATGGGCTGTGGAGGAATCTCCAACAGATCGAGCTCTCCCGCGCGCACCTTGCGCACCAACGCTGCCTGCTCAAGCAAGTCATCGCGTGTGGTTGCAAACAGTCTGCCCTTGGGAACGGCGCCTCGCCAGTGCCCTGCTCTCCCCACCCGCTGCACGAGCACTGAAACCGCGCGCGTGCTGGCGATCTGGCAAACCAGGTCGACATCGCCGATATCGATGCCTAGCTCGAGCGAAGCAGTCGCCACCAGTATCTTGACTTCTCCATTCTTGAGCCGTCTCTCGGCATCGAGGCGCAGTGCGCGTGCCAATGAGCCATGATGAGCGGCAACGTTCTCCGTGCCAAGCCGTTCTCCGAGTTCGTGTGAAACACGCTCCACCATCTTCCGCGTATTCACAAACACCAGTGTCGATCGATGGTTCTCGGCATGAGCGGCAAGCTTGTTGAATATCTCCTCCCACATGGCGTACGAGGTCACAGAGCCGAGCTCATCGCTCGGAACTTCAATGGCTAAATCCATCGGGCGGCGTTGCCCCAGTTGAATAACCGTCGCCGGCTCGCGGTTCTCGTGAACGCCCGTCAGGTACCGCGCAACCAATTCGATCGGGTTCTGTGTAGCTGACAGCCCTATGCGTTGCGGCAGCGAACTCAGGCCAGTAAGAAACGCGCTCGGGGACAGCCGGTTTTCACCGCACACCAGCGCTTCCAGCCGCTCGAGCGATAGAGCCAGGTGCGCGCCGCGCTTGTCATCGGCTATCGCGTGAATTTCATCCACGATCACCGTCCGCACATCGCGCAGACGATCACGGCTCTTGCCCGCAGTCAGCAGAATGTAAAGTGACTCCGGCGTCGTCACCAGAATATGCGGAGGATTTCTGAGCATCGCCGCGCGTTCATTGGGAAGTGTGTCTCCCGTGCGCACTCCCGTGCGAATGTTCATCGACAGGTAGCCCCGCTCCATGGCAAGCTTCTGAATCTCCGCGAGAGGTCCGTCCAGGTTCTTCTGAACGTCGTTCGACAACGCCTTGAGCGGCGAGACGTACACCACCTGCGTCGTCGGTGGCAGACACCCATCAATCGCCTGGCGCAAGAGTCTGTCGATCGAAACCAGAAAGGCGGCGAGCGTTTTTCCGAAGCCTGTCGGCGCGGAGATAAGCGTCGGCCTGCCGGCCAGAATGCTGGGCCATCCGCCGGCCTGCGGCTCCGTCGGAGTGCAGAACTTGGTGACAAACCATTCGGCCGTGACAGGGTGGGCCCAGGAGAGCTCAGGGGGAAAGTCCATGATGGATTTTAGCTAATTCGCCTTTTGTTTGCCTGGTTCATTTTGATGATGGGACCTGAAATTCCTCACCGACTCCCCGGAGGATCCGTAGCAGGCTTTGTCAACGTCACCGATAAACTCCCCGTCCAGCGCTACGAGCGTGAATCCATCTATCCGAAAACGATGTCGGAACCCGTTCTCTCTGTTTACTCTTTTGATTCCTCTTAGCGCTCTGGAATATATTTCAATTCCAATGGCTTGCACACATTTCCTCAACCACCGCATTGGACGTGCGAGGCAAAAGAAACTCGGCGGCCCCGAGTTGATCCGAGCCAATTTATAGACTTGCATATTCACTGCATCATTCGCGCTTGTATCAGAGAAGTGACATCTGCTTCGAACCGTACAGCATGATTTGCTCGTACACGTACAGACAAACAGGCTTATAGAACTGCGGAACTCCGAGGGCGGCGCCCGTGGCGCGTGGATACTGGCAGGCCTTCGGGAAAATGAAGCAAGCGGTCACGGAAGTGATTACAGGAAGCGAGGCCGGCGATCTCGTGCGCAACGCTCACAGGGAGTGGTAGGGCGAACTTTTCCAGCCGTGTGTGGCGGCCGGACTGATGAATGCCGGAGCCCGAACCGAGAGCGTGAATCGCGGTTGCAGCGGAGTAGTCGGCTACCAGCTTGCGAAGAATGTCGCATCCTGCGAACTGGTTTTACTTGCACTGTGGAAATGATGGATGGCAGACTCTTCTGGAAGTTAGCATTTTTGGGGCGATCTTCGGCACCAAAAGAGCTTTGCACGACACGATCGTCTGCGATCGACAAGACAAATCTCGACCGAGGTGGTCGGCATCGTTGCCCACCGGAAGTGCCTGCAGGTAGGAGGTCTCGACTCGATTCGGCGTAGAGACCAATTCTATTCTTCTGCTTTGGCCAGGATCGAATTTCCGGAACGGTTGGTTCCGAACCGACACATCCTCTCAGCGGTTTTCCGCGCGCGAGGCATGTATGAATCTCCCCCAGTCCGCTGAGCGCTCCCCGCGCTGGAGTACGGAGGCTTTGGCTCTTGCTGCTCAAGCCAAGGTCCTCTCTGGAAACAAGCTTGAGCAGCTGGTGGTTCGTCTCCAGCGCCACACCGGACGCTCTCGCGAAGCGTGCTGGCGCTTCCTGATCCAGTATGGGATCAAAGGAAAAGTGGAACATCGACGATGGACCGACGAAGAAATTGAGTTAGTGCGCGAAGAACTCGTGAAACGATCCGTCGAGGACGTGGCAAAAAAGCTGAATCGCACGCCCATGTCCATCCGCAGCATGCTCCGGAGAAATTCCCTGCACGTAAGGGAGATTCGCTGCGACCTCTTCTCGGTCGAGAGTCTCTCCCATGCGCTCCATGTGCGAAAAGCCGAGATTCATTTTTGGATCGAACAAGGATGGCTCGAAGCGGATGTGAACACCAAAGGCAAAAGGCCCTCCTACATCATCACGGCCGAGGCGCTTTCTCGCGCGTATAAACATCATCTCCCGGATCTGTTAAAGCGCGGAATTCGAAGTCAATCTCTTTTCGAGGCTTATTTGGAGTACGTACATTCGCCAAAGCACACGATTGGTGAACAACTCTTGGATGTCCGCCGTGATAAGCGGGAGAGAGATGCCTTTGCTCGATCGCAGGCGAATGAAGTACCGGCAGACGCAAGCGTCACAGGCGACAACGGGCGTGATTGGAAAGCGGTGCCCCGTGGAAGCGGCGACACAGTTTCGGATCTGCCGTGTTCTGCGCTGATTTCTCAGGCTCTCGTTGCCTTCGCCATCGATTACGAGTCAACGTCGCCCGTCGCGTT
>Ga0182024_10022949_pt1 | contig 11212 bp, 9 predicted proteins | sample P32metaG_FD_120480 | JGI IMG/M metagenome (GOLD analysis project Ga0182024, IMG submission 120480) | Permafrost microbial communities from Stordalen Mire, Sweden - P3-2 metaG (Illumina Assembly) | ecosystem: Environmental > Terrestrial > Soil > Wetlands > Permafrost | place: Sweden: Stordalen... | reverse complement strand
TGCACAGCGCGGCGACCTATTTACCCTGCGACCTCGAGCCAGAGCTGATCGCGCTTTTCGAGCAGAACGACGTCGCGACGGATCGCCTTGCACTTGACACAATTCAGGCGTACGAGGCGGACGGCGACATTCAGGACTTCGCGTCCGCCAAGCGGGAGTACCATCGTAGGCTGCACGCTCGTCAAATCTGGACGCTCGAAGCGGCTCTCGACTCGGAGCTCGACGACGCTTGGAACATCGTGAATACGGATTTCGCAGGGATCCGCGACCTTTGGACGGACGAGGTGTTGTCCGTTGCGTTAGCGGTGGCAGAGGCGCCGCAGGTCAGCCTCCATCACAAGCGGGCGACGATCCTCTGTGCGCTTGCAAAATGGGTGCGGAACGAACTGCGCATCGCGGCGTAAACGTGCTTCCTGGGCGATGAGTGCCACCCGTCTGTCACAGGGTGAACGCATTACATCGGTCATGCTGGACGAAGACACCGCTGCGCGATCAACCGGAACGCCAGAATCGCGACGCTGGAAATCGAGCTGATGACCGCTAGCGCGCCCGGTCCTGATGCGATATAGGGGCCGCGAGACGATGCGCGCTTCCACCGTCCCCGTGCTGTTCGGTGACCGCGACGATCAAGAGCTGCTCCTGCGAATCTTCCGCGAAGGGCAATGCGAGGGCCGCCGTCTGTCCCATGTCTCGAGTGGACTGCGGCGATCAGGCCTCGTCGCAGAGGTGCTGTCCGGAAACGGGAAGGTTCTAATTCTCCATAGCCGACACCCAGCGATCCACGAGATACGCGAGCTTCTCGGAATTCTGAACGGCGGCCCGGGCCTCGCGCCGCGGCTGACTCCGCCGCCGGCAGCGGAGCACGCAGTGGACCCGACGCGCCCGCTTGGACATCGTTGCGATCTCGCGTTCCGCGTGCTACTCCTCCTTGCCCGCGCGAGCAACACGCTGTCGCGTGGGCAACTGCGGCGCAGCATACCCGATGCATTCACGCAGACCCTAAACCACGCGATCGAGCGGCTCGTGCGTGCTCAGGTCGTCAAGGCCGATCACGAGGCAATTTCCATTGCGCCATGCGTACCGGCACTATTCCGCGACCTCGCTCTCACGCTCGGCGAAATCCTGGCTCCCCGTGACCCACGCCTCGATGCGTCGGCGCCTCTCGCCCGCGCAACCACGAGATCGTTCCGCCAAAACGAGGACGGTGCCCCGTTGCTGTTCGGAAGCGATGTTCGCCTGCGCAACCTGATGGCGCTCGCAAAGCACGGGCCGCTGTACGTAACGGAGTTGAGGGGACTCACCGGCGTCAGCGGTCAGACCCCTGAGAGCCGCTACTCCGCGCCGTTCGGGCGAGGAAATGTCGTACGACAGTGGCGCGATCGGCATGGGATCGCAGTAGCCTTGGATCCCGCACTTCCGGTCGTCCTGCCACTGGGCCGCCTACTTCGAAAACTCGAAGAAACGTATCGCTTACCCCGCTTTGTGCGCACTTATCCGGCGCCAACTCAGCCCAGGTCGCGAGAGTGGACGGGGGACCGTTATGCACTCTTCGGCGGACCGATTGCAACGAGCATCCTAACCAGTATCGGTGGTCTCGGCTGGACGTTCGAGGCACTTTGCGTAGCACTCGCCACCGGTTACGATCGTGTTGTCGTCAAGAAGGCGCTCAGGGCGCTCGAGGAGCAGGGCATTCTTGAAGGCGACAGACCGCGGCGACCGGGGTTCAATGTTCGCCGCATTACAGTCGCACGCGCGTTTGAAGCGCACGACGAGTTGAAGAACCTTTTGCGTGCCTACGTTGACGCTTGGCCCGACGTCGCTGATAAGGTCCGGTCGGCGATAAACAATCTTCCTCCGCGAACAAGGGAACATCTCCGTCGGCGCAACCTCAAGCCCTTACCCGACGATCGATCCGCCAGCAAGCGATCGATGCGTGGGATCCCGCAAGGTGACCGTCGCAGGCACTGCCTCCGCCGCTACTACGAGCTGGTTCGCAAATCTGGCCGAGCTCCGACAAGCTTAGAGATACGCCGAGTCGATCCAAATCTCGGCCGGCACATAAAATCGAACTGGCCTAGCTTCCGCGCCTTTCGTGAAGAAGCCGGCCTCGAGGCGGTGCGAACGGGAAAAACTCGGCGGCCTAATTCAGCGCTACGTGAGGACTGCATTGCGGAGTATTTTGAGCTCAGCAAGCGCGTCGGCTTCCTGCCAAACACGGCAGACCTCAACCGCCTAGACAGCTGGCTCGGGCGTCGAATATGCGTCCAATGGGGAGGCTTTCCGGAGTTCTGCGACGAGCTGCACGTATTGCCGGCCCATCGCAAACGCAGTTCGAGAATAGACGATGCGAGCCACCGTGAGAATTGCCGCAATGAATATCGCTCGCTGATGCGAGTTCTTGGGTTTAGGCCAACCAGCGCGGACCTAAACCGGCACACCGACGGACTCTACAAGCGAATTGCGAGATCGTGGCCGAGCTTCGAGGCGTTCTGCGACGATATCGGTGTTACTCCGCCGCGGCGACACGCTGCCGGTTCCCGACCTGGTCCGCGCCCCGGAGAAGCGCGGGCATTGCTCGCAGAAGCCGCCGCAGCGCCCTAGCGTTCGAAGTTCTAAGGCCCGTTGTCGCTTTCACGTCGGCGCGGTGCCTCTGTCAGACCTCCGGTTTGATGCGATAGGCAGTAATAAACGCGGTAGGTCGTCGGAGCCGGCTCGCGCGCTGTGGCGCGGCGCGCAGAACACGGATGTGGCCTTCGACCTCGACGGCACCCGCCGGATACGGCGATCGCCCCGTAAAGTGATTGACTAAGTAGTACCCGTCGGGACGACGCTCGCCAGGCTGAAGTGGAGCAATGCTGTACTCGGCTTCCATTTCTCGGCCGAGCGTTTTCAAGGCATCGGAAGGCCCACGTCGAGACTTGCTAACCCGCACGCCGGTAGATTCAAGATGCCGCTCAGCGCATCCTTGACCATCGCCTCGAGCCCCGGGGCGCGTAGTCGACGAGCCTGGCTTCGCGGCGGCCGGGCCAGGCGATGGCGCATCCTCGCGGATTTGATCGTCGTGCCGTGTGGGTGAGGGCAGGCAGTGTTACGCGCGTTGCCCAAGTCGAACGGTGGTGGTCCAACTCAAACGACGAACTCGCCATCGGTAACGGTGCCGGTGCCACGGTGCAAGAATCGTCGTATCGCTGACAAAACAGGACGGGTGCGACTTGCCAATTAGACACGCGATTTGGGTCGTGGGAGAACAACCAAAGCGCCTGGCAGAATCGTCTCTGTTGAAGGAGCGCCTTCTCGAGGACATGATCGAGGGCGACTCCAGCATCATTTCTGACGAATGGATGCTCATCGGCCGACAAAGAGGAACGGAAGGTGGCCCTTTCGATCTGCTCGCGGTTGCTCCAGACGGCGCGCTTGTTCTTATAGAGCTAAAGCGCGATCGAACGCGTCGAGACGTCGTAGCGCAAGCACTGGACTATGCTGGCACAATTGAAAAGCTGACTGCCACTGACGTAGCCGATATCTATACGCGCTTTTCTAAGGGAGGAAGTTTCAAAGACGACTTTCGCAAGCGCTTCGGGTTCGAGATCAATGACGAATCGCTAAACAAGAGCCATCAGATTGTTATTGTGGCGTCGCAACTCGACCCTGGCACTGAACGCATCGTCCGATATCTTAGCGAGCGCGCGGTCCCGATAAACGTTCTGTTTTTCCAGGTCTTCACGGCGCCTGGCGGTGAGCAGCTTCTGAGTCGCGCGTGGCTGATCGACCCCGCGGAAACCCAGTTAAATGCCGCCGCAGCGCCGCGCGGCGCGACCGAACCGTGGAACGGCGAATTCTACGTGTCTTTTGGAGACGGCAGCGAACGCAGTTGGGATGAGGCTCGCAAGTATGGATTCATATCAGCTGGCGGAGGCGAGTGGTATACTCGCACGCTGAAGCTTCTGGGCGCCGGCGATCGAGTCTGGGTCAATATCCCCGCCAAAGGATACGTCGGGGTAGGTCGCGTTACTGGCCCCGTGTCCTCTGCGAATGACTTCGTCATTCCTGTAAATGGTGGTCCACAGAAGGCGCTGGATGTCTTAAGCGCGGCCCACTATCACCGGGCGCTGGCGGACGACGCCGAGCAGTCCGAGTACTTCGTGCCAGTAAAATGGCTCGAGGCCGTTCCGGCTTCGCAAGCGTTTTCGGAGACGGGGTTCTTTGGAAATCAGAACACCGTTTGCAAACCGACAACCCCCAAGTGGCGGCACTCCATCGAGCGGCTAAAGCACCACTTTACGCAATGGGATGAAGACTGGAACTCATGAGCCGGTTGCCGCAACGCTTGTAGGGCAGCGAGCGAAACTTTGGACGCTCTCGGTTAGTGGCTGAAGCGTCCTTCGGGTTGGGAAGGCTTGAGCGGCGAGCTCGGGTATCGACCGCGGCCCGCGGCGGAAATTCGTCTCACCGTCGTGTATCTTCCGCGCATGGCGACATTAAAGCAAGATCAGCCGATACCGAAGGCTGGGCCCTCCCTCCGACCGCTCGTCGGGAGACCAACGTTCAATGTGAGGAACGTCCGTGCCAACAACCGTGAGCTCGGCGTGTGGCTGGCATTGCAGGACACGCTGCGAAAATTACTTTCTCAGCGGACCGTACACGCGTTGCGGTATCATGAAGCACTTGCATTCGATCGCGAGTTGTCGCCCGTCGTGCGCGCCATCCGGCGCCTAGAGGTGCTACATGCACGCTATCAGCATCGCGACGCGGATCATGCGCGCATGATCTGGGGCCAACTTGATGGACTCAAGGAGTACGCTTGGTCCGTCGGGAGCATGAGCACTGTTGCCGCGGAAGCGCTCATCTATAGCGTAGATCATATCATCAAGTTTGCGGGCACGGCGGCGCGGGTCGGCGGAAAGCGAGACGAGTTTCTGATCGGTGGCCGCTCCGTGGTGCCTGGCGTATCGCTGCTCGCGGCGTTCCGTGTTCTCGCGAACTGGCAGCGGCACGACCTAGAGTGGCGCGAAGGCCCTTTTCGTGAGGGCAACTTCAACCACGATGTGCTCCAGAAATTGGGGCTGTGGCGCGACCGTGATGCACCCGTCTCGTTCCTCAAGAAGCTCAAACGGCCGTCGTATTTTCAATTGGAGTCAGACATCGTCGGCGGCCTCGAATACCTCGTGTGCGAGATGGGGATGCACCGCCCGGCGCCGGCGGATTAGGGAAAGGCCGAGCCGTCGAAGGCGCAGGTAAATTCGCCTACCCCTTCGCGAGTGACGACATTTGCAACTGTGACGGTGAAAGCCGTGTTCGGGCGGAACTTTGGATTCGCAGATATTCTTGAATTTAAGCTTCCGCGGCTTACGGGGAAGGCGATGGTGGGGGAATACCCTCGCAACATGGCGTCGCACGAGGTCGATAAAGCAATAGAACAAATCGATAGCTACGAAGAGTATTGCTCCCAGGAGATCAATAGTCAGTGGGTTGATGCAACGTACGGAATCAGACTTGCGCATCCGAGGACAACACTCGTCATGGGACATAGCAAGGACTTCTCGCCCGAGGATCGCCAGAAGCTTCGTGCACGTAGAAACGTTTCGTCTGTGTTTACGTACGACGAATTCATTGACCTTGCACGCATGCAACTCTACCGAGTGCGCTGACGCAATCAAGTACCCAATGCTAACCTCGTGCCCCTCGTTGCGGTCCATATGCCGGAGGTCGTTCTCGCGACTCAGGTAGAGCCTCGACCCCTTGATCACGCGCAAAAACTTGAACTAATTCATGTAGCGCATGAGTACAGTTTCGTTCGGTACGTCTCCGTCGAAGGGCGTCTTGACGAGCTTTGGCGTGTACCAAAAGAGGTCGCCCGTCATTTCGACTCGGATTTCACTGGAAGGTTCCGGAACTGACATTTTTATGTCGCTCTCTAAAGCAGGGCGTTGGGATCGGAGGCCGTGCCTATCGGTCGCCGGCCTCCTCAGCTGTGACGACCGAAGCTCTTGGAGGCGGGGGCGCACTCCATGCCTCGATCGCTGCCTTGTCCTCAAAGTCTGCTCGTCGCTTTATCATTTCCAAGATCACGCGCTGGGCAGACGCTGAATACATTCCAACTTCGACCGAGCGCGGCGCCACGCCATCGTGGATCACTCGGCTTCGAGCGTTATACATTTGCTCGGCATTTGCTCGCAACCGGTCGAAGTCTTTTGAGGCATCGGCCTCCGATAGCAACCGCGCAATCCCGTGTGTTACTGCGGCTGTTGTATCAAGTCGCCGTGTAAAGAACAGCTCTGAAGCGGCCGCGAAGCTCAGTAGCTTCTGACGCGGCGAGGTCGCTCGCTCGCCGTCCGCGTAGTTTTCAATGCTCCTGCGTATGAGCGCTTTGATTCCGTCGCCCTGGTCGCCGTCGGAAGTCCCGAAGAGGTCGCAAAGGTCGAGCAGCCCCAATTTGGCGAGCCAGGCAAGTCTATCGTCGGTAATAGGAACGGCTGGCGCGCCCCCGGGCAGAACCGGAAACGACATTACTGACCCGTCTTCAGCGATGCACGGAAAGACCTGCATGCCACGGGTTATTGCGCTAACGTGGTAGTCGACTGATGGCGTCCACGCTCCCGTTACGATCGTACTAAGGCAGAACTGCCAAAAGTCCGCAATGGGCTGGACTCGCTCGAAGACTACGTGTCGAATATTCGCGAGGCTCGTGTGAACCTTGAACACTAGGATGGGTCGCCACGTTAGGGCTGAAAGGTACTCCATATACTCAGCTTCGTTGCGCCGGATGGTCGCATCCGTTGCACCGGGCGCTTGGAGCGCCAGAAACGGCCGCCGAAATTCGGTATCAAAGGCACTCGAGTCATCGTACGTTACCATCCGAATATCACCGAACTCAATCGTTTTGCCGCTCTCCAGGACAACGCCACTTACCGGAATGTATACTCGGAACGACGTTATATCGCGGTGCAAGTCGTCTGCAACCTTCTTCACGAGATCTTCGAGAGAGTCAGTCGTCCGCGACGCCAGCAGCGCATTCATAAGGCGCTGCGCGACAGTATCTCGCGGCGTATCGTTAGCAATGGACCTCTCCTTGAGGAATGCACTGACCATGACTTCGAACTGAGCCTCGAGTTGCGGGGTCAATTCAATGCCGCGTCCCTCATAGCCAAAGGTGCGTGTCACGCGGGACCGCTCATGTGCAGGCCGTTGCTGTTCCTCAGCTGCAAGCGCGAAGAATTCCCTTATCCTCGCGACGAGCGCGTCTATTGCCGCCGGATGCATCGAGGTACTATTCAACGGGACCGTACCTCGTTCCGTCGCTTCGGAATGCGGGTTACCGCGTCGAACGGCAACTCGCCCCTCCTGTAACGTACTGTTTTGGAAAGTTGCTCAAGGCGAGACGCCGAACGCCGGCGCGTCCCAACTCTGTATTCGCCCAGGTCGCTCATTTCCAACGTACTCATCCTGGTCGCGACTCGACGACGAACCGCTTCCTCGTAGCGTTCCTTGTCTCGTTTCCCCTTCCCCGTTTGCAGCAACCCTTCATAGGCTACGCGGTTAGCTCACTTGGTCAGATTTCGGTGGCTCGGAAGATGGCCGGTCGTTTAGCGCCCGCTACAAACCGGATCGAGAGATACCCTCGCCGATGATAGCGCGGGGTCGACTTATCTCTTCGTCTTGGTCGTCGGATAAAAGGTCGCTTCGAGTTCTTCGCCCGTAGCGCCGGCCGCGATTAGCGACTTTGCGTTGAGAGCGACGAGTCGAATGATATGCTGGCTGATGAATCGGAACACCGTCGCGGCTGCACGAAAGTGAGAGGCTTCCTCGGGGTCGAGCGGCTCGAAGGCCTCGGTCGTAGAGAGTACGTGGGCGACCGAGTTGCGAATGTCGCTCTGGAAATATCGGTCGTACGTCTTGCCGTACGTCTCCCCGACGGCCATTTTGTCGAAATGCTTTATCGGGTCTTCCGGAAGCGTCTCGTTGAGGTCGAGCCAAGGGGCCGAAGCGAATCGTTCTTCGCGCAACTTCCGCAGACGCGGGCCGCCGACGCGAAACACATGGTCTACGATCTTGAAGAAGCACAAGAAGCGATACGCCTGCGCGTAGCTCATCACGGCTTCGGCGTACATCAAGAGCAACCGAGACGCGATGCCCGCCGGCGCTTCGAATCCGAACGACGCAATCGGCATGCCTTCCGGCCACGGCATGTAGTTCCGCATCGCGTACTCTTCGGGATTCTCGACGCGCGCGACGTGAACCAGCCGATACTTCAACGGCAGTTGAAACAAGTGGATGAACATCGCGTTGAGATAGTTGAAATAGACGCGGCCGAGCACGATGGCTTCTGGCAAGTCGCTCGCCGTGTAGTCACGCACCTCGACCGCCGCCAATATGTTATCTTTTCCGCGGTGCAAGATGAACGGTACCGGCACGCCCTCAAGTCGCATGCGCGGTTCCGCCATTGTCGCGTCGAGCACATAGTTCGACGATCCGTCTTCAACCGGGTGCGCTCGGACTCTATCGATGTCGACATTGCGATTTGAAACGTCGCCGTCGAGAAGAACGAGCTGAAACCACGCGCCCCACTTATCGCCGCTTCCGGTGCCCGCCGCAACCTGAAGGTCGACATAGTCGCCCCACGTGAGCCAATCACCCGGGATATTGAACGGCACACCGGCTTCTGGATGAATCATCGCGTGCTCGAACGTCCGCTGGAAAATCTTCGTCACACCCTACCTCACCGTGCTTCGGCTCCCACTCATTATCGAACAGGCGTTCGCATAGAGTTGCGTCCAACCCTCGGCGGACGATAACCCAGTGATCCCGGCCCGGTCTTAATCGCACTTCGGGCAGCCGTGCTCGGCATCGACGACATCTCTCGTTAGCCGCTTCGGTCCTGGGTGGACGATGCGGTCGACCCGTCGTGGCCTGGTCAATCTGGAGCCGGGCAATTTTACTTCATAGCGCTCTGATATTAAGCCGCCCACGCGTGCATCGGTGCATCTAACTGCGCCCTAAGGTGAAGCTTCCGGTGGCTGGCCTTCGGCGACCGAGGTGTCAGGCGGAGCGGCTAGACCGCTTCTCTCGAGCACGCCCTCGAACCGCGCCTCCAGCGCTTGGTAATGTTCTTTCACGTCAACACCCAGCGCCGCAAGATGGGCCATGATATTCAGGCTCATTCCGATGGCCGTCACGAGCAGCTGTACGCCGTCCGCTGTATTATATATCTGCTCTGAGTAAAGCGAAAGGCGATTCGAAATCTCTGCAAGCGCGATCGGCGTGATGTGTTCGACTTGGCCATAGACCCAATACCGAAAAGGACCCAAGCTCGCTATGATCTCGCCTCGATAAATAGGGTTCTTCGTGATGAGCAACGGTGGCTTGGCATTCCGCATCATCCGCTCGAATCGCTTTGCTGTTTCCTCATCACGGGCGCTGAATCGCGCGCGATCAGCCTCGTCGATTTTCGCCAAGCCCGCCGCTCGGAAGTCGTCCAGAGACCTTTCTGTCTCGAGTGCGAATGCTTGGTCGTTGAAATAGACGACGGTGCGCTTCATGGCCTCGTCGATCGAGCGCAAATGAATGCGCCCCTGCATCGCGAGTCCAGACATACATAGCAATATCAATGCCCGGAGTTCACCGCACGCACCGAGCGCCGCTAGGCTACAGAGCCGACGCGCTGCACCCCTCTCGTCGGTAGCGCCTGCAGCATGCTGAACGAGGTTCGACGCGGCGGACGAAATTGTAGCGATCAGCGCAGCGGCGAGTGGCACAAGATCGCCATCGCCGTTCGGAATCGCGAGAGGGCCGAAGAGCACCGTTGATTTGATCTCTACACCACCGCCCAGGACGGACGGTTCAAGGCTATCGTCCATGCGCTGGCTTTCGACCGCTATCTCTCACCTTTCCTCATGTTTTTGGCACAAGCACAGTGCGCCGGGCTGGTCTCGACGCCGGCCGGCCCTAGAAGCTCTAGCAGCAACGCTCGAGATATGATCCAGCCCGGGATTTCCCAATTCACTCCTATCGGTTTCGCATGCGCGCTGCTGCTCCGCCTGCCGTACCGTGCTTCCGTCAGGCCTCAGTGAGGCGTACGTGAATGTCCGGCTTACCCTAGTGCGGAAATCGCAAGCCGTTACACCGTGAAGGCTCGGGCGTGGCTGAAGAAACGCCTTCTTGCGGCTCAACCTCATTGAGGAGCTGTGGATGAGCCTTGTCCCGGTTCTCATGGATAAAACGAATGACTGAAATCAGATAGGCGTCAAGGCGGCGGCTCAAGACGGCCAAGTCCTCGGTATTTATTGGGACTTCACCTTCCCTTGGAAACAAACGGCTGATCTGCATTTCTACGTTACCGGCACCGCCGAAAGCCATGGCACGCAACGTTCTCGGAGACTTCTCGTGGGCGATCTGGTAGTCGCGAACATCCGATATGGCGCGACGCATCTCTTCCGCCCGCTGCAGGAGCTGCCGTCTCAGTTTCAGGTCCTTCGCTTGGCAATACTCTTCGATCTTCCGGTGCAGATTGTCGTGGGAATCCAGCCCGATTCCGCGCGCCGGGCCAAAATAGTATTCGATGAAGTCGGCAACGCGGTCAAGCAAGATCTTCGCGAATAGATAGTAGGACTCGATAGAGAGCTCGAGCGCGCCGACGAGGTAGCGTGCTTGCGCTTCCTGGCGTGCGCTGTCTTCGGATATTCGCGGGAGCACGCCGACAGGAAATCGCTCTTTTTGAAGAGCGTTATACGCGGCAGATTCGGCGACGTATCGCCCGAGGATCTCACGCCGATTCTGAGCGCTTGGCTAACTCGCACAGCGTTGCCATTTCGCGCTTGCGAGGTAGGAGGAATCATCGACTCTTCCAAGGTCTCGCAGATGCGCACTGCTCACCCTCGGCACGTCGATTATGGAAACGACGTACGCGACGCTGCCGACTGGATGAAAGTCCATACATTGGTCGGCGTCAACACGCTAGTCGTCACGTCTGCGCGGTTTTTCAGGAAGCCGCGGAGAAGGGACGGGCGACCCAGCTTTTCTAGTTCCGCTCGTTTCCGACGCGCTTGCAGTCTTCAGTCTGAAATATGTTCTCGGCGACAAAGCGTACTTGGCCGAGAAAATATTAGGATGGCTCTGGGAACGATCGATCCGCGCCGTGATACCACTCAAGAAGCGCACGGATCCATTGGCGTGGGACGAGCATCCGGAGGCAGCAGCCCAACTGGCAAAATGGTAC
>Ga0182024_10022948_pt1 | contig 11213 bp, 11 predicted proteins | sample P32metaG_FD_120480 | JGI IMG/M metagenome (GOLD analysis project Ga0182024, IMG submission 120480) | Permafrost microbial communities from Stordalen Mire, Sweden - P3-2 metaG (Illumina Assembly) | ecosystem: Environmental > Terrestrial > Soil > Wetlands > Permafrost | place: Sweden: Stordalen... | reverse complement strand
TCGGCAGAGCGTTCACGTGGACCACTGGCTGTTCCCGGCGACAACGGGAATCATATACGGTGTCTGATACGGTCGTCGCGCAGTTGCTCGGGCGCCGGTGTGGCCCGCCGCGACCCGGCGAGGATCGGCGATGAGGCGGTCCGATCGTGGCGTCTCTCGCGTTGGTCGTCGTGTCCGGAGAGGAAGCCCAATGAAACGCACGCAGAGCCTGGACGCCGCCAACGAAGCGCCGCTCGACGCTACCACGGCGCAGCCGAACTCGCTTCGCGGCCGCGTGGCGCTCGTCACCGGAGCCGCCGGCGACCTCGGGAGGGGCATCGCGGGAGCGCTCGCGGCGCGCGACGCGATCGTGCTCTGCGCCGACATTCGCAGCACCGCAGACCTCGTGGAGGCGGTTCCCGGCGGTCGCGGCAGGGAACTCGCACTCGACGTCACCGACTCTGGCGAGGTGGAGCGCGTCTTCGCGCGCCTGCGAGACGATCACGGCAGGCTCGACATCCTCGTGAACAATGCCGGGCTCGCCCATCCGCCGGCACCGCTCGCGGACACCTCGGACGCGGTGATCGACAGGGTGCTGGATGTCAACGTGAAGGGCGTCCCGCACTGCGCTCGTGCCGCCGCGCGCATGATGATCGGGACGGGGTCCGGCAGGATCATCAACATCGCCTCGCAGGCCGGGAAGTGCGGTGTCGCCAACTGGGCCGTCTACTGCGCCTCGAAGGCGGCCGTGATCGCCGCGACCCAGGCGCAGGCGCTCGAGCTGGCAGCCCACGGCATCACCGTGAACGCGATCTGCCCCGGACCGATGCTGACCGAGATGACTTCCGAGACCGCCCGTCTGGAGGCCGCGGCGAGCGGCGCCGACGTCGAAGTGCTGCTCGAAGAGCAGCGGCGGGCCGTGCCGCTCGGGAGGTTCGGGACGGCCGCGGAGCTGGGCGAGATGGTCGCCTGGATCGCGTCCGACGCCTCCTCGTTCACCACCGGCGCGTCGTTCAACCTCACAGGAGGAATGAGTGTCTTCTTCTGAGATGCCCGGCGATGATCCCCGGATCGCAACGGAGGTGCGCGCCGAGCTCGCGGAGATACCCTGGCGCCTCGCGCGCGAGATGATCGACCACGTCCTCGCCGACGCGGACCGGCGGGGCCTGCGCGTCGCCGTCTCGCTGATCGACCGTTGGGGCCGCAAGCTGGCATTTCAGCGCCAGCCGGGGACGGTGATGGCCTCCTCCGCGGTCGCGATCGGCAAGGCGCTCGCGGCATGCACGTTCGATGCGCCCACGCACATCCTCGTCGCGACGATCTAAAGACCTCTACACGAACTGCTACGCGGGACGCGTGCCCGCGAAGAACCCCTTCAAGCCCAGCTTCGGGGTCAGCCCGCCGCTGCTCGTCGGACGCGACGCCCTGATTGAAGAGTTCGTAGACGCACTCGACGATGGGCCAGGATCGGCTGGCAGGGCCAATCATACCGGCGCCCGAGGCTCCGGAAAGACCGTGATGCTGAACGCGGTCGAAGACCGCGCTAGGCAGCTTGGCTGGCTCGTGGTAAGCGAAACAGCCGCGCCCGGCTTCGTAGAACGGCTCACCCGCGATTCCCTACCGGCTCTCTTGGAGCGCCCCGACCCGAAAGCTGTACGCCGGCGCCTGACCGGGGTCACCGGACCGCTGTCCCTCGGTGGCGTGACGTGGAGCACAAGCGGGAGCCACACGCCTGAGGCGACGCTCCGCAGCCAGATCGAACTCGTCACCGATCTCCTCGCCAACCAGGACAGCGGGCTGCTCATCACGCTCGACGAGATACACCAGAACCAAATCGCCGAGCTACGTCACCTCGCCACGACGGTACAGTACGCCTTCAGAGAAGAGCGCGCGCCGGCGTTCGTCGGAGCATCGAGGCCCACAACGACGGGAACTCCCCCCAGGTCGTCTGCCGAATTCAGGAAGCCCTCGGTCGCGCCCGTTGCCTCCATCGCGGCCTTCACATCGGCGACGTCGCGAGCCACCGCGTCATCGCCGACGTACGCGCTCGGCGCCCGGCGGCCTCGGCGTCGGAGCCAGTCTCGAGCTTTCCCATCCACGTCACGATCGTCGAGCGGCGATAGCGGACGTAGCGGCGGAGCAGCCACCAGTGGCTTCTATCAAAAGGTATACGATCAACGTTTGCCGCATCGCTCTCTTAGCTGGGACCGGCCCTACCGGACCGCGCCGCGTGCCCGGCTCAGTCTGGGGACAAGCTCCGAACCAATGTATACGATATCGTCTATTCTGGCGCTGTGTGGGCACGATTCAGGGTCTCGGCGCTCCTCGCGCCTCGGGGCGAGCGGTGCTGACCAGAGCGGCCGAGCGCTCCGCGGCCCAGGACTCGTTCGCAGAACCGCCTGACATGCGCGCCGAGAGGCACCGCCATCTACGCTGGCGCGGCCGGATCCAGCGATCAAACGGGGTAGCGGCGAACGCCGCCGAGAGGAGACGTCCCAGATGACCGGTCCTGACAACCGCGAGGACATCGAGGCGCGAGTTCGCCGACTTGACGACAACGAGGAGATTCGCGGCCTGCTGCTCGACTACGCGCAATTCCTCGACGAGAAGAACTTTGTCGAGTGCTCTCGGCTATTTGCGCGCGATGGCGCGTTCGTCCTCCCCTTCGAGCGGGTTATCGGGCACGACGCCATTCGCGCGTCCATGGACGGGATGCTGGGTAAACACCTCGGCGCCGAGAGCGGAGCTGACTTCCACGTCCTCGCCAATCTCATTGTCCGACTCGATGGCGACACAGCCACCTCGAGGAGCTTCTGGCTATACGTGTCGCCCCGTGACGACGGCCATCCGCACCTCGCCCAGTTCGGCCACTATGAAGATGAACTGGTCCGCGAAGACGGGCGTTGGCGGTTCGCGAGCCGCAAGGCGCTTCGCGACATAGGTTTCCCGCAAGCGGGCGTCCCCGGCGCCGTTCCCGAATAGGCACCGGGGTCGTGCGCACATCACGTGAAGCGGGGCGAGGCGTGGCCGTTGCGGTTGGCTGCCCGAGCAACGGCGCCCCTCTCGCTGACCGGCTGAAACGGCTCGACGCAGCCGGGGCCGCACGCGAGAGGCGCCTGAGCTACGGAGCCCTTAGAGACAGCCAGCCGGTAGCCATCGTTGGCATCGGACAAAGGAGGATCTCGTGAGCGAGCGATACCCGCATGTGTTCAACCCGATCAAGCTCGGCCCCGTCGAGATCTCTAACCGCTTCTACCTCGCACCACACGGCGTCCCGCTGACCGTCGACGGACTGCCGAGCGAGGACTGCGTCGCTTACCTCGCCGAGCGTGCGGCCGGCGGCTGCGGACTCGTCTTCCACAGCATCGCCGCATACGCGTTCAGCCCGCGGCTGCAGACGCCGTATCACGAGGCATCGATACCTGCGTTCCGTGCCGTCGCGGATGCGGTTCACGGGCACGGTGCCAAGATCTTCGGTGAGCTCTTCTACCATGCGAGCGTGCCCGGACCGTGGGAGGCGCACAGTCCCACGCGCCCTGCCGTCGCCCCCTCGGCGATGCAGCAGTTCGACAAATACGAGGTGTGCCACGAGGCAAACCTTCGCGAGATCGCCGGCCTCGTCGAGGCGTTCCGCCGCAGCTCCACTCACCTCGCCGCGGCCGGCTACGACGGGATCGAGGTGCACTGCACGCACGGTGCACTCGTCGAGCAGTTCCTGTCCCCTTACTTCAACCACCGCGACGACGAGTACGGTGGCGGCCTCGAAAATCGGATGCGCTTCCTGGTCGAATGCCTGCAGGCCGCCCGTCAGGGAGCCGGTCCGCAGCGAGCGGTCGGCGTCCGCTTCAACTGTGACGAGATGCTCCCGGGCGGACTGACGCAGGATGACGCGCGCGAGATCCTGGCCCGGATCGTCGAGTTGGGGCTGATCGACTTCGCCGATCTCGACATCGGCGTCGAGCCGAACCAGCTACCGCTGGCGTCGCCGCCGTACTTCATCCCGCCGCACCTCTTCGAGAGCTATGTCGGCGGCGTGCGTGGAGCCACCGGCGACGTGCCGGTGATCAGCGTGATCGGGCGGATGACCTCGATCGCCGACGCGGAGCGGATCATCGCCTCGGGCGTGGCCGACATGGTGGGCGCCGCGCGCGGTCTGATCGCCGAACCGGAGCTCGTCAAGAACGCCCGTGAAGGTCGCGAAGACCGCAGCCGCGTATGCATCGCGTGCAACTGGTGCATCGAATGGGACTGGACGCAGGGCGCGTGCACGATCAATCCGGCCAGCGCGAAGGAGCGGCAGTGGGGCGTCGCCGCGCTGCGGCCGGCCGCGCACAGCTCGCGCGTGGTTGTCGTCGGCGCCGGTCCGGGCGGGCTCGAGGCTGCGCGCGTCGCGGCGCTGCGCGGGCACGAGGTCGTCCTGTTCGAGCGGCGTGCGAGCGTCGGTGGCCAGATGAATCTGTGGGCGAGCCTGCCGGCCCGCGAGACCTTCGCGACGACACCGGCCTGGTGGTTGGCGCGGCTGGAGGAACTCGGCGTCGACCTGCGCACCGGCGTCGACGCCACGGCCGAACTCGTCCTGCGCGAGACGCCGGACGCGGTGATCGTAGCGACCGGATCGCGCTACGCCAAGGATGGCGAAAGCGGATACCTGGCGATTCCCATCCCGGGTTGGGACCGCGACTTCGTCCTCACCCCCGAGGACATCCTCGAGCAGGGCGCCCGCCCGACCGGCAGTGTCGTCGTGCTTGACGAAGAGGGACTAAACACCGGATCGGGCATCGCTGAGCTGCTGGCGAACAGCGGCGCGACGGTCGAGTTGCTCACGCGATGGCTGCAGGTTCCCTCGGCCAGCCACCTCTACACCAGCGAGTTCGCGTTCATCAACCCGCTGCTGAGCAACGCCGGCGTGAAGGTCACGACACAAAGCTACGTCAAGGAAATCGGCGATCGTGAGCTGACCGTCTTCGATGTCTTCACCAGCGAGGAGCGCGTCATCGAGGACGTTGACGCAGTTGTGCTTGCGACCATGCGACGGCCGCAGGACCAGCTGGTGAAAGATCTCGACGGCTCGGTCGCTCAGCTGTTCGCGATCGGCGACGCGCTCGCTCCGCGGATGCTTGCGGCCGCCACGCACGAGGGTCAGCGCTTCGCGCGCATGATCGGCGAGCCCGGGGCGCCGCGAAACTTCTCCGAGGTGTACTTCGGGATGGCGGAGCCCGACGCGCCCTGGAGCGCCATCGGATCCCTGGCGGCCGAGGGCTAGTTTGCGGATCGAGGAGCAGTTCGACATTGCGTCCCCGATCGAGGAGCTCTACGCCGAGCTCAATGACGTCGCCGGCATCGGGTACTGCATTGCGGGCGTGAAGGTCGTCACGGTGCTCGACCCAGACCGTTCGCGCTGGAGGATCGAGCAGCGTTTTGGAGCGATCGCCCGCACCTTCAACCTCGAGGCGCGGATCAGCGTCCGCCGGCCGCCCGAGCACATCGGGTTCGAGGCGACCGGTCAGGACGTGGAGCTCACCGGCTCAGTCGAGCTGGAGCGTCTGTCGGCGGAAGAAACGCATTGCGAGATCGTCATCGACGTGAACGCGCTCGGTCCGCTGGTGCCCTTGCTCGAGATCTTTGCCAAGGGCCCGCAGCGCCAGCTGATCAGACAGACGATCAAGAACATCAGGCTGAGACTCGAGGGTACCCCGATCGAGGCGCCCGCCACCCCCGAGGCGCCGCGCGGGCGCTCGCGCCTGCGCAGATTCCTACGGCGTCTTCTCCGTCGGTCGGATTGAGGAAGGAGTTCGGATGGGTCTCTTCAGTGGGAAGGTCGCTTTTGTCACCGGCGCCGGACGCGGGCAGGGACGCTCCCACGCGGTGCGAATTGCCAGCGAGGGCGCCGACGTGGCGCTCATCGACCTGGGCGGGGCGGGGACGATTGTGCAGCCGCGCTACGGCACGGCGTCCGGCGAGGACCTGGCAGAGACCAAGCGCCTGGTCGAGGAGCAAGGGCGGCGCGCGCTCGCGTTCGAAGTCGACGTCCGCGACTACGATGCCATGTGCAAAGCCGCCGACGAGGCGGCCGCCGAGCTGGGCGGGATCGACTACGTGGTGGCCAACGCCGGCATCTGCGACGGGCCGCATCCTGTCTGGGACCTGCCGCTCGAGAACTGGCGGACGATGATCGACGTCAATCTCCACGGTGTCTTTCACACCTGCAAGGCTTCACTTCCGCATGTCCGCGAGCGCGGCCGCGGTGGGGCGTTCGTGCTGATCAGCTCGGCCGCGACACTGAAGGCCGGGGCGGGTGTGAGCCATTACGTCGCGGCGAAGATGGCCGTGCGTGGCCTCTCGTTGGCGATGTCACGGGAACTCGGGCCGGAGGGCATCCGTTGCAACGCGATCCTGCCGGGAGCAATCGACACTCCCATGCTGCATGAGGTTGCGGCGCTCTCCGGAGTCGCCGCCGACGCCATCTTCGACCGCTACCGCCAAGCGCAGTCGATCCATGAGGACGTCGAGGTGCGCGACATCACGGCCGCCGTCGTCTGGCTGCTCTCCGACGAGTCGCGCTACGTGACCGGTCTTGAGATGGTGGTTGACGCCGGCGAGAGCGGAGGCTGACGCAGTGGCGCCCGCAACACCCGCTCGTAGCCGCCGGTCGGCGCTAACCGCTGTGGCCGTGCTCGTCCTCGCTGCCGCAGTTGCGGTGGTGGTGGTGCTCGCGACGTCGGGCGGCAGCGCCAGGACGCCGGCCGTCGCCAATCGCGCCCGCGTCGCGAGCATGCTCAGGGGCATTCCGCAGTCTGGCTACACGCTCGGTAACCCGAACGCTCCTGTCACCGTCACCGAGTACGGCGATTTGATCTGTCCGGCCTGCGGTCGCTTTGCGCTGGGCTCCGAGGCTCAGCTCATCTCGAGCGAGGTTCGCGCAGGGAAGGTGAAGCTTGTCTACCGCGGGTTCATGTCGGGCGAGACCGCAAATGCGGCGCAGTACGCCGCCGCGCAGGTCGCCGCTCGAGCGGCAGGTCTGCAAGACCGCGCTTGGTACTACGTGCTCTTGTTCTATGCCGCGCAGCGCAACCCGGCGGTTCCATACGTGACCACTGCATACCTCCAGCGCGTGGCCAGCGAGGTGCCCGGCCTCGACTTCGCGAAGTGGAAGAAGGATCTGAAGGACCGCTCGCTCGACTACGCAATAGTCGCAGACGGGCAGAAGGCCATAGCCGACGATGTCATCCAGACGCCGACCATCATCGTCAAAGGGTCCAGCGGCTCCGCGCGGTTCCGCGATCCCAAGACATCGGTGCCCTCAATCGCGCAACTGCGCGGCCTGATCGCCCGCGTGAAGTGACGGCGGCCGCCGCGCGGCGGCCGCCGCCCCGTCGCCATTGACGCCGCGGGCATTCGCGCGCGGTCTCAGAGCACATCAGCCGGCCCTTGCGGCGGCGGTCGGGGCGGGCGCCCGGGCGCACCGCCGCCGACCGCCGCCGCGGTCAGACGGTCCGTCTACCGCCCTATGTCTCCGCCCGGCGCGCCTGGCTTCACGAAGAAGTAGTTCAGGTACGCATCGTTGATCCAGCCGTTGAGCGCATTGCGCGTCTCCGCCGTGCTGTTGATCGTCGCCCCAGGCGGCGCGAACTGCTTCACGGTCGCCGCGGTCATCAGCTGCGACGGCTTGACGATGTCGTTCACCTTCAGCTCGTTGCCGTTGAGGATTCGAAGCATCACGTGGAACATCGCGTAGGTCCCCTGTGGTCCGTTGCTGACCGAGGCGACGGCCTGGTACTTCGGATTCTGCAGCCACCAACCGGCGACCGCGGCATCGGCGTAAACGATCCCCATCGGCGGCACCGGCCGGCCGGCCGCGATGAAGGCTCGGATGATGCCGGGCGCCATCTCGCCCGCGTTGAACACGCCGTCGATGGGGCCGGGATGGGAGGCGAGGAACTGGGCCACGACCGTCTTCGTCACGGCGTTGTCGTAGTTGCCGCGAACGACGCCGACGATCTTGATGTTCGGGCACTGCGCGACCTGGCGCTGCAACTCCTGGTTTGTGGCGTCGTCCTCGGGGACGCCGGCGATGCCCCGAACATCGAGGAGCGTGCCCTTACCGCCCATGGCGTTGATCATTCCCTGGATCGGTTGGATGTAGCTCTGCCAAACGACCCCGACGGCGTAAGGAGACTGCGGCAGCGCCTGGGTGTCGGCCTCGAAGACGACGCCCTTCTTGCCGTCCTGCGTGATCACCGAGGCGAGCGCCGCACCTGAGGCCGGGAAGAGGATGATCCCCTTGACGCCCTGCTGCACCATCGTCTGGATCGCCGCGATCTGGTCGGCCGGCGTTGTCGTCGCCGTGCTGACGGGAACGTTGACGTCCAAGCTCCCTGTCGTGAGTCCCTTGGACTTGGCAATCGCGAACTCGCGCTGCATCTCCGAGATCGTGTCCGCCATCTCGGCGCCGTCGATTGGGAATCCCGCCGAGACTCCGATCTTCCACGGCTTGGGGTCGCCCTTGAACGTGGCCCACGGGCTCTTTAACACGGGGTCCGGAAAGTCGTTGTAGTACGCCTGAATGCTCTTCGGCAGAGACTTGAGCTCACCTTGGCTACTGTCGATCGGCGGGAACGTCGGGAGCGTCCCGCATGCTCCCGCCGCGTGCGCGACCACCTTGGCTGGGTGAGCAGAGACTGCTGTGGCCATGGTCACAGCCACTGCGCTGGCCGCGACTATCGAGACGATTGCGCCGACGACGCGCGAGCGGCGATGCCTCAAAACGCGAATCATCAATTCCCCTCCCGAACTGTTGACCTTCCCATGCTTGACGCATAAGGATGTACAAGATCGTATATAACCCCGTATGCGCTGTCAATCGCGCAGCCGTAGCACAAGGCTGTCCGCGATGCGCGCGCGAGCGCTCCCGAGACGACGAACAGAGCGGCCGCGACGCGGACGCCCGCGGGGCCGGATCAACCGGCCTCGATCTGATGTGCGCTCAGCCCGGGATTCGGGCCAGCGCCTCGGGAGGAATCCCGGGGGGTTGAATCAGTGCTCCAGCGTCAACGGGCAACGCCGTTCCCGTCACATAGCGGGATTCGTCCGAGATCAGCCACATCACAGCGTTCGAGACGTCGTCGGCGTCTACCCAAGCGACGGGAAGGAGGTTCATGGTGCGAAAGCCGAACTCGACGGCGTCGCCTGCGGAGTCCGCCCGCTTGGTGATCGAGGACGTAAGCGCCTCGTTGAGGAGCATTGGCGTCGGTACGGACGTCGGGCAGACAGCGTTGACACGGATTCCGCAAGGCGCGAGATCGACGGCGAGGTGGCGCATCAACCCAATCACGCCATGCTTGGACACGCCATATGGCAGCACGTCAGCGTATGGGGTGACTCCGCAGGTTGACGATGTGCAGACGATGGCGCCGCCGCCTCGGGCAATCAGATGGGGGATCATGGCCCGGCAGGTGAGCCACGAACCCTTCAGGTTGACCTCCATCGTGAGATCCCACCGCTCCTCCGTGATGTCCCAGCTGCCGAACTCCGCAATCGCGGCGTTGGCGCAGACCGCGTCGATCCCGCCGAAGCGCTCCACCGTCGCTGCCGCGAACGCCTCGAGCTGCGCCGCGTCGCGAATATCTGCCGGCATCGCCAGGACATCGCCGCCGGCGTCCTCGACGAGCCGTCTGGTCTCCTGCAGGTCGGCGGGGCTAGCCAGCTCGTAGGAAAGTCCGCCCAGCGGCTCGGGTATGTCACAGATCGCGACCGCTGCTCCCTCGCGCGCGAACGTCACAGCATGGGCGCGTCCCTGACCTCGCGCGCCGCCGGTGATAACGACCACTTTGCCGTCCAGGCGTCCCATCCTGCCTGCCCTTAGCGCATGCCCTTGCTGACCGCGGCGGCAGCTTCCGAGATCGGCGGGGCGCCCGGTTTGAACTCGATTCCGGACTCCGCGCGGCGCAACAACAGCCAGCGCCCGGCGCGCTTGACAAGATCGTCGTCGTAGCGGGCAACGATCGTCACCTCGAAGTTCTGGGTTATCCAGACGACGTCCGTCTTGGCCGTCGCAGTGTCGAGATCGGGGCCGAGTTCGATTACCGGCGGCGAGTTCATGTGCTTGCCGCGGTAGTCCTCGGGGAGGCAGCTCGCCATGAACTCGACGAGGTGGTCGCGTCCGGCGAATTCGACGCCGTCGGCCACGAACACGGCCTCCTCGGCCCACAGCTCGGCAAAGTTTGCCCAATCGTGGTCGTCGAAGGCGATCGCATACCGCGCTATCACGGTCCGGATCGCCTCGATCGCGATGAGCCGATCGAGCTCGCGTCTATCGCTGGACATGCTCACCTCCGTCTTTGTCCCAAGCGACCGGGCACCGCGCCGTCGGGACTCGGTGCCTTCATTGCGCTTGGCTGGTCCCGGCCCTCGGCAAGCCCGCCGCACCAAGCCGTGCGATAATACCGTATACGATGTCGCGTGTGTGTTGGCGAAAACGCGGTGGGGATCGCCTCGATGCACGCGGTCCGTCGCCGATGCGCCATCGGCTTGCGCTTGCTCAAGGCGCGCTCGCGCGAGCGATTTCGCCCGGACGCGCATGATCCCGAGCGGTCTTCGAGCCGATATCGCAGGACCGACGCCGCCCCCGCCGTGGGCGTCAGCGGTGGCCTGTATGACTCGACCCCGCGTGACGGCCACCGGTCGTCCGGATCATCCTCGTCGAGGTCCCGTGCAATCGGCCCCGGTACTCCTCCGCCCCGGTCGGGCTGCGGCGTGAGGCCGTCTCTGGCAAGGGGAGCAGACTCGCGCCGATCGGCCGCGTCTGCCGCGGGGATTGTCGTCGGTCTCGCACGAGGACAAACGGCGGCTTAGCGCTCGGTGTGTCGAGCCGAGCGCACATCAGCGACGGCTCGGCAGCACGACCGAGTTCCATAAGCAACTTTCAACTTGAACCACGGAGAGAGGAGACAAGGGTGGCCCCGCAACTTCAACAACTGATCGACCGGGCCGAGATTCTCGAGCTCATCGCGAGGTACAACAAGGCGTACTTCGATTTTGATGCCGCCGGCTACGGCAACACCGCCGCGATCGACGGGCGCTACCTCCAAGCGAACACCGGGTGGTGCGCCTTCGGTCGCGAGGAGATCGCCTCAGCGATGGCGGCAATCCCGGCGGGCGGCGGCCATCAGCATCTTTGTGGCGATTACGTAATCACGTTTGACGGCGACGACCGCGCAATCGCCGGGTACAACATG
>Ga0182024_10022946_pt1 | contig 11213 bp, 11 predicted proteins | sample P32metaG_FD_120480 | JGI IMG/M metagenome (GOLD analysis project Ga0182024, IMG submission 120480) | Permafrost microbial communities from Stordalen Mire, Sweden - P3-2 metaG (Illumina Assembly) | ecosystem: Environmental > Terrestrial > Soil > Wetlands > Permafrost | place: Sweden: Stordalen... | reverse complement strand
CGGCTCCGAACGAGACGGGCCGGCGAGGCTGTGCATTCGAAGCACCACCGTAGGGGCGCGTCAGGCCAAGTGGGCGAAGGCGCAAAGCTCGCATGGATGAACGCGTGACCCGTATGAGACCCGACGGATCGTACCAACCCGTTGGGGGGTCAAACTGGATATCGGTCCACTGCCGGTTGCGCATTAGCGCGGTCGAAACCGTGCTGTCGAGCGCCGCGACAGGCGAAACCGCGATCGGGGCTTCCCGCCCCGCGCGCGCCCCCGTCAGGTCGAGAAGTCGGGGATCGCCGGGCGAACGTCACCGCCGCGATCCTTGGGCTCCTCCCACTCCTCCTGACGGCCGAGGGCGGTCAAGTCGAGGAAGTAGTACGACCCGCCGAGCGCCTCGGCCCCACGCGCGAAGGTCGAATAGGTGTGAAAGACGTCGTCGCCGTCACGCAGGAAGCAGCTCCAGCCCGGCATCTCGAGGCCGTCGGTGACCCAGTCCATGCCGGCCTCCGCGAGCTCTGCCTTGGCTCGGTAGTTGTATTCGATCGGTGCCCGTGACTCGTCGAAGCTGACGTGAAAGTCGTAGTTGAAGTCGCTCGCGTGGGAGGAGTAGAACGGGAACGTCCAGCCCCGGCTCACCCGGTACGCCTCGATCTTGGCGAGCGGCGCGCGGGCGACGGCGGCAAACGACGTGTCGCGCGCGGCGAGATGCTCGCGCAGGCCGGCAGAGTTCTCGTCGGAAGCGGCGGTGCAGCTCGGGCAGCCGTCCTCCCAGTCGGGGTGAAACATGAAGTGCTGGATGATCAGCTGCCGGCGGCCTTCGAACAGCTCGACCAGCCCGACCTCGCCCTCCGGCCCCTCGAAGCGGTAGTCCTTCTCGACTCGCACCATCGGCAGCCTGCGGCGGTCGGCGCTGAGCGCGTCGCGCACCCGCGTGAGCTCCTTCTCCCTCGCCAACAGCGCTCGGCGGGCAACCAGCCACTCATCGCGTGACACCACCTGCGGAAGACTCATCGCCACTCCTTCGAAGTCGGCTTCGGATCCAACGAACCAAGAGTAGGACTGCTCCGTCGGCGGCAACTCATCGGTGCTGTACGGCGCCCGGCCCGGACCGGCGGCGCCCACGCGCGGCGCGCCCCCGCGGGTCGATCAGCGAGTACCGTCCAGCCATGCCGGCCGTCCGGGCCGGCGAAACCCAGCGAGATGAGGTGAGTCGATGGATCCCGTCGTGCATTTCGAACTCCCGGCCGAGGACCGCGAGCGAATGGCCGCGTTCTACACATCGGCGTTCGGCTGGCAGACGGAGCTCCTCGGCCCTGAGATGGGCAGCTACACGGTGGTCACGACGACCGACACCGAGGCAGGCAGACCGACGACCCCGGGGGCGATCAACGGCGGCTTCTTCCTGCGGACGAGCGATGCCGCGTCACAGACTCCATCGATCGTGATCGCCGTTCAGGACATCGACGCGTCGCTGCGCGCCATCAAACAGGCGGGCGGGACGCCGGCCGGTCCGCCCCAGGAGATCCCGGGCGTCGGCACCTACGCCGGCTTCCACGACACCGAGGGCAACCGTGTCGGCCTGCTCCAGCCGCTCCCGCGGAGCTGAGTCCAGACCGGGTGAGCGTCGCAGCACGGGGCGGGTGAGAATCGCGCCGGAGCGGTCAGGCGGGGAGCTCCTGCCAGCCAGACACCGCGCCGGCAAGCGCCCGGCCGACGTCGGCCTTGATGCCGTGGGAACGCAGCCCCAGCGCCAGTCCGGCGAGCGCCGCGAGGACCGGCGTGAGGCGAGCGTCCTCACCGGTGTGTGAGATCCGCAGCGCACGCGAGGCGAGTGGCCCCGGGGCGAGCGCGAGCGGCCCCTCGGCCGCGGCGCTGCGAGCACTCGCGAGCAGTTCATCGGCCTGTACACCGTCGGGGGGACCAACGAGCGTCGCGATCGCCGCGGCGCTCGCGTCGTCGGCGACCCACGGTTCGAGTCCGAGGGCCCGCAGTCCGGCGCGCGCGGCGTCCCGGGCGCGCCGATGGCGGCGGATCGTTGTCTCGAGCCCCTCCTGCTCGATGCGCTCCAGCGCCGCGTCGAGCGCCCGCGTCTCGAGGTGGGCGGGGATCAGCGGCAGCTCGCGCCGACCCGCTCGAATCCAATGGGTTCGCCAGTCCAGCAGTGACAGGATCGAATCGCTCGGCGCGGTCGGGTTGCGGTCGATCGCTTCCCACGCCCGCTCGCCAATGGCGATGGCGCATACCCCGGCCGGACCGCCGAGTGCCTTCTGCGCGCTGAAGGCGGTGATGTCGAGATCCCATTCGTCGATCGCCAGCGGCTCCGCCCCGATCGACGCGACGGCGTCGACGATCACGAGCGCCCCGGCCTGGTGCGCGCGCTCGGCGATCTCGGCGACTGGATTGAGTGCGCCGGTGGCGGCCTCCGCGTGCACGACGCTGACGACGTCGACGCTGCTGCGTGCCAGCGCCTCCTCGACCTCGCGGATGGTGACCGCACGCTGGGATCCGACGTCGAGGTTTTCGACGGACGCGCCGGTGGCGGCGAGCCAGCGTCCGATGGCTGCGCCATAGGGGCTGGTGATCACGTTCAGCGCACGGGTCTGCGGACCGCCGACGGCTCGGGCCATCGCCTCGAGGGCGAGGATCGATTCACCCTGGAGAAGCACGACGTCACGCCGGGTCTGCAGAAGATCCGCGAAGCGCGCCTCGATTGCGGCGTACTCGCTGGCGTCGACGGGGAGCTGGCGGGAAATCGGTGTGCTCATCACGGTCGTTCTCCAGTGTGTCGTTCGTGGCTGAAGTGGCAGGCGGCGGTACGCCCGGACAGTCCCTCGACCGCTCGCAACGCGGGCGCCTCGCGGCGGCAGATCTCCTCGACGCGCGGGCAGCGATCGTGGAAGGGGCAGCCGGACGGCCGCGCTCCCGCCGGCGGCGCCTCGCCGCGCAGGCGCGGGCCGTCGGAGACGTCCGACCGCAGTCGCGGGGCCGCGTCGAGCAGCGCGCGGGTGTAGGGGTGACGCGGATCGTCGAAGACCGCCGCTGTCCGCCCCGCCTCGACGACGCGTCCCAGATACATCACAGCGACCCGGTCGCATATGGAGGCGACAACGGCGAGGTTGTGGGAGATCAGCAGCAGGCCGAGGTGGAGCTCGCTCCGCAACCGCGCGAACAGGGCGAGGATCGTCGCCGCCACCGACACGTCGAGGGCCGACACGGGCTCGTCGGCGACCAGCAGCCGCGGCTCGACGGCAATCGCCCGCGCGATTGCGACACGCTGACGTTGCCCACCAGAGAACGCGGCCGGACGGCGATCGAGCGCCTCCGCCGGGAGGCCGACTAGTGCCATCAGCTCGCGACAGCGCCGCTCGATGTCAGCTCCAGCGGCGAGCTCATGGAGCTCTAGGAGCTCGCGGAGCACACTGCGCACACTGCGCCGCGGGTTCAGCGATGCGTAGGGATCCTGGAAGACGAGCTGGATCGCGCGCCGCTCGGCCCGCGAGCGGTGGGTCAACGCGGCGCCGTCGAGCTCGATCTCGCCGCGCTCCGGCATGAGGAGCCCGGCGATCGCGCGCGCCACGGTCGTCTTGCCGCATCCCGATTCGCCGACCAGCCCGACCGCCTCGCCGCTTTGCAGCGAGAGCGAGACACCGTCGACGGCAAGGATTCGGTCGCCCCGCGAGGAGGCGAAGGACACCGACAGACCGCGCACGACGAGCGTCGGCGCCGTCGGCTTGGTCGAGGCGCTCACGGCGGCGGCACCAGATCGGGGTGAACACAGGCCACCGCGCGAGCGGGCTCGGAGCCGGGGAGCAGAAGCACCGGCCCCACCGTGCAGGCTTCGTCGGCATATGCGCATCGCGGGTGAAAGGGGCAACCCGCCGGAAGCTGCGCCGGGTCCGGCAGCTCTCCTGGGATCGGGCGCGGCGGGCGGCCGGCGTCGTCGACATCGACGACGGCGTGGAGCAGGCCGAGCGTGTACGGATGTCGCGGACGTTCCAGCAGCGCGGCCGTCGGACCCGTCTCGACGAACCGCCCGGCGTACATCACGGCGACGTGTTCGCAGATCCCGCGCACCACCGCGAGGTCGTGGCTGACGAACACCAGTGCGAGCTGGAGGCTCGCTCGCAGCGAGTCGAGCAGATCGAGCACCTGCGCCTGAACCGTGACGTCGAGCGCCGTCGTCGGCTCGTCGCACAACAGGACCTCGGGCTCGGACGCCAGCGCCATTGCGATCATCACCCGCTGGCGCATGCCCCCGGAGAGCTGGTGGGGGTAATCGCGAGCTCGCCGCGGCGCCTCGCGGATTCCGACCAGCTCGAGAAGCTCGACCGCGCGCGCCCAAGCGGCGCGCCGCGGGAGACCGCGCACCCGCCGCGCGATTTCGGCGACCTGAGCTCCGGCGGAATGCACCGGATCGAGCGCGCTGAGCGGGTCCTGGAAGACCAGCGCCACACGCCCACGTCGCGCGGACCGCGTGCGGCGGCCGTGCAGCGGCAGCTCCTCGCCGGCGAGCAAGACGGTCCCCGAGTCGATCCGGATGGTGTTCGGCGTCAGGGCCATGATCGCGCGGAGCGTGAGGCTCTTGCCGCTACCGGACTCTCCGACGATGCCGATCGACTCGCCGGCAGCGACGCTGAACGACACCCCGTCGACGACGGGCCAGCGGTGATGGTGATCGCCGGCCGACACGACCAGGTCGCGCACCTCCAGAGCGTCCGCCGTCATTGCGGTCGCAGGAGATCAGCCAGGCCGTCGCCGATCAGCGAGAGGCTCAGGCCGGTGAGCACGACGGCGATGCCAGGCACCGTGGCGAGGGCCCAGTGGGTGGTGAGGAACTGCTGGCCGTCGCTGATCATCGAGCCCCAGTCGGCGGTCGGTGGCTGGACGCCGAGGCCGAGGTAGCCGAGCGTCACCACCGCGACGATCACGAGCACGATGTCGCTCATGATGTAGACGATGGCCTGGCTGATGGTGTTCGGCAGCACATGGCCGACGAGGATCCGCAGGTCGCCGAGCCCGCCGACCTTGGCCGCCGCCACGTACTCGGACTCGCGCACTATCAGTGTCGCGCTGCGCACCGTGCGTGCATAGACGACCCAATCGGCGACGGCGAAGGCGATGACGATGCCCTTGACTCCCGGTCCCACGACGAACACCAGTGCGATCACGAGCACGTAGAACGGGAATGCCACCAGGGTGTCGACGATCCGCATCACGACGAAGTCGGTCCGCCCGCCGTAGTAGCCGGCGACCGTGCCGAGCGCGGTGCCGAAGCAGAACGGGAAGATCACTGCGAGCGCGCCCACGCTCAGGTCCGTGCGACCCGCGTACAGCAGTCGGGAGAGCACATCACGGCCCAGGTCATCGGTGCCGAGCAGATGCTTGCCCGAGGGCCCGGAGAGGGTGTTGAAGAGGTCCTGATGGATCGGGCCGTAGGGCGCGATCAGCGGCGCGAAGATCACCGCCAGCACGATCAGCGACAGGATCGTCCCGCCGGCGATCAGCGCCGGGGAGCCGCGCAGCCGCCGCCAGCGGATTCGTGCGCGCCGGCGCCCCGTGCTCGGTCTGAGTGCGGCGGTGCTCATCGCAGGCGGATCCTCGGGTCCAGCCGCGCCGCGACGAGGTCGGTGACGAGGTTGATCGCCACGACGCTGAGGGCGAGCACGAGCGTGATCGCCTGTACCACCGGGAAGTCACGGGCGGTGATCGACTGGAGCAGCAGGAAGCCCAGCCCGTTGAGCGCGAAGACCTGCTCGACGATCACGGTGCTGCCGACCAGGTAGGCGATGTTCAGGCCCAGCAGTGTGAGCGTCGGAATCAGCGCGTTGCGCGCGACGTGCCAGACCAGGACCCGAACCTCGCCGAGGCCGTTGGCGCGCTCCGCGGCGACGAAATCCGCGTTGAGCACCTCCAACATGCCGACGCGCAGGCTGCGCACGAGCAGCGGCACGATCGCGAGCGCGGCTGTGAAGCCGGGCAGGATGAGCGCTTCGAGGTGGCCGCCGATGCCCGATCCCGCGCCGCCGACGGGAAGCAGTTTCAGATGCACGGCGAAGACCTCGATCAGCACGATTCCGACCCAGAAGGAAGGCATTCCGAGCCCCAGCACGGAGAGGCCGCGCACCGCGTGGTCGTGGACGCGGTCGCGGTGCGAGGCGGCGACGGCCGCAAGCGGCACGGTGATCAGGACCGCGAACACAGTCGCGATCCCCACCAGCGCGGCGGTCTGACCGATCCGCGCGGCGATCAGTGAGGTCACCGAGGTCCCCGAGACGAACGAGTTGCCGAGCCGCAGGCGCGCGAGGTCGCCGATGTAGCGCACGAACTGGTGCCACAGCGACCGGTCGAGGCCCCAGCTGTGGTTGAGCGCCGCGACCGAGCGCGCCGTGGCGTGCTCGCCGAGGATCTCCCGGGCGGGATCGCCGGGAACGGCGTGCAGCAGCAGGAATGTCGCCGAGGCGACGCCGATCACGACGACCAGCGCCGCTGCGATGCGCCTGGCGGTGTAGCTGTGCGCGAGCGTCAGCTCAGCCAGACGTTCTCAAGCCGGTAGGCACCGCCCGGGTTGACCGCGAAGCCGTTGACCTTCGACGTCGTCCCGTAGATGTAGGGCGGATAGTCGAGCGGAACGAACGGTGCGTCGCCTGCGACGATCGCCTGGATCTGCGCATACAGATCGGCCCGCTTGGCGTCGTTGAACTCAGCCTCCGCCTTGTGCACCAACGAGATCGCCGTCGGGTTGTCATAGCTGGACCAGTACGAGGTCGATCCGCCGTTCTTGACGTCGACCTCGAAGGAGGCCATCTCGTCGGGATCGCTGATGTCGTTGATCGCGTAGTCGATGAACATCTCGTAGTGGAAGCCCTGGAAGGCCTGCTCGTAGGCCGCATGGTCGAGCGCCGTGATGGCCACCTTGATGTTCAGCGGAGCGAGCGCCTGCTGAATGACCTGCGCGAACTCCGACCACTTCTGCACCCCACCCGAGATCAACAGCTTGGTCGAGAATCCGTGTGGATATTTGGACTGTGCCAGTTCGGCCTTGGCGGCCGAGAGGCTGAAGTTGAGCAGCGGCGTGTTCGCGGCGTAGTACTGCAGGCTCGGCGGGAAGAACGACCCGCCGGGCTTCGCCGTGCCGAAGCTCGTCGCCTTGACCAGCGCCTCGCGGTCGATCGCGTGGGTGATCGCGCGGCGCACGTGACGGTCCGCGAAGTACGGCAGCTTCTCGTTGAACACGAGCAGATCGACCTCCCAGGCCGCAAACAGCCCGATGTCGATTCCCGACGTGGCCTTCAGCGAGGCCACGTTCGCCGGCGGTACCGCGTCGATGATCTCGGCCTGGCCCCCCTGGAGCTGCAGCACGCGCTGGTTGTCATCGCTGACGTAGTTGATCTGCACCTTGTCGACGTAGGGCTTACCCGACTGCCAGTAGTGCCGGTTAGGCATCAGCGTGAGGTTGCTGCTCGGCGAGAAGGAGTTGAGCACGAACGGCCCGGTGCCAACCGGCTTGGCGAAGAAGGCCTTCTCCGTGACACCGCCGTAGTTCGCCGGGATGATCGCGTTGGCGAATACGGAGATATCGGAGAGGAACGGCGCCCACGGTTCCGAGAGCTTGACCACCACCTGATTGCTGCCGCTTGCCTTGATCGTCTTGATCGCCGCGTCCAGGAAGCTGAGCGGACCATTCTTGTTGGTGGCAGCGCGGTGGATCGAGAAGACGACGTCCTTGGCGGTGAGCGCATTGCCGTTGGAGAACTTGACGCCCTTGCGAAGGTTGAACGTCCAGGTGAGGTTGTCCGAGCTCACCGTATGGCTCTCGGCGAGCCACGGCGTGAGCGCTCCGGCCGGGCTGGTGACGTACAGCGGCTCCATGATCTTGTCGAGCGTGTAGACGTCGCCCGCGATGATCGAGTTCGCCGGATCGAGTTGGGTGGGCGCCACGCTGCGTGCGAACGTCAGGGTTCCGCCCTTCTTGATGCTTGCCGCGGCGCGGGCGTCCGCGGTATGTCGCAGCTCCGCCGCGCGGGCAGGACTCGACGCGAGGAGCGGCCCGGCAGCGAGGAGCGCTGAGCCCGCCGCGCCCTGGCGCAGAAGTCGCCTCCGGGTGATCTTTTGGTCAGGCTCGATGCTCATGGCTGCGGTCTCCTCGGCGGTCGATTGGAGCGGTCGCGGCGAGCGAATCGCGACCTCGACCGCGGCGTCCATAGTATGCGAAGGTACGTGCCCGTGTGGGGTATCTGGGACGCGGCCGCGTGTCCGGGCTGGCACGTTCGGGCATGAGCGCTCGCGGGTGGGCTGCGTTTGCGGCGGTCTCGGTGCTGTGGGGAATTCCCTACCTGTTCATTCGCGTGGCCGTGGACGGCGGCATGCCGCCGATCTTCCTCGCCTGGTCGCGGGTCACGCTCGCCGCGGTCGTACTGGGCGCGATGGCGTGGCGTGCCGGGGTGCTGCCGACGCTGCGCGGCCGGCTGCGCTGGGTGTTCGTCTACGGGGCGATCGAGCTCGCCGCCCCGTTACCGCTGATCGCCGCGGGTGAGCGCCATGTCGCCTCGTCGCTCGCGGCGATCATCGTGGCCGCCGTGCCCCTGATCGTCGCGGTGCTCGCGCTGTGGGTCGAGCCGAGCGAGCGCGTCGACCGACGGCGCCTGGCGGGGCTGCTGATCGGCTTCGCGGGCGTGATCGCGCTGGTCGGCATCGATGTCGCCGGGAGCGGTGCCGAGTTGCTGGGGGCAGGGGAGATCCTGCTCGCGGCCGCGGGCTACGCCTGCGGCTTGCTCGTCCTCAATCGCCACCTGCGCAACCTCGACGCGCGGGCCACGATGGCCGCGGCGCTCGCGTTCGCCGCGGTCGCACTCGCACCGGCGGCCGCGCTCAGCGCCGGGCCTAGGAACCCGTCTGCGGCGGCGCTGGCCTCGCTGGCCGTGCTCGTCGTGTTCTGTACCGCGGCGGCGCTTCTCGTCTACGTGCTGCTGGTCAACGAGGTCGGGGCGGGGCGGGCCTCCGTGATCAACTACATCGTGCCGGTGCTGGCGGTAGGGCTAGGTGTGGCGGTGCTCGGCGAACGTCCCGGGGCCGGCGCGATCGCCGGGCTGCTGCTGATCCTCGCCGGCTCCTGGCTCGCGACCGACGGTCGCCTGCCGCCGGGGCTCGATCGCCTCCTGTCACGACACGGTGGGCCCCCGGCACGCGACCGTACGCCGGAGAGCGAGCCGGGCATGAAAGCACTGCGCTAGCAAATCGGCGGGGCGCGAGACGGCAGGCAGGTTCAGAGGCGCACACTCACCGGCGTCGCCCGCCGATCTCAGCAAGCGAGGCGCGGAGGCAGGTCGCCGGGGACTGGTCTCGCCGTAGTTGGCGTGAAGATCGCCGTGTGTCGGCGGTCGGCGTGCTAGCCGTGGCGCCAGCCGGCGGGTGTGCGGACCGCTTGTCCGTCGCTCACAAGGCTCGCGAGTGCGTCGCTGAGCACCTGGCCGCGGCCGTCGTAGGCCACCGCGACCGCGATCTCTTGACGTGTGCGCGGCTCGTGTCCGAGAACGTGTTCGATGCGGCCGGTTAGAAGCGGGGCGTACTGCACGTGTTCCATCTCTCTATCCCTATCGGCCGTTTAATCCTTCTCCTTGCGCCGGACGTTGCAGCGCCAAGGCGATTCCCGGCCGATGCGCCTGCGCCCGACAGGCCGTGGCGATGGCATATCGTGACTGGCAGGCAGCTGCCTTTTGCGCCACGGTGACCGATAGGGAGGTCCGATCGGATGCTCAGCTTTGCGATTCTCGAGGCGCCGTCGGCGCTCGGGCACGTCCCCGAGCACCTGGGTGTCGAACGGGCACCCGAGGTCCTGCTCGAAGCTGGTCTCGCGGACGGCCTTGCGGCTCGCCGGGCGGGTCGGGTCGACGCGACGGGCTACAGCCCGACACGGGACCCCGAGACGCAGATCATGAATCCGCGAGCGCTCAGCGACTACTCCACGGTGCTGGCCGATGCCGTGGCCGAAACGCTCGACGCCGGAGAGTTCCCTGTTGTGTTGGGCGGAGACTGTTCGATCCTGCTGGGTACGATGCTCGCGCTACGGCGGCGCGGGCGCTACGGGCTCCTCTACATCGACGCCGACGCCGACTTCTTCCAGCCGGCGGTGAACCCGATCCGCGGTGCGGCGTCGGCGAGCGATCTCGCCTTCGCGACCGGTCGCGGCCCCGACATCGTCAGCGACATCGAACACCGAGGGCCGCTGGTGCGCGACGGCGACGTGGCGGTGCTCGCCTCCCGGGACGCCGACGATCGTGAACGTCTCGGCTGCCAGCCGTTGCCGACGGAGTTGCTTGTTGTGGACCGTGATGACGTCCGCCGGCTCGGTGTCGACGCAGCGACCCGCGAAGCGGTGGCGTTTCTCACGCGCGACGGAGGACCGCCGGACGGGTTCTGGATCCATCTCGATGCCGACGTCTTCGACGAGACGATCATGCAGGCGGTGGACGACCCTCGACCAGATGGCCTGACGTGGGCGGAGGTGACGACGGCGCTGCGCATCGCGCTCGGTTCGGGTCGCGCCGTCGGGCTACAGACGGCGATCTATAACCCCGACATCGATCACGACGGGTCAAATGGCCGCGGGCTCGCTGCGTGTGTGCACGCGGCGCTCGCGGATTTCGTCAAACCCTGACTCCGTTGACCTGTCGTTAGGCCCCGCCGGCCGGTGAAGGGTCGGATCATCCGCGGCGGCGGTCTGAGTTCGCGCCGCGAACGGCTGCTCGCGCGCATGACTTGTGGCGCCGACCTGAGGACCACACTCATGGTCGCTCAGTCAGCCAGAAGGCGAGCAGTGGGTCGACGACGCTCGGGAGCCCGTCGAGCGAAACTCGCGCGACCCCCTCGGCGATCAGCCGCCCGACGCGCTCGTCGCGCGTTCGTCAGCTATTTCCAGCCACGCGCTACCACGATGGCCTGGCGGCAATATTAGGGACCTATTTCCGAACGTCCCGGGTGGCGCCTTGTAGCCAAATCGGCTGATTTACAGGCCTTTTTGATGGGCCGTGAAGGAATCGAACCTTCAACCTTGGGCTTAAGAGGCCCCTGCTCTGCCAATTGAGCTAACGGCCCGAGGCACACCTGAGCGTCCGGCGCCGGGATGTTAGCGGCGATCAGCCCGTCGCGCCGGTCGCGCCGGTCGCGGCGGCCAGCGCCTGCGACTTGATCGACTTCAGCGCCGTCTGGGTCTGTTTGCGCAGTTT
>Ga0182024_10022945_pt1 | contig 11214 bp, 17 predicted proteins | sample P32metaG_FD_120480 | JGI IMG/M metagenome (GOLD analysis project Ga0182024, IMG submission 120480) | Permafrost microbial communities from Stordalen Mire, Sweden - P3-2 metaG (Illumina Assembly) | ecosystem: Environmental > Terrestrial > Soil > Wetlands > Permafrost | place: Sweden: Stordalen... | reverse complement strand
CATCCCCTGCAGCCGCTGCGCAGTCCCCTGTGTGATCAATGGGCCAAAGAACGCAGACGCTATGCTACTTCGCTACGCGACGAAGGCGACCAAGCCAAAGCATGGCGTCTGCGTCAACTGCGGATTCCGCCTCTGGGTCGAGACGATCGACGTGCTGAAAGACATCCTGAGCCGTGACACTGGCCCGGAAGCATTCCGGCTTCCACACGTCCAGGAGATGCTACGAAGCGTCATGCGCGTCGGGAAAGCCGATGCAGACTTCGAGGAATTGAACTTCGATGAAATTGTCGCCAACTGGTATTTACCCCTCAAATGAACCCGTCGCTCACCCCAAGGCAATCCGACGTGCTCTCGGCGATCCGAGCCCATCGTCACCTTCACGGCGTCTCTCCTCGGCTCGACGACATCGGCGAGGTCCTGGGTATCAACAAAACCTGCGTCAACGAGCACGTTGACCAACTCGTCAAGAAGGGCGTCGTCCGTCGTGATCCACACAAAGCCAGGTCTCTTGAGGTGATCGAGCCTGAGACCAAAGGCGCCGATTCGGGCCATCGGCTGCCGGTCCTCGGAACCTTGACCGGCGGGCCCCTGGCCCCGGCCGCAGGGTCCATCGACCTTGCGACAATCTTCCAGTCCAGCGCCGGCGTGTTCGCTCTGCGCGTGCAAGGCGACGCACTTGTTGGGGCGAATATCCGCGAGGGTGACGTGCTCATCCTCGACCGCTGCCCCGCTCGGCCTGGTGACCGAGCAGTCGTCGTGTGCCCGGACGGTAACGCCCAGCTTGTGCGATTGAACGGCGATGCCCTCAGTCGCGTCGTCGCAGCCGGTCGCGTTCTCGGCGTGGTGATTGGCGTGGTTCGACCACGGCAGAAATGAGCGGAGGTGTTCGTGAGATTATCTCGCCAGCGCGCGTACGCCCACCTGCACTTCGTCTTGGGTTGGAGTCGATTTCTTCATGCTGGTATTCCCCCTGTTTTGTTCGGGCGTCTGAGTGCAAAATTAGATCGTGTTGAAGCCGGGATATCTTCTCCCAGCTTGCCCGAAGCCGCTCGCCGGCCACCGCAACCCTGCCCGACAACTCAAACGATAGCGTATCTACCCGCGCCATAGCCAACGAAACAGCCTCCGCCTTTTCCCGCAATGCGCGAGACTGCCGGATCAGTTGGCGTACCGCCGCTTCGGTGAGTTCGTCGCAAGGGAAGGTTTGGCAGTTCGTATCCAACCAACCAATTTAACCCCGTAACGCGACCGGTGGCAAGAATCCCTTTTCCTGGTACGACGTTTTGACAAGCAATAAAACCTAACGAGATTTCAAAGTATACCACTACCAACCCAGCCGCCGCGAGCAGGCCGACAATTCCCGGTCTCGTTTGGAATGGCGGGGAAGAGGAGACGGCCCCGGAAAGTCGCTACCCAAAAACCGCCGAAAAAAACGTCGATCTTTGGGCACGACAGAAAATCAAGCCACGAAAAGCGCAGTTCGCAACCCTGATCTACCAGCCCTTGCATGCCGTTACGCTGACCCGATGGACGCTACCCAAATTGCAATCCGCCGGGCGGCGAAGCTCGCCGGGGTTGATTACCGGTATGCCCTACGGCTGATCGACGCGAGGAAGCTTCGCGCCTTCAAATGGGCCGCGCCGCGCGTCCCAGGCCATCGGCCGCGGCTCAGGGTGTACCTTCACGAGCTGAAGGCAGCCGTCGAGGTCGACCGCCTTTACGAGCCTCCGACACCGGCGCCGGCCCCCATGCCGCGCCCGAAGGTGCGGAGAATGCACCCATCTGTGGCGATGGCGTTTCAGGACTGAACGCCTTGGCCCAAACGTGGTCGATCAGTTCGCGGATCCACTGCTCGCCATATTCCTCCAGGTAGTTCTCCAGCCGAATGCCGCCGGCGTGGCCCATCACCAGTTCCACTTCCTCTTTGTACCCACGCGGAGCCAGGTTGCTGAACGTCGTGCGAAGAGCGCGATACCCCTTCCCATCGCGACCACCTTCCTGCGGACCCGCCACCTGGCGCCGGTGCCAGTCGTTCTTGCCGCATTTGCACCCCATTGAGGTTCGCTCGTCCCCGCAGCCGCTGCACGCCCAGAGAATCCGGACCGGGTTGCGAAACCCTGCTCGGCGAAGGAGCTTCGTCCAGCATCCGGTCACGTAGTCGATCCAGTGAGGCTTGCCCGCTTTGCTTCGCGCCGCGCGGCCGAGCGGCAGACCGGTGGGCGTCAGAAAAACGCGGTCAGCATATTGGTCCTCTGCCGGGTTGGGCCGCACCTGAAGGTAGAGGTCCAGTAGTTCCCACAACTCCGTATGGACGGGAATCAACCGGGGCATCAGTCCCTTCTTCCGGCGGCGGAAGTCAATCACGCCGGTCTTCCGATCGATGCACTCGAACGTCAGATTCGCAAGGTCCCCGTTATCGAACGCCCCGTTGATGCCGAAACCAATCCAAGCCTTCTCTTCAAGGCTGGCGTGAAAGAACAGCCGCTGGATATCGCTCGGTCGATAGCTCTTACGCTGCTTGAGCCGGACGTCCCGTCGGTCTTGGGCCGGCGGCTTCACGAAGTATCGTCCCCACCGAGGTAGTTCTTCGATCAGACCCTCGTCCTTGCACCATTCAAAAAACGCTCTCACATACGCCACCGCATTGGTTAGGCTTGCCGGAGCCTGGCCGGAGAAGGTCTTGGCAAACGCCCCGAACTCTTCGGGTCCGATCTCCGCGAGCACCCGCTCCACGATCCGTGCTCCCGCGGCCGGAACTCGCAGTTTGGCGAACAATGTCAGCTTCCGTTCGTAGTCGACCCGGGTCGCCGCTGACAGCCGTTTAGGCTGCCCCGTCTCGACGCGGTGATCGAGCCACTCATAGAACCGCGACAGTGCGTCGGCGACCGATATCCCATCGCCTGGGACTGCCGCCACAATGACGCCCGAGATCTGGCCGTCGATCTCCTTTTTCTTGGCGGTCCAGATGTCCTCTATTTGATCGAGTGGGACGCGCTTGCCGCAGACATGCACTGCGCGGTCTCGATACCACCGCATGACACCATCGCGGTAGAACGTGAACGGCTCAAGTTGCCTCCGCAATCGCGGCGGGATTTCAGGCGGCCATTGAGTTACCATAGGCGTGTCTCTGCAAAATCCATTTGGGGTTCCATTTGGGGTTTTGAGAGTTTACACGTTTTTGGCCGAAAAACAAGTGTTTTCGAGGCGAAAGCAGTGGTCTTTTAATCACAGGGTCCCGGGTTCGAGTCCCGGCCAGCTCACTTAAACACCTTTCAAAACTAAACTTAGAAGTGGAAAGGTTTATTCAAAATTGCTCGTGTGGCGTGGTGATAGACTGGTGATATGCGCCGGAAGGATTACGATGGAGAAGCTGCTTGATGAGTGCGATGCGTGCAAGGGCAGTGGAAAGCAATCTCAAGAGCCATTGCCGGCGAATGTTGTGGCCCGTTATGGGCCTACTTCGTGCCCGAAATGCAACGGACGGGGCAAGTTGCTAACCGAGGCCGGGAGAGCAGTTAAGGAGGTCATCGAACACGTTCAGGACAACGGGATGAACCGTGGAGTGTAGGCCTGGCCAACGATCCGCCTCGGGTGCGACTGTCGGGCCGTCCTGCCGGTCGATGCGTCCTGGGCGATCCTGGCCAGTGACAATCGACGAGGCGTCGGCAAACTTGCCAATAGTGGCCGAAACCAGCCGAAATCTGACGCGAAAGGTGTTACTTTTGGCGTTACCTGAGGATTACGAGTACAGATTTCTCGGTCGCCGTTCTGGCGGTTGGCCTTGGGTTCGCGCAAATTGAGCCATCCTTTTCTCGTTGCTGGCGGTATAATATTGAATGTTCGATGCCAGCAGGATCAATTAGCAGCAAAACTCGTATGGCCGAACGCTCCCCCGATTTTCGCGCACCGCCCGTAATCGAACGGGTGCTAGGTGTCCAATTTGACCCAATTCCTTCGTTATCAAACGCTCACCTCGGTGCGTTCTGGTGTACTCTCGGCGACGATTGGCCCAAGGTGAACGACGCGGCGCCCATGCCTCAGGAATTTGAGCGATTTGGTAAGGATCAAATCTGGATGCGATTGGGTGAGACTCGCCTGAATATTACCACCGCGCCTGCTGCCAGGGTCCAGATTCGCAATAGGGCAGAAAATCGAATGATCCAGTTGCAAAACGGTCGATTCTATTACAACTGGATCGGGAAGGCGGGCATTCCTTACGAACGTTACCCCGTGATTCGTGGGGAGTTCCTGCAGATGGTCGGCCAGTTTAGACAATTCCTGGACCAGCGGCTGGCGACAAGTCTTCACGCGAACCAGTGGGAGATTGCCTACGTTAACCAGCTTCCTGTCGGCACGGTCTGGAAGACGCCCTCGGATTGGAACGAAGTCTTCGCGTCTCCTATTGCCTTGCCGACCCAATTGCCCAATTCTCGCCTGGAGGGTTTCGATTGCGAGTGGCGTTACGAAATCGGATCACAACGAGGGCGGTTGCGCATCGAATTGCGGCACGGGCGAGAGGAACGCGACCCGTCACGTGAGCTGCTCGTCTTCAATCTTATGACGCGCGGTCGCGTGGACCCGGACAGGGATGGTTGGGATTTAGCTAGCGGGCTCGACCTCGGGCACGATACCATCGTGAACAGCTTCACGCAGTTGACCTCGGACCGTGCCCGAAGGATTTGGGAGGAATACCGATGAGCGTTACATCTCTTCGCAGCTTACGCGCACGAAGGCGTGCCACCGATGATCTTCTCTCGTGTTCCCTTGAACAAAAGGATCTTCGCGATGGGTGGGACAGCATCATTAACTGGAAGCTGATCGAATGGGGCCTTCGACCCGATCGTTTTGACGATGACGAGATTATTCCGCCCACCCCCGCAGCGCTCGACGAGGCCTTTTATGAGGCACGTTTGCGCCGCGACGAGGCCTCGATGCCGTTGCCGGACTGGGTTGTTCCGAGCGGGGACGGTGGAATCGCATTTCGCTGGGGCAACCCGGGCGACGTCTTGAGGAGCTTGGAGTTCACGGATTCGGGTGAGGTGTGGTTCGAGGAAATCGAGCAGTGCGGCACGCCCAAGCGATACCGAGTGAAATGATCTAACCAGTGAGTGCTTTTCATGCCCGGCGGTCTCGACCTGCCCAAGGGAGAGTGGGTATTCAGGCGAATCCCATACTCAAGCGGATGGGTGAAACCAGACGGCAGCGTCGATCTTGCAGCATTTCTTCCAAACAAGGGCGACACGACTGGCCTTTCGCTATCCCGCGTGGCGTCCGCAGCCCAGGCCGCGGCAACAGGTAAGAGGGGAAAGAGGTTTTACGCCGTCGCCATGTTGGTGGATGACCTACAGGCCCAAAACCTGAAGGTGATCGCAGACGAACCGGGGCATGCCGAAATAGAGGGTTGGACCTTCGACGCACGCAATGACCCCGAAGTGAGACGCCTTGCCGCATGGATGACGACCGTTTGCAATCGGGCCGAGGGACCATTCGACGGCGAATACGACCCTCCGGCGTGAATGCGGGTCCCTGGGCGATCCGTGCGGGGCGCCGGGATGACGCCGACGACCCTGGCCGTGCGATCCAGCAGCGCCCCGCCGCTGGAGCCCACGCCTTGGCCCGATGTCGAGAGCAGCAGGGCCGGGCCCGCTTCCGGATCGGCATCGACCCCCTTCATCTCGGCCGCCGTCGTGCCGAACTTGCTCACAGCCCAAAGGCGCTCGCCGATCGCCCGGTCCGACAACGGCGCGAACGCCTGGGGCGGCCCGGTGACTTTGACCGGGCAAGGTCCGCGGCGGGGTCGGTGGCGACGATCGACATCTCCCGCCGGGTGCCGTCCGCGAGCGTGATGCCGAGCGGCGTGCCGGCGGTGACCACGTGGTTACAGGTGGCGAGCAGGTTGCCGGCGATAAAAAACGCTGACCCGTCGCTCTTTTTCATCGTGTCGAAGTTGAGGCAAACAACGGTCGCGACGGCGGGCGGGGTTGGTGGCGGGGCCGGCGTTGGTGCCGGGGCCGGCGGTGCGACCCGGGCGCTGCATCCGGCGAGCAGCAGTAGAGCAAGGATCGTCCGGCTTGGCGTGGGCATTGCGGGGTTGTACCGGGAGGGAACAAGCCACCTGGCAGGAACGGCCTCGGACGCATCGGCGCTCGGGACCGTCAAGGAAGTGGGGGTCGGTGCCGGTGAGTAAAACGCGACGCCCGTCCGCGGGAATTGGCATCGTAGGGGAACCGTCGATGCCCCTCACCGGCCCCACAGCATGGGTCACGGCCACCTCGGCAACCCACCGCGCCGGCGGCAACTCGCCCCACGTCGTCGGTCCTAGACACAGGATGGTGCAATGAAAGAATCGGTGAGATCGTTTGCGGAAAGCACAAGGTGCCTCTCGGAAATCCTCAAATCTCTCTGCGCCAGTTCTAGCCAGCCCGTTCCGATTATCATCGGCGTCTCGGCTGGAAGCGTCGCCAGCCGTCCGCCAATTCTGGAAGTGAACAAGCTCATTGCTGCCTGCGCTGTGTTCGTGGCGTCTTCCAACTCCGCTATTGGGCGAAAGACCAAGCTGGACAGATTTCCAGTGACCAGATGATTTAGCAAACAATACCCAGACCTCGCCTTCGGATCTTGGCACGCCTCAATAATCCGCCCATGAATGATTTCAATCGTGTTATCGATTACGTGCTGACCCAGCGGGTGGTTTGATTTTTCGCCGAAATCAGACAAATTTGCGCCGACAAGGGCGGCGTCCGACCGTCCAGCTACGAACACGGCGAAATCAATCGCGTCGGATGAGAACGACGGATTAGGAATGTAGGAGCAAATCGTATATTTTAGCTTTCGCATGGCCGTCTAAGGATACCACTCGTCGAACCGTGCATACAACTGGTTCTTACGTTCGATGAGCCACTTGGTAGTTTTTTCGCCGACATCGGCGGGCAGGAATTCGTGGGGAATTCTTGACACAAGGCCTCGTATTTTATCGTCGGGAAACGCCAGAATCTTTTGCGCAAATCCCCTAGTTGCGTCGCGGCTAAGACTTTCCTTGAACATCGCCGGCAGTCCGAGCCGCCGAAATTTCAAGTGGTCTCCTGCTGTCCATTGTCCGGAGAAATCCATCGAATTGGAAAAATCGAGAAAAAACAAGGGTCGCTCTTCATCGAAAGCGAACAGGGTATTGTCCAGATTCCCACGGTCCTGATTGCCCATCCATGCATCGAACGCCGGCGCATCGGAACCGTCCTTGAGTGCATTTCTCAGGAGTGCTTTGAGCGCTGGGTTTGTGACGCTGGCGAAATGGGACCATTCGTAAAGCTCGCCTTGAGGAACAAGTGAAACAGCGGTGCACTTTTCTTCGGCTGGGGGTGCTGTACTCCGGACCCACAGTACCGCGGGAGGGACGTTAACTCCTAGATGGAATGCGAAGTCCGATGCCAGTTTTTCGTACGCGGCGCGGAACCGCCCAGAGGATTTTTTGCGTGGTTTAAGGTATCCGAGCGCTTTACTTTGAGCTGATCGGACCCAGCAGCCAGCCGACTCGCCTTTTTGGGGCCTTGCAGCGATCGTCTCGATGGCCCATTCCTCGGTGCTCAGGACGGCTTCGGCCCAAGCCTTTCGTGTGTCGTAATCCATCACTGTCTCCAAGATCACTTAAGCTGAGTCCGTTCGGTTTGAAACCGTGTTCAATCGCCCCACGCGGCCCCTTGCATTATCTGACGGGGTAGGATAAAAGTAAAGTCGGTGGTGCATGGACGGCGAAAAAGAAAGGCCAGCCAATGATTCTGGGAAGTCAGCGCCTACGGTACACGGTTTGTCATCCTCCGGACCTGAAAATGGAAGACGTGCTGAGTTTCATCCATCATCCGATTTTTACTCAAGATTGGATTGATCTTGGACTGGACGACGACGACCTGGCCGAGCTCGAACTGTGCGTCATGGCCACCGCGTCGATGGCTCGCGGGGGAGTGGATAGGTGCGGAGTCAGCTTTGCGACCGTTACCCCAGAGCCACGCCCTGGTCGAGATCCCTTTAGGGTCCAGGTATGTTACGTGTATTTTGAGCATCGTTCCATCGCCGCACTGCTTGCGGCCGACCCGGCTGATGGGAATGAAAGAGACGATGGGATAGGAATAAGCGATGGCGACCGCTTGCGGTTACGGGCGCTCATCGATGAAATCGGCGAAGAAATCTAGCCGCGTGCACAAAGTGAAAGGTGGACGCAATGGGTGAAGCTACGAGGAAGCCACGACTTGGACGCAGGCTGATCCGGGGTCTCACCGATATTCGGGATACCCTCAAGAAAGGCCAAAAGCTTAGTGAAAAGTTCACGGTGCGGACCGTGGTGCTTGACTTGGAGCCGACTGAATACGACGCGGATGCAATAAGGAAAATCCGCGAGCGCCTCGGCGTGAGCCAAGCGCTATTTGCTCAGGTTCTGGGCGCCTCAGTCGATACCGTGGCGTCATGGGAGCAGGGCGTGCGCGAACCAAATCCGATGGCGCGGCGGTTGCTTGAAGAAATCAGCCGGAATCATGAGCACTGGCGCAAGATTCTACGCGATTCGCTTACCACGGTCGAGATTTAGTCCATGCAGGGGCCGCCCGCGGGGGCGGCCCCTCTGTTTGGGCCAGCAGGCGTCGGGTCGGAGCTGGAATGGCGGTGAAGGATCATTTCGGGGATGTAAAGAGGAAAACCCCGCCGCCCACGGTGAGCGGCGGGCGGACCTACCCGCAACACGGACATTTCATCGGCGGGCCTGCTCAGCGAGCACTCGGCTAATCGTGCCGTCGCTGGTGTTGGTGGATGCCAGCGCGGTCAAGTTCTTACTTCGCCAGTACCGACGCGAGCGAACGAACCGCGGCCTTGTAGCTCGGATGATCCGGCCGGGCGCCGTAGGCGACTCCCATCCGGCGGGTTCGAGTCCCGGCCAGCTCAATTCACCCGTACATTCAGCCCGCTTTGGGCGGGGACTTCAGGAAATCCACCATCTCGTCGGCGGACATGAACGACCCGTCCCGCAGGACCTTGCCCTTGCTGTCGACGATCAGCACACGGGGGATCGTATCCACCGCATATCGCGAGGCGGGCTCGCGGGAGCCGGGGGCGTCGGCGTCCAGGGCGACGGGGATGTAGCCGGCGTTGAGCGCATCGACCACCCGAGGATCGGGCCAGACCCCATGCTTCATTTCCTGGCATGGAGGGCACCAGGTGGCGCTGAAGTCGAGGAGCACCGGCTTGCCGCTACGGGCCGACTCTGCCAGGGCGGCGGCGTAATCGGTCCGCCAGGGGATCGGGTCGCTTGACTCTGCCGTGGCGGGCGGCGAACCCCAGATGCTCTTCAACGTGGGCCATAGCAACAGCGCGGTCAGCAGCAGCAGGACGGCGGATAATAGCAGAGTCGACCGATGGCTGGAGACCGAGCGCCCTGGCGCCTGGTGTGAACGAACCGGTTGATCGGACTGCTGGCTCTTCATCGAAGTCTTCCTCCAAATCCGCCTGGCAAATGCGATATCTAACAGTAGGCCGGCGCACCCGCTCGCGGGAGAGGAAAACGAGTTTTCTGTTTTCTCCTTGTTCTTGACCGCTCGGAAGAGGCCATTGATGAACCGGCCGAAATCGATGAACATTGCTGGCGTTTCGGAATGCCCGCGCCGGCGCCGGTACGGGAACGGCAGTCGATTGCTATACCGCCAGGTGGAAAACATGCCGCTCTGGTCAAGGATCCTGCTCATCACCGCCGGGGTGCTCGTCGGTGCGTTCCTGTTGGACCGGCTGGGCCTGTGGATGGAAGCCCGCGGCTGGATCTATTGGCGGAAGGTGAAGCCGAAAGGCGGCGGTCTGGCCGCCGGACTGTCGGCGTTTCGCGAACTGGTCGAGCCTCAAGTGCGTCACGTCGCCGAGGACCGCGAGCGGCGGAGAATCGAGATCCGTCGCGATGACCGAACCGGTTCGCCATGACGGCGGCGCGCCAGCCCCGGGTTCATTGCTCGTAGCGCTTTTCCAGTATCGATCCGGTGATCGGATCGATCAGGTAGTGTGGGCCGCCGCCCTGGATCGCCGGGTCTTTTAATTCATAGTCGATGCGCCAGCCCTGGTCTTCGAGGCTGATCGTGATCCGGTAACCCGACAGATCGCGGTACGCCCTTTCCGCGTCCGACCTGGCGACCTTCAGCGCTTCATCGGATGAGAGCCGCGATGCACCCGACGCCGTGGTTAAGCTGCCTGTTGCCATATCGGTTCTCCAGTGAGCCCTTGATGGGATCAAGGGGACACGAATCCGTCCATGCCTGTTCCAAGGCCTCACGGGCCACTTCATTCTGCGCAAGCTCGGTTGCGGTCGGTGCTCGCATAGGGGTCGATCGGGCTCATTTTCTCGGAGATGAGTTTATCGGGCCCGGGTCGAGCCGACAAATTGTGGGGTGAACGTCTTCGGCCTGTCGAGCGCAGACCCTCACCCTAACCCTCCCGGAGTACCGGGAGAGGGGACCGGATGCTGCGCGGGTGTTCGTGACGTTCCTTAAGTTCTCGGCGGCCAAAATCCAGCCCGACACCCGGGAAGCACGGGCCTCCGACCCGCCCCGGGGCGGCACGCCCCGGCTCTGCAGCGGCCCGCCCGGGCGGCGCGCCCCGGCTGTGTAGTGGTCCTTTATACTCCGTCTTACGGACCACTCCCACTTTCAATCCGCCGGCGCGGTTCTACAATCCGCCCGCGAATGAAACGTCTTCTGTCTTTCCAACGCCTGCGATTTCCGTTCCGGGCACGGACGCCTGCGCCGCCGAAGCCTGCGAAAAAGAAGAAACAGCGCAACGACCTGGTCGATCGGCTCCAGTACGTCGCCCTGCGGCTTGTGTCGATCGCGATGCACTGCTTCCCGGTCAGCGCGAACCTGGACACGGCCGCGTTCATCGGCGACTTCATTTATGCCTTCTATCGCCGGGGGCGGGAGCGGGCGGTCGGGAACTTGCGCCGCAGTTTCCCGGAATTCACACTCGCCCAGTGCCAAGCCATGGCCCGCGAGAGCATGCGGCACATGGTCATGCTCTTCACCGAGATCCTCTTCACCACGCGGCTGATCCACCTCAACACCTGGCGGCGCCACGTCCACCTGGAGAACTTCCGCGAAGTGATGGAGATGCTCATCCGCCGCGAACGCGGCGTCATCCTCCTCACCGGGCATTACGGCAACTGGGAAATCCTCGGGTACGTGCTGGCCACCCTGGGCT
>Ga0182024_10022944_pt1 | contig 11214 bp, 8 predicted proteins | sample P32metaG_FD_120480 | JGI IMG/M metagenome (GOLD analysis project Ga0182024, IMG submission 120480) | Permafrost microbial communities from Stordalen Mire, Sweden - P3-2 metaG (Illumina Assembly) | ecosystem: Environmental > Terrestrial > Soil > Wetlands > Permafrost | place: Sweden: Stordalen... | reverse complement strand
TGGGCAAGCAGCAACGTGTTCGCGGCATTATTTGCCGCCCATCGCTGCCGCGCAATGCCAACGGAAAGGTGTTGAAGCGCGAGCTGCGTCAGGAATTGGCGGACTTGGTTTACTGAGGAATTTTTTTGCCATCACCCTACACCGAATCGTTTTGGACCAGTCATGACGGACTGCGCCTTTACACTCGAGTCTACGAACGCGAAGGTGCCGGGGCCGCGACCGTGCTGTGCCTGCACGGCCTGACCCGCAACAGCCGCGACTTCGAGGATCTTGCGCCGCACCTGCAGCGGCGCTATCGCGTCATCGTCCCGGATCTGCGCGGCCGCGGCTTTTCGGTACGGGATCCCAATCCTCAGAACTATCAGCCGGCGATCTACATCCAGGACATCCTCGCCTTGCTCGATACCCTCGGCGCAGCGCAAGTGACGGTGATCGGCACTTCCCTGGGAGGTTTGCTGGCCATGATGCTGGGAGTGGGCCATCGATCCCGCATTTCGGGCATGGTGCTGAACGATATTGGACCCGAAGCCGATCCGGTCGGCATCGAACGCATCAAGGGCTATGCGGGCCGATTGCCGCCCCCGAAGGACTGGAGCGATGCGCTCGCGCAAACGAAAATCATGTTTGGCGACGCGTGGCCCAATCTTACCGCCGCGCGCTGGGCGGCGATCGTGCGCCGCGGCTTTCGCGAGGATGCATCGGGCGCACTGCATGTCGATGCCGATCCCATGATCGGCGAGATGTTGCGTGCAGCTCCCGCAGCCACCGCGACTCTATGGCCCTTCTGGCAAGGGTTGCGCGGCATACCCGTGCTTGCGATTCGCGGCGAGCGATCCGACATCTTGAGCGCCGGCACTTTCGCGCGGATGAAAGCCGAGAATCCCGACCTTATGCAGCTTGAAGTTGCGCAGCGAGGCCACGTCCCCTTGCTGGACGAACCGGAGTGCATCGCGGCCATCGATGATTTCCTGGCGCGGTTCGCTACTTGCGCCACAGCGTCGGCGTGAACAAAACCAGTATGGTGAAGACCTCCAGCCGGCCGAGCAGCATCGCAGCCGAGCACACCCAGGTCTGGAAATCGCTCAACACGCCATAGTTGCTCCCGGGTCCCACGAGCCCTAAGCCGGGGCCCGCGTTATTGATGCAGGCGATAATGGCGGAAAACGACGTCATGAAATCCAAGCCGCTCGCCAGCTGCAGGAAAACCAGCGTCACGATGCTCATGAAGTACAGGAACACGAATGCCAGCACGGCGAACACCACGCGGTTGGCGATCACCGTTCCACCGACTTTCAGCGGCCGCACCATATTCGGATGCACCAACTGATTGAGTTCACGATTCGCCTGCTTGGCGAGTACCAGCGTGCGGATCATTTTGATGCCGCCGCCGGTGGACCCGGAACTCGCCACGATGCAGCTCAAAAACATCATCCACATCGGCGCGAAAATCGGCCAGCGCGAGTAGTCTTGAGTATGCAGCCCGCTGTCGACGGCGATGGAAACCAGATTGAAGGTGGTGTTGCGAAGTGCCGTGGGAAAGTCGGCGTAGGTGCCCTTGAAGTACAGGAATAACGAGACGCCGACGCAGCTCCCGAAAAGCACTCCCAGGATCGCCTTGGCCTCGGCGTCGCGAAAGTACGCCATCACGCCGCGTTGGCTCCAAGCGAGAAAATGCGTCGCGAAATTCAATGCCGCCAGAATCGAAAAGATGGTCAGCACCAGCTCAATGGGCAGCGAATTGAAATGGCCGATGCTGGCGTCGTAGGTCGAGAAGCCGCCCAATGACAGCGCGGAAAATCCGTGGCATACCGCGTCGAACCAGTTCATTCCGGCGAATCTCAAAGAAACGATGCAGGCCGCAGTCAATCCCGTATACACCGCCCATAGGAGTTTCGCGGTTTGCCCGATGCGCGGCGTGAGTTTGCTGTCCTTCATGGGCCCGGGCATTTCGGCGCGGTAGATCTGCATTCCGCCGACGCCCAGCATCGGCAGGATCGCCACCGCCAGCACGATGATGCCCATGCCGCCCAGCCAGCTCAACAAATGGCGCCACAGATTGATCGACCTCGGCAGGAATTCGAGCCCCGAGAGAACGGTGCCTCCGGTGGTGGTGAGGCCCGACGCGGCTTCGAAATAGGCATCCGTGAAATTGATCGGCAAGTAGTCCCACAGCGGGAATCCGGCCACGGCAGGCAATGCCACCCAGGTCAACGCGACCAGCATCAAGCCGTCGCGCGTTTTAAGCTCCCGCTTGTACGCCCTGGTGCCGAGCCATAGCAGGGCGCCGAGAACGAAAGTCGCCAGTGCGGAAAGAACGAATGACCAAAGAGCCGGATCCAGTTCCCACACCGCCATGACCAGCGGCGCGAGCATGGTCGCCGAAAACACCATCATGACGAGGGCGAATACGTGAGCGACCGGCAGTAAAATGTCTTTCACAAAAAGGAGGCGGAGCCTTGAAAAAGCTTCTCGACGGCTTCGATATGGCGGCGATCGGTGAGGAACAGAATCAAGTGGTCGTCCGGTTGAACCGTGGTGTCGTGATGCGCAATGATGACGTCCTCGCCGCGAACCACCGCGCCCAAGGTCGTGCCTTCCGGCAGCGAAATGTCCTCGATGCGCCTGCCGATGACCTTGGAGCTGTCGGCATCCCCGTGCACCACTACTTCGAGCGCTTCGGCCGCGCCGCGGCGCAGCGAATGCACGCGCACCACGTCTCCGCGACGCACATGCGCGAGCAATGATCCGATTGTGACGGTCTGCGGCGAGATCGCGACATCGATCGAGCCGCTTTCGATGAGTTCGGCATAGGAGGGCTTGTTGATCAGCGCCATGACCTTGTGCGCGCCCAAGCGCTTGGCGAGCATGGCCGATAAAATATTCGCCTCTTCGGAATTCGTCAGCGCGGCGAAGACATCCGCGCTGTCGATGTTCTCCTCGAGCAGCAGTTCCTCATCCGCCGCGTCACCGTGCAGCACCGTGGTGCTCTTCAATTGCTCGGAGACGCGCCGTGCGCGTTTGCCGTCGCGTTCGATGAGCTTGACCTGATTCTTGCCTTCCAATTCGTTGGCAAGTCTTAAGCCAATGTTGCCGCCGCCGGCAATGACCACGCGGCGCGCGGGCGCCTCTTCCCGGCGCATTTCTTTCATGACCACGCGAATATTTTCACGCGCGGCCAGGAAGAAAACTTCATCGCCATCTTCGATGACGGTGGTGCCCTCGGGCTTGATACTCTTGCCCGCGCGATAGATGGCGGCGACTCGCGCATCCGCGGACGGGATATGTTCGCGCAGGGTGCTCAAGGCTTGCCCCACCAGAGGGCCGCCCTGCAGCGCGCGTATGCCCACCAGGCGCACCCGGCCGTCGGCGAAATCCAGCACCTGCAGCGCACCGGGATAGCGGATCAGGCGAGCCACGTACTCCGTGACCAATTGCTCGGGGCTGATCCAGACGTCCACCGCGACCGCGTTCTCGCCGAACAGCCTGTCTCTCTCGGTGTAGTCGGCTGAGCGCACGCGGGCGATCTTCTTCGGCGTACGGTACAGCGTCCAGGCGACCTGGCAAGCCAGCATGTTCACTTCATCGCTGTTGGTCAACGCCACCAGAATATCGGTGCTCGCAATCCCGGCGGCTTCCAGAATGCGCGGACTGGAGCCATTGCCGTTGACGGTGCGGATGTCGAGGCGGTCCTGCAAATCCCGCAAAACCTCCTCGTTGTGGTCGATGACGGTCACATCGTTCGCTTCCTCGCGAGAGAGGTGGTACGCCGCCGTGCGGCCAACTTGTCCGGCACCTAAAATGATGATTTTCACAGCGGCGTTACTCTACACGAACGAGATTGGCGTAAGACAGCATCAACCACTTCGTGCCCTGTCTTTCAAAATTGACCTGGATCCGGGCATGTGGTCCGTTGCCCTCGAAATTGAGCACCACGCCGTCACCGAACTTGGCATGCCGCACGCGGCTGCCCATGCGCATGTTCGGAGCGGGCGTCTCCTCAAGGGAGCTCGAACGCTTGACGAAAATCGGCCGGGACACCTGCAAACGCGGCCGTATCTCCTCGATGAGATCCGGCGGCAATTCGCCGATGAAGCGCGACGGCTGGCCGTAGGTGTCCACGCCGTAAAGCCGGCGCTGCTCCGCATAGGTGATGTACAAATGACGCATCGCACGAGTCGCGCCGACGTAGCACAGGCGCCGCTCTTCTTCCAATCCGGCCAGATCGGCCACCGAGCGCTGATGCGGAAACAAGCCGTCTTCCATGCCGGCGAGGAACACCACCGGAAACTCCAACCCTTTGGCCGAGTGCAGCGTCATCATCTGCACGCAATCGGCGTAAGGGTCAGCTTGACCCTCGCCGGACTCGAGCACCGCATGCGCGAGAAAGGACTCGAGCGGCGACAGCTCGGTTTCAGCCTCGGTTTCCGGTGAAAATCCTCTCGCCGCGCTGACGAGTTCCAGCAAGTTCTCGATCCTGCCTTCGCCGCGCTCACCTTTTTCCTTCTTGTAGTGCTCGATCAGACCACTCATTTGAATGACGTGGTCAACTTGGTCCTGGAGTTCCAACTCGGCAACTTCGCGCCCCAGCTTGTCGATGATTTCCATAAAAGATTGCAGCGCCAGAGCCGCCCGTTGCGGAAGCGCGCCTTGCGCGCAGGCGATGGCGCTGTTCCACAGCGATGTGGTGTTGGCGCGTGCGTTGTCGCGCACCAGGTCCATGGTCTTGGCGCCGATGCCGCGCACCGGCAAATTGACCACGCGCTCAAAGGAGGTGTCATCCGCGCGGCTCGCGATGAGACGCAGATACGCCAAGGCATCCTTGATTTCGGCACGCTCGAAAAAGCGCAAGCCGCCGTACACCCGATAGGGCATGCGCGCGTTCAGGAACGCTTCTTCAAAGACACGCGATTGGGCGTTCGAGCGATACAACACCGCGACCTCGCGCCGGGCGCCGCCGCGAGCAACCCATTCGCGGATGCGATTGACGACGAAATCCGCTTCATCGCGCTCATTGAATGCGGCATACAGTCTGATGCGCTCGCCATCTTCGCCGCTGGTCCACAAGGTCTTGCCCAGCCGGCCGGCGTTATTGGCAATAAGCGCGTTGGCGGCTTTGAGGATGGTGCCCGTGGAGCGGTAATTCTGTTCCAGCTTGTACAGCACTGCTTTCGGAAAATCGCGCCGGAACTGATTTAAGTTTTCGACCCGGGCTCCTCGCCATCGGTATATGGATTGATCGTCATCACCGACGACAAACGGCATGCCATCAGGGCCGGCCAACAGCATCAGCCACTTATATTGAATCGCATTGGTGTCTTGGAATTCATCCACCAACACATGCCGAAAGCGCGTGCGGTAGTGCTGCAGCAGCGCGGGGTTATCGCGCCACAGTTCGTAGGCGCGAAGCAAAAGCTCCGCGAAATCCACGACCCCCGCACGCTGGCAGGCGTCTTCGTACGCTTGGTAGATCTTGATCAATTGGCGCCGGGTTGGATCGCCGTCGTCCTTGATGTGCTTGGGGCGGTGGCCTTCGTCCTTCTGGGCATTGATGAACCAAAGAATTTCGCGCGGAATCCAGCGTGTCTCGTCCAGATCGAGCGCCTTCAAGACCTTGCGCAGCACCCGCGCCTGGTCTTCGGAATCCAAAATTTGAAAACTTTGCGGCAGTGCCGCTTCGCGCCAATGGATGCGCAGTAGCCGGTGCGCCAAACCATGAAAGGTTCCCAGCCACATCGCGCCGCTCGGCAACCCCAACAGGGTTTCGATGCGGCTGCGCATTTCGGCGGCCGCCTTGTTGGTGAAGGTGACCGCCAGAATGCTGTTCGGCGAAGCGCCCTCGACCTGGATCAGCCACGCGACTCGGTGGACCAGCACCCGCGTTTTACCGCTGCCCGCGCCGGCCAACACCAGCGCTGACCCTAAGGGCGAGCCTACCGCCTGCCGTTGATCCTCGTTCAGGCCGTCAAGAAGATGAGATACATCCATAAGGGCGCGGATTGTACTGCACGAATCGCCCAAGCTGCTTCTTGCATTTCAAGAGATTTTAGGGCGACTTTCTTCGGCAAATTCAATCAGCGCGAGCACCAGGGAAAGCACTACCGGACCTGCAATCACGCCAATGGCGCCGAAAGCGGGAATACCACCCAGAACGCCGACAAACACCGCCAGGGCAGAGATTCTTGCCCGCCCCGAGATGAGTATGGGCCGAAGCACGTTGTCGAGCCCTCCGAGCAGGCACCCCCAGATCAAGATAAAAATACCGGCGCCCCAGTGCTTATCGAAGAACAACCAAATGACGGCCGGTATCCACACGAAAGCCGCGCCGCCCACGGGCAACAATGACAGGAGCGCGGCCAACACGCCGAATACCACGGGCGATGGCAGACCGGCGAATTCAAAGCCTATACCGAGCAAGAACCCCTGCAGCAAAGCTGTCACGGTGGTGCCGAACACGATGGCGCGGGTGACGGCGCTCAACTGGCTGAACAGCTTATCCTTGCGGTCTTCGGCCATGGGGATCAAGCGCCGCGCGCGCGCGATCATGACCTCGCCATCGCGCAGAAAAAAGAACAACAGAAACAACATGATTGCAAACGACAGCAGCGAGCCCAAGGCTCCCAGAAAAAACGAGCCGCCCAAACTCGCGGCGCGCTGCATCACTTCGCGCGTGCCGGATACCAGCCAGGATTGCAGCTGCTCGGCCGAGATGTCGGCGTGTGCCTGCAGCCAGGTATTAATTCTGGCGATCCATGGAAATTGCTGCAAATCGGAGAACGACCTGATGTCCATGTCCGTCGCCGATTTTTGGACTTGGCGCAGCAACGCGGAGATCTGCGACACAAACTCGACCGACAGCGCGCTCAAGGGCAGCAGGATGACAATCGGCGCCAGAACGGTCAGCATACCGGCGCTCAAGGACTTAGCCTTCAGGCGGCGCCGCAATCGAATATTCAACGGAAACAGCAGGAATGCGAGAAACGCCGCCCACGTCATCGGCAATGCAAACGGCCTGAAAATCAACAGCAGCGCAAACCCGAGGATCGCGGCAACGGCAAGCGTAAATACCCGGGAGTAAAAACTAGGTGTGGCCGGCATCGGAACATCCTAACATTCGGTGTGCACCCAAGGAGCCTGTATGAGTATTCCCCGTGGCGAGCCTGACGGCATCGCTCGATCGGCATTCAATGCCACGCCGCGCGTCGGCTGCATTCTCTTCGGCTTGTTTGTCGCTATGACGTCGCACTCAGCCCCACCCGCGACCACTGCACTGGCCAACAATGCACCCGCCGCAACTTCGCCGGCGCCGATCACGGCGCCGTACGGTTCTTGGGCCTCGCCCTTGAGCGCGGAAGCCCTTGCCGCCGGCGGGATTAATTTCGGCGATCTGCGAAGCGTCAATGGGCGCCTGTATTGGACCGAGAACGTCCCGGCCGCGGGGGGAGTGGTATCGCTGTTCAGCTTCGACAACGGCGTTGCCGCACAGGTCACGGCGCCAGGGGCAAACGTGCGCACCCGCGTGCATGAATACGGCGGCGCACCCTTCATTGTGGTCGGCGACACCGTTTACTACAGTCAATTGTCCGATCAGCGATTGTATGCACTGAAGGCCGGCGGCAGTGCGGTGCCGGTGACGCCGCCTAATTATCGCTACGCCGATTGCATCGCGCTCCCCGCCATCGGCGATTCGGGCGCGGCGCTCCTCTGCGTGCGCGAAGATCACACCGATGCGGCCAAGGTCCGCAACACGCTGGTGCGCCTGAGTCTGCCTGTGACCGGCGCCGGTGAGGTGCTGTTCGAGGGCACCGACTTTGTGTCGTACCCGCGCTTAAGTCCCGACGGCCGCCGGCTCGCATTCATCTCGTGGAATCATCCGAACATGCCTTGGGATGGAACCGAACTCAAGGTGGCCGAACTGACGCCACAGGGTTTGAAAGCGCCGGTGCTGATTGCCGGTGGCGCGGCCGAGTCCGTGCTCGAGCCGCAGTGGGATCGCGACGGTACGCTGTACTTCATTTCCGATCGCAGCGGATTTTGGAACTTGTATGCGCAGCGCGAGACGGGCGTGCATGCCGTGTGGCCGCGCGCAGCCGAGTTTGCCGATCCCCTGTGGTCGTTCGGTCAGTCGAACTATGTGCTGCTCGGCGATGGCCGCGCGGTGGTGTGCTTCAGTGAGCGCGGCTTCGGAAGGCTTGCCATCGTTGACCTGAAGTCAGGCACGGCACGCGAGCTCAATCTGCCGTATGTGGAATTTTCGCATCTGACAAAAATCGATGGGCAGCATATCGCCGCCATCGCCTCGGCCGCGAAGACACCTCTGTCCATCGTCAGTATCGACATTGCTACACCTACGGCGACGACTTTGCGCACCGCCGGCACTTCGCCTCTTGCACCGGAAGCCGTGTCGGTCGCGATTCCTATCGATTTTCCGAGCGCTTCAGGACGAACTGCGCATGCGTTTTATTACGCGCCGGCCAATCCTCGCTTTCGAGGCACCGCGGGCACGCTGCCGCCGCTGCTGGCGCTGGTGCATGGGGGTCCGACGGGGCAGGCTTCGCCGGCGCTGCGCTCGAGCGTGCAGTTTTGGACCAGCCGCGGATTCGCGGTGGTGGACGTCAACTATGGCGGCAGCTCAGGCTACGGCCGCGCCTATCGCCAGGCGTTGAACGGTCAGTGGGGTGTAGTCGATGCCGAGGACGTCATTGCAGCAGTCCGCTTTCTGATCACTGCTAAGCGCGCCGACCCCAAGCGCACCGCCATCAGCGGCGGCAGCGCCGGCGGCTATACGGTGCTGGTGGCTTTGAGCACCAGCGATGTGTTCCGCGCCGGCGCGGATTTCTTCGGTGTATCCGACATGACCGCGCTGGCCCGCGACACGCATAAGTTCGAGAGCCGCTACCTCGATTCGTTGATCGGACCGCTGCCGCAGGCGCAAGCGATCTACGATAGCCGTTCGCCTTTGAATCACCTGGATGGATTCAAGGTGCCGGTGATCGTCCTGCAGGGCGCCGATGATCCCATCGTTCCGCCGAATCAATCGGCGCGCATCGTCGAGGCGCTGCGCGCGCGGCACGTTCCGGTGGCCTATGTGCTTTATCCGGGCGAGAGCCATGGTTTTCGCAAGCCCGAGACCATCATTAACTCGCTGCAAGCGGAGTTGTCGTTCTTCGGTCAAGTATTCGGCTTCAAGCCGGCCGATCAACTGCCGCCGTTGACGATTGAAGGCTTGGTGCCCGCGTCCTGATGTGAGGGCGCGGCACCCGGTGCCTCCGGCACATTCTTGCCGAGAAGCCATGCTTCGATCATGCCGTTGACGGTTTCGGGTGCTTCCTGCTGCACCCAGTGCGACACATTGGGCAGATAGCGCAGCGTCAGATGGCTGACATATTCGCCGGTGCCGTAAGTGAGTTCCTTGCCGAGGGCTGCATCGGCCTCTCCCCAGATCATGAGTGTGGGCGTGTCGATGCGGGGCGTGCCGCGGAGGCGGTTGCGCCGCAGACTGCGAAGCAACGCGCGGTAGTAATTCACCATGGCGGTGAGTGCGCCGGGCTGCGCGGCGGCGTTTTGGTAGACACGCAGCACCTCGTCGGGGAAGCGGGACTTGTCCACCGCCATGTCGCGAAATGCGCGCCCGATCGCCTCGCAGCCGTTGCGCGCCAGCGCCCACTCCGGAATCTTAGGGAGCTGGAAGAAAAATATGTACCACGACTTCACCAATTGCCGCCAAGTGCGCATGCCCCGCTCTGCAAGCGCTGGATGCGGCACATTCATGATGATGAGCTTTGAAATCGGCGGCAGGCCGAACATGGCGTAGTACCAGGCAATGAGCGCGCCCCAATCGTGGCCAATGAGCACCACTTGTTTCGCGCCCGAGGCCTCGATCAGTGAGGCTATGTCCTCTTGGAGTTCTTCCAGCGCATACGCCTCGACACCTTGCGGCCGCGAGCTGCGGCCATAGCCGCGCAGATCCGGCGCCCATACCAGGTAGCCGAGGCGCGCGAGCAGCGGCATCTGGTAGCGCCAAGAGAATGAAGACTCGGGAAAACCGTGCAGGCAGAGCGCCAGGCGCTCACCGGATCCGGCCGTCGCCACATTGAAGTCGATGCCGTTGGCGCGCACGATTTGATACTGAATGGTGTCCATCAAGCGCGAATACTACTCGCCCCTCGAGGCGTGTAATAATCAAAAGAAACGGAGATCGAAACCATGACTCGCTTGCACCTCATCCCTGCCGTTTTGGGGCTGCTGTTCGCGGCCGGTTGTTCAATCGATGGGGCGGCCGAAGCCGCCAAGCTCGCGCAGCGGGACGCCGAATGGGCGAAGGTGTCCTTGGAAGGCAAGGATGTCGATAGGATCGTGTCCTATTGGAGCGACGATGCGCGAGTGCTCGAGTCGGGACAGCCGGCATACAGCGGCAAAGCCGCGATTCGCGCATTCGTCACCGCCAGTTTAAAAATCCCGGGCTTCAAGATCCATTGGGTCTCCGAGAAACCGGTGCTGTCGCAGGATGCGAAGATGGCCTACATGCTGAGCGATGTTGAGACCACCGCGCCGGGCGCCAACGGTGAGCTGGCGACCACGCACGGGCGCTCCGTGACGGTTTGGCGCCGCGATGGGGCGGGTGAGTGGCTCTGCGTGGTGGACATTTCGAATGATCCGCCGCCGCCGGTTTAGCCCGGGAAAAACAAATAGTGATCGACGATCAGCGCGGCGAACAGCAGCATTAAGTACGTGATCGAGAACCTGAAAGTCCGCATGGGCAAGTCCGCTTTACGCCCCTGATTGAGCGCCAGCACGAAGTACAGGAAACGAGCGTTGAGCCCGAGCGCGGCGGCCAAATAGACCAGGCCGCTCATGCCGGTGAGATAGGGCAGCAGCGTGGTCAACATCAGCAGGATGGTGTACAGCACGATCTGCAGGCGGGTGTAGGGAATGCCGTGGGTGACGGGCAGCATCGGAATACCCACTTTGGCGTAGTCATCGCGTCTTGCGATCGCCAGCGCCCAAAAATGCGGTGGCGTCCAGGTGAACACGATCAGGAACAACACCAGGGCATTGGGATCGATGGAATTCGTCACCGCGGCCCAGCCCAGCACCGGCGGCGCGGCACCGGCGGCGCCGCCGATCACGATGTTTTGCGGCGTCGCACGCTTCAGCCACATCGTGTAAACCATCGCGTAACCGATGAGTGAGCAAAATGTCAGCGCCGCGGTCAGG
>Ga0182024_10022943_pt1 | contig 11215 bp, 8 predicted proteins | sample P32metaG_FD_120480 | JGI IMG/M metagenome (GOLD analysis project Ga0182024, IMG submission 120480) | Permafrost microbial communities from Stordalen Mire, Sweden - P3-2 metaG (Illumina Assembly) | ecosystem: Environmental > Terrestrial > Soil > Wetlands > Permafrost | place: Sweden: Stordalen... | reverse complement strand
GCGCATCGTGCTCTCCATGTCGGAATGGCCGAGCCACTGCTGCACCGTCCGCAGATCGACTCCTGCCCACAGACACCGCGTCGCGAAGGTCGCTCGAAACTTATGCAGCCAGAAATTCTCTGGATCAAGCTCCGCGCGTTCGGCCACAGCTTTCAAGCTGTCTAGGAAGTTGAGCTTTGGGTTACATCCTGAGGTTGGAAATAACAGATTGCAGTTTTTGTTCGCCTTCGCCTTCCACGCTTTCAGATTCTTCACGAGCCTAGTAGGAATAGGAATCTCGCGTTCCTTGTACGCCTTCGGCGTCCATCCCCTTTCCGGCTTGTGGGTGACGCGAACGATTGATCCCACGAGGTTGATGTCTCGCCATTCGGTATACATCACTTCCTGCTCGCGCTCGCCCGTCATAAGGAAGAATTCATACCAGAGCCGTTCATCCGCGTCGCAAACGGCGAATAGCTTATCGAGTTCTTCCTGTTCGTAGACTTCCGGTTCCTCTTCAGTGTAACGCGGCCAGTCATTTTTTCCCGCGAGCCCCCGAATCCCTTGCGCCTTCAGGAAAGTCATCACGTTCGAGAATTTATTCCAGCAGCTCCGCTGGGACTGCTCCTTGTCGTCCCGCAAGAATGCCGCGAACTTCAGTAGATCTTTTCGATCGAGGTCCTCCAGGCAGAACTTCGGGCAGCTCTCTTGCAAATATTCGAGAGCCGTTGAGTATGCGGAATGGGTCTTTGGTTTCTTTGTAAGCTTTATTTCAGCGAGGTAGTCTGCAATGGTCGTTGGAAGCGATCTGCGACCGTCTTGGGCACTGGGAGAAACTACGGTGACGCCGCTGTTGACAGCGTTGAGTTCTGCCTCTTTACGATGTCTCTTGGACGCGGCCTCAGCCACGTCCTTGCCTACCGACACCCGAACTCGCCGGGCGCCATTCCGCCACTCTAGGTAGTACGCGCCCTCGGGGTGCACTTCCTGTTTTCCATCGACGAAGACGTAATTTGGCCTGATCCGGCCATTGGCTGCGAGAACGACTGGGCAGTAGCGAAGGCCGCTTTCGGTCTTCACCCTTTTGGTGAGATTGACTTGCCGGTTCACGTGAGCTACCTCATTTCGGTATCATACACGGTATCACAGCATGTCAAGTATAACAAACCAAAAGGACTGGCGGAGAGAGTGGGATTCGAACCCACGTTACCCTTTCGAGTAAACACGCTTTCCAAGCGTGCGCCTTCAGCCACTCGGCCATCTCTCCGGCGAGAATCGGTTGGAAGGAACGACTCTTACGAAGTTTCCCACGCTGCCGCGAATCTTGGCGATCCCGCGGCTCTTTTGTTCTTTTTGATTCTATGGGGGATGTCGTCGAAACCGCAACCTGAAAGGTTAAGCGCAACGAGAAATGTCGGAGTCTAGGAGAGCTTTTCTGAAGAAACTGCGCTTACCGCAGATGCGGAAGCAGACGTGGAAGGGGCCCCAGAGGCTGACGCCCCGGCAGCGGCGGCTTTCGCGGCATTGCCATTTTCGGCGGACACCGGCAGCGGGGGCACCTTCGTATTGTCCACCACATGATGACTCAGACAATAGAGCGCCAGTTCCAAGCGGTCCGCCACTCCAAGTTTGTCGTAGACTTTACGCAAGTAATTCTTCACGACCTGTTCCGTCGTGCCCACACGCAATGCAATCTCTTTGTTCTTCATTCCCTGGGTCACGCACGAAACAATCAGCATTTCCTTGGGCGTCAATTGAACCTTCGGACGCGATCCTGTCGGCCGATTATTCTGGTTGCGGTAGGCTTCCATCACCCAGTGCACGCCCTGACGGTCGAGCCACGTCTCCCCTGCTACCACCTTGCGCAGGCACTCCACCAATAGCTCAGGCTCCACTTCACGCGATACGATGCCATGCGCCCCACGGCGGAATAACTCCAAAGTCAAATCTTCGTCGGCACCAGGGGTGACCACCACAATCCGCAACGGTGGGCTCTGACGAAGCAGATCGGCGACCGCCTCCACGGGATTCGGAGTCAGGGCCGCCTCGAAAATCAGCACGTTCGCGGAAAACTTCGCCACGGCGGATTGCGTTTGCGCCAGAGTCTCCGCCTGTCCAACGACGCGAATGTCATCTTCCAGCGCGAAAACCTTGCGCAAACCGGCGCGGAAGATGGCCTGCGTATCGGCCACGATTACTCGGACGAACTGGCCATTGCCGCCGTCTTCGACTGCTCCGAGTTTCTCTTCCACGCTAACCGGAATGGTAGCCATTCAGTTCCTTGCGCCTACGTTCTTTCGAAATGGTATTCGTCAATCACTACGCCCACGGCGCGCCGGCCCCGATCCTCGAAGCTGCGCACCACCCGGCCGCGGCAGTCGATCTGCACATCCCGCCGCAGGCCCACAACCTCAGCCGGCAACAGAATCGTGAAGTCCACCAGCGATCCCACCGGAACGTCATTGTCCATCGCAAATAACACACCGTTGGCCGAAATGTTCTCCGTCTCCGCCGAATACGCGCTGTCTTGCGTTTTTACCGACGCGGCAAGGTGCAGCGGAAAGCGCGGCGCACTCTGCATATCTTCATAATGGCCCATGCTCGCCTGCGTCTCGGTCATCGGTGCTGTGCCTTCGGCTGCCACGCTGCGAAGAACCTTTCCGCCGGATGCGTCATTTCCGCTCTCCGGACTTTCATCCAACTCAAGGGCAGCGTACACCCGCACCTCCGGCAAAACAAAGTTACCGAAGTCATGGAACAAATGGGGTTAACTGCTTTTCTTTGAATAGATTAGGAGGGATTGTAAAGACCGGAATCGAACCTGAAACAGCCTGTTCTGGCCCTCAACTTCCGGCCGAAACACGGTCAATTCCCGGTGACTGCCGGACGGAGACTTTGGTAGAAAGCAGCATCTCTGACTGCTGAGTGCCGAGCGCCGAATGCGCTCTCAAAACTTCGTCACTTCCGTGAAGTTGAACTCCTTCACCCTCATGGCCGGAACCACCATGTCAAACGACTCTTCTCCGCACGACCTGACCGGCGCGCTCATAGCTTCCACATTCGACAGCGTGTGAATCAGACTTTCATTGAAGCGGAAATTCCGGACTCCGCCTTGCACTCGTCCATTCTCCACATAAAACGTTCCGTCGCGAGTCATTCCGGTAAGCATTTTTTCGAAGGGCTCTACTTCGCGGATGTACCACAGCCGCGTCACCAGCACCCCGCGTTCTGTCGAAGCAATCATCTGTTCGATACTCTGCGGATCGCCCGCCGGGGCGAACACGATGTTCAGCGGCATCTCTCCCATTTCGTTGGGCAAAGCGAAGCCGTGGCCGGTGGCAGCGATGGGACCAACTTTATCCTTGTGTTCCGAGCGCTTCATTCGCTCCGCAGTCGCCCGAGCATAGACGACCCGCTTCACGATTCCGTTTTCCACCAGCGCCACTCTCTGTCGCTGCACGCCTTCTCCGTCGAACGGAGATCCTGTCTGCAGAGGGTGCGCCACGTCGTCCCAGATCGTAATGTTGTCGCCGAACAGCTTAGTGCCGATTCGTCCCGTGAGAAACGAGCGCTGGTCGAGAATCGCCATGCCCGAATAATCCCAAAACATAAATCCGACGATATCCAGCACAGCTGCCGGTTCCAGGATGACCGTGTACTTCCCTGCCGCAATCTCGCGAGGACGCGCCGAATCCAGCGTTTTCTGGGCCGCAATCTCAGCCAGCGTCCGCAGATCCAGATTTGCCACATCCGGCCAATTTGCCTTTTGCCAGCCGGAAGAATCGGCTGCCAGCATGGTGATCGAAACCTCAGCCGAGGTCTGCGAGTGCCAATTACTCAACCCGCGCGAGTTGAAGATGCCCTCAAAAGATTCTCCGCTAGAGAAAATTCCGGCGGTTGTGAGTCGGTGCTTGTCGGCCACGCCCACAATCTTCTTGACGCCGTCAGCACGCTGTTCTGGACTGGTGCCAGCGGTGCTTTCGAAATGGCGGGAGGGTACTTGTGAGGCGCGGGCGCCCCCGCCCGCGCTGCTCGCAGCTTTCTGCGAATCCGGCATCGGCAAAAGGTCAGGGTCAGGGTGCTGCACCTTCGCCAGATTCTCCGCGGACCGCACGACCTGCCGCAAACTCTCCTCATCAAATTTGTTGGTAAAAGCTCGCGCCGTCCGTCGGTCAAAAACGCTACGCACCGAGACTACGTGGTTTTCCTCGGCGACGTTCTGGTGAATCGTGTTGTTCGCGAAGCGAGTCAGCGCAAACCGTCCTCCAGAAAAGAGCACCTCGACCTCATCCGCGGTCGAAAGTTTCTTAATGCGATCGAAAATGTCTCCAGCTTGCTTCTGGGTTAACATCAGAATTGTTCTTGCAGTTCTGCGTGACTCAGTGCCTCCGTGGTAAATTAACTTCCTTTGAACGCACTCCCCACCTTCCTCCCCCGAAACCGCGACGGCGCCGCGCCGTGCCCAGTCCCCATTACCTGCTGCGGCTGGCCCTTCCCGCAATTCGGAGTTCCCCACAAAATCCACTCCTCGCGCGAGCAAATCGCATCCAGCGAATTCCAGAACTCCGTCGTGATCCCAGAATACGACGGATTCTTCACCATGCGCATGCGCTTGCCGTTCTTGATCTCCCAACCAATTTCGCAACCGAACTGAAAGTTATAGCGCTTGTCGTCGATCGACCACGAGCGGTTCGTCTGCATCAGAACGCCGTGATCGGTCGCCGCGATCAATTGCTCCAGGCTCAAAGGTTTTTCCCCCGGCAGCAGGCTAATGTTCGTCATCCGAATCATCGGCAGCCGGTTCCATCCTTCGGCGCGCAGCGTTCCTCCCGACCGGTTCTCGCCGATGGTGTGCGCTGTCTCCCGCGAACTGAGATAGCCCGTGAACAGCCCGTTTGTGATGATCGGAGTACACTGGGCCGCCACTCCTTCGTCATCGAAACCGAAAGTCCCCAGCCCCGGCCCATGTTCTTGGCGCGCATCGGCGACCACATTCACCAGTTCACTGCCGTAGCGCAACTTGCGCAGCTTATCGAGGGTCAGAAACGACGTCCCGGCAAAATTCGCTTCCATCCCCAGCACGCGATCCAGTTCAATGGGATGTCCCACCGATTCGTGGATCTGCAGCCCGAGCTGCGAGCTGTCGAGGATGAGGTCGAATTCTCCCTCCGGACATTGATCGGCATGATGCAGCGACACCGCCTCTTCCGCAATGCGACGTGCATTTTCCACCAACTTGAGTTCTTCGATCAGCTCATATCCTTTGTTCTGCCACTGTCCGCCGTAAGAATTGGGATACGACCGCTTCTGAATTTCATTTCCGGAAAACGCATACGCTGCATATCCCGCGCCCGTCGAAAGCTTGGTCTGGTGAATGTCTGCGCCCTCCGACGAGACGAACCACTGCTCGTCTCGGTTAAAGTTCAAGTTCGTCTCCGCCAGCGTAATCCCGGCAACGGAACGCAGCTCTGCGTCAATCTTCAACAGCAGCTCAATGTTTTGTTCTACGGAGACGCTGAACGGATCAATTTTGTACGGCGTGCTCCACTCCGCAACCACAGGCTTCTCCGAAGCGAGTCGTACGTCTTCCCGCTTCACTTGTGCCGAAGCGCGCGCGATTTCCACGGCCCTGGCAGCAGTCGCCTCCACCGCGCCCCGCCCCAGTTCCGCGGAAGCGGCGAATCCCCAGGCCCCATCTGCGATCGCCCGCACATTGATGCCTACTGACTCCGCGTCGGACGCGCTGCCCACCTTCCCGTTCTTAGTGGTGAGCGCACGGCTGCGTTGCGCGATCACGCGCACATCCGTATAGCTGGCCCCTCGCAGTGCGGCGATGTTCAAAGCCCAGTTTGCAATATGCTTCATCTCAGTTAGGGGAAGAGCTGCAGATTGATCTCTACGGCGTGGCACGAGCGGCATTCAATGCCTTCTTCACCGCCAGCAATTCTTTCAGCACTTCGCGCAACTTGGTCGACTCCAGCGCGTTCGCCCCATCCGACTTCGCTTCCTTCGGATTGTCATGGACCTCCATGAACACTCCGTCCACACCCGCCGCCACCGCCGCCCGCGCCAGCAGTGGAATGAACTCGGGTTGCCCGCCGCTCACCGCCGGACCATTGCCATCGGATTGCGACGAAGGCAACTGCACCGAATGGGTCGCATCGAACACCACCGGAGCAAACTTGCGCATGATGGCCAGTGATCGCATATCGACCACCAGATTGTTGTAGCCGAAGCTCGCTCCGCGCTCGGTCAGGAAGACTTGCGTATTGCCCGCATCGCGACACTTCTCGACCGCGTGCCGCATATCCCACGGCGAATTGAATTGCCCTTTCTTAATGTTCACCGGCCGTCCGCTCAACGCGGCGGCCACCACCAGATCGGTCTGCCGGCTGAGAAACGCCGGAATCTGCAAAACATCCGCTACTTCGGAGACCTGCCCCACGTCTGCTGTCTCATGAACATCGGTCAGCACCGGCACCTGGAGTTCATTTTTGATCTTCTTCAGAATTCGCAGGCCCTCCTTAAGTCCCGGCCCGCGAAAGCTGCGTATCGAAGTCCGGTTCGCCTTGTCGTAACTTGCTTTGAAGATAAACGGCAGGTCCAGCGCCCGCGTTACCCCTTTGATAATCTCCGCCATCCGCATTGCGTGCTCTTCGCTCTCAATCACGCAGGGGCCGGCGATGAGAAACAGATCGCCAGATCCGATATGAACGTCGCCGACTTGGAAAGCAGAGGTCAGATCAAACCCTTTCACCGCGGAGAGCGCAGAGACGGCAGAGAAAAACTTTGAGAGGCACTTAGCATTGTTTTAGTTCTTCTCGGCGTTCTCTGCGAACTCGGCGGTAAACTTCTTGCTTATCGCCGCGCGACTTTCTCCGGCCGATGAAACATCTCCACCGCTGCAGTTTCCTTTTCCGCTCGCCGTTTCAACCCAAACTCATACGCCGCGCCCACAAACGTACTAAACAGCGGATGCGGTTCCAACGGCTTCGACTTGAACTCCGGATGAAACTGGCACCCTATGAAATGCGGATGCTCGGGCAGTTCCACCATCTCCACGTACGTCCCATCCGGCGTCGACCCAGAGATTCGCAGTCCTGCCGCGACCATCGGCTCCTCGTACTCGCGGTTGAATTCGTAGCGATGCCGGTGCCGCTCGCTGATTTCGAGCTTCCCATAAATCTTGTGGGCCAGTGTGTGGGGCTCAATCTGGCACGTCCACGCCCCCAACCGCATCGTACCTCCCAGTTCCTCTACCCCGCGCAACTCGCGCAGCTTGTAGATCACGCGATGCGGCGTCGCCGGATCGAACTCGCTCGAGTTCGCCTCTTGCAGTCCGACTACGTTGCGTGCAAATTCGATGCACGCCGTTTGCATGCCCAGGCAAATGCCAAAGTACGGAACTTTTTTCTCGCGCGCATACCGGATCGCCAGCAACATCCCTTCGATACCGCGCTTGCCAAATCCGCCGGGAACCAGAATTCCGTCATAGCCTTCCAGTTGCGCCTCGTAACCCTTGTCGCCCTCTGCGGCCTCCAGGCCCTCGGCCTCGATCCAGTTGATCTGCAGTTTAAGGTTATGCGCCAGCGCCCCGTGTACCAGCGCCTCCTTCAGCGATTTGTACGAGTCTTCGTACTCCACATACTTGCCCACGATGCCGATCGTGACCGTGTCCTTCGGGTTGTAGACCCTGTGCACAATGTCCTCCCACTTCGACAAATCGCGGTTCTTTGCTTCCATGTGCAGGAGCTTCAGCACGAGGGCGTCGACGCCTTCATTGGCGAAGACCAGCGGCACTTCATACACGGAAGCCACATCCTTCGCCGTGATCACCGCCTCATCCGCCACGTTACAGAACAGCGCAATCTTCGACTTGATGTCTTTGGCGAGGAAACGGTCGGTGCGGCACAGCAAAATGTCTGGCTGAATTCCGATGCTCAAAAGTTCTTTCACCGAGTGCTGCGTTGGCTTGGTTTTAAGCTCCTGCGCCGCCGCAATAAACGGCACCAGCGTCACGTGCACAAACAGAGTATGCTCGCGGCCCAGTTCCTGCCGCATCTGCCGAATCGCTTCCATAAACGGCAGCGACTCGATATCGCCCACCGTCCCGCCAATCTCCACAATTGCGATATCCACGTCCTGCGCGACCTTCTTCATTGCGGCCTTGATCTCGTTGGTGACATGCGGAATCACCTGCACTGTCTTGCCCAGATAATCGCCCCGCCGCTCCTTGGCGATGATCTGCTCGTAAAGTCGCCCCGTCGTCCAGTTATTGTCGCGAGAAAGTTTGGCATGGGTGAAGCGCTCGTAGTGGCCCAGGTCCAGATCGGTCTCGGCGCCGTCATCGGTCACAAAGACCTCACCGTGCTGAAACGGCGACATTGTTCCCGGATCCACATTCAGATACGGATCGAACTTCATGAGGTTGACTTTCATCCCCCGGCTCTCCAGCAGGCAGCCGATGGAAGCCGCGGCCAGCCCTTTGCCGAGTGAAGACACAACTCCGCCCGTCACAAAGATGTACTTCGCTGGCATCTCTTCCTCGCTTTAAATTGTTTGTGAAAAATGGTGCAGGTGGGGTGCACGATCAATTATGACAGAACTGCCCTGTGGAAAGCACGGAAGAAATCGGTTGTGTCGCAATTCCATTGTTGAGCTAAAATGAGGCGGGTGGATGATATGCCCAACCTGCTCTCTTTGTACATCCCAAACACACTCCTTCGTTCCGCTCTGATCGTGGCTTGCATCGTCATTGGTCTTACGGTGCGAGTGGCCCTAATGGCGCAGCCAGGAACACGCTTCCAATCGTATTGGCGTCTGTTCTTGAAGAAACGCCCTCCGCAAGAAATCGAAACTGAGGCACCGCCAAGAATTCCTTCGCGTTGACTAACGGCGCGAGGTCAGCGAGAATACTTGAGGTTGTCCGCAACGGACAGCTCGTAGTCGTGTCCTCATAGTGGGCCTGTGGCGCAGCTGGGAGCGCGCTTCCATGGCATGGAAGAGGTCGCCGGTTCGATCCCGGCCAGGTCCACCATATTTTCAAGTACTTACCCCGCTGGAGCGTCTCATGGGACTCAAACCGAGATCTGGGGAGCATTTATTTGTTTCGCCAGAGTAGTGAAACAACAGGCGGTACCCAAATACGGCTGCGACGCGGCAACCGGGCCAACCTGAAACCATTTGCTTTTCGATTCCCGCCTGAACCAATGCACCTACGAAGAAGACTGTTTGCGGACGAGGTAGCTCGGATCACGCCTGCCAGATGCGCCGCTGAGGATCGAGGGATGAATACATCGTGGGCTGGTGGTGCACCTCGGCAGCGTGCCGATTGATAGCGGTAGCGGCCTGGGTGCGGAGGTTGCCGTCCCGGGCGTCGAAATCGAGTGTACTGATGCTGTATTCACAGCGGATACACTTGAACTGTATTCCCCCTTCGATCCGATTGGTGGTGTAGTGTCTCACGGTTTGATTGTAGTCCGCTGCTCAGAAGGAAGGACGCACCACGGTGGGCTGTCGAAGGTAATCTGTGGAGCCCCCTCTGCGAACACGAACCGATCACCCTCCGTGACGTTCGCGTCGCTTCCGACAATATAATTTGCCGACTCCCACTTAAGCTCCTCCCCGCACGCGGATTCTTCTCCGGGGTGCGGGGCTAAGTTTCCTGATGATCCCCTCAGATTCTTCATCTGTGGCCCAAAGTTCTGGACTCTATGCCAACCCGTACCAGGCGCCGCGACCTCTGCCGTGCATCACTAGGGGGCCATTTTGCAGAAGCTGGCGGAAGTGCTGCTTGAGCGTGTTCCGACTCGTGCCGGTCAGCGTAACTATATCGCCGATGGTGACGCGTCCGTGTTCGCGTGCATACTCGAGGATTTTCACGGACAATTCGGGCATGGCAGACAGGACAATTTTCTCTCTTTCGACTTTCTTGGCCAGCCGCTTCATCTGTTGTTGAAGTGCGCGCAGGAAGAACAAGACCCATGGCTGCCAATTCGGCGTGTCGGTTCTGATCGTCCCTTGCGTCTGGCGCAGCGCGAGGTAATAGCCTTCCTTGCTGGGTTCGATCACGCTCTCCAGTGAGCTATAGGGAACATAAGCGTATCCAGCACGCAACAGCAACAGTGTCGTCAGGATGCGGCTCACACGACCGTTGCCGTCCTGAAAGGGATGGATTTCAAGAAATACGACGACGAAAATGGCTATCACCAGCAAAGGATGCAGCTGCCGGCTCTCCAGCAGTTCCCGTGCCCAACCGACCACTTCCGTCATCAGGCGCGGGGTGTCGAACGGGGTAGCCGTTTCAAACACGATGCCGATCTGCTTTCCGGTCTCGTCAAAGGCCGCGACGCTGTTGGGTTGGGTCTTGTATTCGCCGCGATGATGCGCGTCCTTTTCGCTGTATTTGAGCAAGTCGCGGTGCAGCTGCTTGACATGGTTTTCTGTCAGGGTGATCTCTTCCCAGGACTGGAAAATCAGCTCCATGGTTTCGGCGTAGCCAGCCACTTCCTGCTCATCCCGCGTATGGAAGGACTTGATTTCAAGGTTGGACAGCAGCTTTTCGACCTCCCTGTCGGAGAGCTTGCTGCCTTCAATGCGGGTGGATGATCCGATGCTTTCAATGGTGGCCACCCTGCGGAGGGCGGATAGACGCTCGGGAGCCAAAGTGCCTAGAGCCCGCCAAGCCCCTTTGAATTCATCGAGTTCGGCAATGAAACCGAGAATTTCTGGGGTAATCTTGAGGGTGGCGGGCTGGATCATGACACCCAATAATACACCCAATTACACCCAATTTGTCAACACCCAAAAACACACCCATTTACACCCATTATCGAAATCCTTCAGTCCCAGCCAGCTATTTCTTCAGGCCGGCGGTGAAGTTCGTAATGACCGTGACTGGCTGGTTGACTTGCTGCGAAACGCGCTCCAGCAGGAGCCGTTTACCGTCGGGAGATAGGCTGTAGAAGGGGATCGTCAGAATCGTCCACTGGCTGACGAGCGTTTGCGGAGCACCGAATTGCAATGCGCCGCCAATCTCTCTTACCGGCACGGCCTGGATGGATTGGTTCTGGTCAAAATACAAAAGCTCTTTCCCATCCGCGTTCCAGTGCGGTATCTGTCCGCCATTGGCGGAGACCTGCCATTTCCCCTGTCCGCCGCCGTAGGCCTCTACGTAAATTTCGACTCGGCCGGACTCGAATGAACTATAGGCCAGCCAGCGGCCGTTGGGGGAAAG
>Ga0182024_10022942_pt1 | contig 11215 bp, 11 predicted proteins | sample P32metaG_FD_120480 | JGI IMG/M metagenome (GOLD analysis project Ga0182024, IMG submission 120480) | Permafrost microbial communities from Stordalen Mire, Sweden - P3-2 metaG (Illumina Assembly) | ecosystem: Environmental > Terrestrial > Soil > Wetlands > Permafrost | place: Sweden: Stordalen... | reverse complement strand
CCTCTACATCCTCGACGAGCCGACCACGGGCCTGCATTTTGAGGACGTGCGCAAGCTGTTGGAAGTGCTGCACGCGCTGGTCGAGACTGGCAACACGGTGCTGGTTATCGAGCACAATCTCGAAGTCATCAAGACCGCCGACTGGCTGATCGATCTCGGTCCCGAAGGCGGCGACGGCGGCGGCCGCATCGTCGCCACGGGGGTCCCCGAGGACGTCGCGCAAGCGCCCGAAAGCCACACCGGCCGCTACCTGCGCCCCTATCTCGCCCGCCGCCTCGCGGCCCCGCAGCGCCGTATGGCGAGCACCGCCGCGGAATAGAAGTGAACGCGACTCGCATCATCGCCGTCGCGGCGTTAGCGGCCTTTGCATCATGGCCTGGTTTGGCCGCGGACGCCGTTTCACAACACGACATGCTCAACGCCGAAGTCTGGATGCAGACATCGGTCGAATACCGGGCGAACTGCCTCACGGTCTATGCCCTGGCCAAGACCCGGCTTGACGAGGCGCTCGCCGACAAGAATTGGACCGCCTACGACCAGACCGGCGGCTATCAGGATTTACCGCCGGCCGTGGTTCTCGACCTTGACGAGACCGCGCTCGACAATTCCGCCTACGAGGCCGGCCTCGTCGTCGGTCACGCCGACTACGATCCGAAAACCTGGGACAGATGGGTCAAGAGCGAGCAGGCCAAGGCCATTCCGGGCGCGGTCGAGTTTACCAACTACGCCGCCGCGAAGGGCGTGAAGGTGTTTTACGTCACCAACCGCAGCGCGGATCAGAAGGAAGCCACAAAGCACAATCTTCAGGCGCTCGGCTTCCCCATGGGCGGCAATGTCGACACCTTCCTGATGAAGAAGGACCGCCTCGAATGGGCGAGCAACGCCAAGGGGGCGCGGTTCGCCTCTATCGCCCAGAATTATCGCGTGCTGCTGCTGTTCGGCGACCAGATGGGCGATTTCACCGACAAATACAACGCCAGCATCGCCGAGCGCGACAACACCTTCGAGCAATTGAAAGCCCATTTCGGTCACGATTGGCTGGTGCTGGCCAACCCGGCCTACGGGTCGTGGGAGAGCGCCGCCTATGGCCATGATTTCAAGCTCTCGGGCGACGAGAAACGGGCCAAGAAGATCGGCGTGCTCGCGCCTTGGACGGCCGGACAGCAATAACAGAGGCGGTTGACGCCCCGAGCCGCTTGATCGCGGGCCTCTGTAACATCTTCGTCAAACTCGATCGTTAAGACCCTCGGCGCAAGTCGTCCGCGCGAGGGGAAGCCGTCATGAAGTGCATGTTGCGTCGTTTGGCATTGGCATTCGCCGTTATCGCGCCGCCCGCCCTCGCCCAGGCCGATCCGCCGCACAATGTGATCCTATTCGTGCCGGACGGGCTGCGCGCGCTGATGGTGACGCCGCAGATCGCGCCGACCATGGCGGCGATCCGCGATCAGGGGGTTAATTTCACCAACCCGCACTCGCTGTTTCCAACCTTCACCACGCCCAACGCCTCAGCGATGGCGACCGGGCATTACCTCGGCGATACCGGCGATTTCAGCAACACGATCTATACCGGCTTTCCGGTGCCCGGCGCCGGCGCCAGCCTCGTGCCGTTCCTTGAGAGCGATCCGGTCCTCGGCGATGTCGACGAGCATTTCGCGGGCGATTACCTCGACGAGGTCACGCTGTTGAAAGCGGCGCGCGAGCAGGGCTTCAGCACCGCGACGATTGGCAAGCTCGGCCCGGCGCTGATCTTCGACCATACCGACCGTACCGGCGGCCCGACCATCGTGGTCGACGATTCGACCGGGTCCGACAAGGGCATCCCGCTCTCCGACGAGATGAAGGCAGCGCTGACCGCGGCCAACATGCCGCTCGCTTCGCCCTCGCGCGGCGATAACGGCAAGGCCGGCAATTCGACGACCCCCGGCACTTTGGTCGCCAATGTCGTGCAGCAGGATTATTTCGCCGACATCACGACCAAGATCGTGCTGCCGATGTTCAAGACGCGCGGCAAACCCTTTGTCCTGGTGTTCTGGTCGCGCGATCCCGACGGCAGCCAGCACAATCAAGGCGACAGCCTCAACCAGCTGACCCCCGGCATCAACGGGCCGACCTCGCTGGCGGCTATAAAAAACGCCGACGACGATCTCGCCCGCATCCGCCAGGCGCTCGCCGATCTCGGCCTGGCCGACACGACCGACATCGTCGTCAGCGCCGATCACGGCTTCTCGACGATCTCGAAGCAGAGCAAGACCAGTCCGGCCGGCCAAACCAGCTACCAGGATGTCCCCGCCGGCTTCGTGCCGCCGGGCTTTGTCGCGCTCGACATCGCCAAGGCGCTCGGCTTGCCGGTTTTCGACCCCGACAGCAAGGAAGCCCAGATGGGCCCCGGCCTGCACCCGCGCCTCGGCAATGGCCTCATCGGACCCGACCCGAAGCACCCGCTTGTCGTCGTCGCGGCGAATGGCGGTTCGGACCTCGTCTACTTCCCGAAGAAAGACACGAAACTGGCGGCGCAAACGATCGCCGCGCTGTTGGCCCAGGACTATATCAGCGGCCTCTTCGTCGACGAGTCGCTCGGCCGTTTCGCCGGCACGCTGCCGCTCGGCGCGATCAACCTCAAGGGTTCAGCCATCACGCCGATGCCAGCGATCGCGGTCAATTTCCGCACCGAAGCCGGCGATTGCGCCGAGAAGCCGACCTGCGAGGTCGAAATCGCCGATACCGGTCTGCAGCAAGGCCAGGGCATGCACGGCAGCTTCGGCCGCGGCGACACGATGAACTTCATGGCGGCGATCGGCCCGGACTTCAAAGCGGGCTTCGCCGACCCGGCGCCGGCAAGCAATGCCGATATCGGCAAGACGCTGGCGCACATCCTCGGCCTCGAGATCAAGGCCAAGGGCAAGCTCGTCGGCCGCATGCTGAGCGAAGCCGCGCCCGGCGGACAGGTGCCGAAATACACCGCCAAGGTGCTGCAATCCGCGCCCAGCGCCGGCGGCCTCGCCACCGTGCTCGACTATCAGCTAGTCGGCGACACCCGCTATTTCGACGCCGCCGGGTTTGTCGGGCGCACCTTCGGCCTCAGCGTGCCAAAGTCGCTACCGGCGAGCGCCAACGCGACCAACTAGGCGAGGGCATCCGAAAGCGGCAAACTCTCCCGCATAAGCCGATCCGGAGGGTCCGATGCTCACATTCTATTACGCGCCCGGCGCCTGCTCGATGGCCTCGCACATCGCGCTCGAGGAATCCGGCGCCGCGTACACGCCGCGCCTCGTGCAGTTCGCCAAGGCCGAGCAGGAATCGGCCGAGTATCGCGACGCCGTCAATCCGCGCGGCAAGGTGCCGGCCTTGCAGACCGATGATGGCATCCTCACCGAGAATGTCGCGATCCTGACCTATATCGCGCGCACCTTCCCCGATGCGAAGCTGCTGCCGACCGACACGCTCGGCCTGGCGCGCTGCCTGTCGCACATGGCCTATCTGTCGAACGCGGTGCATCCGACCTTCACCCGCATCGCCCGCACCCAGCGCTTCGCCAAGAGCGAGGCGGCGCAAGCCGAGGTCAAGGAGACCGCCCGCGAGACCTTCTGGGGGCTGCTTCAGGAGCTCGATGGCATCATCGGCGGCAAGGATTGGGTGATGGGCGCCGATTACACGACCTGCGACCCCTATACGCTGGTGTTCTACGGCTGGGGCGCGCGGATCGGCATGAAGATGGAAGAGCTGAAGAACTATACCGGCTTCAAGAACCGCATGCTCCAGCGCCCCGCCGTGCGCAAGGTGCTGGAGCGCGAGCAAAGCATTCTGCTCGCCGCGTAACCGTCATGCCGATCCGCACCGGCGACGCGTTCCTCGCGGCGCTGCGCGACGACCGCCAGATCTTCATCGACGGCGAGCGCGTCACCGAAATCACCACCGACCCGCGCTTCGCCGGCGCCGCGCAAAGCATGGCCGAGCTTTACGACATGCAGCACGACCCCGCGCTGCGCGACCAAATGACTTTCGCCTCGCCGTCGAGCGGCGACACGGTCGACCTGTCGTTCATCGAGCCGCGCTCGGTCGGTGATCTGATCCGTCGACGCGAGATGATCAAGCTCTGGATGGATTCGACCTGCGGCATGTTCGGCCGCAGCCCCGATTTCCTCAATGTCATGCTGACCGGGTTCGCGATCGGCGCCGACGAGTTCGGCCGGCGCGACAAGCGCTTCGCCGACAATGTCCGCGCCTACCACGTTTTCGCCCGCGAGCACGATCTGTGCATGACGCACACGCTGCTGAACCCGCAGGTCGATCGCTCGAAGCCGGTCGAGGCGCAGGACAAGGATCTCGCGGCGCGGGTGGTCAAGGAAACCGATGTCGGCATCGTCGTCACCGGCGCGCGGATGGTCGCGACGTTGTGCGCTTTCGCCGACGACATCCTGGTCATGCCCTCGACCTTTCTCGCCACTAACGAGGCGGCGGCGCCCTACGCTTTCGGCTTCAGCATCCCGGTGGCGGCGCCCGGGCTCAAATTCATCTGCCGCCCGTCGGTGGTGCACCAGAACGCCCGATCCGGCATGGACTACCCGCTGTCGTCGCGCTTCGACGAAGGCGACGCGCTCGCAGTGTTCGACGATGTGCTGGTGCCGTGGGAGCGGGTCTTCATCCACCGCGACCCCGAGATGTGCAACGGGCTCTACGCGCGCACCGGGGCGATGCCGCAGGTGATGCATCAGACCTCGACCAAGAACCTCGCCAAGGCCGAGTTCATGATGGCGCTCGGCTTCGCGATCGCCCGCTCGACCAATATCGACAGCCATCTGCACGTTCAGGGCATGCTCGCCGAGCTGATCCAACACACCGAGTTCGTGCGCGCGTGCCTGCGCGCCAGCGAGGCCGACGCGGAGACCCGCCCCGACGGCATCGTCGTGCCGGCGACGATGCCGCTATGGACGGTGCGGATGATGTTCCCAAAGATGTTCATCCGCGCCTGCGAGATCATCCAGACGCTCGGCGCCGGCGGCCTGGTCGCGGTGCCGTCCTACGCCGAGCTGACCGGCCCGGTGGGCGAGGACGTGCGGCTCTATTCGCAGGCCGCCACGGTCAACGCGGCGAGCCGGGTCAAGCTGTTCCGTCTCGCGTTCGACGCCGCGGTATCGACATTCTCCGGCCGCCAGCAGCTTTACGAGCGCTACTACTCCGGCGACCCGGTCCGCCTCGCCGGCGCGCTCTACGCGATGTACGACAAGGACAGCCACGTCGAGCGCATCCACCGCATGCTCGACGAGCTGGAGGCGCGCCAAGCCCCGCCCGGCGCGGCGCCGGCTTTTCTCAGGCGAAAGCTGGGCTGAAGCGCTGTCTAAGAGATGCCTTTCAGCTCATCCGCAAGGTTGGTGAGATCGGGAAATATGTCGCCCTTCTTTATCCCCGCCACATGAACTTCCCAGGCGAACCGCGCCACATCCTCCGCCTTGATCACCAATTGCGTAAGATATTCGGCACATCCGTTCTTTTCATTGAGCGGCGTCCTATCCGAGTGAATCGTGAAAGCTCCTTGCTGGACGAACATCCGCAGGTCATGCTCCACAGCCATAACAGCGAGTATCTTGCCGTTTTCTTTAACCGTCGACCTAAAAGCCGGTTGGATCATTTCCGAAGCGACCCTCGAATCGATCGGATAGGTAAGGTTTTCAAAGCCTTCGCGTGGGTTCAACGTATGGGGCCTCAGCACCCATATCGCGGCATCCCGAGGTTCGGCTCCCCGTACTCGGTATGCGGCCACTGCAAAATACGCCGCTATGAGCGGTGATCTGCTCCAATCCAAAAGCCTGGTAGGCAACCCATAATGTTGCATCAGACTCAGCCAACCGGGGTAGTCATCCGCAGCCGGCGACGCGGCGAGCCTCATCGCGGCTCGGGTACGAAACCGATTGGTAAAATTTCGCTCGTCTTCATCAGTATAGCTGCGCCAAATGAATGGCAGAACGCCCCACGACGCGGCTGATTGTCCGCGAAACCACCTGATCTCATTATCGCTTTTCAGCTCGTCGAAAACACGTTCGATTAACTCACCGATGTTACGAATTCTGATCGGCATGACCGCTGCATTCATGGATCACGCGTCGACGAAAGCCGGCATAACCTCATTCGCGAACAACTCGGTCGAGCGCAGCGCGTCCTCGTGGCTGATCGTGCCGAAGGCGAAGTCGCAGACATAGTAGTTGACGCCAGTCGCCTCGACCTCGTGGGCGATGAACTTGCGCACGGTCTCCGGCGTCCCGGCGACCGCGTCGCCGCGTTCCAGCACCGTCTCGAAATCGGGCGGCAACGCGGCTTCGAGCGGGAACGGCACGTTGTACCGGTGCCACAACTGCCCCATGTGATGCCGCCACGCCGGGTAGGCGCGCCGGGCGATGTCGCGCGCCGCGATGTCGCTGTCGGCGACGATGATGTGCCGGTTCACCCCCATCAGCGGCAAATCGGCCTCGGCCCGGCCGAGCTTATTCCATTCGGCGCGGTAGGACTGGACGACGTCGCGCACCGCCGGGATCGGCCGGCGCATGACGATGTGCGCGCCGTTCTGCGCCGCCCAGGGCACGCTTTCCGGACGGCCGATCCCGTACCACAGCTCGGGATAGGGTTTCTGCAGCGGCTTCATCGGGACCGGCACGTGGTCGAAATCGTAGAATTTCCCGTGGAAGGTCAGCTCGTCCTCGGTGAAGCCGATCCGGGTCACCTCGAACGCCTCGCGGAACTGCTCGGCGCCGGTCGCGAAATCGACGCCGTAAAAGCCGACCTCGATCGGCGAGATGCCGCGTCCGACGCCGTAGAGGAACCGCCCGTTGCTCATCTGGTCGAGCATGCAGACCTCGTCGATCAGCCGCAGCGGGTGGTAGAGCGGCAGCAGGTAGACCATCGGCCCGAACTTGAGCCGCTTGGTGCGCTGCGCCACCGCGGAAAGGAACACGCTCGGCGACGGCGCGTAGCCCAGCGGCGTGTTGTGATGCTCCGCCAAATGATAGGCGTAGAACCCAGCCCGGTCGTAGGCCTCGGTCAGCTGCAGGCGCTGCTCGAAATGCCGGTTGAGCGGCTGCCCGCTATCGTCGAGATGATCAAAAATTCCAAAGCGCATCTTGTGCCTCCGCGTGTGCCGCCATCCTAGCGGCAGGCGACGCTGGGAGCAAAAGCGATAGGCGTTGCGTATCTATGGGCACAAGATCGCGGGGCGACCGATCCGAGGCGGCAAAGCACATGTCGATAAGTGAAACGACCCGGCGATCGCCGCCAATCGGGGCGATCATCGTCCTTGCGGTGGCCGTGTTCCTCTATGCCGGGATGATGGCCAATCTCGACGAAACACACAATCCGAACTCCGACGCGATGGGCCGCGGGCTGGCAGCCGGCTTTGCGGTCGTGTTCCTGATCGCGGAATGGCTGGTTCTTGCCGTCCTGTTGATGATCGGCGGCGTCAAGGGCGAGATGCCAGCGTGGTCGGCGATGACCGGGACGATCCTGTTGCCGCTATCCGGCTTTTCCGCGGGTTCTGCGCTGGGGCTTCTCGATAACGGCACCGACGCGCGATACATCCTGGTGCCCGCGCTCATCCCGCCGGTAATCGCGGGCTACGCGATGTGGGCGCGGCTGACGATCCTGCATCGAACCTTGCGGCCTCTGCCAACGAGCCTTGTCGCCTGGCTCGCAGTCGCGATCTTGGCGACAGCTCCGTTGCCGCGATATTCCGCGCAGCAAGCCGCACGGCCCGCTCCCGCCTCGCCGCAGAAATCTGCCCTGCAGCAACTCGACGACGAGGAAAAGCAGATTCGCCTGGAAATGGCCGACCGCTTTCACAAGCTCACCCCGGGCTCGCCGCTATGGGAGTGGGACAATTTCTTCGACGACCCGGACTTCGGAAAGCAGGCAATCGCAGCGGCGCGGCAGCTGACACATCGTCAAGCCGATGCCGAACAGGAGCTGGACATGGGCATCGGGACGCCATTGATCCGCTACCAGGCGATCGACCTGGCGCCGACGCCGGCGTTTTGCGCCGCTGCCGGGCGGTTTCTCAGCCACAATGCCAAGGAAAATCGCTCGATGACCGAGCAGACCGATTTCCTTTCGGCACGGGATCGTTTCACGCGCTACGAGGACGGCATGCGGTGGCTGATGGAGTCCCGCTGCAACCTCGACGCCGGCATCGCCGCCATCCGCGAGGTCGTTGCCGGCTACCGGCAAACCGACGGGCGAGACGCCTATCTCGCTCATCTGGCGCAGCTCAAATGAGCGTTACGCGACCATCGCGTCGCTGATCTTCTCCGCCGTCATCAAGGTCGGGAAATTGGTGTTGGCGCAGGGCACCGCCGGGAACAGCGAGGCGTCGACCACGCGCAGCCCGGAGACGCCGCGCACCCGGCCCTGAGTGTCGGTCACCGCCATTGGGTCGCCGTCGGCGCCCATCCGGCAGGTACAGGTCGCGTGCCACACCCCGATCGTCGCGCCCCGAATGAAACTTTCGAGCGCCTCGTCGTCGGACATCAGCTGGTCGAATTTGTAATCCTCGACGATAAAGCGATCGATCATCCAGCGCCGCAGCCAATCCGGACCGTCGAGCAATTTGGCGACGATATTGGTGAGCCGCCGGTTCTTGGGATTGACGACGCCGATCTTGCGCACCCGCTCGGTGTAGCTCGCCGGGAACGGGTCGCTGGTCGCCGCGGCGAGCGCGGCGCTCATCTGCATCGCCCCGAGCCGCCGGAACCCGTCCATCAGCCGGTCGAGATCGCGCCGGTCGGACAAGAGGTTGAACTCGACCATCGGCTCGGCCCGCCAATCGGCGCTAAGGAGCCTGACTTGGCCAGTCTCCGAATAGGTCTTGTAGACCGCGAGCAAGAGCGAGGCGATCTGCTCGCCGACCGCATGCCAGGCGGATTTGCTCACCCCCGCGACGAACATGTCGCCGGCCGGCGCGCCGCCGATCGCCGACGAATAGCGCAGCGCCAGCAGGATGTGACGCCGCGTCATGTTGTTGAGCCGCGCGTCGGGCTTGATGAATGACGACACCGAGACCGACGGGTGGTCCATCAGCCGCTGGCCGACCCCGGCGAGATTGGCGCGCACCTCGATGCCGAGATCGCGCAGCGCACCGGCCGGGCCGATCCCGGCGCGCAGCAGATGCGCCGGGGAATGGATCGCCCCGGACGAGACGACGACCTCTTTCGCCCGGAACTCGGTCTCGCGGCCTTTGACCAGCGCCTTGACGCCGACGCACTTCGTCCCCTCGAACAGCAGCGCGGCGACCTGAGTCTCGGCCGAGACCGTCAGGTTCTTGCGCAGGCGGGTGCCGTTGTCGAGATAGCCGATCGCCGCCGACACGCGCCGGTCGTAGAGGTTCGAGATGGTGATCGGGAAATACCCGTCCGGCTTGAACTCGCCGTTCTGGTCCTCGACATAGGGGAAGCCGGCCGCCTCGAACGCGGCGGCGACCGCCTTGGCGTGGCCGTTCCACATGCCGGGGAAGATGCGGCGCACCGGGATGCGGCCCTCCTTGCCGTGATAGGGGCCGTCGAAATCCATGTCGCGCTCGACCTTCTTGAAATAAGGCAGCACGTCTTTCCAGCCCCAGCCGACGGCGCCTTTCGCTTCCCACTCGTCGTAATCGGTGGGCGCGCCGCGATTGGCGAGCTGGCCATTGATCGACGATCCGCCGCCGAGCACCCGCGCCTGCTCGTACTTGCGCAGCGGCGGCCGGATTTCGGGCTGGTTGTGCGAGACGATCTCGGTGTGGACCTTGAGGTCCTGCCAGTGGAAGCGCGGGTCGAAATAGGCGGTGCCGGGGTAGGAATCGAGGATCTCGGGCGGCACCTTGCCGTCGGGCGTGTCCTGCCCGGCTTCGCACAGCAGCACGTTGTTGGCGCTCTTCGCCGACAGCCGGTTCGCCATGACCGAACCCGCCGAGCCGCCGCCGACGATGATGTAGTCGTATTCCATCCCCTGCCCCATTTCTTCGCGTTGCCCAGGGATGTTATCGGCTCGCTCCCGCCAGGGGCAAGACGCGGCGCGACGCGCGCCTAACTCCAGGACACCGCAGCCGGCGCATCGGAAAGCTCGTGCTCACGCGGAACGGGATCGAGCAGGCGGACGTTCCTCCATCGACCGCGGCAATCGCCGCGACGCTGTTGTTCAGTTGCGAGGAGAGTTTGATGTTCAGGACACTTGCGATCGCCGCCGGCGTGGCCGTCGGCCTGTCGGGCGCCGCGATGGCGCAGACCACTGTCGTTGTCACCTGCCCGGACGGCTACGCGCTGGCCAACGGTTCCTGCCAGCCCATCGCGACGCCCGGCGTGGTCGGCGGTGCGGTCGGCGCGGCTGGCGCGATCGCCGGCGGCGCGGTCGGCGCGGCTGGCGCCATCGCCGGCGGCACGATCAATGCGGTGACCGGCGCCCCGCCGCCCCCGCCGTACCGCTAACCACCGATTCTCACGGCCACCCTGGGTTTTTTGCCCCCAGGGTGGCCGTGAGCGAAAGCCGCCGCGTTGCCTACTCGATGCTGATCGTCACCACGTCGCGCGCGTTGCGGCCGCCGTGCTTGTCGCCTGGCATGACGATGCGGAAATCGTCCAGAGGCTTGCCGTCGCGCTCATAAGCGACGAGCGCCTGTTTGTCTCCAAAGTCGGGGGCGATCTCACCGGTCGATGTCACGACGACATAGCCGTCCTTCGCGGTGATGCGGATCGCATGGCGCAAGGCCGCGCCCTTCGCGGCATCGTCGATCCCGCCGGCCGCCTCGATCAGCGACCACAGTCTCACGCCGGTAAAGCTCGCCGTCACCGGCCCCTTCTCGGTCTGAAACGAAATGTCGGCATGCTCCGCCGGCATCTTCCTCAGATCATCGAGCGTCCAATGCCGCGGCTGCTTGACCTTGCCGTCGAGCGACAGGGTCGGCGATTGCGCCGCCGCCGGCGCGATCAGCAGCAGCGCGGCGACCAACGCCGCCGCGGCGCGCGAAACCATCGCCATCGCTACTACTTCGCGACCATCACGTCCGAGGCCTTGATCACGGCGATGGCCTCATCGCCGATTTTGAGGCCGAGATCGTCGACCGCCTCGTTGGTGATCGACGAGGTGATCACGACACCGTTGCCGATGTCGATCCGCACATGCGCGGTCGTCTGGCCTTTTTGCACCGCGACGACCTTGCCTTTTATCTGGTTGCGCGCGCTGAGCTTCATCGTTTCGCCTCTGG
>Ga0182024_10022941_pt1 | contig 11215 bp, 14 predicted proteins | sample P32metaG_FD_120480 | JGI IMG/M metagenome (GOLD analysis project Ga0182024, IMG submission 120480) | Permafrost microbial communities from Stordalen Mire, Sweden - P3-2 metaG (Illumina Assembly) | ecosystem: Environmental > Terrestrial > Soil > Wetlands > Permafrost | place: Sweden: Stordalen... | reverse complement strand
CTTTGTCTGCCGCCAGCAAACCTAAGAGGAACTCCTTACTTAAACCGAGATTTTAGCCTACTTGCCCCCCGCACTCTACATACTTCGAGAACCTCTACGGCGGACCATCCCATTATGTGGGATTTGCCGAACTCACAGTACCCGAGAATCCCGCTCCTCAAGAATCGGTCCTTGTGGGGGCAGTCGGGCTTCCATAGAAATAGCCTCTTTGCTGTTTCCACCATAAACCCCAGTACGCCGTGATTCCAACTCCTCCCAACAGGATTATAGGCGACAAAATCCAGCTTTGCCCTTGCGGCAAGTTCATTGAAAAGGAGAGAGCTGGGATTAGGAATGCAAGGGCTGAATAAGCCAGCACGCCCCATCCCAAATTCCAAACAATGGCTACTCTTCGGTCGATTCCGTAAGCCACACCGGCGAACATTAAAATGTTAACGACTAATTCGATTGTCGTCTCGATCTTCGTGTGGAATCCGTTTTCCTTATCGAGCACTAGTGACGAAACGGGGGCCGATCCGGGGCCAGCATGATAGGACCAGTGGACACCGTAAATACCAGTCACGCCCTCGGCTATAAAAAGGAGGCAGAAACAAATGCAGATCATTTTCAGGTTGTGCATATTTAGAAGCCTTCCAATCTTGGACGATGGTCGTTTCGCAAGAATGAGAACTCTGCGGATAAGTTTAGAATATTAATGACTGAATCCAATGATTTTGAGCCAATCGAGTGTCGAGGTTCTCACGTGGATGGGGCGCTAAGAAGAATTTCCCCCATTCGATAAGTCTTGCTTGCCAGTGCCTGTGAAGTCGCCTTATCGGTAACTGGCCCGTCCAAATTCCATCACTTTCCTCCAATCGCAACCTTCTCACTGGATTGTTGCGTTTCCCGCCGACCGCTTACCGAAGCAAACAGGTTAAGAGCCGGGAAAATCCATCGCGCTTCGACGTAAGGATGCGTTTCGGCGCTTCGTCCACTTCCGCCTGGCTCTTGCCTGTAAGCCGGTCAAACTCCGCCAACACACGCCTTCTGTAGCTGAGCGATCGTTCGTCCCTGTCTCGTCGCAAGAATTTTTCCTGTTTCGGGGGCACATCGATGAGCTCGCGGACGCTCTCAATAGTTTCCGATCCGGCTTTCACCAAGCGCAAAAGGCATTCTGCTTCGACGCGCGGCGGACACGTCGAAAAGCATGTCGCACCTCGGCGTAAGCGCTTGAACGTGTGATGCGCCTCGCGGAAATGCTGCTTGTGGTGCGCCGAAGGCGGGGAGAGGGCGCGTCCCATTAACCGAAACTCCGAACGCTCAAGCCCTCCGTTTGCTCGCTGCGTGGCCGCAGCCGATATTCCTGCAATTCCAACAAACGAAATTCCTCGCGCAAGACCAGCAAACTTCGAACGAGTGTTCCCTGCTCCTCCGCGAACATTCGCCCGGCCGCCTTGACTTCTTCGAACACGACTCGAAAGCGTTCGACCTGCGCCGCGTGATGATCGAAATCTTTTTGGCTTGGATAGTCTTGCGCCCGCGGCTTCTGCTGCATCACCTGGCCGAGCTGCGATTCTGCGAGAAGAGCCGCGTTCTGGTGTTCGATCTTCCTCGCGTGGCTGCGTTCGTAATCTCTTTCGAGAATTGCGAGCCGCGTTTTTGCTTGGCGGCATTTGGGGAGAAGTTCCTGCCATGACTTTCTGTTTTGAATCGCTCGATCGCGCTCCCCTGAAAAAACGATGAGGCTCGTCGCTGCATCATGGAGGGCCTTGACCGCCGCATCGAGCTCTTCGTGTTGATCCGGCGGAGCATTGCTGCGCTCGGCTTTGAGGGCTAGGCATTCGCTGTGGAGCGTTCCGATCGCGCGGTGTATGTAGTCGTTCAAGGTCGGGCTCCTTTCGCTGCCGGCGTCGGGGACCAAAACTCCGCGGCGATTTGATTTCGCAGTTGTAATTCGCGGTGCTGAAACTCGGCATCGCCATCCTGGAAGCCTTTCGGGCGAGCCGCCAGATGCTCGCGGAGCTGCTCGACTGCAGACAATGTGCTTTTCGTCGGCGCAGCCTTGACGACTGTGACGCCTGGCCGCTTAACAAACGCCTCATCGAAGGCGACACCTCGGCGCTCTAAAATTGCTCTGGCTTCGTCGCTGACGAAAATTACTTTCGATTCATTGTTCATCATTTCTCCTTTTCCGTCGAAGAGGGCGTGGTTTGCAACACGCCCCCCTTCACCGAGCGGAGCGGCTCGTCCGACGGATCGCCGCGCGGGACCGCGCAGCAAACTCAAGATTTAAATTTGTCTACTTGCGCCGGCAGGACCAGGCCATTCCATTCCTTTGCGCCAACGCTCTGCGCGGTCGTCACCGGGATTTCGTTGCCGACATTTTCCACCGCGCTCATGTCTTCTACGGGATCGGTCACGTCGTCGTCCGTCCGTACTGGTCCGGGCAACTGCCGTTCGAGTGCTGGGCCGAAGTCGTGCAAAGGCACTTTATTCACGTCGCTCATTTTTCACCTCAAAAATTCCGCCGAAGGGGTTGCGCTGCCAAAGGGCGTTTGGTGCGCATCCCCTTCTTTGTGCCCGCCGGTGCGACGGGGGCGGAAAACAACCACAACTAATTCTGTCACTGCATAGCGTCACGGACCAAGAAAATAATCATCCTTACCGCGCACTTTCGCCCTCCGATTCGCGCTGCTAAATCCCTTAAATCCGATAGCGACCCCCACGCTAAGTCATCCTTTCCTTTAGAAGGTTGCGATTTCGCCGTGTCCAATTTCGGAAAAAACCGGACTCATCGCTTCGGCATCCAAATTTTGGTCAGATGCTTCCTGCTCGGCATGGTTAGTAATTTCGGTACTGCTTTCAGTCGCTCAAGAATCACGCGAGCCTCAGAGTCGCTCAATAGGTACTCGTCCTGGTGGAGTTGGTGGACGCGCGTATAGTCCTCGATGAATCCTTTTTTCGCCCACACCAGATCATCCGTCGGGCAGTTGAACAAGAAGCGCATCCCGCCGGCCGCGCGGATCGCGTGAGTCATCGTTCCGGACATTTCGGGTGCATGACGGTCAACGCCAAAATCCGGATGATAGAATCTACTGCAATAATCGAGCGCCTTATGCCATGCGTTTTCCGCCTTCAGCTCGAAGCCCTTTATTTCGGCATTGTCAATGGCGCCACGAACGTCACCGGGCGTTGGAAGCCTCGGCCAGGCCCATGTTTTTGCGAGGCGATCAAAGGCGCGGGCGAGCACGTCCGGACTTAGGTCCCCGAGCTGCTCAATCCAGATAGCAACCAGCGCAGGGCTATAACGCTGCTGAGTGATTTCCCCAAATTTGACAATCCATTCGCGTACGAGTTCAGACGTCGAAACCCGCTGCGATGAGATTTGCCATGGTATCCGCGTCGGTCCATTCATGATGCTTACTCCTGGTTTGTAAAATCGGTCCATCCCGCAAAGCGTCAAAACGATAGCAATAAATGGCGAGGCTGTAGCCGTTTCGGACGATGAAGTTCTCCGTACTGTCAAGGTAGTGAGTCCATCGGCGCTCAAAGTCATTACCTGCTGAGCGTTTGAGCAAATCGGAAAGATTTTTGAAATCTTTTTTGCCCCAGGTTGGCAGGCAGCCGAATTTCTGGCGGAAGGTTTGTGTTGCGAAGGTTACGAATACCCGATGCTGTGAGGGCTTCACCCCTTTCAAACACACCGGGGGCGCCGGAGTGGGCCGCGTTTTTTGCGGCTCACGGGGTTTGTCCTGGGTTTGGTCTTTGGTTGAGGAAGTATTACCTCCGCAGGATTCGCGCCTCGGACCGCAGGATTCGCGCCTGGGCAGGAGTTTTTCGGGGTGGAGGATTCGCCGTTGCCGCTCGCTCGCAAAGTCCCTTCTTCCATGGGCATCGCGCCGGTAGACCCTCGCGCCGTTGGACAGGAAACCTTGCTTCTTCAAGATGCGAATGATCGCCTCGACGCGGCGCACTCCCATGAGTTGCAACACGGCAATCTGTCGGGCGGTCGCCTCCGTGCCCAGCAGGACGAAGGCTCGCATCGCCAGGCGCTTCTCGCGGCCGATGATTCTCCATTTGCGGCCATCGTCGGGATGGCGGAATTGCTGGTATTCGGCGGCGAGCCATGGATTTGTCGGCCGGGGTCGGTGCTGGGATTCCCCGCGTGGTGTTTGGGATTGATATTGCCGAGCCCCTTGGCTATCGTGTAGACTTTGCATCGCATACCCCTTTCAGTTTCACCACGACCGCGTTTATCTCGCGGTCGTGGTGTGCGCTTCTAGCTTCTGGTTCCTCTCATCCGTGCTATTCTTTGTTCATTCTCGAATCTGCATCCCTGCGATTGTCTCCGCGCGCGGGGGTGCGCCCAAAAAACGAAGGGGGCCAAATAATCGGGTGCTCGTTCGGCTACCCTAATTTGGCCCCTGATTGACCGCTAAAATTTTGTCCTGCTACGCTGCCGTGCGCCGCGATCGGTGTGGCTTGGACTCCTCGACGCCAGTCATCGTTCGCGCTTCGATGAACTTGAAAACGTCTTCGCGCTTGTAATAAACCTTCGAGCCCACCTTCACATATCGAAGGCTGTACCGCTTCGCACTCCGCCAGGTCGCCAGCACGCCTTCCGTTGTGTGGAGTGCGGCCGCTGCTTCGGCGGGAGTGATCAGCTCGGGAATTTGCGTTTCGCTCATTTCGAATCTCCTTGATTGCACATCCTTTTTACTCTTCTTGAGAGGAAAAGTCAGGACCAGCTCGACAGATTTATTTGGGGGTCGAAGTGTCCGCCTTTTTCAAAAGGTCGAACCAGGGAAGAACCGAAAACGGAGCAGGAACAGGCAGGATTCACAAAAACCGCGTGTTTATTGGTAAAAATGGTGCGCCCGGAGAGATTCGAACTCCCGACCTTCTGGTTCGTAGCCAGACGCTCTATCCAGCTGAGCTACGAGCGCACTGTTTGAAAATCGCCAACTTGGTCCCGGAACTGCACACATTATCGAACAACGCTGTAACTTTGTCCACCGCGTGGACCGGGGCCGCTGATGGAATGAGACTCGGGATGTGGGTTTGGCGCCTGCCCCCATTTTCAATTAGAGCATCCTCGAAGGCAAATTTCGCCTCCAAGCGTTACTTTTTGCCGTTTTCAGCGTCAAATGCTATGTGAGGGGCATATGAGCGACAAAAAGGTACAGGGAAATGGCCGGTTAGTCCCCGCGCGGGTGACCGGCATCGGCTACAAGGTGCGCTATGGGATCCACGTAGTGGGTGAGCCTACCGAGCGCGGGAGAGGTCCACGCGCAGCCTATTGGGCCAAGTGCTCCGTGCAACTTACTGATGGTGGACGAGTTCCGGACGGAACGTACTTCCTCTACACCGAGGAAGGCAAGGTCCATCAACTCAAATCCACAGATGGGAAGTGGCACTTCCTGGCTGTCGCCGCCTAAGGGGCCGGAATGGCCCCAGACCAGAGGGAGTGCAGCTTGTATTTGGCTTGTGTAGAGCCCGCCTTCAGGCGGGCATGTGCTTGAATCCGGAGTGCCCGCCTGAAGGCGGGCGCTACAAATTCACACGAAACCTCGGACGAGGCTAGCCCCACCTGAAACTCTATCGTTCCGTTTCACAGCAACTTCTATCGTCCTGCTGCCACCATCGCGATCGCGGGCTGAAGTCCTTGCATCATTTTGGCGAAAGCGGGGATGTCCAGAGATTGGGGGCCGTCCGACAGCGCGCGCTCCGGGCAGGGATGGACCTCGATGATCAGGCCGTCCGCGCCGATGGCTACCGCCGCGCGGGCCGCTGCGGGCACCAGGCTTCGGCGTCCCGTGGCGTGCGACGGATCAACAACGACGGGCAGGTGGCAAAGCTCCTTCGCCAGGGCAACTCCCGCCAGGTCGAGCGTGTTTCTCAGCTCCGAGTCGAAGGTCTTAATTCCCCGCTCGCACAACACCACATTGGGATTCCCCCCTGAGAGCAGATACTCGGCGGCCAGCAGCCATTCCTTGATCGTCGCCGAAGGGCCTCGCTTGAGCAGCACGGGACGCGGCACCGTGGCCAGACGGCGAAGCAGCGGATAATTTTGCATGTTCCGCGCGCCGACCTGCATCATGTCCGCGTATTCGACGACGGCGTCGAGGTCTTCGACACCCATCACTTCGGTCACGATGGGAAGGCCGGTTTCTTCGCTGGCTTCTTTCAGGATTTTGAGGCCTTCAAGGCCAAGGCCCTGGAAATCGTAGGGCGAAGTACGTGGTTTGTAAGCGCCGCCACGGAGAATATTGGCGCCGGCGGCCTTGACGCCGTGCGCTGTTTCCATCAATTGCTCGCGCGATTCCACTGAGCAGGGTCCCGCCATCACGACCAGGTCCGGGCCGCCGATCAGCACGCCCTTGACGTCAACCACGGTGCGCTGCGGTTGCAGCTCGAGGCTGACCAGCGTGAACGGCTGTGAGATGGAGATGATGTCATCCACCCCGGGAGCGACGCGGAGAGCTTCGACTTCGCTCCGTCGGCCGCGATTTTTTCCAACCACGCCGACCACGGTGCGCTCGGCGCCGCGAATCAGGTGGGGCAAGAAGCCGCATTCTTTAATTCTGTCCATGACGTGTTGGATTTGCTCCTCCGTCGCATTTGCCGACATATTGATGATCATCGAAAATCTCCTTTAGAAGCTTTTAGGCAATAAAAAAGCCGCGAACCCTGTGGGTTTTCGCGGCCAGTCTGGGAATCTTTCGCGCTATCTAGCTTGTCGCTTTACCTCGACTCACGCGCGATCCGCCCCTGGCCGCTTCCCCACCATGGGAAGCGGTACGTAAAGGCGAACCAAGAATAATAGCGCGTTTGCATGATCGAGAGAATTCCTTGCACCCAACTTGCGAGGGAATAATACGTAAAAAGGCGGGAAATGTCAAGGTTTTTAGGGTGCGTTCAGGGTGCGGTTCGGGCTGCTATTCGCTCATGCCGCGCTTCACGTCCTCGCTTAGGACGATGGCCTCGGCCACTTCCTTCATGGATTTGCGCCGCTGCCGGCTCTGCCGCTGAATGGTCAGGTAAGCCTCTTCCTCCGTGATTTTCAGCTCGCGCTGGAGGATTCCTTTTGCGCGTTCGACGAGCTTGCGGGTTTCGAGTTTTTCCGAGAGGTGGACGTTCTCCGTCTCCAGCCGAGCCATCTCGATTTCCGCGCCCACCAGAAATCCGATCGTGGAGATCAATTTGATTTCGCGCTCGGAATATTCGTGCGGCTCGCGGTTCTGCAGGTTGATGACGCCCACAATCCGGCCACGACAGCGAACCGGTACGGACAAAAACGCTTCGAAGCGGTCCTCGGGCAAATCCTTGAACAATTGAAAACGGGGGTCCTGCGAAGCGTTAAGCGCCACGGCCACCGGCTGTCCGTGTTCGGCTACCCAACCTGTGATTCCCTGCCCCAGCCTGAGCTTCAGGCGATCGACGACGTCGGCGTGCGCGTTTTTGGATGCGCGAAGAATCAGTTCGCCATCCTCCAGCGCGTAAAGGAAACAGGAATCGCAACTTACCACGGCAGCGGCAAAATCGACGATGTGCGTAAGGACATCCTGCAGCGGATCTGCCGACGCCATGCTGCTGGCCATCTTATGGAGGAAATCTACTTCCTGGTTTTCACCCATTGGTTTCTTAGATAGCTCAGTTGTCACACAACCAAACTAGGTGCTAACCCGGTATATGTCCAATTCTTACTATGGATGTGAACGATAAGGCTTTGCTTGGCGTCACAATTCATTAATAAAATCTAACGACTAAGTGAATCGGAGTTAGGAGCGAGATTCATCGGCAGGAGCTCTCTTGCGCCTCAGGATTGCGGCGCTCTGCTGGGCTGTCTCGCTGACCAGATATCCCATCTTGGGGTGAGAAGGTTCGATGTCGACCGGAATTTCATATTCCCGAAGTCTTTCTGAAGTTGTCGGTCCCACCGACGCGACCAGCATTCGCGGCAGGGCGAGTCGCAGGGCTTCCTCTTCGTTCATTTCCGCGGCGATTTGCATCAGGTGATTTACCTGCATCGCTGTTGTGAACAGAATCACATCAATCTCTCTGTTGGCAATTGCCTCTACAGCCGCGCGCAGTGGGCCGATATCTTCGGGCAAACCCCATTCGTAAACGGGGACAGACGTTACCTGTGCGCCGCGTTCCGCAAGGCCGGAGAGCAAATCGGGATTGGAAACGCCATACTCCTGCACGGCCACGCGGCGTCCTTGCAGTGGTACGGCTTGCGTATTTTCGTCGAGAACGCGCAAGATTTCGTGCCAGGTGTTGGGTTCGGGAGCAGCGAGGGTAATTGGGACTTCCCACTCTTTGAGCACAGCCATGGGTTTCGGCCCACGGGCGATGATGTGAATTTTGCGCAGCGCGCCTAGGAACTCGTCGTGCGAATAAATCGTCTCCACCACGCGCGAAAGCGCGCGCGTTCCAACTCCGGTGAGAAAAATAACCGCGTCAAACCGGCCCTCCAGCAGCTTGCGGCCGAATTCGAGCGCCGCCGTGTTGGACTCCAGCGGAATCTCCCGCATGGCCGGAGCAACCATCGGTTTGCCGCCGTAGCTGGTAATCAGCTTGGCCATTTCCGGCGCGCGACGGCTTTCAAGCGTCAGCACGCGCAAGCCATCGAAGCCCCGCCTGGAATTCGTATCTTCCATGTGGCTTATGATGCCGTATTCAGGGATTTTCTTCCAATTTGAAAGGTGAGCAAAACACGAAAAGAACGACTCTACTGTGGGGTGCCGCAGTTTGGCTCGTCGCCTTCATTCGAACGATGGTCACCTTGGCCTTCGCGCCTTTGGGCCGACAGGACGCAACCGAATAATTCGTTTTGGCGCGGATTTTTCAGGGTCAACCGCCAGGCGCTTCCCTGCCTGCTGAGAACGGTAAAGCCGAACTGGTGCTCGCTCTGGCTTGCCACAACGGTCGAGCCGCGAACAGCGGTCCCGTTCACGGAAGCTGGAAGAGGCGTGGCCAGTTCCGTGCCGCCGCCTCCCGCGACAACCTGGGTTGGGCGATCAGGTCCAAGAGCGACTAGTTCGAATAGATGCACATGACCGGAAAGCACAAGGGCGATCCCTTTTGGCGAAGCGATATTCCAGGCCTCCTGCAGGGTCGGTGAAACGGGAATGGAAGGCTTGCCCAAAACATCGGCCTTGAACCCCCAGAAGGGATAGTGAGACACGAGCCATGCCCCCGATGATTGAATGCCCTTCAGTTGCTCGGCGTAGGTCGACGCCTGCTTCTCATCCAGCGTATCCTCGGCGGTCGCCGAAGTATCCATGACAATCAGCTCAAAGGAACCCAATTTAACCGTGTAGGGAGCCGTGTATTGCTGGCAAACGGGATTCCACGCGCGAGGAGCGAGATAATAGAACCATCCGCGCCAGGAACGGGTGCAATCCTCATGATTGCCGCGTTCGAACACCCATGGCGCACTTGCCAATAATTTTGCGGCGGGAGTGAAGAAATCGGTACTGTAGGTTTCCCAGTTGTCGCTCGCGGACCTGTTCCGCCAGTCGGTGTACAGCCGCCTGGCGGGATACGAAGACGTGAACGACGCGGAGCGCCTCTCCCAGGACCCCACACTGCGGCTGATCGGTTCAGAAAAGATCTGGGAGCGTGGCGCAGCCCTCACGTCCCGGCTCCAGTCGTTCGAAACTGAAGTGCTCGCGCGAGACGAGAACCTTGCTGGTCTGGAAGCGATCAACCGGGGACTGATCGCTCAGGCGGAAGCCATCGATTCCTCGCAGCGGGTGGTGCTGGACATGGACAGCACCGAGATCCCGGTCTACGGACAACAGGAGCACAGCGCCTACAACTGCCATTTCGAGTCCACCTGCTATCACCCCCTGCTGCTGTTCAATGGCGAGGGGGACTGTCTAGCGGCCAAACGGCGGCCGGGTAATGTGCACAGTGCTATGGACTGGGAAGAACTTTTGCTGCCGGAGGTTGAGCGCCAACAAGAACTCGGCAAAGAAGTCGTGTTTCGAGCCGATGCCGCTTTTGCCAAGCCGGAGATCTACGAGGCCCTGGAGGAGCGTGGCGTGAAGTATGCCATCCGCATCCCGGCGAACGACAGCCTGGAGCGGAACATCGTGGAGTTGTTGACGCGGCCGATAGGAAGGCCCAGTCATAAACCCGTGGTCTGGTACAAGGGCTTTCTCTACCAAGCGGCGAGTTGGAAGACGGCGCGGCGGGTGGTGGCGAAGGTAGAGTTCCACTTCGGGGAGTTGTTCCCCCGAGTCGGATTCATCGTGACCAACCTGGGGACGGACAGCCGGGCTGTGGTCCGTTTCTACAACAAGCGAGGCACGGCGGAGCAATGGATCAAAGAAGGCAAGCAGGCGGTGAAGAAGATGACGCGGCTGAGCTGCCATCATTTTCGGTCCAATGAGGTACGACTCTGGCTGAGCGTGTTGGCCTACAACCTGGGGAACCTGTGGCGGCGGCTGGTGCTGCCGAAGAGAATCGACCACTGGTCGCTCACGAGCTTGCAACAGCGGCTGGTGAAAACAGGCGGACGCCTGATCAAGCACGCCCGATATTACTGGCTGCTGCTGGCCGAGGGCCGCCTCACGCGGCGGCTGTTTGGGGGCATGGTGCGAAGGATTGCGGCGCTCCCATCACCAGCAGAATAGGCGAGCCGTAGACCAAAACAGATTTCGATGCTGAACGAGACTGGAGAAGGAAAAGTGTTTGAGGAATGGGTGGGAGAAGCGTCACTTTTTGGCTTTGAGATTTTGCGGCGGCCGTCGGAAAGGTTCTGCACTCAAAAACATGGCTGGAGCTTTGCATGCTGACGGGGTCGGGTGTACGTTATCGGTCGGCCGGGAAGTCAAAAAGGAAATCCCGGTTAAACTAAAAGTAGATTTCTTAGATGGGCTCGCGATTGGGCGTCGGTACTGATAGGCATGCTACTTCGCAGAGAATTCTAATCGTTTAGCCAGCTTTTATATTGACAGGAGAGTACATCGGGAACATATTGTGCGAACCCGATGGGAAAACCCCTCGATGGGACGAATTACATCCTACGGAATCTATTTCCAATAAATGAGAAAAACAAAATGAACCGAGCAAGCAAACGAGTGTGCGTAGTCAAAAGCGTCTTTGGACTAAACCGCTACGCGGTAGGTGGTGGTGCGGCAGTGGTGTCGGCGTAACGGATCGCGCTCGCCACTGTGCCAGTTAAAGATCTCTTCCCCCTGAAACGTTCCTTTGCGAAAGCATG